>Ga0307413_10000295_pt1 | contig 15372 bp, 16 predicted proteins | sample DK1Ometagenome_3_FD_203714 | JGI IMG/M metagenome (GOLD analysis project Ga0307413, IMG submission 203714) | Maize rhizosphere microbial communities from greenhouse at UC Davis, California, United States - DK15-O-2 | ecosystem: Host-associated > Plants > Roots > Rhizosphere > Soil | place: USA... | reverse complement strand
CTGGAACTCGTCGCACATCACCCGGATGTAGTCGTTGGTGTGCGGCCGCGCCGGATGCCGGGCCAGCTGCGAGACCTGCCACGGCGACAGGTCGCGGAAGATCTGCGCGGTGCGCCGGCGCAACTTGTCCTGCAGCGCGTGGACCTCGGTGTCCGCGTCGACCGCCGAGCCGTGGCTGGCGTGGCGCAGTTCCTGGATCTTGGACTCCAGGTCCGCGATGGGTTGTTCGAAGTCGAGGTAGTTCGGGTTCATGCGGGTCCGGCTCTCGGGCAGCGTGCTGCCGGTCAGGGGCACAGTCTATCCGACCGGTCCCGGCCGTACCGAGGCGTGTGGCCGCTCCCGGTGATCCCGGCTGCGCGACATGCTCACGCCAACTCCTGTCTACTGGCCGCAACGCCCGTACCCGAGGAACGCTTCGTGTCCCGATTGTTCGACCCCCTGACCCAGCGCGGCATCACCTTCCGCAACCGCCTGGCGGTCTCGCCGATGTGCCAGTACTCCGCGCGAGATGGCCTGCCCGACGACTGGCACCTGGTGCACCTGGGCAGCCGCGCGGTCGGTGGGGCAGCGGCGGTGATCGCCGAGGCCACCGCGGTGTCGCCGGAGGGCCGCATCTCGCCGGGCGACACCGGCCTGTGGAACGAGGCCCAGACGCAGGCCTGGGTGCGGATCAACCGTTTCATCGCCGGACAGGGCGCGGTACCGGCGGTGCAGTTGGCCCATGCCGGGCGCAAGGCCAGCACCGATGCGCCGTGGCGTGGCGGCGGCCCGGTCGGTCCGGAAGAGGGCGGCTGGACGCCGGTGGCGCCGTCGGCGGTGGCGTTCGATGGCGACTCGCTGGTACCGGCGGCGCTCGACGAAGCCGGCATCGCGCAGGTGGTCGAGGATTTCGCTGCCGCTACCCGCCGTGCGCTGGACGCCGGCTTCGGGATGGTCGAGATCCACGCCGCCCACGGCTACCTGCTGCACGAGTTCCTGTCGCCGATCTCGAACCGCCGCACGGACCGCTACGGCGGCGGTTTCGACAACCGCACCCGCCTGTTGCTGGAAGTCATCGACGCCGTCCGCGCCGACTGGCCCGAGCGCCTGCCGCTGTGGCTGCGGATCTCCGCGACCGACTGGGTCGAGGGCGAGGGCTGGGACATCGAGCAGAGCATCGCCCTGGCCGAGCGGGTCAAGGATCGCGGCATCGACCTGGTCGACGTTTCCAGCGGCGGCACCGTGCCGAACGCGAAGATCCCGCTGCAGCCCGGCTACCAGGTCCCGTTCGCGTGCCGCATCCGCCGCGAGGCCGGCATCGCCACCGGCGCGGTCGGCCTGCTGACCGACCCGGCGCAGGTCGAGCGCATCGTCGCCGACGACGAGGCCGACATGGTGCTGCTGGCCCGCGAACTGCTGCGCGACCCGTATTTCCCGCGCCGCGCGGCGCATGCCTTGGGCGCCGAAATCACCCCGCCGCCGCAGTACGGCCGGGCGTGGTGAGCATCGAGTGCATCCAGCGCATCGATCGCGGCTATGGGAATCGGGATGCTGGTGACGTCCGGATATGCGCCTCCGATGTAGGAGCGACGTAAGTCGCGATTTCACCGATGTCCGGATTCGCCGTGCGGTCGCGACTTACGTCGCTCCTACAAAAAGCCAGGCAAGGTCGCGACGGAAAACGGCGATGCCGGTTCAACCCGCCCCGGCATCCATCGGGCAGGTGCCCGGGTCGGTCGCCAGCGGCCGGACGTAGCGGAGCAGGCTGACCAGCGTCTTGCCCGGCTCCTCCCAGGGAATCATGTGTGAGGCGTGCTCGAACCACACGCCGGCCTTGCACGGCGCATCCACGTTCGCGATCCACTCCGCGGTCGGCGCCGACGGCGTCGTGTAGTCGTGGCGGCCCATGAACATCACCACCGGGATCGGGAACGATTCGACGCCGCTGAAATCCACGTCAAGGAACTGTGGCAACACCCGCCACAGCGTGAACACGTTGCCTTCGCCGATCGCGCGCACGTCGTCGGCGCTGTACTCCGGCGACAGCCACGGCCCGCGGTGGTAATACGGCGACTCGGCGCGGTAGGCGGTCATGCCGCCGTAATGCTGCGGCCACTTGCGGGCGATGATGATGCGCTCGCGGGTGATCGGTTCATCGCCGGGGTAGGGCGCGATCGACTCCATCTCGCGCACCGCCGCCTCGTTGCCTTCCTCGCGTGCCCGCTGCAACCCGTACTCGAAGCTCAGCTTCTCGTTCAACCGCGTGTTGATGACCTGGCCGATGCCGACGTAGGCATGGAACAGGTCCGGTCGCTGCAGCGCGGCGTGGGTAGCCACGATCGTGCCCCAGCTGTGGCCGGCGAGAACCAGCTTGTCCTTGCCGAGACGCGCGCGGACGTGCTCGGCCATCTCTATCGCGTCGTCGACATAGGTCTGGATCTGCAGCGTGTCGCCGACCGCTTCGGGATCATTCGTCCGGAACGTCTTGCCCGCGCCGCGCTGGTCGTACTGGACGACCGTGAAGTACTCCTCGATCGGCCGCTGGAACTGCCACGTGGTCGGCATCGCCGGCGACGCCGGGCCGCCGTGGACGAACAGGATCACCGGGTTGTCGCGGTCATGGCCGCGGATGTTGACCCACTGGTCGATGCCGCCGATACGGGCCTTGTAGGTTTCCTGCACGCCGTCGGGCGTATCGATGCGGGTCAGGTCCCGCACCACCTCGCGCATCTTGCCGCACAGCTCGCCGCAGTCGGGTGCGTAGGGCTGTTCCTGCGTCTGTGCCGGGGATGGGGCCGACAGCCACAGTGTCGCGGTCAGCAGGGTCAACAGTCCGATGGTTCGCATGGCGCCTCCAGTGGCCGGTTCGATTCCGCGGACATCGCGCCGCGGTCGGGAACCACCTTATCGACGCGCGACCGCTCCAGCGTGTGTCGAAAGACCATGCAACCTTTCGTTGTCCGCGCGCATCGCTCAGGAGCGCGCGGCATCGGACGGATGGTTCACGCCGTCCTCGGTCACCACGCCATCGATCTTCAGCGGATTGATTCCTTGCAGGCAGCCGACGTTGTAGCCGTACTGCTGCGGGTTGGAACGGCGCTGGTGGTGCGTGTAGATCCCGCAGTTGCCGCAGAAGTAGTGCCGGGCGACGCGGGTGTTGAACTGGTAGAGCTTCAGCTGGTCGGCGCCCTTGACCACGTGCAGCCCGGCCAGCGGCACCGACGCCACGACCGCGCCCTTGCGCCGGCATATCGAGCAGTCGCAACGCCGCGGGTCGACGATGCCGTCGGGCAGTTCCAGCTCCAGTTCGACCGCGCCGCAATGGCAGCTCGCGCGGTGGCGGGGCTGGACCGGTACGCCATCCACTTGCTTGATCATGCTTTGCTCCGGTCGAAAAGCGGCCATGGTATCGCCGCCACCCGGAGCGGCCCGTCAATCGCGGCCGACGTGGTCCTCGAAGACCCGCGTGCGCCGCACCGGCATCAGCACCTGCGCCCAGATCCCGCGCGGCACCGTCTCCAGCTTCATGACGCCGTACTCCGCCGGCCATTCACCGCGCGGCGGGCGCTTGAACGTCCCCATCAGCATGTCCATCAGCGGCAGGTGGATGGCGTAGTTCACGTCGACGTATTCCTGCTTACGCGCGTGGTGCCAGTGGTGGTAACGCGGAGTGACCAGCACGTACTCCAGCCAGCCGAAGTCGAGCCGCAGGTTGGCGTGGGCCAGCACCGCCTGGATCCCGACCAGGATCACGTAGGCGTTGACCGCCTGCGCCGAGAAGCCCAGCACCACCAGCGGCAGCAGCACCATGCTGCGGGTCAGCAGGATCTCGGCCAGGTGGATGCGCGAGCCGGCCAGCCAGTCCATGTGGCGGCTGGAGTGGTGAACCGCATGGAAGCGCCAGAGCCACGGCACGTTGTGGTACGCCCGGTGCAGCAGCGCCTGCGCCATGTCGGCGACGAACACCGCCAGCAGGAACTGCACCCACACCGGCAGGGACTGGATGCCCGCCTTCAGCGCCGGGAATGCCGCCAATGCGGACACGGTCGTGGTCGACGCGGTTACCGCGATCAGGATGAACTGCACCAGCACGTGGCTCATGAAGAAGTACGCCAGGTCGGTGCGCCACTCCGGTCGCAGCGGCGACATCGCCCGCACCGCGAGCGCCTTCTCGATCGGCACGAACACCAGCGCCGAGAAGAACAGCGAGACCACGAACCAGTCCAGCCCGAGCGAGAACGGCGTTGACTCGAACGCCTCGAAATGCACCGTCGCCCCGCCCAGCAGCACGGCCACCGCCGCTGACACGACGCCCACCAGCGCCACCCGCTTGTCGCGGTTGCGCAGGATCGCCAGCGTCCCCAGCATGAAGGCCGCCACCAGTCCGACCAGCAGCAGGTGGCGCGCGAACTGTTCGCTGTAGACCGCGCGGAAATCGCGGCTGGTCAGCTGTTCGGGAAAGTGGAAGCACAGCACGCCGAGCACGGCGAGCAGGCCGAGGCCGGCGGACAGATGGGCGAGCCATGAGCGGGGCGTGCGTTCCATGCGATCAACCTCCCGCCAGCTTGTCGCGGAACATGAAGTACACCGCGCCGAGCATGCACAGGCCCGCCCACAGGTAGTCGAGCTTGAGCGGCTCCTTCATGTAGAGCACCGCGAACGGCACGAACACGGTCAACGTGATGACCTCCTGCAGGATCTTCAGCTGGCCCAGCGACATGACTTCGTAGCCGATCCGGTTGGCCGGCACCTGCAGCAGGTACTCGAACAGAGCGATGCCCCAGCTGGCCAGCGCCGCCACGATCCACGGCTTGCTTCCCAGCTCCTTGAGGTGCGCGTACCAGGCGAAGGTCATGAACACGTTGCTCAGGGTGTGCAGGCCGATGGTGAGCCAGGTCGCTTGCATGTGGCGGAATCCGGGAGGGATGGAATAGGAAATTGAACGTCGGAGCGCGAACGAGGCCAAGCATCGCGCGACCGGGCATTGTGGGTCGAGGGTTTGCCCATTAACAAAAAATTGACAAATCGCGACGCCCTGCGCATCCTGCGCCGCGCCCAAGTCTGGGCGTTGAACAAGAAAAGGATGAAAACCCCCATGAAGAACACCCTGATTCTGTCCTCCGCGCTCGCGCTCGCTGTTCTGGCGCCGTCCGCGATGGCTGCCAATGGCACCGGCTACATCCGTGCCGAAGTCGGACAGAGCGATGTCGAGATGAGTTTCGCCGGCTTCTCCGACAGCGAGAAGGACACTTCCGCCACGTTCGGCGGCGGCTACTGGTTCAACCAGAACTTCGCGGTGGAGGGGCACATCGGCACCCTGTATACCGAGTACCTCGGCGATGACGTGGACCTCGACCTGGTCTCGTTCGGTGCCGGCGTTGCCGCCAAGAAGAACTTCGGCCCCGGCAACACCGGCTTCTTCGTCGGTGGCCGCGCGGGTATCGCCCGCATCACCGCCCAACTGCGCGAAGACGACTTCGACGTGATCGACGACGAGCACTCCACCAAGCCGTACTTCGGCGTCAGCGTGGGCTACGACTTCAATCGTCGATTCGGCCTGTCGCTGAACCTGGACCGTCGCCAGGCCGACTTCGAAGGCGTGGACGTCGATGTCGACACCATCGCGGTCGGCGGCGAGTTCCGCTTCTAAGCCACCTCGCGTGGTTTTTGACGGCCGCCTCCGGGCGGCCGTTTTTTGTTCGGGTCAGGCCGCCCGGGGTTGGCCGCTCGCCTGGCGCCGCACCCGCCGCGCGAACCAGTCGCCGACGTCGTGCAGCACGGTGTACGCGGCCGGCACCACGATCAGGCTCAGCAGGGTCGAGGTGATCAGGCCGCCGATCACCGCCCACGCCATCGGCGCGCGGAAGCTGGAGTCGCCCGACAGGCCCAGCGCCAGCGGCATCATGCCGGCGCCCATCGCCAGCGTGGTCATGATCACCGGCCGCGCGCGCTTGCGGCAGGCGTCGACCAGCGCGTCGTGCTGCGACAGGCCGTGTTCGTCCTCGGCCATCACCGCGTAGTCGACCAGCAGGATCGAGTTCTTGGTCGCCACGCCGATCAGCATCAGCAGGCCGATCAGCGCCGGCAGCGACAGCATGTTCTGGGTCAGCAGCAGCGCGCCGAATGCGCCGCCGGCCGACAGCGGCACCGCGGTCAGGATGGTCAGCGGCTGCACCGGGTGGTTGAACAGCAACAGCAGCACCATGTAGATGCAGACGATGCCGGCCACCATCGCCAGCGCGAAGCCGGTGAACAGCTCGACGAACACCTCGGCGTCGCCGGTGTTGAGGAAGTCGACCCCGGCAGGCAGGTTGTTGACGCTCGGCAGTTGCTGCACCTGCTGCATCACCTCGCCGAGCGGACGGCCATTGAGCTCGGCGGTGAGGGTGACGTTGCGCTGGCGCTTGTAGCGCGAGATCACCGACGGTCCGCTGCCCGATTCGATCTCGGCCACCGCCGACAACGGCACCGGTCCCTGGTTGCCGCGCACCTGCAACTGGCCGATCAGCGCCGGGTCGCGCAGGTCCTCGCGGGCGAAGCCGACCCGGATCGGGATCTGCCGGTCGGGCAGGTTGAGCTTGGCCATGCGCTGGGTGTAGTCGCCGGCGGTGGCGACGCGTGCGGCTTCGGCGATCGATGCCGTTGCCACGCCGAGGTCGGCCGCGCGTGCCGGTTGCGGCACGATGCGGATCTCCGGGCGCAGCAGCGACGCCGACGACGAGATGCTGCCGAGGCCTTCCAGCCCGCGCAGGTCGCGCTCGACCGCGGCCGCCGCGACATGCAGCGTTTCGGGGTCGTCGCCGGCCAGCACCAGCTGCATCAGGCCGCCGGGTTCGGCGCTGATGAAACTCACCCGCGTGCCCGGCAGGTCGGCGAGGCGCTCGCGCACTTCCTGTTCCAGTTGCTGCTGGCTGCGGTCGCGGTCGTCGGCCGGACCCCAGTCGACCACCAGCGTCGCCGCGCGCGCGCTGCCGCTGCCGGTCTTGGACGGGTCGCCGAGATCGAGCGCGGCGCCGACCATGGTGAACACGCTGTGCAGTTCCGGCATCGACGCCAGCTCCGCGCGCGCCTGCTCGGCAACGGCGGTGGTTTCTTCCAGTGGCGTGCCCGGCGGCAGTTCGATGCTGAGGTTGCTGCGGCCCTGGTCGGTGGTCGGGATGAACGTGGTCGGGATGAACGGCACCAGGCACAGCGACAGCACGAACAACCCGAACGCCACCCACAACGTGCGGCCACGATGACGCAGGGCCGCGTCGACCCAGCCGAGGTAGCGCTTCATCAGCCGCGACTCGGCGACGTGGTCCTCGTGCGGCTTGAGCAGGTAGGCCGCCATCATCGGCGTCAGCAGGCGCGCGACCAGCAGCGAGAACAGCACCGCGGTCGCCGCGGTCCAGCCGAACTCGCGGAAGAACTTGCCGGCGATGCCGGGCATGAACGCGACCGGCACGAACACCGCCGCCAGCGTCATCGAGGTCGCGATCACCGCGGTGCCGATCTCGTCGGCGGCATCGCGCGCGGCCTCCAGCGGGCTCTTGCCCATGCCGAGGTGGCGCACGATGTTCTCGATCTCGACGATCGCGTCGTCCACCAGGATGCCGACCACCACCGACAGCGCCAGCAGCGTGATCATGTTGAGCGAGAAGCCGAGGAAGTAGATCACCGCGAAGGTCGGGATGATCGACAGCGGCAGCGCCACCGCGCTGACCCAGGTAGCGCGCCAGTCGCGCAGGAACAGCCACACCACCAGCAACGCCAGCAGCGCGCCTTCCCACAGCATCGTCATCGACGACTCGTAGGAGCGTTCGGTCTCGTCGATCATGTTGCTGACCAGCTCGAACTCCACGCCGGGGTTGGCCTCGACCAGTTCGGCCAGGGTCGCCTTGACCTCCGCCGCCACGTCCAGCTCGTCGGCGCCGCGGCTGCGCGATACCGAGAACGCGACCACCGGCTCGCCGTCCAGCAACGCCGCCTGGCTCGGGTCGGCGGCGGCATCGGTGACCGTCGCGAGCGACGACAGCCGCACCGCGCGGCCGTCGGCCAGGCTGATGGTGTAGTTGCGCAGGTCGCGCACGTCCTCGACCGTGCCGATGGTGCGGATGGTCTGCTGCTCGCCGCCGATCTCGGCGCGGCCGCCGGGGCGCTCCACCTGGATCAGTGCAAGCTGCTGCGACACCTCGGCCGCGGTCACTCCAAACGCCAGCAACTGCTGCGGGTCCAGGTCGATCCGGATCTGCCGCTCGATGCCGCCGATGCGCGACACCTGGGCGACGCCGTCCACGCCATACAGCGCCCGCGCGACCTCGCGGTCGACGAACCACGACAACTGGTCCGGTGCCATCGCCGGCGCCGACACCGCATAGGTCAGCAGCGCGCCGCCGATCTCGACCTTGCTGACCAGCGGCTCCTCGATGTCCTGCGGCAGGTCGGTGCGCACCCGGGTGACGGCATCCTTGGTTTCGTCGAGCGCTTCGGCGATGTCGACCTCGAGCTCGAACTCGATCATCGTGGTGCTGACGCCCTCGGTGACCGTCGACATCACCCGCTTGATGTCGGGGATGGTCGCGACCGAGTCCTCGATCCGGCGCGTGACCTCGGTCTCCAGCTGCGACGGCGACGCGCCGGGCTGCATCACCGTCACCGTGGTCATCGGGAAGGCGATGTCGGGGAAGCGCGCCACCGGCAACTGCATGAAGCCCCAGATGCCGGCCACGCACAGCACGAAGAACACCATCACCGCCGGCAGCGGCCGGCCGATCGCCCAGGCGGAGAGGGTGCCGCCGCCGCTCATCGGGCGGTGGCCGCGTCGGATCCGGACGTCGCGCCGGGCGCCGTGCCGGAGCCCGGCACCGGCGCCGGGTCGACCACCCGCACCGCGTCGCCATCGGCGAGGAATCCGGCGCCACGCGTCACCACCTGCGCGCCTTCATCCAGCCCGCTGCGTACCTCGACATAGCCGTGGTCGGTCGCGCCGCGCTCGATCCGTGCCATCCGCGCGACGCCATCCTCGACCACGAACACCGACGGGAATCCATCGCGCAGCACCACCGCGGCTACGGGCACCACCGGCACCGTCGCCAGGCCGGTGTTGACCCGGCCTTCGAGGTAGGTGCCCGGCTGCAGGTCGGCCGGCTCGGGCAGGTCGGCGAACACCGTGCCGGTGCGGCTGGCCGCATCGACGCCCGGCGACACCGCGCGGACGGTGCCGACCACCACGGTGCCGTCGCGGTCGCGCAGCTCGACGCGGTCGCCCGGATCCACCTTGCCCAGGTCGCCGGCCGGCAGTTCGGCGCGCCATTCCAGCTCGCCGTCCCTGATCAGGCGCAGCAGCTCGCTGCCGGCGGCGACCACCTGTCCGGGCTGCACCAGCCGCGCCGAGATGATTCCGTCGGCCGGTGCGCGCAGGGTCGCGAAGTCGCGCCGCAACTGCGCGGCGTCACGTGCCGCCCGCGCGGTGCCGACCCGGGCCTCGGCCTGCGTGCGCGCTGCACGCAGTTCGTCCAGCGATGCGGCGCTGATGTACTGGCCGCCGGCCAACTGCTCGCCGCGCGCCAGGTTCGATCGCGCCAGCGCCGCGCCGGCCTCGGCCTCGCGCAACGCCGCCTGCGCCTGGGCGAGGTCGGAGTCGAGCGTGCGCGCGTCCAGCGTCAGCAGCACGTCGCCCTTGTCGACCGCTTCGCCCTCGTCGACGTTGACCGCGGTCACCCGCTGCCCGCTCAGTTCGACCCCGAGCTGCATCTCCTCGACCGGCGTGATCGGCCCCGACGCGGTGACGCCGCTGGCCAGCTCGCGCCGCACCACCGGCGCGGTGGTGACCGCCATCCCGGCCTTGGCATCGGACGTGGCGTCCCCATCGGCGTCATCGCCCCCGCACGCGCCCAGCGCGAGACAGAGGCAGGCAAGCGGCAGCCAGGTGCGGAGGAGTGCGGGCATAGGGGTTTCCGGCGGCAAGGACGCGCCAGTGTACTGGCAAGTACATAAATTCCGCTTTCACCGCGGGGGCGCGTGCTTGCAACGGGGACGCGCTCAGCCCGGCTTGCGCTTGCGGGCTTTTGGCTTCTTCGGCTTGGGCGCGGGCAATGCCGCCTCGGTCGCTACCAGCAGGGCGCGCAACGCGTCGCCGTCGTCGAGCAGCTCGTCCGCGACCGGGTAGTCCTTGGCGCCGGGGTAGGGCGGCCGCTTCGGTAGCGGGTCGGTCAGCGCGGCTGTCGCCGGGGCGGCCTTGATGAAAAGGCTGTTGTCGCAGGCGAAGGCGATGACCTTGCCGTGCAGGTACAGCCCGTACTCGCCGAACATGCGCTTGTACGTGAGCGCCTCGCCGAGGTCCGCCTGCTCGGCGATGTAGTCGATGAAGTCGCGGGTGGTGGCCATGGGCGGATTGCTTCGGGTGGCGTGGGTGCCGTCCGCAGCCTAGTCCGCCGCTTCCGGCGCGGCCAGGCTGTTGCTGTACATCCCCGAGCGGTCGAAGCAGCAGGCGCGGCGCTGGCCGCTGGCGAGCTTGTCGCAGGCGACGTCGATGCGGCGGACGCGGGTTTCGGGCTTCTTGGGTGAGGTGATCCAGTGGATCCAGTCGCGGCGGGCGACGGCGGTGATGTCCTTCCACACCGCACGCGCCTGCGGAGCGTCGGCCAATGCCTTGCGCAGGTCGGCCGGGACTTTCGGTTCGGGTTCCACTTCCACCGGAGCGACCTCCAGTGCGACCTCGTCGCCGGCCTCGGCGCCCGCGGCCTCGCGCAATTTCCTGTCGACCTTGAGCCAATGGCTGCCCTTGCCATCGGGTTCGAGCGTGGCCGTGAACGGCGCGCCCTCCAGCGTGCCATCGACGGTGGTCATGCTGCGCGTGGGGAGCTTGGCGCTGGCGTCCTTGGGCAACACGAGGAACGTCCAGCTGGCCTGGGCAGGCTTGGCCGGACGCAACAGCCGGGCCTTGAAACGGATGTTGGCGGACTTGCTTGCGGTGGCCATCGTCTGATCCTCGCAGTGCAGTAGGTCGGGCGCGTTCGGAACTCTGCCACGCAGTGCGTGCGGGAGTCACGCCGCCCACGCGCAGGCGGGCGGCGTCGACTCGTCCTTCGTCAGAACGGCAGCCAGTTGCCGGCGTTGGTCTGGTCGATGTATTGGCCGCCATTGTCCTGCGCCAACCGGCGCAGGAACGCGGTGTCCTTGTCATCGCCGAAACCGATGGTGTGGATCACCACGCGCCGGGTACTGTTGAGCGCAGCGACCCTGGCAAGGATGTCCGCGTTGTTCGAGTCTGTCGGCTGGCCATCGGTCAACAGGAAGATGACGGTGGCATCGGGGTACTGGAACCCGCGCTGGAGCGCCGTCAGCATGGGCGTGCCACCCTCGGCCGATACCTGGTTGATGCGGACGATATCGACGTTTTTGCTCGAAGCCGTTGCCGGCGTCATCTGCCCGTGCCAGGTGTCGACCTGGCCACCGAAAGTCACGACCGCATAACGGCTGGGTGTTTCCAGCCCCCGCACAGCCGGAATGAGCGCGCGCTTGGCTGCGCCCATCTTGGTGCCTTCGCTACGGATCTGGCCGCCGATCAGGTTGCCGAGGAAACCGCCCACCTTGTCCTGGGCCACGTCCGCCGACCTGTTCAGCACCTGGCTCTGTACCGCCACGCCGGCGATGCCTTCGTCTTTGCCTTCCATGCTGCCGGAACGGTCGAGCACGAAGACCACGTTCTGGTCGACGGTCTTGACGCCGTAGTAGCTGTCCGATTTCTGGACCGCGTAGCAGCCCGACAGAAGCACGATGACACTGGCCGAGATCAGTACACGAAAAGCAGGTTTCATCTAAGGTCACTCCCTGTACGCAACAAAAGAATTGGCTCTTCGCGGGACTTCCGGGCACGCGGCCGACGCCATCACATTGGCGATCGCCTGCATGAACGCGCTCCCCGCGCGAGACCTGCATGATACGACTCGATCGCGCCACGCAGCGCCCGGTCTAGTCGAGTGCGATCCCCGGCCGCCAACCGCTGCGTTGCAGGAACGCCCCCGGGTCGGTCATCCCGAAAATGTCGCGGAGCGCCTGGTGCTTGTCCTCAGCCTGCTGGTAGTACGCCTTGGTGATGCGGTAGCCGACCCAGTAGCCGAGGTCCCCCGGCTTGTCCGGCGTGCTGTTGTAGACCCAGTCCGAGAGCTCGGTGCTGTCCGCGTCGGCGAGGAACGCCGTCTCGATCTCCTTTTCGCGCCCGGCGACCAGGTCTTCCATGTAGGCGTAGGCCACGGCGCCCGTGGTCAGCTCGGTGACGAACTCGGCCAGGCCTTCCTCCAGCGAGATCGCCAGCACGGTCACGTTTTCCTGGTCGGAGAAATCGACCGTCCGCTGGACATGCGCGAACTCGTGTGCGGCGACACCCACGAAGCGGTCCTCGATGTCGGGGTTGATGAAGTCGGTCGCGCACAGCGCCTCCAGGCCGACCTGCACGCCGGTCGCGTGGCCGCCTACGGCGACCGGCTTGCCGCGGCCGATCGCGACCGTGATGGGCGGAAAGCGCGCCTCGGGATAGAGCTCGCCGAGCTTGCCCATCGCCGCCGCCAACCTGTCATGCACCCGCGGCAGGACCTCGACGCACTCGCGCGCCTCCGAGTAGATCCGCGGCCGCCTGGCGATCGCCGCGGCGATCGACTCGCCATCGACCCGGCGCAGCCGTGCGAGCGTGTGCAGGCCATCCGAACCCGGGTCCAGGTAGTCGTTCTGCAGCACCCCGGCCGTCGGCCTGCCGTCCGCCGCGTCGTAGATCTCGTAGAAGCGCGCGACGTCGCCGGTCTCGATGACGGGTTGTGCGTCATTCGCGGCCGCATCGCCCGCCGCCGTGCCGGCCACGAGGGCGAGGGCGGCCATCGCAATCCTGATCATGCTGTTCTCCATGTTTTCCGTGGTGGCGACAATGCCACGCGCGCAACCGGATCGAGCGTCCCCACCGGCACCGTGCGGATCGGCATATGTCGCGATCCGCACGGCCCGGCGATGATGCGCCGACTGTCCGAAGGAGAAGCAAGCAATGACTGCATCACCCCGCCGCACCGCACTGGCCGTACTCGCCGTCACCCTCGCCATTGTCCCGGCGATCAACCTGGCCGGCGCCGCCGAGCTCAAGCCATACACCGCCGAGCAATTGCAGAAGATCGTCGCCGACGAAGCGCCGGTGACCACGGTCGAATCGGTCGACCACGAGCGCATCACCGCGCGTCGCATCGACCTCGTCGACGAATCCGGCGTGATCCGTATGACCCTGGCCGCGCCCACGCCGTCGCCGATCATCGACGGGCTGTCCTACCAGCGCGCCTTCCCGGTTGCCGGCATGGTGGTGTACGACCGCGAGGGCAGCGAGCGCGGTGGCTTCGGCGTGGCCGACCTCGCCAACGGTGGCACCGCGGCTGTGCTGGCACTGGACCACGCCAACGTCGACGCCGTCGGCTGGCGGGTGATGCCCGACGGCGCGGTGGAGTTCGGTCTCAACGCCAAGCCGCCGCAGCCGCGTGAACCCACGCTCGACAACCGGGTGGTACCGCATCCCGCCGTGCGCCGCATCGCGATGAACCTCGCCGCCGACGGCACGCCGTCGCTGGACCTCACCGACACCGAAGGCCGGCCGCGCCTGCGGCTGACCGTGACCGATGAAGGCTTCGGCGCGATCGAGTTCCTCGACGCCGAGGGCGAGGTGGTGCAGACACTGGCCCCGGAAGCCGCGGGCGGCTGAGTTCCGCCCAGCCGGTGGCCACGCGCTACGACGCGGCGTGGCCTTCGCGCCCGTAGGCCCGCTCGACCTTCGCCACCTGCACCGAGTATTGCGAATACCAGTCGCTGCGACCCTGCGCCTGTGCAAGCCGGTGCTCCGCATTGCGCTTCCACGCGGCGATGGCTTCCAGGCTCTCCCAGTAGGAAACGGTGATCCCGGCCCCGTCCGCCCCGCGTGCGCTTTCGATGCCGAGATAGCCCGGCTGCTGCGCCGCCAGCTCGTCCATGCGCTGGGCCATCGCGTCGTAGCCGTTGTCGCCCCTGGTGCGCTGCGCGGTAAAGATGACGGCGTAGTAGGGCGGTCGTGGGGTGTTGGCTGGCATGTCGTGTATCGCCGGAATTAAGACGAGCCGCGAAGCGGCTTCGGTTTGAATGATTGTCAGGTGCTAGCCACGCACCCGGTCATAAGCTTGGATCATCTATCTCGATGACTGCGTACTTCTCACGTGCGCCACGCGCAATCCTGCAACGGACAGCGACGTCATCGCCATGAACCCGGAGCTTGCCTTCCACGTACAGGACGTTGCCCTTGTCATGGTAGCGGGCCGTCCACTGATACGGAACGATGTTCCTGGCGATATAGCGAGCCTCTGCCTCAGCTCGACACCAGGGGACGAGTGCGGAGGCTTGGTGAATGGTCAAGTCGTGGTAGTGGTCGCCAGGGCTGCCCGAAGCACCCGCAATTGTGGGTAACGCGGCGATGGTCAGAACTGCCAATACACGTTGCATGAACCTCCTCTGGCGCCCGACGCCTGAGTCAAGCCGAGCCACGAAGCGGCTTCGGCTTGAATGACCTGTCAGGCCTCATCGCCCGTCGTTGCCCGATCGCCACCGTTCTGTTTGTTGGAGCGCGAACGGGCCGTGGATGTCGCCAGAAACACGATCCCCGAGCCGATGAATGCTGGCCCAGGCGCCCAGAGCGCGACCAACCGAGTGGCTAGGCCAACAATCAAAAATGTAAGCCCGCAAGCCATGAAAACGATGCCCAAGGTGAGCATGGTTTTTGTTGACTCCATTTGTGAACCCCCTTGGTGAAGCCTAACGGCTGAGTCACGGCTTGAACAACAGGTTCATTGTTCGGCGGCCTGGTCAGGTTTCGGAGCGCGTACGCGCCGTCGCGGGCGAGTTGTCGAAGTACGGCAGCGCGAACATGTACAGCCCCGTCAGCAGTTGCACGAACAACGGCGGCAGCGGTGCGTAGGTGATCCACGGCGGCGGTTGGCCCGGGCCGACACCCATTGCGACGAAGTTCGCGATGACCGTCAGCGTGAAGACGATCGACACCCAGCGGTGGCTCTGCCGGACCCAGCGACTCCCGCTCATGGCGCGTCCTTCGGAGAGGGCTCGCCCCTTGCCTCGATCATCTTCCACCCGTTGCCGGACGGGTCGCGGAAGCCCGCGTCGACCGTTCCGTAGCGGGCCACCGGCTCCTGGGTGAACTCGACACCGCATGCGCTCAACCGCTCGTAGGTCGCGCGGCAGTCGTCCACCGTGAGCACCAGCGGCGGCATCGCGCCTTTCGCCAGCACTTCGAGCAGCGCCTGCGCGGTGGCCGGGTCGTGCACCGGCGGCCCCGGCTTGAACAGGCCGAGCTGGAACGATGCCTGCTCCGGGTGCTGGACCGTGAGCCAGCGGTAATCG
>Ga0307413_10000294_pt1 | contig 15383 bp, 25 predicted proteins | sample DK1Ometagenome_3_FD_203714 | JGI IMG/M metagenome (GOLD analysis project Ga0307413, IMG submission 203714) | Maize rhizosphere microbial communities from greenhouse at UC Davis, California, United States - DK15-O-2 | ecosystem: Host-associated > Plants > Roots > Rhizosphere > Soil | place: USA... | reverse complement strand
CTACGACGTCGAGGTGTTCCCCAACCTGTTCGTGGTCTGCTACAAGTTCCAAGGTGACAGCAACGTCATCAAGATGATCAACCCGTCCCCGGCGGAGATCGACGAGCTCATCAAGCTTCGGCTGGTGGGATTCAACTGTCGTAGGTACGACAACCATATTCTCTACGCTCGGTCCAACGGCTACTCCCTTGCCGCGCTTTACGACCTGTCGCAGAGGATTGTCAACAACGATCGCAACGCCCTGTTCGGCGCTGCGTACGACATCAGCTACACCGACATCTTTGACTTCTCCTCGAAGAAGCAGTCCCTCAAGAAGTTTGAGATCGAGCTCGGACTCCACCACCTGGAGCTCGGTCTTCCGTGGGACGAGCCGGCTCCGGAGGAGCTGTGGGAGAAGATCGTGGAGTACTGCTGCAACGACGTCATTGCCACGGAGGCCACTTTCGAGGCACGTCGGGCAGACTTCACTGCTCGTGAGATCCTTGCCGAATTGAGTGGGTTGAGTGTGAACGCCTCGACCCAGCAGCACACCGCTCGCATCCTCTTCGGCACCAACAAGCGCCCCCAGTCGTCGTTCATCTACACCGATCTCTCCCAGATGTTCCCGGGATACGAGTTCGACTGGGGTAAGTCCACCTACCGCGGCGAGACCGTGGGAGAAGGCGGGTACGTCTACGCAGAGCCTGGTGTTCACAAGAACGTGGCCCTGCTGGACGTCGCATCCATGCACCCCTCGTCCATCGAGCTTCTGGACCTCTTCGGCCCCTACACCGAGAAGTTCAGCGACATCAAGTCAGCACGTATCGCGATCAAGCGAGGCGCTCTGGATGACGCACGACGCATGCTGGACGGCAAGCTCGCGCCCTTCCTCGAGAGGGAAGAGGACGCTGAGGCACTGTCCTACGCTCTGAAGATTGTGATCAACATCGTCTACGGTCTCACGTCGGCGAAGTTCGAGAACCCCTTCAGGGACCCGCGCAACAAGGACAACATCGTCGCCAAGCGCGGCGCGCTCTTCATGATCGACCTCAAGAACGCCGTCCAGGAGATGGGTTACACGGTCGCGCACATCAAGACGGACTCGATCAAGATCCCTGATGCAGATCAGAAGATCATCGACTTCGTCTTCGAGTTCGGGGCCAAGTACGGCTACGAGTTCGAGCACGAGGCGACCTACCCTGAGCTGGTACTCTTCAACGACGCGGTCTACATCGCGAAGTACGAGGACAAGGTGGCCGAGAAGAAGGGCAAGCCCTGGGACGCCGTCGGCGCCCAGTTCCAGCACCCGTACATTTACAAGACCCTCCTGGGCGATGGCGATGTTTCCTTCGAGGATGTGCTCGAGACCCGTAACGTGGTCAAGGGCGACATCTTCATCAAGACTGACAAGGGAGCTCGCTTCGTCGGACGCATCGGCCAGTTCGTGCCGGTACTCCCGGGCCACGGCGGCGGAGAGCTCGTTCGTCGAGCAGAAGTCGTCGTCAAGGACAAGGAGACGGGTGAGGAACGCAAGGAGATGAAGGACTACGCCGTCACGGGAACTAAGGGCTTCCTGTGGCAAGAGGCGGAGCTGGTCCGAGAGGCCGGCGGCATGGACATCGTGGACCTGCGATATTTCGAGGAGCTCGCCGACAAGGCGCGCGCCAACTTCGCAAAGGTCGGCTACAACATCTAGCTCGCGGTGAAAACACGCATTGTAATGAGATCCCTCACACCCTAGAACGTGGTTTAACACCCTCGCCTAGCAACCGGGATCTTTCTTATCGCCCTTGCCCCTGTTCACAGGGGCTTTTGTTCTGTCACCAATCAAGGAGTGATATTTATGAGCGACATCGCTCAGCTGGAGAACGGCGTGACCGCTGTTCAGTACGGCACCCCCGAAGGACGGTGGGACAACCGGGCGCTCATCCGAGTGGCCGCCTTCATCACCGGCATCGACCTTGACAAGGGCGGTATCACCGAGGACCAGATCCTCGACGTGGTGCGTCCGGTCGAGGCGTTCTGGGACCTCGGCAACAACGTCGCCGACATCGAGGTGATCACGGGCAAGCGCATCCTAGGCATGACCCTGGGACAGTGGCTCGTGAAGTACCCCACCGGGTTCTACCGCGTCCTCTCCACCAACGGCTACCTCTCGCAGGTCGGCCCGGCAAAGCAGGCGCCGTCGTTCCGTCAGGAGCTGCAGCAGCTGCTCAACAAGCACAGCATCGACGCCGAGGTGGAGATGCACGACTTCGTGCTGGCCAAGCACGTCGACCGGTATCTCAAGAGTCTCGCGGTCGCGGTCGCCGAGACCAAGAAGCTGAAGGAGAGCTGATGAAGTTCACCACCATCTGGACCATCCCGGCCATGACGCTCGGTGAGCGCCTGCGTCGGACTCGGGAGTGGGCGGCCATGACGGCTGCGTCCAAGCTCCCTCTGCGCGTGAAGTACTGGGCCGGCATCCAGCAGCTCGCCGCGGCGTCCACCAAGGACCCGAAGCAGGTCGTCCCCGAGATGACCATGACGCAGATCCTGCAGGCCATGCCGGCCCCCAAGACCGTCGCCTGACGCAACCCCATGTAAGGAGTGATATTTATGTGGAACCCCTTCCGTAGGGAACCACCGCCGCCGATGTTCGACCCCTTTGAGGTCGCAGAGGAAACGGCTCGTCTCGATGCTCGCATCGCTGAGATGGGCGCTGCCGAGACGCGGCTTATCAAGGCGACCAAGCGTGCAGAAGATGCCACCAAGGAGGCCAACGCCGCACGAGGTCGACTCGAAACCACCATCGCCGCAGCAGGACGTCAGGGTCGAAGGACGGGCGGTCGCACGTGGTGAAGATGCTCGACGTCCCGTGCGACAAGTGTGGACACCGGTATCCCGGCTTCCATATTTGCGTCCTGGACTTCTCCACTCCCGAGGGGATCAAGCGCGCCAAGTTCGTCGAGTCGACGGAGCTCGGCGCGAAGTCCAAGCTCAACCGTCCCGGTCGCAAGCGGTCCAACCGCCAGCACCAGCCGGACTTCGGCAGCGAGCAAGACCGGGCCAACCGCGCCGAGAGCGTGCGCCAGGCCCGTGCTCGTGAGGCTGGTCGTGCCGAGCGCGATGCTGAGATCCTCAAGCTCTACGACGAGCAGCAGTGCAGCATCAACGCCATCTGCTCGATCATGAACCTCAGCCAGAAGACGGTGTCCAGGGTCGTGCGGGAAGCTGCCGACGCCGGCACCATCGTCTACCGCGGCAACACTGGCCGTCCCAAGCGGGATGCCGCCTAGGCGTAGGGACGCGAGGTCTTTGTGTCCGGTCACAAAGATCGCAGGTAACACCATATTTATCTGCAGTCTGCCTCGCAATCACATCAAACTCCAGTCTGTCAAAGACGGGGACCGGGCCAGCAAGTTCGACAAGCCGCTGAGCCCCCACAATTTCGTGAACAGGAACTTATCTCACCGTTAGGAGCAACACATGGCCACAAAGAAGCAGAAGCGTGAAGCAGCCCTCGCTCGCCGCGCCGAGTTCGAGGCAGAGGTCCGGGCCGATGGCCTGAAGGCCCAGGCAGCTGACCGTGCGAAGCGCAAGGCGGAGGAGGAGCGCATGTGGGACGACGCCCACAAGGTCCACCTCAAGCGCAACCGCTTCCACGACAAGTGCCCCAACTGCGCACGCGTCAAGGCCCAGCAGGCTCTGGACCGTCTCGCCAAGGCGGCGAACAGGGCTGCCAAGGCTGCGTCTGCGGCCGCCGAGTCGACGGACAAGGCCGGTAAGGCCATCCGGAACCTCCTGACGGAGGGTGAGCACAAGGGCGACAACACCCCCATCGACCTCACTCGAATGGAGAAGGTCAATGCCTAAGCCCACCGAAATCAAGCGACGTCTCCCCATCACGGTGGGTGAGCGCTACGAGCACATCATGACGGACGTCACCATCCGCGCGACCGACAACACGACGAAGATCGAGATCTACGTCGAGGGCCCTCAGGCCAAGGTCGTCGCCAACTTCGCCGCTCAAGGCGACCTGGTGGCTCTGTCCTTCCCCACCGGCAAGAAGGGTGGGGCTCCGAGCTAGGAGACCTATGAAGAAGGACGAAACATATCACACATCGGCGATCACCTACAACGAGGAGATCGCCGTCCTGGCCGAGGGCCTTGCGGATCGCATTCCGCACCCCGTCGTTCAGACTTGGTGCCAGGCGGTAGCTAAGCAGCACCGCTTCCACGAGAAGAGGCACCGCGCAGCCCTGGAGAAGCTGCGCAAGAAGACCGCCGCGGCGGAGAAGGAGAAGCAGCATGGGTAGCAAGCAGCAGCCGCCGAAGGGTACTGACGGACAGCGTCAGTGGATCAACGACCTCGAGATCGAGGACGCCCAGATCAAGTGGCCCTGGTCACACTTCAACGGCGCCGCCGACACCTTCAACACCGAGGGCGACCGCAACTTCGTCGTCATCCTCAACCCGGAGGACGCCCGCGCCCTGATGGAGATCCCCGACGGGTGGTCCATCAAGGAGTACGAGGGTCGTGAGGAGGGCGACGAGCCCGAGTACACGATCAAGATCAAGATCTCGTACCGCTTCGAGGCGCCCAAGATCTTCTTCCTCAAGGAGAAGGAGGTCGAGGACCCGGACAACCCCGGCCAGACGATCACCCAGCTGCGCAAGTTCCGCGTCGAGAACGAGGCTGAGCTCAACGACATCACCCGCGGCACCGTCAAGCGGATCGACTTCGTCGCCAAGCCTTCGCGCTGGGTCCGCAATGGCGAGGCCGGCGTGACTCCCTACCTCTCCGAGATGTACGTCCACATGGCCGAGTCGAAGATCGGCTCGCAGTACGACGACATCCAGGAAGTCGAGTGAGTGAGGTAACCACTCCGACCACCGAGAAGGAGGCTGTCGTCCCGGAGGTCCCCACGGACCAGATCGGAGCGTCCGTGTGGCGCCTCGGTCCGGGCGGCACTCTTCTCTCGAGCGTCGTCGAGCACCACGCTGCCGACTTCGCGGCATCGGATCGAGAGGCCATCTACTTCTACGCCGACCTCGAGGGCTCCTCTGAGCTCAAGCACGACGAGGGCACGATGCAGAAGGTCTACTCGGCGCTGGGGGACCAGGGTCTGTCCGAGAAGCAGATCGTCAATGCGGTGAACGCCATGCAGAACGCCGGCGTATATTTCCGCGAAGCCAACTTCTAGTACAAGGAGCGCAATGCCGCGTCACACCGCTTGGGCCATCGAGGTCGAGCCGGAGAACTATCAGGTCATCCTCTCCGAGGGTGGCCGCCAGATCAACCGCGAGTTCCTCGACACGTGGGTTCGTAAGTACCCGGACGAGGCTTCATATTTCGTCCGTGACGAAGAGCGCAAGCGGTTTGACTGCACACTCATGACTGCCGACAACTTCTGGACTCTGTACCGTCGTGTCGACCAGGTGGTGTGCAACCCCGAGACTCTGAACGATGGGCTGGTGGAGTGCAACGGCGCCCACTTCTTCCCCATCGAATCAGAAGAGGTGACGGATCACGCGAAGCTTCTGGCTTCGTAGCGCCTCCTACAACTTCATAACAACTTCATAACAACTTCATAACAACTTCATATTCATCTGTGCACCAACACACACTATCTAGGGGGACTTCAATGTCCAGCAAGATCCGCCAGGCTGGCCTGGCAATCATCCTCATCGCAGCCGTCGTGGGGGCGGCTCTTCTGATGATGCGCATCCCTGCCACTGGCGCGGTCGCATCCACCGAGGAGCCCTGCGTTCCTTCGGAGGCCTGGACGGAGACCATCGAGCACCCGGCAGTCATGGGTGAGGAGGAGGTCTTCGCCCACTGGCAGCGCTACAGCTGGACCGGCGGCCCGCACGAGCCCGACACGGCTCCTGCGTTCCCGGGTCCGGACTGGCAGCCCAACGTGCAGGGCGACCCGCACGGTGTCGGCGTCGAGGGAGCGTACTACCGTTCCAACGGCAACTCCGGCAAGGGCGACTGGTTCTACCTCGAGGCCGTGACGGAGATCGTCCCGGTCGTCATCGAGGAGGCGTGGACCGAGACCATCGAGCACCCCGCAGTCGTCTGCGAGGAGCCGACCGAGGAGCCCACGCCCACCGACGACCCGACCGTGACTCCCACGGACGAGCCGACGGATGAGCCGACCGTGACTCCCACGGAGCAGCCGACGACCGGCGTAGAGACGCCGCAGCCCCCGGTCACCACGCCGGAGGTTCCGTCGACCTGCCCCAAGCCGCGGGACATCCTCTTCACCATCGACGGTGAAACCCTCGACGAGTACTACGTCATCACCGGCGACTGCAACAACCCGGTGCTGGAGACGGAGGACGACCCGATCGTCAAGACCGAGACGCACTCCGAGGCCACTCGCACCATCAAGGTCTACACCCGCGAGTCGGGTCAGACCATCGCGGTCGTGCGGGACTACGGTCCTGCCTCCGACCTCACGGAGGAGGGTCTCTGACCCTCTGATCTACTGACAACTTCATAACAACTTCATATTTGTCCGATCGATCTGTGACCCATCCACCTACCAAAGGAGACACATGAGCCAGGACAACCAGCACTTCGGCACGACCGCTGACGGTGACGGCTTCAAGCACGGCCTCGACGAGGACAACGCTCTCACCGGCGAGGTCCGCGAGGAGGACAAGCAGGTGAACGACCCCGACGTCGACACCCGCCCCGCCGAGCCGGTCGAGCACACCAGCAACGTCGTCGGCCGCCGCAACCCGGACCTCCCGACGGAGGCGCCGCGGGGCACTGCTCCCGCACCGGGCACGGCAGTCTGATCGACGCGCCCTCATCAGGGGTCCCAGGCCAGTTCCCGCGGCCTGGGGCCCCGCATGTAGGCGCGCAAGCGCATATTTAGGAGGTGATTGTCATGCTCAGCCGTAACTGACACCGACTTCAATGCCGGCCTTCATAACTTAATAGCAACCTGTGGAAGGTTGCACGTCGGGTCTCGGGGAAGGCGTTCGAGCCAAAGAAGCCACCCCGAGCCCGGCCTGGAGCTTTCCACTACAACCCATATTTCCAAGGAGATCACATGAACAAGCCCTGGTACGACTCGGACAACCCCACCACGGTGGTCCGAGGCTTCTCGTGGCGAGCAGGAGTCTGGATCGCTCTCGCCGTCATCTTCTTCGCTGCTCTCGGAGGCCTGATCTGGGTCCTCGGCGTGGCCAGCTCTCCTGTCAAGGGCGCCGGTGACGCGTTCAAGCAGCAGCAGTCCGGCACCAACCGGATCGCCCAGCAGGCCTTCTTCGAGGACACCTACGCCGACTTCGAGTCGACGGTGGCCAAGATCCAGCCGGCGAAGGACGCGCTCAAGCGCGACAAGGACAACCCGCTCCTCCAGGAGCAGCTGACGGGCACCATCAACTACTGTCTCGACGTGGTGGCCGACTACAACGCGCAGTCCCGCAAGTACCTGGCAGCGGACTTCAAGTCCATCGACCTGCCGGCCCAGCTCAACCGCAACGCCTGTTCCTGATCCACCCCTTCATCCATATCTCACAGGAGAACCTCTACATGAAGCAGAACCGCATCATCAAGTCCGTCGCCCTTCTGATCGCCCTCATCCTCGGCGCCAGCTTCCTGACCGCGTGCAACTACGGCAACGAGCCGTCCAAGCAGCGGCAGTCCATCCAGAAGGAGTCCTCGCAGGCCTTCGACCAGCAGCGTGCGGCCGTGGCCTACCCGGTCGACGAGCTGACCGACTCCCTCGAGCGACGGAACCTCAAGGAGCGTCTGCTCCGCTTCAACCAGCCGAACAAGATCGGCTACGTCTACTACGTCCCCTTCGGCAACATCCTGGGCTACTGGACCATCAAGGGCAAGGTGTCCTCGACCCGCTCCCAGATGAACCCCAGCGACGAGCTGACCAACGACCTCTCCGACTGCTCGGGCTGCTTCGAGTCCCAGGTTCTGCAGTCGGCCGGCGATGACGGCGCCTTCGGTGAGGCCGAGGACGGCGTGTTCTTCTTCACCACCAACGGCACCATGATCCAGGTGTCGGAGGATGACTACTTCTACTCCGACCAGCCCATCACGCTGGGCCAGGAGCTCGTCGACCTCGACAGCAAGTAACACCCCACCGCAACACCATGTGCAGGCGGGGGCCGGCGTAGGTACGCGTCGGCCCCCGCTTCAGAGGACCTTATATTTGCGAAGGTCGGTATGAGCGCACCCGAACAAAAGGAGCATAGTGCCTACCTTTGCACAGAAGATCGAAGCAAGCCAAGAGGCTTGTAAGATCATGGATTCGGACCTGAAGGTTTCTGAGAAGATGACCGAGCTTGCCAAGCTTGGTATCGAGGCCAGCGACTGGACGATCCGGAACTGGATCTACCGCAAGAACCTTCCTCTTCGTGACGACGGAACCAAGGCTCTCCGAGGCACCGCCCCGGAAGTAGCTGAGGGCAGGAAGGCCGCCGTCGCCGTCCCCAAGGGCTGGGAGCCATATTCTCAGTACACCGACAAGATCGGCGAGGCAATCGTTCGACTCCCTGAACCGAACTCCACAGAGCGGGACCTGCTGATTACAGCAGGCTTCGATCCCGACTCGTGGCGCATCAAGGGTCCGGTCAACACGCGTCGATGGATGCGTTACGACCAGGAGTGGCTCTACTACTACAAGTTCGACGTCGAGGCCGGCGAGTCCGTTGAGGTCCGCATGGCGCACGTCGAAGAGCTCGTGAAGCTCATTCGCAAGCGGCCCAAGCCCGCTGAAGTTTCGGTCAAGCCGGTGGGTGGCACCTACACCCATATTCTGTCGGACTGGCAGATCGGCAAGGCTGAAGGGGGTCGCGGCACCGCTGACACGGTTCGCCGCTACAAGGACTGCCTCGAGCAGGTAGTCACCAACATCAAGAATCTGCGACGCATGGGCGTCCAGATCGACAAGCTCGCCATTCTCTCCGTCGGCGACCTCGTAGAGGGCTGCGGAGACCACTACGACATGCAGCAGTTCTCCGTCGATTGTGATCGGCGTAAGCAGAACCGCATCGTCCGCGAGCTCCTCTATCTCACCATCGACACCCTCGCCCCGATGTTCTCCCACACGACGATCGCCGTCATCGGCGGCAACCACGGTGAGAACCGGAAGGACGGCAAGGCCTACACGACGTTCGCCGACAACGACGACGTCGCCAACCCCGAGGCCGTCAAGGAGGCCTACGACAAGGCCGGCTGGGACATGCTCGAGTGGCATATTCCCGACGAGGAGCTGTCGATGTGCATCGACCTCGGCGGCATCAACGTCGCCATCGTGCACGGCCACCAGTTCCGTGGTGGCGTCAACGCCCTGAAGAAGGCTGAGGACTGGTGGCGCGTCAACGACTTCGGCCTGCAGCCAGTCCGTGACGCCCAGATCCTCATCTCCGGGCATTTCCACCACTACTCGAACACCAACATCACGCACGGCCGAAGCTGGATGCAGGCGCCGACGATCGATCCGGGTTCGAAGTGGTACACCGACACGAGTGGAACGACGGCGATCCCCGGCGTTCTCAACCTTGTCCTCACCGAGGACAGCCCGCTCGGCTACGACCACCTTCGGGTCATCTCGCCGCGCAACGACTTCGCCCTGACGGCGTAGAGCACAACCTCCGTTCCATCTATATTCAGGAGATCATCATGGAGCAGATCAGCAAGCGATTCATGAACTGGGCCTCGATCCTCGAGGACACGACGAAGGAGCAGGTGGAGATCACCTCGAAGATGCCCTTCATCTACCCCCACATCGCCCTCATGCCCGACGCCCACTGGGGTCTCGGGTGCGCGGTCGGCGCGGTGTTGCCCACCCTGGGCGCCATCATGCCGGCCGCGGTGGGTGTGGACATCGGCTGCGGCATGGTCGCAGTCCGAACCCAGTTCCACGCCGAGGAGCTGGCGGGGCTCGACCGCAAGGTGCTCCGCGAGGACATCGAGCGTCGCATCCCGCTCTCGGCCGGCAAGTACAACGAGTCCGCCTACGGTCTCGGGACCGAGCAGCGCATCCGCATCATGGAAGAGAAGGCCGACAAGGCCGGCTTCATGCCCGACAAGTACGTGGGCAACTGGCGCATGCACCTCGGTTCGCTCGGTTCCGGCAACCACTTCATCGAGGTCTCGCTGGACGAGGACGACCGCGTCTGGCTCTTCCTCCACTCGGGCTCGCGCGGCATCGGCAACACCATCGCTCGCAAGCACATCAAGGTGGCACAGCAGCAGGCAGAGCGATATTTCATCGACCTGCCGAACCCGGACCTGGCCTACCTCATTCAGGGCGACGACAACTTCTGGGCCTACATGCGCGAGCTTCGCTGGGCCCAGGACTTCGCTTTCCTCAACCGCGAGGAGATGATGGACCGGGTCATGGACGCGTTCGAGGCGTGGGTCGGCCAGCCGATCGTGACCGAGCAGCGCGTCAACTGCCACCACAACTACACCCAGCAGGAGACCCACTTCGGCAAGCAGGTGTGGGTGTCTCGAAAGGGCGCCATCCACGCCGGCAACAACGTCTGGGGTCTGATCCCCGGTTCGATGGGTACTCGCTCCTATGTCGTGCAGGGTCGAGGCAACAAGCTGTCTCTCAACAGCGCTCCTCACGGGGCGGGTCGGGAGTACGGCCGCCGGCACGCCGAGCGCACCTTCACGAAGGAGCAGCTCGACAAGTCCATGGAGGGCATCGAGTGGTCCGGGTCTGAGAAGTTCCTGGACGAGATCCCGATGGCCTACAAGGACATCGACCAGGTCATCGAGGACGCGAAGGGTCTCGTCGAGATCCGTCACGTCCTCCGTCAGATCGTCAACGTCAAGGGCGACTGACCTCATCCACAACACCAACCAAGGAGACACCATGCAGAACTCGAAGGACAAGAAGAAGGACAACGCCGGCCAGGTCGGCGTCGACATCTCCAGCGGCGGTCTCGCCATCGGCATCGGGGGCGGCCTCACGATCGACAGCTCCGGCGACGTCGGCCTGCAGATCGCGCCGGGCATCTCCATCTGATCCACCCACACGACCGCGCGCAGCGGTTGCTCTCAGGTCCCGCATATTTGCGGTGCGGCTGACTAAAGCAGTCCGGTAAAAAGGGCTCACTGCGAAGAGGTGCAGCGACGGAGACATTGGTGGTCCGCCCACGCCGTCATAGCTCAACCCACATAGCTGTCCCCGGCTGCAAGGGACAGGCGTAGAGACGACTCGCGTTGAAGTCAGTACGGCGAGTCGGTGCTCTACTCTGGTCTGAGCCAGGCTAAACAGGCTTTAAGCTCAGAGCGGCCACCGGGTCAAACCATATTCTGCAGGAGAGTAGGCAGGGTGGCGCATGGAGTTACATGCGGGTGGCGTAGACTGTGAAGGATAACACAGCACGCCGTTAGGACCACGCGCCGGTTGAAATAGGACCGATGTGGATGTACACCTAACGGTAGGTTAAACAAAAAACCGGCTCGTGGCTTAACCCCGTGAGGGGCCCACAGCGGAGAACGGTTAGTTGCCTTTCGAAGCGATCATTCGGGCTACGCTCTACAATGGGCGTAGGTAAACTCCCGAAAGAACGAGTGACGGGAGTGAGGGGATGCGGTCGTGAGGCGCCAGTCATAGGCTGGTTAGCCCGGCCGCATCCCCTCCTCTTATATTCCACAGATTTCGAGTAGAGTGCTGGTGGCCTGATCTCACCACAAACCGGCATTCCTCGGAACGGTAGCCAGGAGCCCGTGGGGGGCATGATGGCTTCACGCTCGGTCCGTAAAGCCGAGTCCGAGGGGGTGTAGCTCAATTGGATAAGAGCGCTGATCTCCAAAGTCAGTCGTTGCAGGTTCGAGTCCTGTCGCCTCTGCTATATTTGTTCGGTGTCCAATAACTGCTGGCGTGGTGTAACAGACCACTAGGTGCCAGTCTTATGTGAGGACTCTCCCGGCGTCCGTCAAGCGTCCGGCCAAGCTTCCCCCGCCAAATGTGGGGAGGACGCACCTGGAGGAGGAGTGGAATCCAGAAACCAGGAGCGTAAACCAACAGGGTGGGACACCACAAACAAAAAGATCCATGAGGGATCACCATGACGGACACGACACATGGTCGTGACGTCGTCCCGCCCGATGAGTGTGGTTGGCTGATGCGCGCTACCCCAACGGTAGTGAGCGAGGTCTGACTTCGCGGTAGTCACGAGAACACACAAACCAGTCTTCCCCGACGCGTAACCTGGGTTCTCGTGCGTTGGTGAATGTGAGCGGGCCTCTGTCTTGCAGCGGAGGCCCGCTCGCGCCAAATAGTACGATTGTAATGAGACCGCACCGCCCTTTAGGGGAGGAGACCAACCCTTTAGGGTAGGCTTACATCGGACTCATCGATGTGAACATCGATTCAAATTTTTGCTCGGGGGAAACTCGCGTAGAAAACAATGACTATAATGAGACCCCACTATCATTAGGAGAACCCATGTTCAACAAGACCTACTCGATCGTCGCCGACAACTTCGACGGAGAGCGCGTTACCGAGGAGTTCACTGGAAACTACTTCCAGATGTCCTCCCGCCTGACCGCCATCCGCAAGCACGGCTTCCACATCCAGTCCGTCACCAAGAACTGACATCCAGATACACGTCACGACCTACAGCCCCTAACACGGGCTTAAGGTTTGCTTCGATATTTGAAAGGATTGACCGTGCAGACGTTCCTGCCTTTTGCCGACTTCGCCATGACCGCGTCAGTCCTGGACACGAAGCGCCTCGGCAACCAGATGCGCGAGAACAAGCAGATCCTGACGGCTCTCATGTTGAACCGGGGTTGGGTCAACCACCCAGCCACTTTGATGTGGCGAAAGTACGAATGGGCGTTGTGTCAGTATCACGACGCGCTGTTCCACGAGTGGACCTTCAACCGAGGGTTCAATTCATACAAGGGCGTGTATGACGAGTTCTTCGATATTTACGAGAAGAATCGCACCTGGACTGAGTCTAAGGTGTGGCCATACTGGCTCGGAGACACCACCTTCCACGACTCCCACAAGTCAACACTATTGCGCAAGAAGCCAGAGCACTATGCGCAATACTTCGAGGGCTACGATCCTACCGTTGAGATCGTCTACCCGATGCCCGAGAACGAGTACCGCCGGCTCCTGCGCGTTATTTGGATGCCGAAGGGCCAGTTCTGAGCTCGCGCGCAAAACAACGGTTGTAATGAGATCACCCCGACCCTATCCACAAGGAGAAATCATGACCGCCGCATTCAGCCTGATCCAGGCCCTGTTCGCGATCGTCTTCGCCGCACTCGCACAGTTCGTCAAGACGGTCGTGCTCTCAGCCGCCCTGCTCGTCAGCCTCTTCGCGGGATTCATCATCCTCGCCATCTGGATCATCCAGAGGTGACCCGGAGGGAATCCTAGCCCACAAGCTAGGATTTCCTTTTTCGCTCTCGCGCAGAAAACATGGGTTGTAATGAGATCTATCCACTACAAAGGAGTAATCATGGAACTCAACGAGAACCACGTCGTCCTGCCCCGCGAGGACTTCATCGAGCTCAACACCGCAGCCCACACCGACCCCAGCGTCGGCGACCGCATCGCGTCCACCACCCAGACGACCCTCGTCTTCGGTGCCCTGGCCGCGGGCGTCACCGCCACCGCCTTCGGGATCGCCAAGGCCACGGACTGGCTCGAGGAGCGCCGCTACAAGCGGGCGACCCGCACCTCGGAGAAGACCACGACCGCCACCAAGCAGTCCTGATCCGAATGAGGGTCCTAGCCACAAGCTAGGACTCTCATTTTTCCTCGCGCTCTAAACACCTATTGTAATGACAACCATCACTCACTACAACTAGGAGACTTATGGATGAGTCAAGCGCCTTCCTACTGGTCGGCCTTGGATTCTTCCTCGTCATCTTCCTGCTAGCCATGTTGCTCGAAGCCGTCCGCCACACCCGCGCGGTCGAACTCGAGACCATGCGCAACAGCTGGAGGGTGTCTGAGCAGAGAGAATTCGGGTTCGAACCAGTTACCGAACGCAACGCCAACCAACAGTCCATCCGACGCTTCGTCAAGTGACCTGTCCCAAGAGGGGTGCCATATTCATGGCATTCCCTTTTGCTCGCGGCAAAAACAACGGTTGTAATGAGATCACAATCCCACCCTCATACCCAAGGAGAACCTCATGTCCGACTCGACCGCCGCCCCCACCGTCGACGAGCCCCAGACCGACGAGCGTCCTTCCCTGGGCAAGGAGATCGCTCGTGAAGCAACCGTGAACATCGCCGCCAACGCGGCCGGTGTCCTCGGCTTCGCGATCGGTGTCGTTGCCCTCGGCAAGACCGTCGACTGGGCTCGCGCGCGCAAGGCGCGGAAGAACCAGACCGAGACCACCCAGGTCCCCGAGACCCAGGAGTCCTGATCCACGACAGAAGTCGTAGCCCACAAGCTACGGCTTCTGTTTTTCGCTCGCGGGGAAAACACGGGTTGTAATGAGATCACACCCACTCATACCCAAGGAGTCATCATGCTCAAGTTCATCGTCTTCACCGCTTCCACCGCCGTGTCGGCCGCCGTCGGATTCTCCGTCGCGGCCTTCCTGGCCAACGAGCTGTGCATCGACAAGCACGGGCACCCGCTCTACGAGTCCTGATCCACAACGGAAGTCATAGCCAAGCTATGGCTTTCGTTTTTGTATAGACCCACCGCCACACAAGTAGTACCGCAACGCCCACGCACGATCGCCCGCACCAGCGATCACAAGACCTGTTCAAGGGGGACAGGCACACAACACACAGAAGGGCTGACTCGGAATGCCCTATTCCAGATGGAATAGATCTCATGGAAGCAATCAAGAAGCTCAAGGAACAGTACGAGAAGCACAAGACGATCGTCTGGACGATCGCCATCGGCACCGCAGCAGCGGGAGGAGCAGTCGCTCTCGCAGAGCACGAGGCCAACAAGGAGCAGCAACAGAGGGCGCAGCAGGCAAGGCGGAACCCTCCGCCCCAAATCCCGCGCCCTCGAACCGCCGGAAGCTGGGATTCACCGTACGTGCGACACGCGTCGGTGGACATCAAGGCTCTCGGCGATCCCGGCAACATCATCCAAGACGTCGTGACCGGCACGATCTACGCCAGCCAGAACCAGGCTGCGCGGGAGCTCGGTGTCAGCAAGACCGCGGTGTTCAACCACCTCCACGGAAAGACGTCGCAAGTCGCAGGACACAAGCTTACGGTCGTCGGCAAGGCGCCGCCGCAGACCGAGAGCTGATCACAGGTGGGAATTCGGACGGCCCCTGACTAACCCACGTGGGCGGGTTGGTCAAGGGCCGTCCAAAACCACGCTTATATTTTTGCGTCGCGGCCTAAACAATGACTGTAATGAGACCTACAGAAAGGTACAGCCATGTACTATCACTCCGTCAAAAACCCGAACGTCAAGCACGACCTCAGG
>Ga0307413_10000293_pt1 | contig 15390 bp, 3 predicted proteins | sample DK1Ometagenome_3_FD_203714 | JGI IMG/M metagenome (GOLD analysis project Ga0307413, IMG submission 203714) | Maize rhizosphere microbial communities from greenhouse at UC Davis, California, United States - DK15-O-2 | ecosystem: Host-associated > Plants > Roots > Rhizosphere > Soil | place: USA... | reverse complement strand
GGAATCCCCAAACATAATTAGACATCGCACCTTGGGTAGTATAGGTAACAGAAGTACCAGTACAAGTTGATGCTGAAGGTTGGACATCAAATGTTGGTGTTGGTAACGCATTTACAGTAGTTGCAGATGAAGATGTCGCTGAAGTTGCTGTACAACTATTAGGAACAGTTGTATAATTAATAGTTACTGTTTTGCTTCCAATTGTTAAATATTTTAAAGTAACTGTATTATCAGTATTATTTCCACCAGAAACAATTGTATAATCTGTTCCTGCAGTTCCTGGGAATCCCCAAACATAATTAGACATCGCACCTTGGGTAGTATAGGTAACAGAAGTACCAATACAAGTTGATCCTGTCGGCTGGACATCAAATGTTGGTGTTGGTAAAGGATTGACTGTAACAGTTACTGTAAAAGTTGCTCCCGCACAGCCTGAGGCTGTAGGAGTGACAGTATAAGTGGCAGTTTGTGCCGCGCTACTTGTGTTTGTAAATGTTCCTGTAATACTAGTTGGTGATCCTATACTTGCTGCAGCTCCTGTTATTCCTCCAGTTACTACAGGTATTGGCCAACTATAAGTAGTTCCAGCTGGAATAGTTCCGTTTGTTCCATTTGCTGGAGTAACAGTAAAAGCTACACCACTACAGCTCGAAGCGTTAATTGGATTAACTACTGCAGAAATCATATTAACTGTTATAGCAATAGAAGTAAATGTTGTACCTCCGCATGTTACCTTAGCGCGATATTGAGTTGGAACAGTTTGTGTAGTGGTAAATGTTGATGCTGAATTTGCAACATCAAGATACTTGATTGATAAATCATCTATAGCATGCTTGTCATAATTTAAACCTGTTCTTCCTGAAAATTTAAACTTCCAAGCTGATTTATCAGATGACAAATATGTTGATGGTAATTGAAGATTGGCTATAAAAACTGTCCCTCCAATGCTAAGTGATAACACTCCATTTGCATCAACATTTAAATTTACATTTCTTTTTGTTGATGTTAAAAGATTAAAAGGGGCATCGATTGCAGTAGCAAAAAGCTGGATATTATTATAAAGTACTCTTACGCGACTTCCTGTGGCGACACCTTCATTATCATAAGTATCAAACTGGACAACTATACCATATCCTTCTCCACTTTCTCCTCCACCTGCATCATTATTTATATTTGAAGCATAACTTAAACTAAAACCATCTGCTCCATTTCCTCCGCTAGCAGTATAGTTAAAGTTTACTGTAAACGGATTCAGATTTAAACCAGGGGTTGTCTGAATAACAAAACCGCCCTGTTGTGAGCCTACAGCAGCTGTTAAAACTAATTCGCCTCCAGTTATAGAAGCAGAACCATAAACATTGGTAGTTGCTGGTGCTGAAGAAAAGTCACTAGAGAAAAAATTCTTTGGCGCTGGTGTAGCACTTAGCCAATTTGTACCACCATCTATAGAAGTTTCCCATACATAGGTAGCTGCTTTTGATATGGTACTTTGATTTTGTAATGATAATGTAAATGGAGTACTTGCACAAACTGGGTTTGCAGTTGATAAAGTAGTTCCAGGTACAGTACTTCCTGTACAAGCATCCTGAATAGTAATTTTATAATCTTCCATTTGCCCTGTACTTCCACTTATTGCACACGGTGTCGTATTATAACCACCAACTCGTCCTATTACACGCATTTTTATAGTCCCTGTAACAGCCGTAGAAGGAATTTGAATATAAACAGATGTAACTTTTGAATCTGTTCCTGATGAATTTCGAATTGTACCAACTCTATAATATTCATCTGCGTCGTCAAAATCGCCATCATTATTCCAATCAAAAAAAGCAGAATAATAACCATTTACATCACCACCTGTATTACCTTTTACTGTAAGTGCATAATATTGTGTTTTAGATACGGCAGTTGGAGTTTCACTTGTGTAATCTTCATAAGAGACTGTACTTGAAGCTGCTGTTGTTTTATTTAAAGTATTGAATAAAACATTCGTAATTGGCGTAACTATGGAAAAATTAGAACAAGTACTTGTTGTTACATTTATTTTACCAGTAGTAGCGGTAAAATATACGTCACTTTTATTTGTTGCATTTGAAGTTGTACTTCCCCAAGAACTTGCAAGTGCCTGAGTACTTCCTAGTGTTAATCTATTTGCGCTATGTGTTAAAGTGCTAAGATCTGCATTCACTCCAGAATTTATAATTAAACTATTTGTGACAGAAGTTGCTGTAGTTAAAGAAAATGTTTTAGTGCCGCTTCCAGATAGTGTAAGATTATAATAACTAAACGAATTAAAAGATTGATTTGCTCCATTTAATTCGACAGTACCTGTACTTGGTGTCAATGCTCCTCCTCCACTAGAAAAGAAACCTCCTCCAACTTTTAAAGTCCCCGCTCCTGTAAACTCTATTGTTGCACTTGTTGCTGTATTGCTATCTGTAGATATACTTCCAGAAACAGTTACAGTACCTGTTGAAATAATTATTTTATGTCTTACAGCACTTCCTGTGGTAGGGAAATCAATTGATCCAGCAGTTAAATTTCCTGCACCAACATTTAAGGTGTTAAGTGTAGTTGCTCTTGGAATAGTAATATTTCCTGAGACATTTAATGTATAACCAGCAAGTACTAACGAATTGTTACTATTTGCTGCAAAATCTATTGAAGCACAAGCCGCATTCGTTGTTAATGTTACTGTGTCTCCCCCTTCTATATGCACAATATCACCAGCTAAAGGGAAAACCCCATTATTTACACGGGGACCTCCAGAAAAATTTGACCATGTATTTCTATCATTCCAGTTTCCACTTTGTCTTGAGTAAAAAGTTGCTGCATTTGCAAAAGAGACAACAAAAAATATCCCCACACAAAGCAATTTCACGTTAGGAATAAAAGTTTTTTCAGTAAAAATTGTAGTAAATAAAAGCTTTACTAATAAAAGTAGTTTTCTAATCATATATGTAGTGGTATTTGTGATTACATTTTGGAAAAAACTTATCAAGTATTCTTTAAGAATAAAAAATATTGATATTTAATCACTTACGATTTTATGATTAGAGTGGTTTTTAAACATAAATGTTAAAATAAATTTTAACATTTTGAAAGCATTTATTTACAAACCAATTTTGAAAACAAATACATCAAAAACCAATTCCACTTTCCAAAAAAGCTAACTCTTTAAACACCAGAACTTTTTAAAATAAAGTATTCCTTTTAAGATTATTCTAGTCCAAATAAAGTGTAAAAAACAGTTTATTACAAGTATTTTATTTTAAAAATTAACTTTTCCGATAAATAGCATCAATTATCGACCAAATGCATTTTTTTGTGTTAACAGAAATACGATTGCTTTAAAATACTTACTTTTTACACCTCTTTTTTTTTGATTTTTTCGCAAAAAAAAAGTCCACTCGTCTATAACAAGTGGACTTTTCGCTGTATTATTGCTTTTTAGTAAACTATTTTATATGTTTTTGTTTCATTCGTATCTAAAATTACTTTTACTAATAAAACCTGATTTTTGACTTTCAAATTATCAATCTTCACGACTGTATCTGATAAATTTGCTGTTTTATAAATCATTTTACTAGTAGCATCATAAATATAAACTTTATCTACTTTTTCAGTACCAGATGTAATAGTAATTACCTTATTTTGTACAGCAACCAGAATATTTTTATCGTTCGCCTCAAATTCTCCCAAACCTAATGTTTTGTTTACATAAGTCAATACAAAACGATCTGTATAAGTTCCCGTTGCAGTTGAAAAGGTATAATTGCTGCTCTTTAAATTATGAATTGTATTTGTGACTTTATCTTCAATATAAATAGTATGATTACGTAAATCACCATCAACGTGATCTATCGAAATTGTAAAATAGCCGGCAATAGTACTTCTGTAACCTAATGTAACAATATCAGTATTTGTAAACGGCAAAGCTCGACCCTGAATTACATATTTATTATCATTTGCAATACTGTAAAAATCCAAATACGGATTACCATCAAATGTTACGCCATCGTATTTGCTTTCAAAATCATTAGTTGCTCCTTCAACATACCCGATCAGCATTTGCTTAAAGGCTCCTTCGCTATTAGTCATATTAAGCCATAATCGATGTCTTTCAAGTGATGCTGAATTTGAATTATTTTCAGGTTTAAAAAATTGAGAATTGTCAATTCCTCCCAATCGCATATTATTGGTAAATGCAACTGTTCCTGCAGTATTAGCTGTTGTAAAGAAAGATTGACCCGCCCCAATTTTACCGGTTGGAGTACTGTCATTATTCTGTGGTGTTCCCGTTGGGGCTGGTGTTCCTGTACCAACACCACCAGTAAAATTATAACTGGCATAATCGTCAGAATTGTATCGGTTAAGACCAACTAAAGGCACAGGAGTGTTATGTGTCCAAAAGTATAGCGTTCCGTCTAAAAATAGATTTGCACTTAAAAACAGATCTGCATCTAAAGCCGATGGATACGGATTTCCAATTAAATAAAATTTACCCGCGGCTACAGTTTCTCCAAATAAATCACCATTATTTGGCTGACCAATAAAAGAAGCTGTAAAAGTTACTCTATTAGTATTTGAATAATTTTGAGGAGCACGAATAATGTATCCTTTCCCAATTATCATAGTGCTATTTAGATTGGTGATTACCCAACGATCACCATTATATGCTAAATATTTATCACCTAAGGTCAAAGGAGAAACATCAAAAAGCCTTTGCGGATTTACCGGTGTCGACCAATAAACAAAATCTCCCCTAAGAATTGGAGTAGTAGTTCGTTTATAAATAATATTACCCGTATTGATCGCATTATTTATTTGTAATAAACTGGCATTATTTTCAAAAGTTACAGTTCCTCCATTATTTGACAATGAATTGGTTAACGTGAGGGTGTCTAAAGCTTGAATCGTAATGTTTACTCCTGCATTTACAGTACAGCTACAAGCTGTAATATCTCCGGTACCACCACCAGCTGAGATAAAATCTCCCGCAAAAATAATATCCTGATCCGGTGTAGGTGTTCCATTAGACCATGAAGTGGTGTAGGTGTTTGTAACTAGACTTGGCACTACTGCATTTGTAGAAATTACCGAAGTACAAATCCCATTACTTACTGTAAAAGCGTATGTATTGGAAGAAAGGCCGGAAATAGTAACAGTTGTTCCTGAATAAGGTTTTATTATTTCACCGGGATATAACGTTAATGTTCCTCCGACAGGTAATCCGCTTAAAGCGATACTACCTGTGGCAACCGTACATGATGCTGGTGTTATAGCTCCTATAATTGGAGAAGAAGGTGATTCATTTATCAATACATTAAAATTTATGCCGGGACTAGAAATACAACTATTTGCATTTGTTACAGTCAAAGTTCCGCTGTAAGTTCCGGGTGCAGTTCCGGCAGGAATAGCTATTGAAATTGGACTAGCTGTTAGTGCTGCATTGGTAACCGCTACAAAACTGTTGGCCGGAGAAGCATTCCAAACAATGCTATAGGCTGTTGGAGAATTTGTGGTTCCCGTATATTGTAAAGTTGTATTTTGAGAAAGGCTTGTTGCACACACCGGAACAACCGTCCCTAAAGTAATGGTAGGCAAGGGATTGACAACAACACTAAAAGCTACACCCGGACTAGAAGTACAAGAATTCGCATTTTTGACAGTTATTGTTCCCGTATAAGTTCCGGCAGCCGTTCCCGCAGGTACAGCAATACTAATTGGACTTGCATTTAAAGCTGCATCAATAACTGCTGCAAAAGTATTGGCAGGAGTTGCGTTCCAGACAATGCTATATGTTGTGGGCAAATTTGTTGTTGCGGTATAAGTTAAAGTTGTATTTTGAGCGCCTGTACTTGTACATACTGGTGTAACTGTACCAAGAGTAATAGTTGGCAGTGGATTTACAGTCACTGTAGTAAAACCTGAATTTGAAGAAGTACAAGCGCCACTTTGTACAACAGCCCTAAATTGAGTTGTTTGAGTAAGTGATCCAGAAATATAAGTTGTTGCTGTATGTACAATATCTGTCCATGTTGAAAACGGACTTACAGAAGATTGCCATTTCACAACAGTACCTGTATGTCCACTTAATGTTAATTGAGCACTTGCTAAACCACTACAAATTGTTGTGCCACCATTAACCGTTCCCCCAATAGATGCAGGAGATACAGTAACAGCCGCGGTATTATTTGTAGATATATTAGAAACACAAACACCTGATGTTAATGATGTAATAGTTATATTACTCGTTCCAAGAGTTGTAAAACCATTAGCAGTAAAGCTTCCTAAACCTGCTGTCGTAACTGTCATTGGTGCTGTTAATGCAGTTCCTGCGGGACTGCTACGATTGTAAGTTACAGTATAGACCCCTGTTGGCAACGAGGTAATCGAAGAAGTCACGGTGACTACAGAAGTTCCTGATGAGATACAAACATTTGCAGCTGAAGTTGAATTAATTTGATAGGTAGGACACGTATAGGTAACAATTACCTGACCACGTGCTCCTGTACCGCCAATCTGGGCAGCACCTAAAGCAGAATTAATAGCACCTGAACCTCCACCGCCAGGCGGGGTTCCGGCATTTCCGGGACCAGTACCTAAAATTAAACTTGAAATCGCAGCTCCTCCTGCTCCTCCACTTGGTGTAGCTCCTGTTCCACCTGCACCAGAGGCAAGTCCTACCGATAGAAGAGCAGAATTTCCATTTCCTCCAGTTGTACCTGGATTTTTTGTTGTTCCAACCGAGGCACTTGTTGAGCCTCCTGTACCTCCCATAGGAATATTACCGGTAGTATTTGAACCGCCCCCAGCGCCTCCTGCTGCCAAAATAGAGCTTTCAAAACCTAAAATAGTAGAATTCCCTCCGGCGGCTCCGCTACCAAGGGTTCCAGAAGTAGTTCCTGCAACCGAGACCGATAAAGTGTTACCTGCAACAACTGTAATATTAGCCGCTGCATAAGCTCCTCCTCCGCCACCTGCCGCACCTCTTCCAAAAAGTAATCCCGCGCCTGCAGCTCCACCGCCGGCTCCTCCACCTCCCCAAGCCTGAACTGCCATGGTTGTAATTCCCGCTGGTACAACTAATGAACCATTGGCTGGAAATGTGTGTGGAGGCTGAGCCCACAAAGAAGCATAGATAATAAAAAATAATAAAGATAGTTTTAGCTTCATAATAGTGGTGTTTAAGGGTTTAACAAAATTATTTACTTGTACTATCTTTAAGGAAAAAGAACATTGACTTCAGTAAATGATTACATGTACTTTTTTCTTAAAAACGCACCGTACCTAAGTTACTGAATTAAAGATATTTGTGTTAATAAAAGTAAAATTTACTTACAAGAATTACATATTTATAAAATTTCTATCTTTGTTTTCTTAAAATATTAAGCTATTGGTTGTAAATTCTTACTTTTCATTAAAAATATTTAATATTTCTTTAATATCAATTTTACTGTAATCCTATGACAATCAAAGAAGCAATACAAAAATTAGAACACTTTTGTGCCTATCAGGAGCGCTGTCATGCAGAGGTAACTTCCAAATTATATGATTTGAAAATGACTACAGAAGAGATGGACCAGATTATTGTTCACTTAATTCAGGAAAATTTTTTAAATGAAACTCGTTTTGCATGCAGTTTTGCCCGAGGAAAACATCGTATTAAACATTGGGGTAAAATAAGAATTACAAATGAGTTGAAATTCAGACAAATTTCTAACGCTAATATAACTTTGGCTTTAAAAGAAATTTCTGCTGAAGAATACCAAAAAACATTTGATGAGCTTTCTGAAAGATGCTGGAATAGTATAAGTGAAAAAAATACACTAAAAAAGCGAAAGAAATTTTGTGATTATTTATTAAGAAGAGGTTATGAAAGTAATTTGGTCTACGATAAACTGAAAGAATTTGAACAAAATTTGTAGTGATTTTTAACTTTAAAAGTTGTGAGTAAAATCTCTTTTGCATTTTAAATTACAATCGTAAAAAACCTATAATTTTAAGAAATATAAAGAATGTCAGAAAATGGTTATTTTGAGGATAATTCACTATATCTGACGTTTTTTTGATAATTAGTTTAAAAAAACATGTTCATTTCTGTTTATATTAGAGATTTTTCTTATTTTTAACTTTGTCAATTTATAAGAAATAACATAAATTGTCATTTTTTCTGATGTAGTTCAACGACTTTTTAAACATTTCATCGATTATATAGCGCTTCCGAAAACCCCCTTTCAAACAAACACGTAGATGTATCTATCTTTGCTCGGTCAAATTATTATGCCAGCATAACAACCTGATAGAAAACATTTAACATGAAGAAAACTTTACTTTTATTTTTATTTTTACCTTTTTTTGGATTTAGCCAAGTTGACTTAATAAAATGGGATGCCGCATCAAGCAGTAATCGATTCACACCTACAAATATTGCAGGTACAGTAACTGGCCAAAATGTAACATCAAACGGTGCAAGTTTATCTTATGTTTATGAAAATGATAATAGTGTGTTTTTTCAAACAGGAAACTGGCCAACTCCGGCAGATAAAGGCGGCGAGTATGATCCTGCCAAATATGTTCAATTTGCAATAAAACCTAATACAAATTATAAAGCTGATTTAAGCACTTTTACTTTTGAATGCAGATCAGGATCTGGAAAATTTAGAATTAAGTATTCTAAAGATGCAACTTTTGCAACTGGAGTTAAAGATTTAATTACAGAAACAACATCTCCAAGTTCCTGGACTACCTATAGCCCAAGTTTTTCTACAGAAATAAATCCGGTTCTAAGTACTGAAACTGTTTACATCAGAATTTACTCTTATAGTAGCTACAATACTTTTGAAATAAAAACTGGTACAAAAAATATCAATATCAGACCTCTCTTAAAAGGGACGATAACAAATTTTGACTCGACTAAAATTTTGGCTATAAATGATTATGTAGATACAAAAAAAGAATTGGCAGTCAACATTAATCCTTTAAATAACGATGTAAAAAAAGAAAATGTTACTTCTCTTGTAATTTCTACTCCGCCATCGGCGTCGACAGGAACTGCAATCATTAACCCGGATAAAACAATAACTTTCAATCCAGCGGCAGGTTTTACAGGTTCTGCTACTTTTAGCTACACAATATCAAATGCAACCGAAACTTCGACAGCTACTGTTAAAGTAACAATTACAGATAATACAGATAATACATTGTCACTTTGGAACGGAGCTTCAAATAGTTTTAATCCGGTTACAAATGCTTATGTTAATTCAAATTCACCAATAACAGCTATCGGAGCATCATTAAATTATCAGTATCAAAATACAACTACAGCCTTTTTTCAAACGGGAAGCTGGCCAAACCCATCAGAAAATGGTGGTAGTTATGATCCGAATAAATACATTCAATTTAAAATAAATCCTGACTCCAATCATCAATTAACATTAAAGCAATTTAACTTTACTTACAGAGGAGCTAACAATCAGAAATTTCAGGTTAGATATTCTAAAGATGCTAATTTTACAACAGGAGTTAAGGTCTTGATTCCTGAAACAAATAGCGCCAAAGACTGGACTAATTTAAGTGGTACTTTTTCTTCAGATACAAATCCAGTACTTAGTACAGAAACTGTATACGTAAGATTCTATGTTTACAGCACTTATAATACTTTTGAAATAAAAAACGGGAATGGTAATAGTGAAGGTCCTACTATAACTGGTACGGTAAAAGACATTCAAACCCTAACTGCAAACGATGATTTTATATCAACTCCAATTAATGCAGCTGTAGTGATTCCAATTTTAGCAAATGATGTAGTTGGTGGTTCTGCTTTACAAGCAATTACTGTTACACAACCCTCAAACGGAACTGTAACTGTAAACGGTACAACTAATATCACTTTTACACCAGCAAGTAATTTTACGGGAACAGCTACATTTACATACACATTACGTAACGCAAATTCAAATTATTCTTCTGCAACAGTTTATGTAAATGGAACAGCACCCTTATGTACTGCTACGCCAACTGCCGGAATGAACTACTGGAAAGGTTTTGTTTATACTTACACAGGTAATACACCTTTAGCAACAACCTATGTAGGATCTATAGCCGAAAAAGCAATTTTTGACAGAAATGTTGGTGAAAGTACCATTACCGGAGATACAACTGTAGAAGCAAACAATTTTTGCGGTACTGCGCCAAGCGACAAATTTCTTGTTCGTTATTTAATGCAAACTAACGTGACAACAACAGAAACCTACAGTTTTAATATTGGAGGAGATGACGGTGTTCGATTGTATATTGATGGAAATTTGGTTACTATGAGTCCTGCAAATTCATGGGGTGATCACAGTTATATCAGATACGCAGCACAATATACTTTAACAGCCGGAACGCATAATTTTGTACTGGAATATTATGAAAATGCACAAGCTGCGAGAGTTTCATTTTCGTACGGTGCTGTAAAAGGCGATACTGCTTTTCCGTTTGGAGATTATAAATGGAACGTTTATGGTTTTACACTGCCAGACATTTCATTAGTAGCAGCAAGTTATGCAGGTACTTACGTAGATTCTAATTTAAATATCAACACGCAGACATTCTGGAACAAAACAAAATCGCCTTCTTATTACTCAGGCTGGCAAGGAGCTCCAATAGATGTCGATCAATTTGCAATTACATATAAGCGCCAGGGTTTTGCTTGTGGTCGTTACCAAATACAATTAGTAAACTGTGATGATGTTGCTGAGATTTATATAGATGGGACAAAAATCTTTACTCAAAATGGTTATACTACTGCATCAACATTAATTAATGATGGAAAAACTTACGCTTTAAATGCCAGCTCACAAGTTGAAGTACGTTTAAGAGAAGATGGTGGAGATGCAAATGTTGCCATTAATTTTATTGATGCTCCTTCTGTGTATGACGGATCGACGAATGTAATTCCAAAAGGTTCTTCAATAATTGTAAATAATGATTTAACCTTAACCGGAAATTTGGAAGTTTGTTCTTGTACAGTTGCTGCAGGTAAAACTTTTACAATACCTGCTGATTTAACACTAACGGTTAACGAAAATATTATTGTAAATACAAATGCTAAACTTGTTATAAAAAACAACGGATCATTAGTACAAACAAATAATACTGCCACATATACAGGATCTGCTGATTCGTTTCAAATAGAACGTATTTCGACTCCTATGAAAAACTTCGATTATACTTATTGGTCATCTCCTGTTATAGGACAAAAACTAAAAGTATTATCTCCCAATACATTAGGTGACAAATATATGTCCTATAATGGAACTTCCTGGGCAATTGAAAATGGTAATAACGTAATGAAAGCAGGAAAAGGATACATTATTCGTGTTCCTAAACCAAATAGCATTTATTCAAATGGTAAAGATTATTGGACAGGAACTACTTATGCTCAGCCGGTAAATTTTATTGGAATCCCAAACAATGGAATTATAACCGGTGAAGCACTTAAGGCTGGTAGTCCTCAATTAATTGGTAATCCATATCCATCAGCAATAGATGCAGATGCTTTTTTATCAAACGCAAACAATTCATTTTTAGAAGGAACTATATATTTCTGGACGCATAATACAAAAATCACGAATAACAAATATACTTCTGATGATTATGCTGCTTATAACAGACTTGGAGGAATAGCAACAAAGGCAGAAAGCTCAAAAACTGGAGGGGTCAACACTGATGTTCCACTAGGGAAAATTGCTGCCGGGCAATCATTCTTTGCAGTTACAAAAACAGCTGGTAATGCATACTTTAACAATAGTATGCGTGCTATTGGAAATAACTCTCAGTTCTTTAAAGCTGCAAGTTTAGAAAAACATCGTGTATGGCTTAATTTAACCAATGATCAAGGTGCTTTTAAGCAAACCTTAATTGGATATGTTGACGGAGCAACTAACGATTTTGATAATGATTTTGACGGAGCAGTTTTTAATCAGAATGCCTATGTGAATTTCTATAGCATTTATAATGAATCAACATTATTATCCATTCAGGGGCGTGCTTTGCCACTAGAGAATAGTGATGTTGTGCCATTAGGATATTCATCTACAATTGCTGGAGATTTTACAATTGCAATTGATAATGCAGATGGTGATTTAGCAAGCAAAAGTATTTTTATTGAAGATAAAACATTAGGAACTATTACTAATTTATCTCAGACCGATTACAAGTTTACTACAGCGATAGGTACTTTTAATGAACGTTTTGTTCTGCGTTATACAAATAAAACATTAGGAACAGGAGATTTTGAAAGTGCAGCAGAAACTGTTGTAGTTGGAGTTCAAAATAAAACGATAACGATAAATTCACCAAGAGAAAATATTGATACGGTTTATATCTATGATATTTCAGGCAAATTATTATACAAGAAAAAACAAGTTGGTGATACACAATTAACTATTAGCAATCTTGGCATTGGTCAACAAATAATTCTTGTAAAAGTGATCTTAGAGAATGAACATATAAATACCGTAAAATCAATGTTTAGATAATATATCAAATTTAGTACTAAATCCGACAGCGAAAGTTGTCGGATTTTTTCGGATAATGATAATTGCAATAAATAATCAAATGCAGATAGTCATATTTTAAAATAAAATAAAAAAACTAATAATTCATAATTGCCCCAAAGAAACTATAACCAAACCTAAATTGTATGTCCCCAAAAATACTTTTAACCATTCGTTCTTTATTTTTTAAAAATATAGGAATACTTTTTTTTCTGGTTTCCTTTAATGTGTTAAGCCAAAGCACCATTATTCCTGTCTCAAGAATCCACACCGACTGGAAAGGATATTGGACATCAAATGCTGTAACTGTATCAGGAAACAGACCCGACAGAGAAAATAACTTATTGGCATTTTCATGGAACGGCGTAACTTATTCTACAGGTGTCAATGATAATGTACTTACTACTAATGGAGTAACTTTTAATGCTCAAAAATTTAGAGCATTAAAAATTCAAACTTTAGGATTAGACACAAATATGTATTATCTGCAAGGTTCAATGATAGACGAATCGGCAGGTAGTGCCTTTTTACGCCCTGCATTAACCGGAACAACTTCGACAGGTGCCGAACTTGCTTCCAGACTTACGGATGGCAATAATGGTTTGAGTCTTGGAACAGGTATTGCCAATATAAAAGCAGGTGTAGCCGAATTTAAAATTGGAACCAATAATATAAATGTTAATGGTTTAAATGATAATATTCCGGATATAATAGTAACTCAGGTAGCTGAACCAGGAGGTCAATTTGACACCTTCAAATTTATAGATGCGGCAGGAAACACAGTTGGAACTGTATTATCTATAAAATTTGATACCGTTACAGCAATTGGTACTTATAGCCTTGATCTATTTAGAGCTGATAATGGTGCTGTCGCTTTTAGTCCTGCAGCAACAAGAGATATCCGGATGTTGGGAATTGAAGCAAGTGCATTTGGAATTAATGCTTCTAATGCGGCACAAGTGGATCGCTTTGTGGTTACTTTTTCAGGAAGTTCTGATTGTGCGTTTATTGCATTTAATAGTAATTCATTAAAAATTGCAGAACTAAGTCTTGTTAAAAAAGCCTCAATGTCATCTTGTGGAAAATTAGGAGATAAGATTAATTATACTTTTGAAGTTACCAACACTAGAGATGTACCAATTACTGATATCACTATTACTGATCCACTGGTACCAACTATTATAGGTAATCCAATTGCTTCATTAGCTCCAGGAGCAAAAACAACATTAACCGGTACTTATACAATTACTGCTGCTGATGTGGCCGCTGGCCGGGTTGTTAACTCAGCAAAAGTAACGGGAAAAGATCCTTCACTAAATATAATCGAAGATATTTCGGGAGCTACAAACAATGATAATATTGCAACAACAACTATTTTATTAACACCACCTGCAACAGGAACTCCAACACCTGTTACCTGTACTGCCCAAGGAACCGTGACATTAACTGATATGCCTTCCGGTACCTGGACATTAGAAAGAAATCCCGGTGCTGTTACAACATCTGGTTCGGGAACAAGTTATACAGTTACAGGTCTTGCTGTCGGAACTTATACTTTTAGAGTAACAAATAGTGTTGGTTGCAAATCACCATCTACAGCAAACGTTGTTATCACCAACCAGTCCTCTACAACCTGGAGCGGCACAGCGTGGTCAAACGGTACCCCTGATGCCAGCAAAGCGGCCATTATTGCAGGAGCCTTTACAATAGCTTCTGATTTGACTGCCTGCTCCCTTACCATAAACCCGGGAATAGCCATAACAGTACCTTCAAATTATACACTAACGGTTGTAAACGCACTTACGGTTTCCGCAACTGCATCGCTGACATTCGAGAACCATTCAAGCCTTGTTCAGGTAAACGATAATGCCGTGAACTCAGGAAACATAAAATACAAACGTATTGCCGCTAAAATTCGTCGAGGTGATTTCGTATACTGGTCAACACCGGTAACTCCGCAAAAACTGGTGGATGTTTCCCCATTGACATTAGGAGATAAATATTTCGGATACAGCGGCGATAATTGGGTCATTACCAATAAAAACACGGTTATGAAAATAGGTAAGGGATACATCATCCGTGGGCCGCAAACCTATTCGCTGACCGTAAAAACAGATTATCCAGCCGAATTTAATGGCGTGCCCAACAATGGTGTAATTTTAGGTGAAACACTAACAGCAGGCAAACCTTATTTGATTGGAAATCCATATCCTTCTGCCCTGAGCGCCAAAAAATTCTTGGACCAAAATACAGCTCTTTTAGAGGGAACCCTTTATTTTTGGACCCATAATACACCGGTTACCCTAACAGGTGTATCCACATATACTTCAGACGATTATGCCAGTTATAATTTAACGGGAAGCACAGTGGTAAAAGAACGTGCTATTACCGGAGGGACTCCCGGGAGCAACAACGAGGAACCATCTGGATTCATAGGAGCCGGACAATCCTTTTTTGCAGTTTCCAAAGCTGGGGGAACGGTGACCTTTAACAATGACATGCGACTTGGAGCTGCCGATAACACGCAGTTTTTCAAATCAGCATCAAAAGAAATTACTGAAGCACACCACGTGTGGCTGAACATGACCAATACAAAAGGAATCTTCAAGCAAATGCTGGTAGGTTACGTGCAAGGGGCAACCAATGAATACGAAGACAGGTACGACGGGGTGAGTTTTAATGCCAATCCATATGTTGATTTCTATAGTGTTGACAACGGAAACAACTATGTAATCCAGGGACGTGCCCTGCCTTTTACAGATGCAGATCAGGTTCCTTTGGGATACAATACAACCATAGCCGGAGATTTTACGATTTCTATCGATAAGGCTGATGGTGATTT
>Ga0307413_10000292_pt1 | contig 15426 bp, 16 predicted proteins | sample DK1Ometagenome_3_FD_203714 | JGI IMG/M metagenome (GOLD analysis project Ga0307413, IMG submission 203714) | Maize rhizosphere microbial communities from greenhouse at UC Davis, California, United States - DK15-O-2 | ecosystem: Host-associated > Plants > Roots > Rhizosphere > Soil | place: USA... | reverse complement strand
CGCCCGTTCCAGTGAACTCGCCTTCGGAGCGCTTGTCCTTGATCGAAACGCCATTGAGCTCGGCCGTCGAATTGCCCTGGCACGACAGGTTGAGGATCGCCTGCGAAACCGTGAAAAGGCCACCGGTTTGGAAAATGGGAACCGGATTCGCCGGGTTCACGAAGTTCGCGAGCAGAGCCTGGTTGGCCGTGCAAACGCTATTGTCGTTGCCGAACGTGGCGTCGAACTTCTTCCGTTCGTGCGTGTAGCGAAGGCCGACCGTCAGGTCGATTTGCGACGTGACGTGGAAGATGTTGTGGGTGAAGAGCGCCCAGTTGTTGCTCTTCTGGTTGTAGGTGTCGCGGGTGGAACCGCGATCGTTGAGGTCCTCGAGATTTTCGAAGGCCTGGTAGACCAAGGGCGAAGCCGGGCCGAACAACGCCGGCCGCGAAGCGATCGGCAGCGCGCCGACGCTCATACAGGTCCGGGTTCCCGGTGAATAAAGCGCCGCCAAGCTGCCGGGCGAAACGATACGACAGCTCGCGAAACGGCCATATTGCTCACCAAAGCGCAGGTTGTCGGTGACCTTCAGGTCTTCGGCCGCGTAGTAGGCGCCAACGAGCCAGTCGAGCTTGTCGTTGAGGGCATTCCCCTGAAGCCTCAGCTCCTGAGTGAGGGTGTTGAACCTGCGGCCGGCTCCTCCAGGATCGCGGTACAGGATGTCGACCGTGCTGTAGTCGATGTCGCCGCCCTGGTCGGAATCATAGTGCCGGGCGGCCGTGATCGAGGTCAGCGTCGCCGCACCGAAGTCGTAGTCGATCTGTCCGGAAAGACCGTAGTCCTTGGTCTTGCCGGTATAGTCGCGCCCAGGCGTCACGGACACAGTGCGGCGATAGCCGGAATGCAAGGCCGTGAGGCTCTGCCCCAGGGCAGCCAGCACGTTGACGATATTGTTTCCGGCGTCGTTCGTTCGCGCCGGAATGGCCGACGGAGCACCCGTGCCCGGCTGCACCAGCGGGTTCGCGGTCTCGTTGAGGAATCCAATGTCCGAATTGACGGTATTGTCGACGTAGATCGCGCCGCAGCACCGCTCCTTGCGCCAGGTATAATCGCCGATGAGGCGGATCGACAGCTGGTCGTTCGGCTCAAACAGCAACTGGCCGCGCGTGAAGATACGGTTGCGGTTGTTGATGGTCGTGTCGTTCGCGGGATCGTCGTAGAACCCGTCGCGCTTCACGTAGACGGCGTCGAGCCGAGCGGCGAGCGTATCGGACAAGGGACCGGTCACTCCACCGGCGACGCGCCGCAGGTCGTAATTGCCGAGCGTCAACTCGCCATAGGCTTCCGGAGTGAATGACGGCCGCTTCGAAATGATGTTGATCAGACCCGCCGAAGCGTTGCGGCCGAAGAGCGTTCCCTGCGGGCCGCGAAGAACCTCCACCCGATCGATCTCGCCAAGCTCGTTGAGGCCGATACCGGACCGCGAGCGGTAGACGCCGTCGATGAAGACGGCGACCGAGCTTTCGAGACCCGGATTGTCGCCGACCGTGCCGATGCCGCGGATACGGGCGGAGCCGTTCGCTTCCGTGCCCGTCGAGGAAACGAGCAGCGATGGGGCCAGCTGGTTCAGCTGGCGGATGTCGGTAGCGCCGCTGTTCTGCATGTCTTCGCCGCCGACTGCGGTGACTGCGATCGGAACGTCCTGAAGGACCTGACGGCGACCCTGCGCCGTAATGATGATCTCGCCGGGCTCGGCTTCGGCGGCCGCCTGCGCCTCGGGCTCGACGGCCGCCTGCTCGGTGGCCGAGGGCTCGGTGCCGGCCGGAGCCTGGCTCGTATCCTGAGCGAACGCCGGAGTCGTAAAAGCGGCAAGGCTTGCCGACAGCAGCCACACGGACTTGCGCATTGAAATCTCCCCGTTGCGCCGCTCTCCCAAACGGCGAAGACGAGAAGCTAATCCAGCATCCGCCGCAAGGGAAGCAACGGCTGATTTAACGGAGAAACAATGCCGCGGAGTTGCTGCACAATTGCAACAGCAGTTCCGGCAGCGTCACGGATTCCGTAGCGTCAGGTCGACGGCGCTGCGGTCGTCAAGCGTAGCTTTCGAGGTAGCCGCAACGCCTGCAACGGTAGGTCGCGACGTCGAGCTTGTCCTTTCCGCGCGTCTTGAGACCGGTCCAGATGCTCTTTTCGGCCTCGCCGGCGATCCATTTTCCAACGGTGTAACGGCCGTGCGCCTCATCGAGCACGAAGCCCCGCTCCATCGTTCCCTGACATCTGAGGCATGTGAGCGAGCTTGGTCCGGCCATGTGCTATTTCGGCGCCAACACCATCAGCATCTGGCGGCCTTCCATGCGCGGGTGGGCCTCGACCTTGGCCAGCTCTGCCGTCTGCTCCTGAACTCGACGAAGCACGTTCATTCCCAGCTCGCCGTGCGCCATTTCGCGGCCTCTAAAGCGCATGGTGACCTTCACCTTGTCGCCTTCCTCGAGGAACTCGAAGACCTTCTTCATCTTGGTGTCGTAATCGTGGTCGTCGATGTTCGGACGCATCTTGATTTCCTTGATCTCCTGCGTCTTTTGCCGCTTGCGCTGCTCGTTGGCCTTCTTCTGCGCCTCATACTTGTAGCGGCCGATATCTAGGAACTTGGCGACCGGCGGGTCGGAATTCGGAGAAATCTCGACAAGGTCGAGGCCGACATCCTGCGCCTGCTCGAACGCTTCGCGCGTAAACATCACGCCCAGGTTTTCGCCGTTTTCATCGATCACCCTGACCTTCTGGGACTGGATGAATTCGTTGTAGCGGGGGCCGGTAAATTGCGGCGGCGTCTGCGCTCTGCGCGGATAGGGCGGGGGTATAGTCGAGTCTCCGGATTACTGTTTCAGTGAACGGGCGAAGTAAGCATTTGCGGGCTTATTGAAAAGTGCACGCCGCGGGACCGCGTCATTTTTGCCGCGACCTGTGGCGGAGAGTCGTCAACGCGCAAGGTGGATCAGGGGATAAGGCCGGCCCTGCCCGTCGGTTTCCGAGCGTCCCACGATCCTGAATCCGCGACTCAGGTAGAAAGGCAGGGCATTGGTCGCCTGCTCGCTCGCATCCACGGTCGCGTCGGGCGAAAGGTTCAGCGCATGCTCGAGAAGCCCCGTCCCGAATCCTTGCCGATGGAAGGAGGGATCGACGAACAAGGCATCGATCATGTCGCCGTCCATGACCAGGAATCCGATCGGGTAATCATCGCCGTTCGTCGCGAGCCACAGCTCGGCATTGGGAAGGAACTCCTCGGCAACCATGACATCGATTTCGGCACGATCCTCCGGTGTCAGGAAGCCGTGGGTCGCGTCCACTGCGGCCCGCCAAATTTCCAGCGCCCGCGGCACGTCGTCAGCGTCGCCGCGACGGATCCTCACCGGCTAAGATCGGGCGCGACGGCTTCCTCGACGATCGTGGCGATCGCTTCGTCGAGGTTCATGACGAGTTGCCGTTCCTCCGACCCGAGCCGGCGCAGGGCGACCGTGCCTTCCTCGGCCTCGCGCTTACCGACGACGAGAAGCAGCGGAACCTTGGCCAGCGAATGCTCGCGCACCTTGTAGTTGATCTTCTCGTTGCGAAGGTCGGTCTCGATCCGGATTCCACGCTCTGCGAACTTGGCCGCGACCTCCTTCGCATAATCGTCGGCCTCCGAGACGATCGTCGCAACCACCACCTGTACCGGAGCGAGCCAGAGCGGGAATTTGCCGGCATAATGCTCGATCAGGATTCCGATGAAGCGCTCGAACGTCCCGAGAATCGCGCGGTGCAGCATCAGAGGGCTGTGCTTCTCGCCGTCGGCGCCGACATAGGCAGCGTCCAGCCGCTTCGGCATTTGCGGGTCGAGTTGCAAAGTGCCGCACTGCCAGGTCCGGCCGATTGCATCCTGGAGATGGAATTCAAGCTTCGGTCCGTAAAAGGCGCCTTCGCCGGGAAGCACGTCGTACGAAAGGCCCGTCTGCCGCAGGGCAGTCTCGAGGTCCTGCTCCGCCCGGTCCCATTCCTCGTCGCTGCCGATACGCTGGTCGGGCCGCGTCGCGAGTTTCACCTTGTATTCGGCGAACCCGAGATCGCGATAGATCGAGTCGAGCAGCGCGCAGAAGGCCTTGGTCTCGTCGACAAGCTGCTCGTGAGCGCAGAAGATGTGCCCATCGTCTTGCGTGAATTGCCGCACGCGCATGATGCCGTGCAGCGCGCCGTGCGGCTCATTGCGGTGGCAGCAGCCATATTCCGCGAAGCGGACGGGCAGCTCCCGGTAGCTGGTGATGCCCTGCTTGAAGACCTGGATGTGCGCCGGGCAGTTCATCGGCTTCAGCGCCAGCAGGTCGGCATTCCCGGTGATGACCGGCTTGCCCTCATCCGTCGACGGCACTTCATCCGGCACCACGAACATGTTCTCGCGGAACTTGCCCCAGTGACCGGAAAGCACCCACAGCTTCGAATCGATCAGCTGCGGAGTCTTGATCTCCCGATATCCCGCCGCATCCAGCCGCCGGCGCAAATAGGCTTCGAGCTGGCGCCAGATGATCCAGCCGTTTGGATGCCAGAACACGCTTCCATGCGCCTCCGGCTGAAGGTGGAACAGGTCCATCTCCTGACCGATCTTGCGGTGGTCACGCTTGCCTGCTTCCTCGAGCCGGACGAGGTAGGCGTCGAGCTGCTTCCTGTTCAGCCAGGCCGTTCCGTAGATGCGGCTGAGCATCGGGTTCTTGGGATCGCCGCGCCAGTAAGCGCCCGAGACGCGCGTCAGCTTGAAGGCGTTCGGGTCAAGCTTGCCGGTGGACGCGAGGTGCGGGCCGCGGCAGAGATCGATCCAGTCCGCCTCGCCGTGCCCGGTCTTGTACATGGTGATCGGCTCGCCTTCGGGAAGCTCCATCACCCATTGGGCCTTGAAGGTCTCGCCATGGTCGATGAAGAACTGGCGCACCCGCTCGCGGTCCCAGACCTCGCGCACCAGAGGCTTGTCGGCGGCGATGACGCGCCGCATCTCCTCCTCGATCGCCGGCAGGTCCTCCTCGGTGAAGGGACCACGGCCGGGCGCGGGCGCGAAGTCGTAATAGAAACCGTCGTCGGTAGCCGGGCCGAAGGTGATCTGCGTTCCCGGGAAGATGTTTTGCACCGCTTCGGCAAGGACGTGCGCGAAGTCGTGGCGAACGAGATCCAGAGCATCCTTCTCGTCGCGCGACGTGATCAGCGCGAGGCTCGAATCCCTCTCGAACGGCCGCATGATATCGCGAACCTCGCCGTCGACCTTTGCTGCCAACGCAGCCTTGGCGAGGCCCGGTCCGATGGCCGCGGCGACGTCCGCGGGCGTCGAGCCCTCGGGCATCTCCCGCACCGAACCGTCGGGAAGCGCGATCTTGAACATCTTCGTCATCATCGGCGCATGTAGCGATGCGGACGCCGGTCCTCAACCGAACGCATGTGTAAATGAAACTTGACATCCCATAATGCAGAAGTAAAGCTTCCTTGTCTATAAGACAAAGGAGCTTGACAATGTTTGCCGTAAGAAAGAGCGATCTGACGCCGGCACAACGCGCACACACGCGGCGGATTCTATGGCTGCTCCTGGCTTATGCGATCATCCTTCCGCCGCTGGTCTGGATCCGCGCCAACACCGCGGTGGCCGCCCTGATGGCAATCGCCGCGTCGCTTCCGGTACTCGGGATCTTTGCCAGCTGGGGGCGCCACGTGTCGGACGAGCGGGATGAATATCATCAGACAATGGCGCTTCGCCGAATTGCCGTCGCAACCAATGCGACCATGGGTGCCGCGGTCGTCTGGGGATTTCTCCAGGGCTTCGGTGCGATGCCGCTGGTCGAAGCCTACTGGATCCCGTGCATCTGGGTCCTCATGCAGGGCATGTTCGCTTGCATTGGTGCCTTCTCCCGCCGCGGCGCTGAGTAGCGGCGATGGAGAACCGCCTCCGACTGCTCCGCGCCGAGCGCAACTGGAGCCAGCAGGACCTCGCCGAACGTCTCGACGTGTCGCGGCAGAGCGTCAACGCGATCGAGACGGGCAAGTACGACCCGTCGCTGCCGCTGGCGTTTCGGATCGCCGAGCTGTTCGATCTCGCGATCGAGGAAGTGTTCGAATCGCCGAGCCGCCGTAGCTCCAAGGCGATCTAGGCCGGTTCGCGAACTGCACCCATTGCTTCGTCGAGGATCGCCTCCGCCCGCAGGAACAGCTGAGTGTCCACGATGACGCCCGATGCGCCGGCGTTGTCGTGGACCTGCTCCGGACGCGATGCGCCGATGATCGCTGACGCGACATTCGGCTCGCGGAGGACCCAGGCCAGGGCGAATTGCGCCATGGTCAGGCCCGCTTCCTCGGCGAGTGGCTTCAATTGCTGGACTGCGCGGAGAAGGCCCGGGTCCATCAGCCGGCTGATGAAGCCCCCCATCTCCGGGCTCGTCGCCCGGGTTCCCGCCGGCGGCGGCTTGTCGGGATCGTACTTGCCGGTAAGCACGCCCTGCCCGAGCGGCGACCAGACGATTTGCGAGATGCGGTTGTCGGCGCAAAGCGGGATGACCTCGTCTTCAGGCTCGCGCCAGACCAGGGAATATTGCGGCTGGCTCGACACGAACTTGGTGAAGCCTCGCGACTTCGACAGCTCGAGGGAGTCGCGGATCTTGTCCGCCGGCCATTCGGAAAAGCCGATGTAGCGGACCTTCCCGCTTTCGACGGCGCGGGTCAGCGCTTCCATCGTCTCTTCGAGCGGGGTTCCGCTGTCGTAGCGGTGACATTGGTAGAGATCGATGACGTCGGTCTGAAGGCGCCTGAGCGAAGCTTCGAGCTGCTTTTCGACCTGTTCGCGGGACAGGCCGTAGTCGGTGTCCGTCATCGGGAAGAACAGCTTCGTCGCGATCATGTAACTGTCGCGCGGCCGATCTTTCAGCGCTTCACCGAGGAAGGTTTCGGCGGCGCCGCGGCCGTAGATGTTGGACGTGTCGATGAAGTTGATTCCGACATCGAAGGCCGCGTCGAGGCAAGCGCGCGCCTTGTCCGCCTCGACTCCGACTCCGTAGGTCAGCCATGAGCCTAGAGCGAGTTCCGAGACTTCGAGATCGCTGTCGCCGAGCTTGCGGTATTTCATGGCCTGCCTCCTGCTCGCCGGGTGAACCGGCGCCTTCGACTCCGGTTCCTCGCCTTTATTGGCTGCTGGGCAATGCCAGTTCCACCTGGGGCGCAGTCGGCTCCGTGAAGCCGCGGATGATCTGAAGCAGCGCCTCGGTCCCGAACAGCTGGTAGAGCGCGAAAAGGCCGTTCGCGAGATCCCCGCCGAACTGGAAGCGGAAGCGGTCCATCCCGCAATTCTTCATCACCAGGTCGCCGCCGGCGTACTGAAAGGTGACGTCGCGGAAGGTGCAATTCTCAAAGCTGTTGCCGTCCAGCTCGACCGTCTCGCCTTCGAAGGCCTTGTCCACGTAATCCACTTTGATTCCCTTACTCCAAAGTCTCCGCCGTGCGGATTCAGGCGCCGAGTAAGGCATCGCAGACCGCTTGTCAGCCAATGTCCATTTCGACACCGGCCGATGGATTGGTAAGGGGCCGCCCATGGAAGACGTAAGCCTGCGCTTTCACGACCGCGACAATGGTCCGCAACTCGCTTACAAATTCCGCGAGGGAGCCCAGCCGACCATCCTATTCCTTCCAGGCTATGCGTCGGACATGGACGGATCGAAGGCGGTTGCTCTCGACGCTTTTGCCGGGCGGTACGGCCTATCCATGCTCCGGTTCGATTATTCCGGGACGGGCTCGTCCGAGGGATCGTTCGAAGACGGAACGCTCGGACGATGGATCGATGAAGCCACGCTGATGCTCGACGAGTTGGCGCGGGGCCGGGTGATCGCCATCGGATCGTCCATGGGCGGCTGGATCGCGCTGCACCTCGCGCTTCGTCGGCCCGAGTGGATCGCCGCGCTGGTCGGGATCGCCGCCGCTCCGGATTTCACAGATTGGGGCTATCCCGATCATTTGAAGCAGCGGCTGGCCGCGGGCGAAACTCTCCGCCGCGAGTTTCCGGACGGCGGAGCTCAGGTCACGACGAGCGGTTTCTGGTCTTCCGGCCAGTCGCTGCGCTTGCTCGACTCCGAGATCGCAATCGACTGCCCGGTCCGTCTGGTCCACGGCGATCGTGACGACGACGTCCCGCTCGACATCGCCTTCCGCCTGAAGGACCGGCTGCATTCACGCGACGTGCAGTTGACGGTCATAAAGGACGGCGGACACCGACTCTCCGAGCCGCACGAGATCGACGCGATCCTGCGGATGGTCGAACCACTGCTGGAGCCAGCATCTTGATTCTTCTCATCGCCGCCGCGGTCGCTGCCGCAGCCCCCGCGCCGGCCGCATGTCCCGACGTCGTCACCAGCGAAGCCTTCGTCTGCCGAGCGCTTGCCGCCAGCAAATCGGGCCAGCCCGAAGCTGCCGCGCAGGCGTTCGAGCAGGCCGCCGAAGCGCAGAACGAGAATGAGGCCGAGAAGGCCCGGGCCTGGGCCGCAGCGGGCAATATGTGGATTGCCGCCAACCAGCCCGGGAAGGCTGCGATCGCACTCGACAAGGCGCTGGCGAGCCCGCAGCTCCAGGCGGAGCAGCGCGGCGAGGCGCTCCTCGACCGTGCCCGCGCCGCGGAGGCGCAGAACGACCTGAAAACGGCTCGCGCAAAGGTCAGCGAGGCGACGCAGACGATCTCGGAGGACCCGTTCCTCTGGTACTTCTCCGCTGCGCTGGCGATCCGGGAGGGAAACGCCGCGACCGCCAAGTCAGCAGTCCAGCGGGCCATGACGCTTGCACCGGACGATCCGACCGTCCTCTTCGAGGCCGGCCACGTCTTCCAGTTTGCAGGCGAGCCCGACCAGGCGCGAACCTTCTGGAATCGGGTCGACCAGCTCGACCACAACGGACCGATGGGAAAGGCGGCACGAGAGGCGATGGCCATGCTGCCAGCCGTGCCGCCCGCCGATGGCGATGCGGGCCCGCCAGCGAAGCCCGCGCCGGTCCCTCAGCCCAAGTCGTAATCGATGGTCGTCACGACACGGACCTTCTGAAAGGGCGAGTTCCCGCCCGACGAGCCGCATTCGTCACAGGACTCGCCGTCGCGGGCGCCAATCGAGAAATAGCCCTGACTGGCGGTCTTGATCTGGCCGACCGCCGCGCCGCTGTCGCGAGCGAACTGCTCGGCGCTCCGGCGGGCGCTTTGGTTGGCCTCCGCGATCATTCCGGGCTTCAGGTCGTTGAGTTTCGTGAACACGTAATTCACGTTCGAGCCGTTGATCGGAACGCCGTCGCGGATCAGCTCCGACTGGCGCGCGTAGGCATTGCGAACCTTCATCACGTCGCGGCTGCGCAGCTGGATCGAACGGCTGACGGTCACCCGCTCTTCCTTGCGGTCGCGGTCGAAGTTGGAGCTGGCGTTGATGCCGACGTCGCTGACCTCGTCAGGTTTGAATCCCGCGCTTCGGAAGAAGGTCCGGACGGCGCGGCTCTTCTGGTCCACCGACGCCTGCACGGGAGCCAGGGTCGTTCCTTCGTCGGAGAAGGAGATGATCCAGGTCGCGAGGTCGGCCGTCACGTCTCGCTCCGAAACGCCGCGAACGGTGACCGACCGCTCCGCCATCTTTGCGCGGCGGAGGCCGTCCCCCAGCACGTAACCGCTCGCCGTCAAACCCACGGCAAAAATCGCCACCGCGCCCAAAAGGACGGCGCGGCTGTCCTGCAGCTTCTGGATCATGGAAATATACCCTGCGTTCGTCGTATTGCTGACGACTAACCGGTCACGATCGCCGGTCACAGTCGTCGACGAACCGTGCATTTATAGCGATGAATTGAGTGAGATGAAATGAAATTCCTGCACAGCATGATCCGCGTGTCCGATCCGGACGCCACTGTTGCATTTTTTCAACTGCTCGGACTCGAGGAGCGACGGCGGATGGAGAACGAAACCGGGCGGTTCACGCTCATCTTCCTCGGCGTCCCGGGAGACGATGGGGGCGAGGTCGAGCTCACCTACAATTGGGGCGAGGAAGGCTATGCGGGCGGCCGCAACTTCGGCCACCTCGCCTATCAGGTCGACGACATTTACGAGACTTGTCAGCGGCTGATGGACGCGGGCGTGACGATCAACCGTCCGCCGCGCGACGGACACATGGCTTTCGTGCGGTCACCCGACAACATTTCCGTCGAGCTGCTGCAGAAGGGAGGGTCACTGCCGACCGCGGAGCCATGGGCGTCGATGCCGAACACGGGCGAATGGTGATGCTCGAAGTCACCGCAGTCCCGGTCCTCACGGACAATTACGTCTGGCTGATCCATAACGGAAAGACGGGCGAGACGGCGGCCGTCGACCCATCGGTCGCTAATCCAGTGCTTGAGGCCGTCGCGGCGAAAGGCTGGTCGCTGACGCAGGTGCTCAACACGCACTGGCACCCCGACCATACGGGCGGGAACGCAGGGATCCAGGCCGCGACCGGTGCGCCGATCATTGCTCCCGCCGAAGCCGAACGGGTGAGCAAGGTGGACCGCGTGGTTCGCGAGGGCGACCGGGTAACAGTTGCCGGCGCAGAGGCGGTCGTTTGGGACATCCCCGCCCATACCGCCGGCCACGTCGCTTATCATTTCGAAGGCGAAGGCATGATTTTCGTCGGCGATACGATGTTCGCCATGGGCTGCGGCCGGCTATTCGAAGGGACCGCGGAGCAGATGTATTCGAACATGAGACGCGTCGCGGCGCTGCCCGGCGATGTCCGCATCTATTGCGGCCACGAATACACGCTGGCCAATGCCCGGTTCGCGGAGCACGCCGAGCCCGAGAACGCGGCGATCAAGAGTCGCATGGAAGTGGTCGAAACGCTCCGGAACGAGGGAAAAATCACGCTTCCCACGACCGTCGCGCAGGAACGTGAAACCAATCCCTTCGTTCGTGCCACTAACACCGAAGAGTTCGCGCGTCTGAGGACAGCCAAAGACAGCTTCGGTTAAGCTGCCCAAGCGCTTTAGGAATATCGTTTAGTACCCGAAAGGAGTTGGCAATGCGCGCAATCCCGCTTCTGGTTACGGCCGCAGCGCTCGCCGCGTGCACGACGCAGCCCCCAGGCCCCTACCGCACGGCCGAGCGGCAAGCCGAGTTCCAGAAGCTGACCCTGGGCAAGGTCGCGGGGAAACCGATTAGTTGCCTATCGCACACTCGCGCCGAAGACATGACGGTCATCGACGACCGCACGATCGCCTTCCGCGAAGGCGGCTCCCGCGTCTACGTCAACAATATGCGAGCCGAGTGCACCAATCTGGATAACGGGCGCAATGTGCTGGTGACCCGCAGCCCGATGAGCCAGATCTGCCGCGGCGACATCGCGCAGGTCATTGACTCGCTCAATCACTTTCCGGTCGGCAGCTGCGTGTTCGGCGATTTCGTCCCCTACACGACCGCTTCGCGCTGATCATTTGCCGTAGAGCGCATCGAGCCGCTCGCCATACACCTTCTTGATCACGTGACGGCGGATCTTGAGTGACGGCGTCAGCTGTTCATTTTCCGTCGTGAAGGCTTCGTCGGCAGTGATGAACCGCCGCACCCTTTCGATGACGGAGAGGTCGGAATTCACCTTGTCGACCGCCTTCGACAGGCGCTGCTGAAGGTCGGGCTTGTTCGCATATTCCGCTTCGGGAACGAGAAGCGCGACGAGGTACGGGCGGCGGTCGCCATAGACCATCGCCTGGGCGATCTCCGGCTGGAGCGTGAGCATGCCTTCGACACGCTGCGGCGAGACGTTGTCACCCTTGTCGTTGACGATCAGGTCCTTCTTTCGGTCGGTGATGATGATCCGGCCCTTCTCGTCGAGATGGCCGACATCGCCGGTCGCGAGCCAACCGTCCTTCAGCACGCGCGCAGTCTCTTCCGGATTGCGCCAGTATCCGTACATGACGAGCTCGCCTCGGACCATGATCTCGCCATCGTCGGCGATGCGCACTTCGCAACCCTTCACCGGCGGGCCGACACTGTCCATGCGAAGGCCGGCCGCGGGACGATTGCAGCTGATCACCGGGCCGGCCTCGGTCTGTCCGTACCCCTGGAGAAACGTCAGTCCGAGCGACTGGAAGAACAGGCCGACCTCCGGATTGAGCGGAGCGCCGCCCGAAACCATCGCCTTCATCCGTCCACCGAACTTCGCCCTGACTTTCTTGCGCAGGGTCAGCGAAAGGATCTTGTCCATCGGCAGGTCGAGCGGGTTGCGGCGATTGGCATATTTCTTGGCGCCGATGTTGAGCGCTCGCTTGAGCAGATATTGAGAAACCCCGCCCGAATTCTCGATCGTCTTGAGGATACGAGCACGGAGCATCTCGAACAGCCGCGGGACGACGACCATGATCGTCGGGCGGACCTCTTCGATGTTGGCCGCAAGCTTTTCGAGGCTCTCGGCATAATAGATCTGCGCGCCGAGCCCGATCGGGAAGTGCTGACCACCGGTGTGCTCGTAGGCGTGACTGGCAGGAAGGAAGGACAGGAACACTTCGTCGTCCCAGCCGAAGTCGCTCGAAATGACGTCCGCCGCGCCCTCGATGTTCGCAAGGATCGAACCATGATGCTGGCACACACCCCGCGGCGCTCCGCCGGTGCCGCTCGTGTAGATGATGCACGCGAGCTGCTCGCGCGTGACGGCAGCCATGCGCTCTTCCACGGCAGCGACGTCGGCTTCGCCGGCAATCATCTCCGTCCAGTGATGGAAGTCAGCCGCATCGGTCGCCTGGCCCATGCGGATTTCCTCGATGCCGATCACATGATGGCATTCGGATGCGAAAAGCACGGCCGGCACGAGATTCTTCGCGAGCTTCTGAGAAGAGACGACCACGGCCTTGGCCGCCGAATTGCCGAGGATGTGCTGATGATCGCGCGTGGTGTTGGTAATGTAGGTCGGGACCGTCACGCAGCCCGCCGCCATGATTCCGAGATCGGCGATCAGCCATTCCGGCCGGTTCTCGCTGACGAGCATCACGCGGTCGCCGGGCTCGAGGCCGAGGCGCTTCAGGCTTTCCGCGAACGCCGCAGCCTGCCGGGCCGCTTCCTTCCAGCTGATGCTCCGCCATTCGCCTTGGTTCTTGGCCCAGAGGAAGGGCGCGTCGCCCTTCTCGCGAACGCGGGTCAGGAACATGGTGACCAGGTTCGGAAATTGCTCGAGCTGGCGCGCCATCGTCTCCCCTTCGCGCTTGCAGGAACGGCTTCTTAGCCCAAAGCTGTTCGAGCGCCACTCCCGTGGACGCCGCGCGCACCGTTCGCTAGCGAACAGGCATGCGCCTGTTCCACACGTTCGTCAGCGCGTTCGCGTGCATCTCTCTCATTTCCTGTACCGCTGCTCCCTTGCAGCAAGCACGTTCGGGCTTGCCGCCCGCGGAAGCGCGAGCAGTTCAGCCGTTCGTCGTCGCCGCCAATCCGCTGGCTGCCGAGGCCGGACTCAACGTATTGAAGCGCGGCGGAACGGCGGTCGATGCCGCGGTCGCCGTCCAGGCCATGCTTTCGCTCGTCGAGCCGCAGAGCTCGGGCGTCGGCGGTGGCGCGTTCATGACCTATTACGATGGCCGGACGCGCAAGATCACCGTGTATGACGGGCGCGAGGTGGCACCGGCCCAGGCGGTCTCGACCATGTTCCTCGGTTCGGACGGGAAGCCGCTGCCATTCAACACTGCGGTGGTGAGCGGGCGAGCGACCGGTGTGCCGGGCGCGGTGAGGATGCTCGGGCTGGCACATGGCGAGCATGGGAAGCTGCCGTGGTCGAGCCTGTTCGGCGATGCGCAACGGACGGCGGCGCAGGGGTTTACCGTAAGCCCGCGGCTCGAGCGGATGATCCACGCGGACTATGCCGAAAACCACGTGCCGGACGTGATCGCTTATTTTTCCAGGCCGGACGGGACTCTGCTCAGCGCCGGCGACCGGCTGGTGAACAAGCCATATGCCGAGTTCCTCGAGCGCCTCGCGACACAGGGCCCGGACGCGCTCTACACCGGTTCGACGGCCGGGAGGATCATCGCCAAGATTCGTCAGGCGCCGCTCGCCGGGTCGATGACCATGGCCGACCTTGCCAATTACAAGCCGATCAAGCGCGAGCCGGTCTGCGGTCCCTTCCGGGTCTATCTGCTCTGCGCTCCGCCACCTCCAGCGAGCGGTGTCGGCCTCATCGAGTTGATGATGATCCTCGACCGGACAGAAATTGCGTCGCGCGGGCCGAGCGACCCGCAGGCATGGTTCCTATTCGCCGAAGCAAGCCGATTGATGTACGCGGACCGTGACCGCTATGTCGGGGATCCCGCCTTCGTGAAGGTCCCCGTCGCGGGTCTGATCGATCCTCCGTATGTCGAGGAGCGGACGAAGCTGATCCAGGCGGCGGCTGCCGGCCAGCCTCCGGCCGCTGGAGTCCCGGCGGGCGCGACCGTTGCGGCCAACGACAAAACGCTGGAGCCGATGGGAACCTCGCACTTCGTCGTCGGCGATGCGGACGGCAATGTCGTTTCGATGACGACGACCGTCGAGAGCATCTTCGGAACGGGCCGGATGGTCGACGGCTTCTTCCTCAACAACCAGCTGACGGACTTCTCGTTCAGCCCAACCGACGAGCAAGGCCGGCCGGTGGCCAATGCGGTCGCTCCGGGCAAGCGTCCGCGTTCGTCCATGACTCCGGCGATCCTACTGACAAGCGACGGCCGGTTCGCCGGTGCGATCGGCTCGGCCGGTGGCAACGCCATCCTCGCCTATGTCGCGAAGTCGTTGGTTGCTGCGGTGGACTGGAACATGCCGATGCAGGACGCCCTGGCGGCCCCGAACCTGGTTGCGCGAGGCCCCAACTTCCAGGGCGAGGTGACCAAGTTCTCGCCCGAAATCCTCGACGGACTTCGTCAGCGCGGAATCGACCTGAAGCCCGGTCAGGGCGAGGATTCCGGCGTGCATGGCGTCTTCGTACGAGACGGCCGGGTGGACGGCGGCTTCGATCCCCGCCGCGAGGGAGCGGTCCTGACGCTGCCCTAGGCGTCGCGCCCGACGATTTCCGAAATGCTGGAACAGCCTTCGCGCTCCAGGCGCTCGGCAAGCCCCTCGGCAATGCGGCGAGCAATGCCCGGGCCTTCGTAGACCATCGCCGAGTATAATTGGACGAGGCTCGCCCCCGCGCAGATGCGCTCCCACGCGTCGTCCGCATTTGCGATTCCGCCGACTCCGATCAGCGGAATCTCACCGCCGCTGGCGCTCCGAAACTTTCGCAAGGCGTCGAGCGCAAGCGGCTTCAGCGGCGCGCCTGACAATCCGCCCTGCTCGCCCGCAAGAGGCGATTTGAGCGCCGGCCGCGATATGGTCGTATTGGCGACGATCAAGGCGTCGAGATGGTGATCGAGCGCGGCGCGAACGATGCGCTCCGGATCGCTGTCGCCGAGGTCCGGGGC
>Ga0307413_10000291_pt1 | contig 15454 bp, 19 predicted proteins | sample DK1Ometagenome_3_FD_203714 | JGI IMG/M metagenome (GOLD analysis project Ga0307413, IMG submission 203714) | Maize rhizosphere microbial communities from greenhouse at UC Davis, California, United States - DK15-O-2 | ecosystem: Host-associated > Plants > Roots > Rhizosphere > Soil | place: USA... | reverse complement strand
TTCCCTTCGACCTCGGCGATCAGGCCGCCCGGGACATAATGCCGGTGACCGGCGTGGCGTCCCACGCCGGAGTCGGCCTTGGTGAGACGGATCCGTTTCCCGTCCAGTGCATCGACGGTGCCTACGTGGACCCCGTCGGCGCCGATGACTTCCATTCCGGGCTTCACGGCTTCAATCCGAGACATTTGGCACTCCACGCTTGTGTTGCTGGCGACGTTGCGATGCCGGCTTGCCTTGGGGAGCGGGAGGGCACGGCATCGCAACTCAATCACACTCGTGGGCGATACCGCGGCGGTTACACGGCGGATTAGCGGTCTGACGACAACACGAGGACATTCTTCGGTTCAACGGACTGATCAATCAGAGGGCTGATCCGAACCGAACCCCAGGAAATTGCGGCGGCGGAAGTTTGATGGATCATTGCCGTACTGATCCCTGAAGACGCGGCTAAAATGGCTTCGACTGCTGAAGCCAACTTCCGCCGCGATGGCCTCAATCGATCGAACAGACGAGGTCAGCATGCGTCGCGCGAGATCGAGCCTGATGCGGGTCACGAACTCAATTGGCGTTACGCCGAGACTTGCCCTGAAATCGCGAGCAAAGGCGGAGCGGCTCATCCCCGCCTCCCGCGCCAGGCTTTCTACGGAATGAGCAACTGAAGGGCGATCGAGGACAGCGGCGATGGCACGCCCGAGGCGCGCATCGCTGAAGAGCGCGGGCGGCTTTCCGGCTTCACGACTGGACTGAAGATGGCGCCTCAAGAGAATTACGAGACACGCCTTCATCAGGGCACTCGTCAATGCCATCGTGCCTTCACTAGGTCCCGCCACCTCTTCCAACATCGCTTTGAACGCGGCGGAGATCACCGAGACGCCCGACAAATCTTCCGCAATTGGTTGGGCCAGTCCGTCCAGTGGTCCGTAGGACCCATTTGGGTCGGCCTGAATCGTCCCGCATGCGATCCGCAAAACCGGCTCTCGGCCTTCCGTCGCATCGAGAATGACCATCCCGTCGCGATCGGGGAGGCACACTTCCGAGGATATCCTGCTCGTCGCGACGCTTCTTGAGGCAGCGAGGTACTGGAGGCGGCGAGGAGGAACGATCACCATTGCGCCTGCCGGCGCCTCGATGGGGTCGCTGTCGCCAATCGTCAGGTAAAGAGTGCCCTCGAGCACATGATGGACTTCGATCACGTCCATGGGCGGAAAGACCAGCCGCACATCTTCGGCGATCTCGCAAAGGGCGAACGCCTCGACGTCGACCGAAAGCGCCGAGAGCAGGGCGTCGAGTGTCGAGGTGCTCATGATTTCGCCTTCTGGGAAGCTCGTCGTCATGCGAGGTTACTCGCACTCGATGAGCAATCGTTACTCTCCCTGTTGCCAATTCTTCATGCCGCTCGAACCTGACCCCACGACTGGAACGCAATTCGTCTTGAAACGCTTCGATTTGGGTGACCCGGTAACCCAATTCAGTTTTGACGCGGTATCGCCAAAGGCGATGAATTTTGCGTCTGCTTTGCCGGGATTCGGCGGACGCCCCAGAAGGAGGCAGTACGGCCCATGCTGATTACCCGCGGCTTCAAGGGTAAGGACCGCAACCGCAGCGCGGCGAAGGATCGCGTTCCACCCGGTCAATATGTGACTCCGGACTTCCCGGTGTTGTCGGCCGGGCCGACTCCGCGAACCCAGCTCACCGATTGGAGTTTCGCCCTCAGTCAGGGTGAGCGGACGTTCGCCGAGTGGCGGTGGGCGGACTTCGAAGCGCTGCCGCAGACCGACATCAAGGTCGATATCCACTGCGTCACGAAATGGTCGAAGCTCGACACGCGCTGGCGCGGAGTGACGTTCGACGATCTGCTTCGCGCTGCCGGTCTCGACGCGCCGCCTGCATCGTTCGTGATGGCACATTGCGACGGCGGCTACACAACGAATGTGCCCGTGGCCGATCTGTTGGGTGGCCGCGCAATGATCGCGACGCATTACGAGGACCTGCCCATCCTCCCCGCCCATGGAGGACCGGCACGCCTTCTGGTTCCTCACCTATATTTCTGGAAATCGGCCAAGTGGGTGCGCAGCCTCGATTTCATCGAGCAGGACCGGCGCGGCTTCTGGGAAAGCCTCGGCTATCACAAGTACGGCGATCCCTGGCGTGAGCAGAGGTACGAAGGCGATCCATGACGCCGACCAACTTACCCTGGCGTGTCGCGACGGTCGTGGCGACGAAGCCGGAGAGTGTCCGCGCCAAGGCGATTCTCCTGGACGTGCCCGGCTGGCCCAACCACCTTGCCGGCCAGCATCTCGATCTGAGGCTCACGGCCGAAGACGGCTATCAGGCGCAGCGAAGCTATTCGATCTCGTCGGCGTCCAACGGAAAGCCGCAGATCGAGATCACCGTTGAGCGGGTTGATGACGGCGAGGTGTCGCCCTTTCTGATGGACGAATTGCGGGTTGGCGACCAGTTCGAGCTGCGCGGGCCGATCGGCGGCTATTTCACCTGGATGCCGGGTGGCAGCGGCCCGCTCCTTCTCGTCGGCGGTGGCTCTGGGGTTGCACCCCTGATGGCGATCCTGCGTGCACGGACACTTGGCGGCGATCGAACTCCGGTTCGCCTGCTTTATTCTGCACGAACCGCCGATGAGCTGCTCTTCCGCTCCGAGCTCGAAGGGCTAGACGAGGCGGATGGTGAGTTCGACCTCATCACGACGCTGACCCGCGGCGCCCCCGTAGGCTGGACCGGCGAGCAAGGGCGGATTGGCCGGGAGATGTTGGCGGCCCGTGGTATTGCGTCAGAGGATCGGCCCCGCGTTTTCGTGTGCGGCCCGACGCCGTTCGTCGAGGCGATTGCTGACGCACTGGTCGCTCTCGGTCACGATGGCGGCCGCATCAAGACCGAACGCTTTGGCCCGACAGGAGATGTGAAATGATGGAGGACGTCGTGCCGCTCGACGGCAATGCCGCCGCCGGAGCTTTGTCGTCCCTGTTCGCGGTCGATCCGACGAGGATCGTCGTCACCTGCGAGGGCTGTGGCCGCGAGGGCGCTCTGGCGACGCTGAAGCTCTATGGCGGGCAGGTTGGCCTGGTGCTGCGATGTCCGACTTGTGAGACTGCCAACGTCCGTTTCGTCGACACTGGCCCCCGGGTGACCGTCGATCTGCGCGGCAGCACCCGGCTGACGCTACGTTCGACGGAAGCCTGGGCGGACGGCATAGGGACTGAGGCTCGATTCCCGCCTCCAGACATCCCTGCTTAGCCTTCGGTGCTTGCAACCGCCGGATAATATTGCGGCGCCTCCCGGCGGTCGAACATCCCATAGTCTCGGATGACCCTTATCCGCCGGACCCGGGCGTCCTTTGGCAATTCGGTTGTAAGCTCGAAGGCCTCGGCTGCCGCGCCGGTACGCCATGACTGAAGCAGGATCAGATCGCCGGGAGTAAGGATCGCCTCGAAAACGTCCCAGCCCAGCAATCCGTCCGCATAGGGGTTGAGACCAAGGAATTGGGAGCAGTCGGCGGGATTTGACGTTTCCTTGAATTCCATCGGCCGCTCGGCTGCAATCATTGTTACCGCGGTCCCCTCACCGACCCTGGTCTCGTCGAACCGCTGCTCGACCAGCTCATATCCGGCGGGAATTCGCGTGTCGTTGGTGACCTCGCCAACCCGCAAGTGGTAATCCGCAAGGATCTGTGAGCGTCCTCTCACCTGCGCTTCATGATGGTGGACATCGGTTCGCCACCTGACGACGGCCTTTTCGTCGCGCCACTCGGACAGCGAGAGTAGCCAGCCTTCCCGAGTCAAGCTCCTGTAGCGAATGGTATTGATGAAGCCGTCGATCTGCTCGAGCTCCTGCTGCAGCGCGTTGGCATTTTCGAAATAAGCGCCCCATTGGCCGGCTCGCGGACGTGCTTCGAATATTACCGCGAACATGGGGCCGGATTTCCTTGTTGCTGCGAGAACTCGGGGGCGAGGCCAGCTTTGATTTTGAGAGCCATCCGCGATGAACTCGGGACAGGGAGGCCCCAGGTTACGACCGCTCCGTTCAATTTCTCATGGGATTGGTCCGCAAGCGGCGGCGGCCGGCTCGCCGGCAGTCAGACTGCGCGGCCTTGCACCTCGCTGGCGAGGGTCGGCAGGAGTTCCGATACAGTGGGATGGATTGGCACAGCCCAGCGAAGAGCCTCAACCGAATGTCCCACGCTCATCAGGTCGAGGATGCCGTGGATCGCTTCGTCTCCCCCGATCCCGAAGATAGCAGCGCCGAGGATCTTTCTCGTCTTCGAGTCGGCGACCAGCTTCATCAGCCCGATGGTTTCGCCATTTTCCACGGCCCTGCCCACTCGGCTCATTGGGCGGACGGATACGATCAATTCATGACCGGCGGCCCGAGCTTCTTCTTCCGTCATGCCTGCGCGCCCGAGCGGCGGGTCGGTGTAAAGCGCATAACCCGGAACGCGCATCGCGAGCGTCCGGTTCTCGCCGTCCAGGAGATTGGCCGCCACGATCTCGAAATCATTGTACGCAGTATGCGTGAAAGCGCCTTGACCATTGCATTCCCCAAGCGCCCAAATTCCCTCCGCAGTGGTTCGCAACTGGTCGTCGACACGGATGAAGCCCTTTTCGTCGGTTTCGACGTTGGCGGTCTCGAGGCCCAGATCATCCGTATTCGGACGGCGTCCCACCGCGATCAACACATGGCTTCCAGCGACAACAGGAGGACCTGAAAAACAATCGACGGACACCGCGACACCTGCACCATGACGCTTCAGACCGATGCAATCGGCGCTTGTGCGGACCTGTATGCCTTCTCCTTCCAGCGCCGAGCGGATCGCTTCCGAGATGTCGCGGTCTTCGCGCGAGACCAGCCGGTCGTTGCGTTCGACGACGGTTACCTCTGCACCGAAGCGTCGCTGCATTTGAGCGAATTCAAGACCGACGTAGCTTCCTCCGACGACGACGAGGTGCTCCGGCACCCTCTGGAGTGCCACCATGTCGGTATTGTCGAGATAAGGGACATCGGCGATCCCGGGCATATTCGGCATGCTCGCCCGGCCCCCGACGTTCAGAAAGATCTTCGGGGCACTCAATACCCGGTTTCCGACCATGACGGATGACGGGCCGGTGAGACGTGCATGACCTCTCAGAAACGTCAGCCGATCCATCGAACGAAGGGAGGCTTCACTACTCTCGCGCGCGTTGCGCGAGACCTCGGATGCCCGTCCCGCGGCGATTTTCATGTCGAACCGGACCCTCCCCGCCAAAACGCCAAATTCCGGACCGCGCCTGGCAAGGTGCATCGCCCTCGCGCTCGCAATCAGCGTCTTGGTCGGCATGCAACCGGTATTGACGCAGGTCCCACCTACAAGTTTGCGCTCGACCAATGCGACCGTCATTCCCGCCGCCGTCAGCCTGCCGGCAAGAGGCGGTCCTGCCTGTCCCGCTCCGACGATGATCGCGTCGAACTTGCTGACATCTTGAGTCGTTCGGACACGAGAGACCATCGGCATATCCCCCCTTCCTTGATGTTCTAGCCGCAGTGCATTGCGTTGCGCGCTTTTTGCGCCAAGTCTCGCAGCCCCCGTGCAAGCGTTCCAGCGTCCGAGCCCATTGCGATGAAACGACACCCGATTTCCGCATAGCGAGCGCCATCCTCGACGTTTCCAACCAGGATGCCCGTCGGCTTGCGGGCAGCAGTAAGCGCATAAATGGCATCCGCGATAGCCGACTGGACGTTCGGATGGGATGGCTGGCCCGCATGGCCGAGCGCCGCGGCGAGATCGTTCGGCCCGATGAAAATGGCGTCCACCCCTCCGACCCCGGCCAAGTTCGAAAGATTGGAAAGTCCCGCCCGCGTCTCCACCTGAATGATCAGGCAGAGCTGCTTCGCGGCCTCCCTCATATAATCTTCGACTGCTCCCCACCGTGAGGCTCGCACTGAACCTATCGCGACGCCGCGCTCGCCGGCCGGCGGATAGCGCAATTGCCTGACGATTGCCTCGGCCTGCTGCGCGCTTTGTACCTTTGGGACCATTATGGTTTGCACGCCCGCATCGAGCAGTGGCCCTATGGACGAACCTGTTCCATCTCTCGCGCGCGCTACGAAACTGACCGGATATTGCCCTGCCGCGCGAAGCTGCTCCGTGATCGTCAATGGGTCGTTCGGGCCGTGCTCGCCGTCGGCGAGCAGCCAGTCGAAACCGGCTGTGGCGCCGATCTCGGCGGTGATGGCGGAGCCGAGGGTTAGCCAAAGCCCCATCTGAACGCCCGGCTCGTGGAGCGCCGCCTTGAACCTGTTTTACCGGCACCCTCATCAAAGCGCGGCTTCCACTCGAAAGGCGTGCGCCAGCTTGGAAACGGCGAGCCATCGTTCCCGCTCCAGCCTTGCATCGGGCAATGCCCGGTGGGCGAGTGATCTTCCGGCGAACCGGGCCGAAGCATCGGCCAGGATCCGCCGAGTCGCCCTGGGAATGACGGAGGATGGCAGCGACGGGGCCAAGATCGCGCGGGCAAGCTCCTCCAGTCCGACATAATTATCGATAAGCCGCAACGCTCGGCGGGGCAGGCCGGCGGAGCGCAACAGAAGACGGAGCCACTTTCCGTCCCAGGGCGGCGCGCTCTCAAAGACATCGTGGTCACCAAGCTGCTCAACAAGGCGATGGGCGACCGTTTCGACCGGCGCGCCGTCGATGCCGAGTCGGTCGCCCGAGCTTGCGTGCCAGGTTCGGGGTGCGGGATTCCTGTCGGTCCAGCCGGCAGCGGGACGAATCAGATGTGATTCCTCGGTTCCGTTTTCGAATACCCAGGCCACTTCGATGGGGAACCCGTGCCGGCCGAGCGACGAGGCCTCAAAGTGCAGGAATGCGCGCAAGATCAGAGTTCCTTGGAATGGACGCAATCAAGATGACGTCGCTAGGCTCGTGTCCCGCCGCTGAACCCGCGTCCGTGATGATATAGCCGGGCTCTCACTGCTGACGGTTACATTCCCGCCTGGCGAGGGCGCCCTGGCCGGTGCGCAATGCCCGACCAGAAGCCGGGCAGCCTGCGGCGACGGTCAGGACCCCGCTTGTCGAGCGTACCGGTACGCTCCGCCGCGCTCGAGCGCGGCCTGGTAAGCGGGCCTCGCCTGGAAACGGGCAACCCACGCGTGGAGATCAGCGTAGGGTGACGTGTCCATGAAACTCACCGCTAGCTCCCCGACGAGGCTCATTTGCACGTCGGCGGCAGTAAGCTCGCTGCCGAGGAGATAGTCCTTACCGCCAAGACATTGGTCGATGAAACTGAGGTTTAAATCGAGCTCCCGATTCACCCGGCGTTGCAATGGCGTCGCCATTTTGCCGAAGGTTCTCGCGATGGGATCTATGACGAACGGAAGCGAGGCCGACCCTTCGGCATAGTGCAGCCAATAGACGTACTCGTCATAAGAATTGCTCGTCGGATCGGGCTGGAGTCGGCCGCCGCCATGATGACGGATAATGTAATCGATGATGGCGCCGGATTCCGCGATTGCCCTGCCGTCGTCCGTGATGATCGGAGACTTGCCCAGCGGGTGGATGTTTTGAAGCTCGGCCGGAGCCATCTGGTTATGCGGATCGCGCCAGTAGAACTTGATGTCGTACGGCACTTCCAGCTCTTCGAGCAGCCAGAGAATCCGCTGTGAGCGCGATTCGTTGAGGTGGTGGACGGTGATCATGGGCGTTGCTTGCGTTCGGACGTCGGTTTGTCGTCAGGACAATTGATGCCAGACGCAGCGAACGCCGGAATCGCGCCCCGCGACGCGATCGACGTGCCGGGCGACGACCGTCTTGGCCGCTTCGAACCCCTGTCCTTGCTCCCCCACCAGCCGTAGACTGAGGCTGTCGCCGTCGGCCGTCATCACGAGTTCTACGCCCGGAAGCTCGACCTCGGCCGTGATCGCATCGTAACGTACCGGATAGGTATGGACGAAGGCGAGTGCCACTTCGGTCAGGTAGCGGCTGGCTTCGGTGGTCGCGATGCGTGCTTCGGCTTCGAGCATGGTGTTCCTTCAAGGTGAGGGGCGCTATGGACTCTCGCTGCTGCGCCAGGTCGCGTTACACTAATGAGATGGCGCGTCAGGATCCGCAGACCATTCCGGAAACACAGTTTCGACGTGGACCGGATGTCGCTGATCGAGCGACGCTAGAAGGATTGTCGTAGCTGCTTCCAGCCGCTTGCGATCGCGGAACAACTCGAACGTGTAAGCGCCCCGCGCGAACATCGGATGTTGGTTCGAAGCCCTCGCCGCGAATTCGGCCGGCCACTGGCACAGCTGGACATACGGCCAGCCCGGTTGCGAGGCCCTGAAATGGGCTATCGTCAAATGCCCTTTCGGGAACGTCGAAAGCCGCTCGTCGAGGAGGTCTGGCGCAACTACGACATCCCGTTCCTGTTCGAGGAACCTTTCGAACTCCGCGTGCTCCTCGACTGTCTCGACCATGACCAGATGGAAGCGCTTCAGCGCAAGTTTCTTGCTCGCGAACCGCCGTGGGATATCGATCATCAGGATGTCGGGCAGGCTCGCAATCGGACGCGGATAATAAATCCTTCGGCGGGCAATCGTGCTGGCCAGAGTAGCCATTGAATCAGACTCTCAGGCGAAGAATAGGATCATCGCTCAAGTCCCGAAGTTTCATTCCATCGCCCAGGTCCCGGTTGGTCCCGTACCCATTCTCTTCGGGAATAAGCTGCTCCATTGTTGACCGAGCTTCGACTGCCGACGTGGAGCCGCTTGCCGTCGAGCACGGATTCACGGCGTCCAACAACCATACCGGATCCAAAGTCCGATCTGGTTACAGCTTCGATCGAAATATCTTTATCTATCAGGTCTTCGCTGGGGTCAGGTGGCCGGAACTCCCGATCCGAGTGTGGCGCTCAAGGTCGAAGGTCGAGCTGGATAATCGTGATCTGGTCCGCCCGGCAGGCGAACCAGATCGACAGCATTTGACGCATCAGTGGCTCATTGGTCGCTTCGGCGAACAGGGTCAGTGAGGAATGGAGATTCCTCTTGTCCTTGTCAGACAGGACTTCATCGACGTCGAGGTCCCACATCCACTCAAGTGCGCCAAGACTTTCCCTCAGTCGTCCGCCGAGCACGGGATGAGCAAGATAGGCGCGGGCTTCATCGAGCGATTCGATAGCGAATTTCGATGTCGTGCTGTCGTGATAGCAATTGACGAACCGCGGAAAGACAAACGCCATCCACGCGGGATCCAGGACCCGGGTACGGATCGCCCGAATGGCGTCTGAGTAGCCGTCTTCCTGGGCTTCGATGAAGCGACCCAAATTGTACTCGTCGGTCATAGTCGATGATTCCACGCTCAGGCTCGAAGCTGTTCGCGGCCCGACGCATCAGAATGATGGTGCACGGCCACGTCACCGCTCAACATCGAATAGTCGCGCACAACTCGAACAACGCGCACGCGCGAATCCTCGGGAACGATTTGCGTGGCGGCATGATCGTTGGCCGACTGCGCATCCGCCCAAGTGGCGAGGAGCATGATCTCGCCGGGGTTGAATACAGCATCGAATACGTCCCACGAAATGCAATCGCCATAGGAGTTCAGGTCGAAACCGAGGTAAAGTGCGATCTCCTGAGGGTTGTTCGAACTGACCCATTCCGGAGTCTGCGTGGCCTCGACCAGCGTTACGTAGCTACTCGCGCCGGCGTCGGCCGCGTCGAAGCTGGACTCGACGATTCTCTTGTCTTCAGCGATCCGCGTGTCCGACGTGACCCGGCCGACTCTCAGGCGATAGTCCCCGACGATCTGGCTTCGACGCCTTTCCTCCGCCTCATGATTGGACATGCGGCTGTGCCAGCCGAAAACCGAGGGCTCGCCCCGCCATCCGGACAGCGACAAGATCCAGCCATCCCGCGTCAGGCTGCGATAGCGAACGTTTTCTACCAGGCCCTGCACTTGCTCGAGTTCAGGACGAAGAATCTCCTTATTGGCGAGATAGAGATCCCATTGTTCCTTGGGAGGCTGAAACTCGAACAGCAAAGAAAACACGGCCAGTCTCCAACATGCGTCGACGAAGCGAATCCGGTTGAACGGTACACGCCGTCCGCGGCCACGCCGTTACAGCTGGCAGTTCACCGCTCTGCGAGCTCTGTAACCTTTCGGGGGTGCTGACCCAGTTTAGGGGGTGTCGGCGTTCGGTTGCGCCGATCCGGGAGTAGCGCATGGCAACCAGGATGTTCGATTTCGACGGCAGCAGCGGTCATCGGCTCTCCGGTCGACTGGAGACCCCGGAGACCACGCCGCGCGGCTGGGCCATCTTCGCGCACTGCTTCACCTGCGGGAAGGACAGCTTGGCCGCCTATCGTGTCGCGCGCGCTCTTTCGCGCGCCGGCCTTGGAGTGTTTCGCTTCGATTTTGCCAGAATCGGCCAGAGCGACGGAGCAATTGGCGACGCGGGTTTTGGCTGCGACGTCGATGACCTCGTGGCCGGCGCCGAAGCAATGACTGCTGCAGGAATGGCACCGTCGCTTATCGTGGGCCACAGCTTCGGGGGTGCGGCCGCCCTCGCTGCGGCGACAAAGTTACCTGGCATACGTTCCGTGGCGACGATCGCCGCGCCGGCGGACGTCTCTCACGTACTGACTCAGTTCGATGAGGCGGGCCTCAACCGCGTCATGAAGGACGGACAGGCAGAAGTGCATATCGCGGGCCGGCCCTTCATCGTTAAGCGCAGCTTCGTTGAGGACATCGCACGACACGATGTCGAGAAGCATGCAGCCGCGCTTCACCGCCCTCTGCTCGTTATGCACGCGCCAAGCGACGAGGTGGTCGGAATCGATCATGCTTCACGCATCTTTCTGGCCGCCAAACACCCAAAGAGCTTCGTGTCGCTCGATACTGCAGACCATCTGCTCACGGATGCCGATGACGCGAACTATGCTGCCCAGATAATTGGCGCGTGGGTGACCCGATATCTCCCGCCGCTCGTTGAGGACATCGCGCAGCTCGAGCAGGCGAAGGGCGTTACCGCGACCGAGACGGGATTGGGCGCGTTCCAGGTCGAAATCGAAAGCGGCGAAAACCGGATTATCGCGGATGAACCTGTTTCCGTCGGTGGCCTCGGCAGCGGACTGTCGCCTTATGAGCTGGTGTCGGCCGGCCTCGCTGCCTGCACCGCGATGACCATGCGGCTCTATGCCCGCCGCAAGGGACTGCCGCTCGAGCGGGCGAGCGTGAGCGTCGAACATTCGAAAGTTGCCGGGATGATGCCAGCCGACCGCTTCACGCGGCTCATCGCGCTCGACGGACCGCTCGATGAAACCCAGCGAACGCGCCTGCTGGCGATCGCCGATCGCTGTCCCGTCGACCTTACCTTGGTGCGCGGCGCCGACGTCCAGACACGACTGGCGGGGGAGGAGGACCCAATGCCCGACACGGCCATCGACGAACATCCCTAGCCCTCGCTTGGCGAGCTGCCATCAGACTCCGGCGACTGCGCCTCTCCCTGAATGAACTGTTGCGCCTGAAGAAGATCCCGTCCCCGAGTCGCGGCGGAATAGAGCGTCCGAATCAGCCAATTTCACCGGTTCCGGTGCGCTATAATCCACAGTGCGTGCGAGCGCGTCCAAAGCTGCCCTCCGCGCATGGAATCCGACCCCGATGCTCGCCATTGGCCCTGCAGCAACAGGCCGCTCTTGTAGCGCAATCTTCGAAGCGGACCCGGTTGCCTTTGCTCACTCCGGTTGGATGGAAAAGTGTCGGGTTCCAAGACGAGAAAAACGGAAACAGATGCCGGCCAGATCGCGGCGAAGCAGCCGTCTGGCACGTTCAATTCGATCGACGATCGATGGAACTGTCTGATGAAGTCCGCGCAGAGCGGAGACGATGCCGCCTATGAGCGAATGATGCGCGAAGTTAGCGTGTGGCTGTCGCGCTATTTTCACAAACGTTTGCCGCCAGCGGCTGCGCAGGATGCGACTCAAGAGGCGCTCCTCGCAATCCACGTCCACAAGCAAAGCTACGATACTTCCGATCCCATGCGGCCCTGGCTCAAGACCATCGCGCGGTTCAAGTGGATCGATCAATTGCGCGGTTACGCACGTGCCCCGCAGAGCCTGGACGATCTGGAAATCCCGGTCGACGATCACGGCGCCATGACACGGGCGAGCATCCTCCTGGAGCGACTCCTTGCCGAGGCCAAGCCGGCGCAGGCGCAGGTGATCCGTCTCGTGAAGCTGCGCGGCGCAAGCGTCGAGGAAGCGTCTCACATTTCCGGGCAGTCGCCATCGCTTGTGAAGGTCAACATCCACCGCGGACTAAAACGCATCAGCCAGGCGCTGGATACCCCGGAAGACCCCTAGGATTCGCCGGCGGTTCGCTTTGGCCTTGTAACCATCCTCAGCGCCTTCCCGAGTCAATGGAACATCAATCGAGCACCTCGCAAGCGCGCGATCGCCGGTGCTCGTACTGCACCCTAGCGCGCGCTGGAGACTAAAATGGGAAACGAAGGCCTCTCAATGGCCGGCAGCCGCCGGACCTTTCTCCAACAGGCAGGAGCGCTCACGCTCGGAGTCGGAACAGCGGGCCTGCTCGGCGCCCACCCCGCATTGGCCGCGGCGCCGAAGTACGGAAGCGACGTCGGCGTCATCCAGACGGCGCTGGCCCTCGAGCATGAAGGTATCGCCGCCTATCGGATCGCCGGAAAGAGCGGGCTCCTTTCCAAGGGCACGCTGCAGGTCGCGACCATTTTCCTGGGGCATCACGAGGTGCACCGCGACTCGCTTGCAAAGCTCGTCACGCAAGCCGGCGACAAGCCGGTCGAGCCCAAGTCCGACGCTCAATATGTGGCGGACCTGAATCTTGGTTCGCTGAAGTCCGAAAAGGACGTAGTCGCGCTCGCGACCATTCTCGAACACGGTGCGGCGAGCGCCTACATTGGTCAGATCAGCGCAATTCGGGATCCGAAGCTCGCAAACCTGTTCGCCTCGATCTCGGCGGACGAGGCCACGCACTGGTCGACGCTCAATGCTGCCGGTGGCGGAGAGATTCCGAAAGCCGCCTACATCTTCGGGTAAGGAGGGTTCGTCCGATGCATCGTGCCTCTTATTTTATGTCGTGGTCTGCGGGAGCGGTAGCAACGCTGGCCGCCGTCCTTTTCGTTGGCGCCCGTCCCGGCTTCGCCGCCGATGACGTCGCGGCGGGTCAGGCGCTGTACCGGAGCAAGTGCACCGGCTGTCATTCGGTCGATGCCGACCGCATCGGGCCCCGCCACCGCAACGTCGTCGGGCGCAAGGTGGCCAGCGTCCCCAGGTTCAACTATTCGCCGGCAATCAAGAAGCTTGGCGGGGTTTGGACTCCAGCGCGCCTCGATCAGTGGCTGAGCGGCACGCAGAAGATGGCCCCTGGGAGCAGAATGTACATCGAGATCGACGACGCCACTCAGCGACGGCAGCTCGTCGCCTATCTCAAGTCGGTCTCCAAGCCGAATTGATGGCGTTCGCGCCTTTCCAACGGCCCAAGATATGCAGAAGGAGAATCCAATGCCGAGCTATACCAAGAGCAAGGAAGCCATTGAGAAGCTAACGCCCGAACAGTTTCGGGTAACCCAGCAGAGCGGGACCGAGCGACCCGGCACCGGCGAATACCTCCACAACAAGGAGCCGGGCATCTATGTGGACATCGTCTCTGGCGAGCCCCTGTTCGCGTCATCGGACAAGTTCGATTCGCATTGCGGATGGCCGAGCTTCACCAAGCCGATCGAGCCTGCGAACGTCGCCGAGCTCGATGACGCCTCGCATGGAATGATCCGCACGGAGGTGCGATCTGCTCATGGCGACAGCCACCTGGGGCATGTGTTCCCGGACGGCCCGAGGGACCGCGGCGGCTTGCGCTACTGCATCAACTCTGCGTCGTTGAGGTTCGTGCCGCGCGCCGAGATGGAGGCGCAGGGCTATGGTGCCTATCTCGACCAGGTGGAGGAAGTGGCGTGACCGGCGAGCGCGCCGTCCTCGCCGGAGGCTGCTTTTGGGGCATGCAGGATTTGATCCGCAAGCTCCCCGGCGTCCTGTCCACCCGCGTCGGCTACAGCGGCGGCGAAATCCCCAATGCCACCTACCGAAACCACGGCAATCACGCCGAAGCGATCGAGATCAATTTCGATCCCGCGCAGACAAGCTTTCGGCGCCTCCTGGAATTTTTCTTCCAGATTCACGATCCGACGACGCTCGATCGCCAGGGCAACGACCGCGGAGCAAGCTACCGTTCTGCAATCTTCTACGTGAACGACGAGCAGAAGAGGATCGCGGAGGACACGATCGCCGACGTCGAAGCTTCAGGGCTCTGGCCTGGCAAGGTCGTGACGGAAATCACTCCGGTTGGCGATTTCTGGGAGGCAGAACCCGAACACCAGGATTACCTTGAGCGCTATCCACAGGGCTACACCTGTCACTTCGTGCGGCCCAACTGGGTGCTCCCCCGGCGCGACGCGTCAGCTGCCTAAGGGCGAGCTCAGCTTGCCACGCCGAGTTCGGCCCTTCCCACAGGGCCGACCAGGCGCTCCCGCTGACGCATCGACCAGCCGGAAATCCGATCCGAGCCGATTCCGAAGGCGGCGAGCAGGATCTCGGCGGCCTCGATTCCGCGGACTTCGTCACGGGAGACCACGGCTTCGAGGCCGAGTTCGTTCAGTTGCGCAGCTTCATCGTCGTTCGTCGCCACCCACAGCCGATGCAGCTTCGGGAACATCGCACGCGCCGACGGAATCCAGTCCTGCGCGGCCTCAAGCGATGCCGCGGTCATTACGCTGAACTTACGCCCTGCGGCATCGAGGACGCGCCAGATCCTCGTGTCGGCCGCGTCGCCGAAGAAGGCATTATAACCGTCCGCGACCGCGCTTCGGAGCCGTGCCCCGTTGCGCTCCACGGCGTCGTAGCCGATGTCGAATTCTTCGAGCGCATCGGCTATCGTCCGCCCGACATCCCCCATCCCGATCAGCAGAACGGGATTGGTTTTCCCGATCGGGATCATCTCGGCGTGCGCCCGGCTCTCGGCGCGAAGCCTCAACCTTCCAGCGGCGCTGCGGCCGATAAAGCCGAGCGTCGGGGTCAGTCCGAGGGTTAGCGCGACGGCGGCAATCAATTGCGTCACTACGTCCGCCCCGATGCTCGCCCGGAGCTCCGGCATCGCGAAGATGACGAATGCGAACTCGGAGCCTCCCGCAAGAAGCACGCCCAGCTGGATGGAGCCGGGGACGGACCAGCGGAGAACGAGGCTGGCCGCCACATTTCCGATCGACTTGAGGAGGACGATGCCGCCGGCCAGGGCGAGGATCAGCGGCCAGTCGGCGGCGATTGCCGAGCGGTCGAGGGAAGCGCCGATCGAGATGAAGAAGAAGCTGACGAGCAGCCCACGGAATGGGCCGATCTCGGAGCGGATGCTCGCCTTGAACGGGCTTTGCGCAACGATCATCCCGCCAAGGAATGCGCC
>Ga0307413_10000289_pt1 | contig 15520 bp, 9 predicted proteins | sample DK1Ometagenome_3_FD_203714 | JGI IMG/M metagenome (GOLD analysis project Ga0307413, IMG submission 203714) | Maize rhizosphere microbial communities from greenhouse at UC Davis, California, United States - DK15-O-2 | ecosystem: Host-associated > Plants > Roots > Rhizosphere > Soil | place: USA... | reverse complement strand
GGCCAGCTCGGCGCCGACGAGGTCGCGACCATCGAACGCGAACGCCGCGCGCTGGCACGGCTGCGTTACGGCCTGCACCTGGTCGCGGGCCGACGTGAAGAACGGTTGCGCTTCGACTACCAGAAACTGCTGGCCACGCGACTGGGTTTCGAGGACGTCGGCGGCACGTTGGCGGTCGAGCAGATGATGCAGGGCTTCTACCGCAGCGCATCGCTGGTGCTGCGGATCGGGGAACGGCTGCTGCAGCGCTTCGAGGAGCAACTGCAGGGCGAGGCCGAACCCGAGCCGCTGGACGAACTGTTCGAGCTGCGCCGCGGGTACCTCGCCGCACGCGACCCCGACTGGCCGCACACGCCCGACGAGGTGCTGGCGCTGTTCCGGACCTGGGCGCTGCGCGGCGAACTGCGCGGCCTGCATTCGCATACCGCCCGCGCACTGGCCGAGGCGCTGCCCGACTTCCCCGACTACGCCAGCGCCGACGACGCGCTGCGGCAACAGTTCCTGGGCTTGCTGCGCGGCGTGCAGCCGGTGCGCAGCCTGACCCGGATGGCGCGGCTGGGCGTGCTGGGGCGCTGGATCCCGGCGTTCCAGAAAGTGTCCGGACGCATGCAGTTCGACCTGTTCCATGTCTACACGGTCGACCAGCACACGCTGGCGGTGCTCAAGAATCTCTCCGCATTCGCCTCGAGCGAGCGCGACGAGCGATTCGCGCTGACCCACGAAATCTGGCCGCGACTGCGCAAGCCCGAGTTGCTGTTGCTGGCCGGCCTGTTCCACGACATCGCCAAGGGCCGCGGCGGTGACCATTCCGAACTCGGTGCCGACGATGCCCGCGAATTCTGCGGCACGCTCGGCCTGGGCGAGACCGACACCGCGCTGGTCGAATGGCTGGTGCGCCATCACCTGCTGATGTCGATGACCGCGCAGAAGCAGGACATTGCCGATCCGGGGGTGATCCACCGTTTCGCCACCGCGGTTGGCGACCGCGAGCGCCTCGACCATCTGTACCTGCTGACCTGCGCCGACATCGCCGGTACCTCGCCCAAGCTCTGGAACGCGTGGAAGGACCGGCTGATGGCCGACCTCTACACCGCCACGCGGCTGGCGCTGCGGCGCGGGCTGGAAAACCCGTTGGCCGCGGTCGAACGTGCGGCCGAAACCCGCGCGGCCGTGCAGGCGATGCTGGCCGCGCTGGGTATCGGCGATTCCGAGGTCGCCGCATTGTTCGCACGCATGCCGGACGCCGGCTTCCAGCGTGGCCGCCCGGACCAGCTTGCCTGGCAGGCCGCGTCGCTGCGCGGCGTGGCGGTGGGCGAGACCCGCGTGCGGGTGCGCCCGGTCGCCGCGCACGCCGGGGCGCTGGAAGTGTTCGTGCATTCGCCGGACGCCGACGGCCTGTTCGCCGCGATCGTGGCCACGCTCGACCGCTGCGGCCTGGCGATCCAGCACGCGCGGGTGCTGGACGGCCCGCACGACAGCATTTTCGACACCTTCGAGGTGATCCCGGCCGAAGGTCGCTCCGCATCGATCGCGGAAGATGTCGAACGCAAGCTGGCGCAGGCGCTGGCCGGGCCACTCGACCGGATCCGCCCCGCACGTCGCACCCTGCCGCGGCACCTGCGGCATTTCCGCATCCCGCCGAAGATCGGTTTCGACGCGACCGACGGCGCCCGCACGACGCTCAGCCTGGTCTGCACCGATCGTCCCGGCCTGCTCGCCGACGTCGCCGAGGCGCTGCGCACCCAGTCGATGCGGGTGCACGACGCGCGTATCGCAACCTTCGGCGAGCGCGCCGAGGACGTCTTCCAGATCACCGCCGCCGATGCCGATGGCGACGACCAGCCACTCGACGAAACACGGCAGCAGGCGCTGTCCGCCGCGCTGCTTGCCTGCCTTGAAGGAGAAGCCCGATGAGTCCCCCCAGCAAGCCCGCGAAGAAGGCGGCCCGGAAGAAGCCGGCGACCCGCCGCGAACCCGCCGATCCAGGTGTCGACGAACTGCGCTTCATGATCGAAAGCGCGTTCGAACGCCGTACCACGCTGACGCCGGAGGAGATGGAAGGCTCGACCCGGCCCGTGGTGGAGCGCGTGATCGAAGGCATCGAGAACGGCGAGTTCCGCGTCGCCGAGCCCGACGGCAAGGGCGGCTGGCAGGTCAACGAGTGGCTCAAGAAGGCGGTGCTGCTGTACTTCCGCACCCAGGACATGGAAGTGATCGAGTCGTACCCGGCGCCGTTCTGGGACAAGATCCCGGCGCGTTTCGGCGAGTTCGACGAGGCCGCGTTCCGCAAGCTCGGCGTCCGTGTGGTGCCGGGCGCGATCGTCCGCCGCGGCGCCCACGTCGGCAAGGACGTGGTGCTGATGCCGAGCTTCGTCAACATCGGCGCGCATGTCGGCGCCGGCACCATGGTCGATACCTGGGCCACGGTCGGCTCCTGCGCGCAGATCGGCAAGCATTGCCACCTGTCCGGCGGCGCCGGCATCGGCGGCGTGCTGGAGCCGCTGCAGGCGACCCCGACGATCATCGAGGACCACTGTTTCATCGGTGCGCGCTCGGAGGTGGTGGAGGGCTTCGTGGTCGGCCACCACAGCGTGATCGGCATGGGCGTGTTCCTCGGCCAGAGCACCCGCATCTACAACCGCGCGACCGGCGAGGTCAGCTACGGCTCGGTACCGCCGTACAGCGTGGTGGTGTCGGGCCAGTTGCCTTCGAAGGACGGCACGCATTCGCTGTACTGCGCGGTGATCGTCAAGCAGGTCGACGCGAAGACGCGGGCCAAGACGTCGATCAACGATCTGCTGCGCGGACTGGCGGACTGAGGACGATGTCCGGCGCGGCGTGACTTCCGGCAGGAGTCGCGCGGCGCCCCCGCGTGCGACACAGGACGGATCGCCCGGGGAGGAGTCGATCCATGAAGAAACCATTTGTCACCGTGCTGCTGATGGCCGCACTGGTGGTCGCGTCCACGGCGTCCGCGCAGGACCTGACGCGCTACAGCGACGAGGGGTTGCGCAAGGAGCTGGCGGCCATCGCCGATTCCGAGACCGCCGTGCTGGTGCCGATGCGCGACGGCATCGGCCTGTCGACCAACATCTGGCGGCCCAAGGGCGCGACCGGCAAGTTGCCGACGGTGCTGTGGAAGACGCCGTACAACGAGCACAAGGTGCGCGGTGGCACGGCGCGCTACGCGATCGAGGCGGTGCGCCGCGGCTACGCGTTCATCGTGCAGAACGAGCGCGGCCGCTATTTCAGCCAGGGCGATTACGAGATCCTCGGCTATCCGCAGACCGACGGCTACGACGCGCTCAGCTGGATCGCGGACCAGCCCTGGTCGAACGGCAAGGTCGGCACGCTGGGCTGCTCGTCGTCGGCCGAATGGCAGCTGGCGCTGGCGGGCATGGACCACCCGGCGCATGCGGCGATGGTGCCGATGGCGTCCGGCGCGGGCATCGGCAAGGTCGGGCCGTTCTGGGAGCAGGGCAACTTCTATACCGGCGGCGTGCCGCGCACGCTGTTCGCGGTGTGGATGTACGGCGTCGACAATCCGATGCGCGCGCAACTGCCGCAGGGCCTCACCGGCGAGATGCGCGCCCGCGTCGCGCAGTACAACGACCTGCAGGCGGAGAAGCCGGAGGTCGACTGGCAGGAACACATCCGCCACCTGCCGTACGCCGAACTGCTGTCGTCGCTGGACGAGCCGGCAGGCACGTTTGAGGAACTGATCGCGCGCGGCCCCGGCGACCCGGCATGGAAGACCGGCGGCCTGTATGACGACTCGATGGGTTGGGGCGTGCCCGCGCTGTGGTTCAACAGCTGGTACGACGTGTCGATCGGTCCCAACATGGCGCTGTTCAACCACGCGCGCACGGTGAACTCCGACCGCGAGGCCAGCGCCAACCAGTACGTGGTGGTCGGCCCGAACCCCCATTGCCAGTTCTCCAAGCTCGGCGAGGACTACAAGGTCGGCAACCGCGAAATGGGCGACGCGAGCTTCCCGGTCGACGAGCAGGTCTGGGCCTTCTTCGACCGCTGGCTCAAGGACAAGCCGGCCGCGTTCGCGTCCAGCACGCCGCACGTGCGCTACTTCACCATGGGCGCCAACCGCTGGCAGTCCGACAGCCAGTGGCCGCCGAAGGCCGCCGAGCCGGTGCGGATGTACCTGCACTCGGGCGGCAATGCCAACTCGATGTACGGCGACGGCGTGCTGTCGTTCGAGGCACCAACCGCTGACGAACCCGAGGACCGCTATCGCTACGACCCGGCCAACCCGGTCCAGACCATCGGCGGCGGCGACTGCTGCAACGGCGGCCTGGTGACGGCCGGCGCGTTCGACCAGCGCCAGATCGAGGCCCGCCACGACGTGCTGGTCTACACCAGCGAACCGTTGGAGGAAGCGATGGAGGTGAGCGGTTTCGTCGACGCGGTGCTCAAGGTGTCGTCGAGCGCGCGCGACACGGATTTCGCGGTCAAACTGGTCGACGTCGCGCCCGACGGCACCGCCTGGATCATCGGCGACACCATCCTGCGCGCGCGCTACCGCGACGGCTACACGCACCCCGAACCGATGCAGCCGGGGCAGGTGTACACGCTGGAGCCCACGCCGATCACGACGTCGATCCGCTTCGACAAGGGCCATCGCATCCGGGTCGAGGTGACCAGCTCGAACTTCCCCAAGTTTGCCCGCAACCTCAACACCGGCGGCGCCAACGAAACCGAAAGCGAGATGGTGGTGGCCGACAACGCCGTGCACCATTCGGCGGACGCGGCCAGCTACATCGAGCTGCCGGTCGTCAGGCGCTGACGCATCGCGCATGCGGCGGGCGCGCGGTCGCCGCATGCGCGGGTTTTCGGCATCATGCGCGCATCGCCAACGATGGGAGCGGGCATGACCACCACGCTGTACGGGCTGAAGAACTGCGACACCTGCCGCAAGGCGATCAAGTGGCTGGACCGGTTCGGGGTGGCGCACGAGTTCGTCGACTACCGCGACAACAAGCCGTCGCCGGAGGCCCTGGTCGAATGGGCGCGGCAGGCCGGCAGCTTCGAGTCGCTGATCAACAAGTCGTCCACCACGTGGCGGCAACTGCCCGACAACCGCAAGGCCTCGGCGTCGGACGCCGAGTGGAAGCTGCTGCTGCGCGAGTACCCGCAACTGGTCCGGCGCCCGGTGGTGGTTACCGGTGACGGCGTCATGACGCAGGGGTTCAGCGACAACGGCTTCAAGAAGCGCTTCGGCGTCTGAGTTGTCCTCCCGGGCATAACGACGCGGCCCCGGGCCGTCCTGCAGCTACGATGGGCGCATGAGCGAAATCCTCGATCTCGCGCGCGAGCTGATCGCGCGCCCCTCGGTCACCCCCGATGACGCCGGCTGCCAAGCCCTGCTCGCCGGGCGTCTGCATCGTGCCGGTTTCACCTGCGAACACCTGCGCTTCGGCGAGGTCGACAACCTCTGGGCCACGCACGGCGATGGCGGCCCGGTGCTGGTGCTGCTCGGCCACACCGACGTGGTGCCGACCGGCCCGGTGGAAACCTGGAGCAGCGATCCGTTCGCCCCGGAAGTCCGCGACGGCGTGTTGTACGGACGTGGCGCGGCGGACATGAAGGGCAGCGTCGCCGCGTTCGTGGTCGCGCTGGAACGCTTCGTCGCCGCGCACCCGGACCATCCCGGCACCGTGGCGCTGTTGCTGACCTCGGACGAGGAGGGCGACGCGATCGACGGCGTGCGGCGCGTGGCGAAGGTGTTCGGCGAACGTGGCCAGCGGATCGACTGGTGCATCACCGGCGAGCCGTCGTCGACCCGGATGCTCGGCGACCTGCTGCGCGTCGGCCGCCGCGGTTCGCTGACGGGCACGCTCACCGTGCGTGGCGTGCAGGGCCACGTCGCCTACCCGGACAAGGCGCGCAACCCGGTCCACCAGGCGCTGCCGGCACTGGCCGAACTCACGGCGCGACGCTGGGACGAGGGTTACGAGAGCTTCCCGCCAACCAGCCTGCAGATCAGCAACATCGGCGCGGGCACGGGCGCCAGCAATGTCATCCCCGGCGACCTGCAGGTGCTGTTCAACCTGCGCTACAACCCGCATTGGGACGCCGCCCGGCTCGAAGTCGAGTGCGAAGCGCTGCTGAAACGGCATGGCCTGGAGTTCGACCTGCGCTGGCACCGCAGCGGCGAACCGTTCCACACGCCGGAAGGACCGTTGCGTTCTGCCGCGCGCGAGGTGCTGGCGTCCTTTGCCGGCGCGATGCCGGAAGAGAGCACCGGTGGCGGCACGTCCGATGCACGTTTCATCGCCCCCTTGGGTGCGCAGTGCATCGAGGTCGGGCCGGTCAACGCCAGCATCCACCAGGTCGACGAGCACGTCAGCGTCGCCGACCTGGAAGCGTTGCCGGACCTGTACCTTGCGCTGATCGAAAGACTGCTGGTGCGCTAGTCGCCGCGTGTGGCGCCGGCGCCCGTGGTTTGCGGAAATGGCACCGTGGCCCATGCAATCGACACATCCCCGGAACCGATCGGCACACCGATTCCGTCGCGCGCGGCCGTGACGCCGGTCAACTGTTCCGGCAGGCCATGCGAACGGTCGAAGGCATGGAACTGCGTCGCGCCGACCGGAAGTTCGAACGCGATCAACGCACCCTCCGCGGCAAGCCCGACCACCGAGACCCGCCGCCACGGCTCACTGCCGGCATGCCAGCGTGACGGCGCCAGCGGCTGACCGTTGACGCGCACCGAGGCGAGGTCGACCGTGCCCGGCAGCATCAGCCCACCTTCGAGGGCGCCGCGCGGCGAGCGCAGCCGCACCTGCAGGTGCTGGCGATCACCAGTCACCGTGTGACTTTCGATCGTGACTGTCGGCGCCGGCAACGCGGGACCGGGTGGTCCGGCGAGACCCCATCCGCCCCAGGGTTGCATCGGGCTGGATTCTCGAGCGAATCCCGTGTCGTGGAAGAAGCCGCCCGGCAACATCGCGCGCGACTGCGCGAATACCCGTGACCTCTCCGGACCCGCGACCAGCACCAGGTTGACCGGGCGCGGCACGTCGGCATCGAACGCGGGCCGCACCAGGGCCAGCAGCGCGCAGGCCAGAGCCACCACCCAGCTGCCCGCGGTCGCGAACACCATGCCGGGGCGCACCGACAGCATCGTGGGCAGCAGCGGCAGCATTATCAGACCAGTGACCACCGGTACCGCGACCAGTCCCTCGTGCCCGATGGCGTCGTAGGCACCTTCGGCATAAGGCGCCCACAACAGTGCAGCCGGCACCGCGGCCAGGCCAGCCCACAACACCGGTCGGCGCGGCGAGACGTGCCCGGCCACCACGCCGACCAGCAGCGGCAGCAACGCCACGTGGGCGCCACCTGGCATCCACAGGACCGTCGCGACCGCGACCAGCGCGAACGGCAGCAGCGTCGCCCACGCCAGCGCCGCCTCGCCAGAGAACCGGCGGACCACCCAGCCGCAGGGCACGAGCAACCCGCCCGCCAGCAGCGCGAAGAACGCCACCATCGCGCCAGCCTGCGCGGTCCAGGTGGCCGGCATCGCCCCGAGTGCCCGCAGCAAAAGGTGACCCAGCACGCCTGCGACCACCAGCACGACGAGGCCGGCGACGACCATCGCACCCGCTGCGGGCAACGCGATCGCCCGCGTGGACTGGTTGCGCACCAGCCGCCATCCCAGGGCCAGCCAAGCCGCCAGCGCGATCAACAGCAGCGCCGGGTTCCACGCCACCGGCCAGCCGGCCATCACGCCGCCGGGCAGGCTGAAGAACACCGCGTCCTCGTCACTCGCCACCGGCGGTTCGGCGGCGGCGAACGCGCGTGCCAGCGAGAGTGCATGGTCGCCGTGGTGCTGCAGCGAGCCGGGATCGAGGTGGGCGATGTCGTCGAGCGGCGTGTGGTACCGCGCCGGCGCCCGCGCCCAGGCGAAGTTGGCACCGGCCAGGCCTTCGCGCCGGTAAACGGTGAAGTCGGTGTCGTTGGGCAGCGTGCGGTAGATCTCGTATTCCAGTGAAGAGCCGGCCGGCGCTACCAGCGACCGGCGCAGCAACCGGGACAACGCGGCGTTGCCGGCCTGGGTCTCGATCAGCAGGCTGGCGCCGGTGGTGCCGCGAGCCTCCAGGTTGACCACCCGCGCGATGCGCTTGAACTCCGGCTCGCGCGCGAATGCTTCCGCGCCGATGAGGCCCAGTTCCTCGCCGTCGTTGAGCAACAGCCACACGTCGCGCGCGGGCGGTGGACCCGCCCGTAGCGCCCGCGCCACTTCGATGATTGCCGCCACGCCGGCGCCGTCGTCCGATGCGCCCGGCCCGGCGGTGACCGAGTCGTAGTGGGCCGACAGCAGTACCGCGTCGTCGGGCGAGGTACCGGGCACCCGGGCGACGATGTTGTCGACCGTCGCGCAGGTGAAGCCGCCGCAGGCGAAGCGCCGCTGCACCTGCGGGTCCAGATCGAGCGCCTGCAGTTCGGTGACGATCGCGTCGCGCACCGCGGCGTTGGTGGCGCTGCCGGTAGGGTGTGGGCGCTGGTCGCCAAGGATCCGCTCCAGCACGCCCATCGCCCGGGAGGCGGAGAACGCCTCGGCCGGGGCGTCGGGGCCAGCAGCGGGCGGCGCGCGACTGCCGTGGATCCCGAGCCAGGCCGCCAGGCAGGTCGCCAACAGCAAAACCGCGGCCATTGTTGTCCGGAGGCTTGCGCCCCGGCGGTCATCGGTGGAAAGTGTCGACATCGGGGGTCCCTCCAGCCCAGCCGGGATCATACGGCGGGTACCTCCCAGAACCGGAATCGCCATGCGTCTCGTCGCCAACAACCGCAGCAATAACAACGCCAGCCTCCCGCAGGCCGGCGATTAGCGCGCGCGACAACGCTCATCGTCCACCAGGGCCTGCACTGCGAAGTGCGGGCCTTTTTGTTTTCCGACGTTCCCTTCATCCACCAGGAAACCCGACCATGTGCTCGATCCTCGGAATCTTCGGCCTCGCCCCGGGCGATGACCTTGTCCAGTTGCGGCGGCAGGCACTGGAGCTCTCGCAACGGCAGCGTCATCGCGGTCCGGACTGGAGCGGCGTGCATGCCGACGATGGCGCGATCCTCGTCCACGAGCGGCTGGCAATCGTCGACCCGGCCGGCGGCGCACAGCCGATCCGCTCGGCCGACGGGCAGCTCGTGCTCGCCGTCAACGGCGAGATCTACAACCATCGCGAACTGCAGGACGCGCTGGCGCAGCCGTACGCTTTCCAGACCGGTTCCGACTGCGAGGTGATCAACGCCCTGTACGCGCAGGACGAGGACATCGGCGACTGGCTCGACCGGCTCAACGGCATCTTCGCGTTCGCCCTGTGGGATCGCGCCCGCGGCCGGTACCTGATCGCCCGCGATCCGATCGGCGTCTGTCCGCTGTACTGGGGCCATGACGGCAGCGGCCGGCTGTGGGTCGCATCGGAGATGAAGGCGCTGGTCGGCACCTGCAGCGATGTCGCCCAGTTCCCGCCCGGCTACTGGTATGACAGCGCCACCGGCCGGCTGCATCGCTATTACGAGCGTGCGTGGCGCGATCACGATGCCACCGTCGGCGTGCGGGTCGCGCCGAACGAGCTGCGCGAGGCGTTCGAGCGTGCCGTGCACCGCCAGATGATGAGCGACGTCCCCTATGGCGTGCTGCTGTCGGGCGGACTGGATTCCTCGCTGGTGGCTGCATGTGCGGCGCGGTTCGCCCGGCGCCGCATCGAGGAGGACGACCAGGCCGAAGCGTGGTGGCCTCGCCTGCATTCGTTTGCGATCGGGCTGGAAGGCTCGCCGGACCTGGCCGCGGCCGAAATCGCCGCCGAGGCACTCGGCACCGTCCACCATGGTTTCACCTACACCATCGAGGAAGGACTGGACGCGCTTCCGGAGGTCATCCGCCATATCGAGACCTATGACGTCACCACCATCCGCGCCTCCACCCCGATGTACCTGCTGGCGCGGCGGATCAAGGCGATGGGCGTCAAGATGGTGCTGTCGGGCGAGGGCAGCGACGAGATCTTCGGCGGCTACCTGTACTTCCACAAGGCGCCGAATGCTCGCGAGTTCCACGACGAGCTGGTGCGCAAGCTCGACGCCCTGCACAACTACGACTGCCTGCGCGCCAACAAGTCGATGATGGCCTGGGGCGTGGAGCCGCGGGTGCCGTTCCTCGACGTCGAGTTCCTGGACGTGGCGATGCGCATGGATGCCAGCGCCAAGATGGTCGGGCAACGGGCCGACGGCAGCCTGCGCATCGAGAAGGCGGTGCTGCGCGAAGCATTCGACGGCTACTTGCCCGAAGGGATCCTCTGGCGGCAGAAGGAGCAGTTCAGCGATGGCGTCGGCTATGGCTGGATCGATGGACTCAAGGCGCACGCCGAAGCCCATGTCAGCGACCGCGAATTCGCCGCCGCGGCTAGCCGCTTCCCGGTCAACCCGCCGCAGAGCCGGGAAGCGTATTTCTACCGCACCATCTTCGAACGGCAGTTTCCCGGCGAGGCCTGCGCGCAGACCGTGCCGGGTGGCAAGTCGATCGCCTGCTCGTCGCCCGCGGCGATCGCCTGGGATGCCGCGTTCGCCGACGCCGCCGATCCGTCGGGCAGGGCGGTGGCGGGGGTGCACCAGGCGTCACTGGGGTGATTTCGCCTCGTGCCGCTGCAGGACGTAGGCGATGTTGTGCATCGAGGTAAGGCCCTGCGCCTGGAACGCAGGCTGGTTTGCAAGGATGTTCTGCCGCTCGAGTACCTCGATCGACCAGTCGCGCTGGTAGAGCGCTCGCACCTGCGCTTCATCGATCGCGAACGGTGGGCCGTCGAGTTCGGCCGGCGGGTATTCCAGCGACACCAGCAGGCCGCGGCAGCGCGGGGGCAGGGCGGCGTAGACCTCGTCGGCGTAGCGCTGCCGCAGCGAGGCCGGCAGTGCAATCAACGCGGCGCGGTCGTAGAACGCGGTGCAACCGGACAGGGCTTCGTGGTCGAGATCGAAGACGTCGCCGCAGATCAGTTCGATCGCGCCGGCGCGATGGTGGGTGCCGTAGCGCGAGCGGGTCACGGTCGGCTCGATGCCGGCCTCGGCGAAGAACTGCTCGATCGCCAGCGGCGACAGTTCCACCGCCAGCACACGGTGGCCGCGCGCGGCCAGCCAGAGCAGGTCGGGTGACTTGCCGGCCAGTGGCACGAACACCTGGCTGCCGGCGGGCAGGTCGAGCGTCGCCCAGTGGCGTTGCAGCAGCGGATTGCCGTCGGGCTGGTTGAAGCCGGTGCGGCCGTCACGCCAGCGTGCGTGCCAGTAGTCGGGGTCCATCAGGGCGTGCCCTCATCCGCCCTTCGGGCACCTTCTCCCGCCAGCGGGAGAAGGGAGCGGATCATCGCTGTCATTGCTCGACTGAAAGTCCTTCGACCTTCTGCCGCGCCGGGACGCAACCGGCTTGCGAAAGGGTCCAACGCGCCGCCGCGCGCGACGCAACGTGCTTGTTATTCGACATACAGCCCTTCGACCTTCTGCCAGCCCCGCGGCAGCAACCCACCCCGCGTCGCCCGCGCGCCGATGTAACCGTCCAGGTCCTTCCACGACAGCGTCATCGTGCGGGCGCCGGACTTCACCGACAGCGTGCCGCCCGGCGGCACCACGGCGACCGCGACCACGCGCTCGGTGCCGAGCTTGGCCTTGGGGATGTCGATCAGCTTGTTGCCCTTGCCCTTGTCGAGCTCCGGCAATTCGGAAACCGGGAACGCCAGCAGGTGGCCGGCGGTGGTGGCCACCACCACGCGGTCGGTGTCGACGTCGGCCACCGGCGCCGGTTGCACCACCGTGGCGTTCGGGGTCAGCGACAGCATCGCCTTGCCGGCCTTGTTGCGGCTGGTGAGGTTCTCGAAGCGGGTGACGTAGCCGTAGCCGTGGCTCGACGCCAGCACGAAGCGGCTGTCGTTATCGCCGCTGGCGACCGCCTGGAACGACGCGCCCGGCGCCGGCGAGAAACGCCCGGTCAGCGGCTCGCCGTTGCCGCGCGCCGATGGCAGGCTGTGGACGATGGTCGAGTAGCTGCGGCCGGTCGAGTCGAGGAACGCGACCTGCTGGTTGCTGCGCGCCTTCGCCGACGCCAGCAACTCGTCGCCCTCGCGATAGTTCAGCGCGGCGGCGTCGATGTCATGGCCCTTGGCCGCGCGCACCCAGCCCTTGGCGCTGACCACCACGGTCATCGGCTCGCTCGGGGCCAGGTCGGTTTCCGACAGCGCCTGCGCGGCGCCACGGGCGACCAGCGGCGAGCGGCGGGCGTCGCCGAACTTCTTGGCGTCGGCCTGCAACTCGTCCTTGATCAGCTTCTTGAGCTTGGCCTTGCTGCCGAGGGTGGCGATCAGCTTGTCGCGCTCGGCGGCCAGTTCGGCCTGCTCGCCGCGGATCTTCATTTCCTCGAGCCGCGCGAGTTGCCGCAGCTTGGTCTCGAGGATGTAGTCGGTCTGCTCCTCGCTGAGCTTGAAGCGCTTCATCAGGACGGGCTTGGGCTCGTCCTCGCTGCGGATGATGCGGATCACCTCGTCGAGGTTGAGGAAGGCGACCAGCAGGCCTTCCAACAGGTGCAGGCGGCGCTCGACCTTCTCCAGCCGGTGGGTCAGGCGGCGGGTCACGGTGGTGGTGCGGAACGCCAGCCACTCGGTCAGGAACGCCTTGAGGTTCTTGACCTGCGGGCGCCCGTCCAGCCCGATCACGTTGAAGTTGACCCGGAAGCTCTTCTCAAGGTCGGTGGTCGCGAACAGGTGGCCCATCAACTGCTCGGTGTCGACCCGGTTGCTGCGCGGAATCAGCACGATGCGGGTGGGATTGCTGTGGTCGGACTCGTCGCGGATGTCCTCCAGCCACGGCAGCTTCTTGGCCCGCATCTGGGTCGCGATCTGCTCGATGACCTTGCCCGGCGAGGCCTGGTGCGGCAGCGCGGTGACGACGATGTTGGCACCGTCCTTTTCCCAGGTGGCGCGCGCACGAACGCTGCCGTGGCCGGTTTCGTACATCGCCAGCAGGTCGGCGCGCGGGGTGATGATCTCGGCGGTGGTCGGGTAGTCCGGGCCGAGCACGTGCTCGCACAGGTCGCGGGTGGTCGCGTCGGGGTCGTCGAGCAGGCGCAGGCAGGCGCTGACGACCTCGTTGAGGTTGTGCGGCGGCACGTCGGTGGCCATGCCGACCGCGATGCCGGTGGTGCCGTTGAGCAGCAGGTGCGGCAGCCGCGCCGGCATCCACGAGGGCTCCTCGAGGGTGCCGTCGAAATTCGGGTCCCAGTCGACCGTGCCGTGGGCGAGCTCGCCCAGCAGCACCTCGGCGATCGGGGTCAGCTTGGACTCGGTGTAGCGCATCGCCGCGAACGACTTGGGGTCGTCGCTGGAGCCGAAGTTGCCCTGGCCCTCGACCAGCGGGTAGCGGTACGAGAACGGCTGCGCCATCAGCACCATCGCCTCGTAGCAGGCGCTGTCGCCGTGCGGGTGGAACTTGCCGATGACGTCGCCGATGGTGCGCGCGGACTTCTTCGGCTTCGACGCGGCGTTGAGGCCGAGCTCGCTCATCGCGTAGATGATCCGGCGCTGCACCGGCTTGAGGCCGTCGCCGAGGAACGGCAGGGCGCGGTCGAGCACCACGTACATCGAGTAGTCGAGGTAGGCGCGCTCGGCGTATTCGCGCAGCGGGATCTGTTCGAAGCCGTGGAAGGCCGGACGTACGTTGTCAGTCATCGATCAGCGGTCACCAGTGGGAGCGATGTAACCAGATAGGGTGCGGCGGTGCCGCCATCGCGGCTCAGCGATGCAGGTCGCCGGCCGACTCGGGCTGGTAGCGGATCGACAGCACCCGCAGCCGGATCGTACGGCCGCTGGGCACCGGCCATTCGATGGTGTCGCCGACGCGCAGGCCGAGCAGGGCGCTGCCGACCGGGGCGAGGATCGAGACCTTGTCGTTGCTGCCGTCGGCGCCGGACGGGTAGACCAGGGTCATCTCGCGCTCGCCGCCGCTGGCCTCGTCAAGGAAACGCGCGGTCGAATTCATCGTGATCACGTCGGCCGGCATCTTGCCCGGCTCGACGACCTGCGCCCGCGCCAGCTCCGCTTCCAGGGCGGAAGTGTCGATATCGGCGTTGCGCGGGTCCTCCAGCAAGGCCTCGATGCGGTCGCAATCCAGGCGGGACAGGAGCAGGGTGGGCGTGGTCGAAGCGGTCATGCGGTTGGCTCCAAAGCGAGACGGGCGACGCATCGATGCGCCGCCCGCGGGATACGGCAAGTCTACTCCAGACGGTAGTGTCGCAGCGGTCCCGCGGCAAGGCGGTGAAAAATCCGCATCGACGTGTTGACAACCACCACGCCGCATCGCAACATACGCGGCCCGCACAGCTCGCTGCGCGGTTTGCCCAGGTGGCGGAATTGGTAGACGCACTAGCTTCAGGTGCTAGCGGGGGCAACTCCGTGGAGGTTCGAGTCCTCTCCTGGGCACCAAATATCGTCCGACAACTACCAGGTCGGACACACAGGAAACCCCGCTTCGGCGGGGTTTTTTGTTGGCCGCGACGCATGGCCGGACCGGCTCTCCCGCCACGGGTCGTTGACGGCGCGGGTGTACCATCGCCGCGATGAACAAGCCCCCCAGCAAGCGCGGCAGCGCCCGCAAGTCGTCCGGCAAGGCCGGCTCCCCCAACAAGGCCGGTGACAAACCGGGCGGTCGTGGCCAGCCGCCCGGCAAGGGCAAGCCGTCCAGCAAGAAGCCCGGCTGGCTGCCGACCCCACCGCCGCGCGGCACCCGCAAGCCGCCACTGGCACCGCTGCACGGCGAGCCCGTGCGTGGCAAGGACGGCTTCCACGATCCCTATGCCGAGCGCGAAGCCGCCCGTTACGAGCAGCCGATCGCCAGCCGCGAGATGATCCTGCAACTGCTGTCCGCCGCCGACGGCCCGCTGGAGGCCGAGGAGCTGGCGGAAAAGCTGGCGCTGACCGCGCCTGAACGTTTCGAGGCCATGAGCGCGCGGCTGCGGGCGATGGTCCGCGACGGCCAGTTGCTGCAGAACCGCAAGGGCGGCTACGTGCCGGCCGAGCAGGTCGACCTGGTGGCCGGCAGCGTGATCGCGAATCCGGACGGCTTCGGCTTCCTGCGTCCCGACGCGGGCGGCGACGACCTGTTCCTGCCGCCGTACGAGATGCGCAAGGCGATGCATGGCGACCGCGTGCTCGCCAGCGTCACCGGCACCGACCGCCGCGGCCGCCAGGAAGGTGCGATCGTCGAGGTGCTGGAGCGCCGGCTCAGCCGCCTGATCGGCCGTTTCATCCTCGAGGACGGGGTCAGCTACGTCGAGCCCGACGACCGCCGGATCCAGCGCAACATCCTGATCCCGCCGGAAGCGCGCGGCGACGCCCAGGCCGGCCAGCTGGTGGTCTGCGAGCTGACCCGCGCCCCCGACGCACGCCGCCCGCCGATGGGCAAGGTGCTGACCGTGCTCGGCGAGCGCCTGACCGCCTCGCTGGCGGTACAGGCGGCGATCCACGGCCACGACATC
>Ga0307413_10000288_pt1 | contig 15526 bp, 9 predicted proteins | sample DK1Ometagenome_3_FD_203714 | JGI IMG/M metagenome (GOLD analysis project Ga0307413, IMG submission 203714) | Maize rhizosphere microbial communities from greenhouse at UC Davis, California, United States - DK15-O-2 | ecosystem: Host-associated > Plants > Roots > Rhizosphere > Soil | place: USA... | reverse complement strand
GTGAGCATCAGGTCGATCGGCGTGCTGGCGCTCGAGCGGATGAGCTGGTGGCCGTACTGCCCGCCGAAGAAGAACACGCCGTCGAACACGTCGGCGTCGGCGTACCCGACGTCCAGCCCGAGCTGCCCGCTCGCGCCGTACCCCTCGCGCCACTGGAAGAGCAGCGACGTGCCACCGGCGTCACCGTCGGCGAGGGAGAAGTTGTACTCGCGCCCGGTCACCGTCGGCTGCTGGAAGGAGGGGTAGATCCACGCCTGCGCACTCGCGGCGCTCGCCGAGACGGTGACGTACGCGACGCCGAGGGCGACCGCGCGAAGAGCCTTGTGCATCATGTTCATTCGTTCTCCGTTGGTGTGACCTGGCGCCCGGCCGGCCGGCGGCACGGGCGGCCGGCCGACTAGCGGAGCGCGAACGATATCCCGGCGCCGAAGAGCGTCGTGCGCGGGCCCGGCTGTCTGTCCTTCGCTGTCGCGCCGCCCTCGGCACCCACCGTGATGCCGATGCGCCGCGTGAGGGAGAAGTCGATCGCGCCCGAGACGCGGATCAGCCCCCGCCCGCCAGCGTCCTGCCCCTGCCCCTGCGACTGGCTGTAGCTGTAGAACGGGCTCGCGTAGGCCGAGAGCACGCGGGTGCCGATCACGCGCCGGTAGCCCACCGTCACCCCCGCCGGAACCGACAGGAGGGTGACGCTGTCGCGAATCCCCCCGCCGATGCCGGCGAACGCCGCCACCCCCAGCCCGTCGCTCCGCAGGAACGGCACGAAGCGACTGAGCGAGACCGCGGCCCGCCCGCCGTACGTTGCGACGCTCAACCCCGCGTCCGCGTAACCGCCGCCGAGCGTGAACTGGAGCCAGCGGAGGCCGGGAACGATCGCCACCGCCGCCCCGGCCGCCGTCGTGCCGTCGGCGCCGGCGCCGAAGCCGCCCACCGTGACGCCGGGGTTGCGGAAGGGCCCCTGCAGCACCGGCACGCCCGGCATCTGGGCGCCGGCGGTCGCCGGAAGGGTCGCGGGCGCGGCCGCCGACGCGGCGAGGGCGAGCGCCGCGAGCGGCCGGCGCGCGGAAAGGAGGGAGTGTCTCATACGCCTTCGCCTGTGCAAGTGCGTTGCCGGCATGGGGGCCGAACGCACGCGCGGCGCCCCCGGGGAGGGGCGCCGCGCGCTCGCTGCTGGTGCGTGTGGCGGGGCGGGCCTGGGCCCGCCCCGCGTCACTCCCGGAACCGGATCGGCTGCGGGAAGACGCCGTTCAGGATGATCGTCGGCGCCATCGCCGCGACCCCGTGCTTGTTCTCGAGCGTGACGAAGAAGTTCGACTGCCCGCGGAACCGGTTGCCGCTCGTCTGCAGGCCGGTCACCGTGTCCCCGTCGATGCGCGTGCCGGCCGCGTAGATCAGCTGCACCGGCGCCTCCTGCACCACGTCGGCCACCTTCTGCACGTCCGCCTCGAACAGCGACGTCGTGAAGTTCGGCGCCGTGAGCGGGGCCAGCGAGATCGTGTCGCGCCAGTTGAACGTCTGGTTCGTGTCGCGCGACGCGAGGTGCACCTGGTAGTAGTACCCGATCGGCGGGCGGGCCAGGAGCGTGTCGTACACTTCCATGATGTCGTCGTTGAGCAGCGCGCCCTGCCCGCGCCCCGACGCCGCGTACACGTACGTGGTGCCGAGCGTGTTCAGGTTGCCGAACGACATCGCCACCGTGGCCGTGGTGGTGGTGTTGGTGGCCGGCGCCACCGGCGCCGCGGGCGCGGCGGGCACGATGTTCCGCGCCCACAGCTTCACGTTGGTGCCCTGGCTGTCCGGCGGCGTCGGCGCGGCCGCGTTGCTGTCCACCGTCACCAGGACGCTCAGGCGCCCCGTGCCGGCCGGCACCGGGAGCGGGCCGACGCTCAGGCGCGCGATCACGCCCGGGCCGACCGTCGACGGCGCCGAGTAGTTGAACCGGCTCGTGCCCACGCCCGCCGCGTCGAGCAGCGTGTCCACGTTCGGCACGAAGTCGCCCTCGGGGGAGATCGTCGTGTCCGTGTTGGTGATGAGCAGGCGCGCGCCGTCGAGCGGCAGGAAGTTGGACAGCTTGTTCGACGTCTCGGTCGCCAGCCAGACCTGGTAGAACTTGCCCTCGGCGAGCTGCTCGAGCGCGCGCAGCTCCACCGTGCCGTTGATCACCGTGGACGAGGTGAACTGCCGCGTCATCACCGACGAGCCGCGGGGGAGGTTGGTCGCCTCGCGGAGGAGGAGGAAGTTGTAGGCCCGCTGGTTCGTGGGCTCGAGGTAGTTCGCGGTGTCGTCCTGGCAGGCCGAGGTCACGAGGCCGGCGGCCGCGAGGGTGGCGCCGAACGCGGCGCGTCTGACGGAGGAGAGATTCATCGGGCATCCCCCGGCGGCGTCTGCTGCTGGGTGGGCGGGGTGGGCGTGGGCGCGGGCGTGTCGGCCGGAGCGGCGTCGCCCTCCGGCTCGCTGCCGCGCGGCGAGAAGCTGAAGCCGATGCTGAAGGTGAGGTTGTGCAGCGTCTCCTTCTTCTCCGGCGGCGGCGGGAACTCCGTCGTGAAGCGGCGCTCCGTGAAGCGCGCCTCGGTCGGCGTGAGCTTGTCGCGGTCGTACTTCATGAAGATCTGGTCGCGCACGTCGAGCAGGATCCCGGAGCGCGCGCCGAGCGGGATGTTGACGCCCCCGCCCACGTTCGCCGTGGGGCCGGAGAACGTGGAGGAGCGGCGGTTGACGCCCGGGTTCAGGAAGAGCGTGTAGACGCCGCCCCCGCCCGTCACGTAGGGCGAGATCGCGCCGACCGGCAGCCGCAGCGTGGCGTTGAGCGCCGCGTTCAGCACCGTCACCGGCTGCACGACGCGGAAGTAGAGCGTCGTGTCGCCGGCCGTGGCCACGCCGAAGCGCATCGCGGCCACGAAGTCCTCGCCGCGCGTGTTCGGCCGCGCCACGTTCAGGCTCGGGCCGATCGACAGCGCGGAGGTGACGTTGTACATCGCGTCGAGGCCGACGGCGGCGGTGTTGTCGAAGCCCGCCTCGCGCATCCAGGAGATGTAGCCGGCGCGCGGCGAGACCGTCCAGGCGCCGGCTTGCAGCTGCGCGTCCGCGCGCCCCGGCGCGGCGAACAGCGCCGCCGCGACGAGGCCGAGCGTCAGACGCTTCGGAGTGACGACCATACGATGCCCCTTGGGCGTGGTCTGGGTGAAAGGCATGATCACCGGCCCAGTTCGAAGCTGAACACCTGCACGTTCTCGAGCTCGCCCACCGAGGTGTACGCGTAGTCGAACCGGAGGCCGCGCCCGCCCACCGGCAGGCGCACGCCGAGCCCGCCCGACAGCCCGTAGAGCCCCTTGTTGTCGCCCTGCGCGCGGTCGTCGTTGTAGAACCGCTTCCCGCCGCGGATGAAGGCGACGTTGGCGAAGCTGTACTCGGCGCCGAGGGCGAACTGCAGGTCGGTGTCGATGGCGTCGCTGAACGCCGCCTCGGCGTTCAGGCGGTGCCGGTTCCCCCCCTGCCCGAGGATCGCCGTCGGCGACCCGAGCAGCTCACTCCCGAGGGAGAAGCGGAAGTTGATCGGCAGGTCGGTGTCCTCGGTCTGCAGCAGGATCGGCGTGTTCTCCGGGAACGCCTGGTCCGTGTTGATGTTGCGGCGTACGAGCTCGCCGCTCGCCGAGCCGTCGGGCCCGATGTTCTGGAGCGCCGCGGCCAGCGTCAGGCCGAAGATGCCCGTGCGGAACTGCGTGCCGACGTCGAACGCGACCCAGTTCGTCTTCGCGTCGGTGAGCCCCTCGGTGATGTACTTCACCCCGCCGCCGACGTCGAGGCGGTCGGTGAGGCGGCGGGCGTAGTTCAGGCTCGCCGCCGTCGCCGTGAACTCGAACGTCTCGCCGAGCGTCGGGTCGCCGTACGGGTTGTCCTCGGTGGAGCGCGGGATGTCGCCCGAGTTCAGCGAGGTGAAGCTGAGCCCCACCACGCCGCCGAGCGCCGGCAGCGCCAGGCCGCCGTAGTTCATCGAGATGTCGAGGTCGTTGTACAGCTCGTGGCGCGTGGCGTTCGCGGAGAAGCGCTCGATTCCCGCCGCGTTGGCCGGGTTCCAGTACCACGCGTCGGCGCCGTCCACGAGCGTGACGCCGGCGCCCGACATGCCGCTCAGCCGCGCCCCCACGCCGATCTGCAGGAAGTTCGCGCCGCGCGTCCCCTGACGCGTCGGCGGCTCCTCCGGCGTCGGGAGGATCTCGCCGGGCGTCCCCGTCCCCTGCGCGCGGGCGACCCCCGCGGCCGCCGCGCACAGCGCGGCGACCAGGGTGATGCTCCTGTATACCGTCTTCATGGTTCGCCCCCTACCGGATGACGACGAACTTGCCGCGGGCCTGCTGCTGCTTCCCGCTCGCGTCGTTCGCCGTGATGACGTAGATGTAGAGCCCCGACGAGATCAGCGTGCCTTCGCGGGTGCGCAGGTCCCAGGGCAGGTCGCCGGACGCCGGCAGGAGGTCGCCGGGCTGCCAGGTGAGCTGCTGGAGGAACTGGCCGCTCACCGTGTAGATGCGCAGCGTCCCCGTCGCCGGCACGCCGGCGAACACGAGGCGCGGCGTCCCGGTGCGCGCGGCATCGAGCTGGTTGTACTGCGACTGCACCACGAACGGGTTCGGCACGACGCGGATCTTGTTCAGGTCGCGCCGCTCGAACGCCGCCGCCGTGTTCACGCCCTCGATGCGCAGCGCGACTTCGCTCGCCACCGTGTAGGGGAAGGGGTAGTCGATCACGAGGCGCCAGTCGTTCGCGAACGGCTGGTAGCCCGTGCCGCCGGCGTTGGTCACCGGCACCGGGTTGCAGGCCACGCGCGGCGTGTTGCACCCGAGGAACACCGGCGCGAACGCCACCACGAGCTCGCGCTTGGTGATGCGCCGGCCGTCCGGCCCGGTCACCACCTTGCCGGCGATCACGCTGTCGCGCTCGACCTCCTCGAGGATGAAGAACCGGTCGCCCGGCAGCCACGTGAGGCTGTCCACCGCGACGCGCAGCGTGTCCGACCCGTTGCCGAGCACCAGCGTGTTGTTGGTGCGGCGCGGGAAGGCCAGGATCGCCGTGTCCCCCGCGGCGTTGATCACCGTGAAGGGGAACTTCGCCGGGCGGAGGTTGGTGAAGGTCGGGTCAACCGCCTGCAGGAGCGCGAGCACCGCGGCCGTGGTGTCGCCCGTCGTCGGCGCGGCGCGCGCCGCGAGCGAGGCGGCCACCTGCGGCGTCACCGCCTCGGCCGTCCCCAGGTTGTTGAACGGCACCCCCGGCCCGAAGGCGTCGTCCGAGAAGTCGAACGTGTACATCCCGCGCCCCTGCCGGCGGGTGGACGTCGCCTCCTGGAACTGCACCGAGTTGGAGTTGCGGATGAGCGCCGGCAGCGTGTCGCCGTTCGGGCGGATGATGTTCTCCGCCTGGATGCTGTTCGACGTGTTCTGCTGCGCGTTGATCAGGAAGCCCGGGAAGTCCGCCCGGTTCAGGAAGCTCGGCGGCGTCGTCGGCGACGTGGCGCTGTTGTCGAGCGAGAAGCTCAGGAAGTACGGCCGCGCGCCCTGCGCGAGCGCGAACCCGAAGCCCGCGATCGTGTCCACCTCGATGGTCACCGTCGAGCCGCTCGCCGTCACGTACGACGACGTCACCGGGGTGTACTCCACGCCGGCGATGTCGAGCCGTCCGGGCCCCGACAGCACGTCCTCCTTCTCGACGTGGCTCGTGAGCGATTCCGCGCCCGTGACGGTCGCGCTGTCGATCACGTCCTGCACGCGCACGGTGGCCGTCACCGTCCCGGCCGAGTCCTTCTGCTCGATGACGAAGCGGTTGCCGAACAGCATCCGGTAGTCGCCCGTCCGCGCGGCCGAGCCCACCACCACGTTCAGCGGGACGGTCGCGTTACCCTCGCGGTTCGTGGCCACGAAGCGGCCCGGCGTGGCGCCGGCCGTGAGGCTCACCGGCACGTACACGCGCGCCGTCGACGGCCCGCTCGACTGGATCGTCGCGGTCGACGTGTCCGCGATCACGAGCTGGCGCGGCACAGTGCGGCACGCCGTCAGGTCGGCCTGGCACCCCGCCGAGACGTCGGCCGGGTCGGGCTCGAGGATGTCCACCCGGAGGCCGCGCGAGCGCGGCACGAGCGAGTAGAGGTAGGTGCGTCCCGCCACCACCTCGGCGTCCGTGAACGTGTTGTCGATGTCGCCGTTCTCGTCGGCCGTGAGGATGGCGTACGGCTGCCAGCCGAGGCCGAGCGTGCCGGTCGGGCTGTTCGTCGGGTCGCCGGCGCAGTCGGCGTCGTTCGTGTACGTCGCGCCACCGTCGCAGCTCTTGAAGATCCAGAGCTGCGAGAAGTTGTTCGGCGCCCGCGCCGCCACGGTGTCGGCGAGCTCGGGGTTGAAGGTGCGGAGCCGGACGAAGAACGGGTCGGCCGACGTCCGCAGGTCCTGCGCGAAGCGCTCGAGGAACGGGTCGGTCGCCGACTCCGGCGCGTCCGAGAACGTCAGCGTGACCGCCGGGTCGCCGCCCGTCGGGTCGACCTCCTCGGCGCTCGCCGTCACCACGCTCGTCACTACCGGGTAGGGTGGCGCGTCGGGCCCGAGGTAGAAGCTCAGGTAGGCGTCCGTCGCCGCGCTCACCAGCGCCTCGAAGCTCGACGAGTCGCGAGCGGCGAGGAATGCGATGACGAACGACGTCGTGTCGCCCGCCCCAAGCGGGAACGGACCGGCCGTCATCACGCCGCCGATGTTCCCCGGGCCCGCGTTGTTCTGCTTGCCCGGCAAGGTGTCGCTGAACGGCACCGCGCAGCTCGGGCGCTGCACGCCGTTGACGGTGATCAGCCCCTCGCCCTCACAGGCGTCGAAGAAGATCGTGTCCGCCTGCCCGCGCTTCTCCTCGCGGAACGGCTTGTTCTCGTACTCCCAGAGCGCGGAGCCCGGCACGTAGCGGTTGAAGCGCGCGTTCGGCTGCGCCGGGTGCGCCTTCGGGCGGAACGTCACCCACTGCTGGTTGGCCGTGATCGAGCCCGGGTCGCGCCCGTCGAGCACGTTCGCCTCGGTCGAGGAGATCATGCCGAAGCCGCGCCGGTCGTTCTCGGCGATCGTCGAGCTGAAGCAGTTCGCGCCGAACCCGCAACCGTGGTGGTGGTTGAAGGTGATCGTGTCGTCGGCGTACGGGCTCGTCGGGTTGTTGAACATGCCCGGCCGCGTCATCAGCTTGTTGCGCGTGTCGCCGATCGGGCTCTTCAGCATGATGATTCCCATGCCGTGGTCGTTCCGGAAGCCCTGGTTCTGGCAGGCGATGACGGCGGGGATGCCGGTGATCGCGCCGTTGCAGCCGATGTTCTGCCCGTTGCGGTAGGCGAGGAGCAGGTTGCGCGACGGGTCCGCGTAGATCGCCGGGTTCTGGTCCGCGTTGAGCAGCCACCCCGGCATGATCCCCATGTACAGCGAGTCGTAGTCGATGCCGGTGCCGTAGACGTCCTCGCTCCGGTTGATCACCTGCATCTGGTAGAACACCACGTCCGCGATGTTCGGCCGGTTGAAGGTGAACGCCTGGAAGTCGATGTCCAGCCCGAGCGGGAAGCCGTTCACCGACGGGCGCCCCGTGCCGAGCGGCGTCACGCTGCCGTAGCGGCCGATGTGCTCCGCGTAGTGGTCGGAGATCTTCCCGTACGTCTGGAAGTTGCCCGAGAAGCCCGACCCCAGGTCCTCCTCGGCCACGCGCCAGAAGTCGAAGGTGAAGGCGTTCCCCTGCTGCGCCGCCAGGTTGACGAACGCCTGGTCCGACACGGTGCGCGCGCCCTGGAAGCCGCCCCCCGCCCACGTGGGCGGGCAGTCGCTGGCGGCGAGCAGCGACACGCCCGTCAGCATGAAGTTGTTGGCGCGGCCGGAGTTGTCGCGGCAGCTCCCGTCGTTCGTGCTCGTCACGCCGCTGAACAGGGTGCCGAGCGTGCGGTCCGCCGGGCCCCAGTCCTGCGACCCGGCGCCGACGCGCAGGTGCGACGAGAGCTGCGTGTAGCCCTGCGGGCCCAGGTGGCCGTTCACGCCCTGGTACACCGAGCGGATCTTGCGGAAGTCGTGCGGCGGGACGCCGGCGCCGAGCACGATCTCGAAGGTGCTGCTGTTCGAGTTGTAGGCGCCGCAGCCGTTCTCGTTGAAGACGACCGCGCCCTCGGAGCAGGGGCCGATGTTGGAGACGCCGTACGACATGTTCCCCGACACGCGCATGCCGCTGGCCGCGAAGTCGGAGTTGCCGAACAGCGAGAAGCCGCGGCGGGGCGGCGCGTACGGCGCGCCGCCGTCGTTCGTCTCGATCGCTACCGCGCGCTGCGGCGCGCTCGAGGCGCGCTGCGCGCTCGCCGGCGCGAGCGGCGCGGCGAGGGCAGCGAGCAGAGCGGCGACCGCGCCGCGGGGGATGGGGCGGCCGGTGGCCACCCCGTAAGACAACCTAGTGCTCATCCCGTGATCCTCGTGTGGAAGTCCGGGCGCGCCTGGTTCAGGCGCGCCCGGTAGTCACGAACCGCGTCGTTGCTCAGAAGTTGGCGCGGACTCCGGCCCAGATCTGCCGGCGCGGGCCGAAGTAGTTCGGCCGGTCGTAGAACGTCGTGCTCGTCACCGCGGTGACGGAGTTCCCCTGCCGCGACCGGCGCTGGTCGATCACGCCGGCGTCGCAGCGGCCGGTGGTCGTGTAGACCTGCACGCAGTTCTTCTGGTCGAACAGGTTCGTCACGCGGCCGAACAGCCCGTAGCGCAGGTTCTGGACGCTGAAGTCCTTCCCGATCTGCACGTCGGTGATGAACGACGCCGGCCCGCGCGAGGTGTTCGGCTCGCCGAACTCCGTCGTGGACCCGATCGCGTTGAAGTCGCGCGTCGGCGTGTACGGGAGGCCGCTGAAGGCCCGCTGCGTGATCGTCAGGAAGCTGTTGCGGAGCGCCCCGCCGTAGCGGAAGCCCGGCGTCCGCTCGCCCACGCGCAGGAAGAGCGAGGCGTTGAACACGTGCGGCTGGTCGATCTCCGACGTCACCTCCTGGAAGTTCGTCGGGTCGCCCTCGGCCCCGGTCTCGAGCGAGCGGTCCGGCGGCGGCGCGTTGGTCGTGGCGCGCGAGTACGAGTAGTTGATGTCGTACCCCCAGTAGTCCGTGATCCGGCGCTTGAACTGCGCCTGCACGCCGCGCGTCGTCGCGTAGTCCTGGTTCGTCAGCACGTTGTAGTTCGCCAGCGCGAGCTGGTCGTACGTGGTGCCGATGTCCTGGGTCGGGCGCGACGCCTGGTAGCCCGAGAGGCCGGTGTTGTCCTTGGTGTAGGCCAGCACCTGCAGCGCGTACGCCGAGCCGATCTCGCTCGCGAACCCCACCTCGTACTGCGTGCTCCGCTCCAGCAGGAGGTTCGGGTTCCCCTGCGGCAGGCCGCCGCCCAGGTCGCCGGCGAGCTGCGGCGTGCACTCGGTCGAGCCCGGCCGCGCTTCGTCCTCGCCGCACACCCCCTGCCCCGCGCCCACCGTCGTGCCGATGCCGGTGTTCTGGTACAGGTTGTTGTAGAGCGGGTTCTGCGCGTACCGGCCGAAGTTGAAGAAGACGCTCGACCGCTCGCTGAGCGGGAAGCTCAGGCCGATGCGCGGGCTGAAGGCGACGCGGGCGTCGGCCTTCTGGAAGTCGTCCCGCTGCGCGACGCGCATGGCGCTGTCGAGCAGCACGGAGCGCGTGCCGATCTGCTCCTGCCCCTCGGCCGTGCAGGCGGCGACGCCGGTGAAGGTCTGCCCGCCCCCGTTGGTGTACTCGAAGGGCGTCGTCGCGCCGAGCGACTCGGCCGTCCCGTTGCACACCTCGCGGGCCGTGGTCCCGTTGTTCGGGTCGAGCGGGTTCGCGAAGCCGGTGCCGCGCGCCAGCCCGTAGTCGAAGCGGAAGCCCAGCTTGACCGTGAGGAAGTCGTACTCGATGCGGTCCTGCAGGTAGGTCGCGAACTCGATCGGCTTGGCCGCGAAGCGCTGCCGCTGCGTGAACAGCACGTTCGTACCGATGTTCTGGGCCTCCTGGAACACCAGGTCGTGCTGCTGGAAGAAGATGCCGCCCTGCAGGTTGTGGTGGTCCGTCACCTGGCTCTCGAGGTCGGCGCGCGCGACGTAGGTCGTGACCTCCTCGCCGCCGTAGAACACGTCCGTGCCGGAGAGCGGCACGCCGGGGGTCACGCCGGGGGCGACGAAGCGGTCGTTGAAGTTCACGTCCGCGAACCGGTCACCGAGGCACACGCCCTGGAAGTAGTTGCAGGTGTTGCGGCTCTGGTCGAAGCGCGCCGCCCGCAGCCGCAGGTTGCTGCGGCCGAAGCGCTGGTCGAAGCTCGCCGAGTAGAGCTGGTGGTTCACCTTCGTCGCGTACTGCGCCACGTCCCGGTAGTTGCGGAAGCCGGCCAGGCCGAGCGTGTCGGTCAGGCTGTTCACGGACGGGGCGGCGAACGGGTCGAAGCCCACGAGCAGGTAGTCGAAGTCGAAGTTCTGACGCGAGCGGCCGTAGTCGAGCACGGCCAGGTTGAGCTTGCTCGTCGCCGTCGGCTGGAACGTCAGCTTGCCGAAGATGTCGCGGATCTGGTCGAAGCCGCCCGCCCGCCACCCCGGGAACAGGTCGAGCTGCTCGGGCTGCAGGAAGGCGCTGTTCTGCCGGTCGAAGTCGGTGACGTCGTTGTCGAACTCGTAGACGTCGTCGGCGCCGTTCTGGAGCTGCCCGGAGAGCAGGAAGCGCAGCTTGTTCGTGGTGCCGGGGATCGGCCCCGACAGGTAGCCGCGCAGGATGTCGCCGTCGCGCAGCTCGTCGGCCGTCGAGCCGAGCGTGCCGGCGAGGCCCGTCCCCTGGTACTCGAGCGCGCCGCCGAAGTCGTCGCCGCCCTCGCGGGTGGCGATGTTGATGATGCCCGAGAGGGCGTTGCCGTACTGCGGCTCGAACCCGCCCGTCTGCAGGTCGAACTGCTGGATGGCGAAGGTGTTGAGCTCGAAGGCCGGCCCGCCGAACACGATGTTGTTCACCGGGATGCCGTCGATCAGCGAGAGCGTCTCGCCGCCGCGGCCGCCGCGCACGCGCAGCGGCGTCTGGACGCTGCGGCGCGACTCGCTGAAGCTCACGATGTCCGTGTTCTGCGGCACCTGCAGGAAGCCCTGCTGCAGGGAGAGGATGCCGCTCACGGTCGTGACCGGTAGCGCCTCGATCACCTCGGTCGACACCGTCGAGGTGCTCCCCGTGACGCCCCGCTCCACGAGGGGGGTGGGGGGCGCGGTGATGCGCTGCGTGAGCAGCTGCGTGGCGCTGCTCGACAGGCTGAAGTTCACCTCGCGCGTGGCGTCGATGCGCACGGCGACGTTCGAGACCTCCGACGTCGCGTAGCCGATGCGGCGCGCCGAGATGGTGTACGTGCCGGGCGGCACGCCGATCACGAAGTAGCGGCCGTTGGCCTGGGACAGCGCGCCGAAGCCGGTCCCCTGCACGACCACCTGCACTCCCTCGATCGGCTGCCCGGTGCCCGCGTCCGTCACGACGCCGGAGACTCGGCCGGTCTGGGCACGCGCCAGGCGCGGCAGCAGGATGACCGTACCGGCTACGGCCAATCCCAAGAGGGCCCGACGCCAACGAAACTGTTTCATCTCCTGACCTCCGAGTGTACGCGTATCAACCCACGGGCGGCCGGTGCGCCGCAGCGCCCCGGCCTTCGCCCGTTCCCACAACAACAGCCACGAACCGTGAAACCGTGGGCGGCGCGCGCCGTACGTGAGAATGCGCCCGCCCTCCTGCCGTCTATCCATGGCGGGGGCGCGCGCGGCGCAGCTCCCCGCATCGGTCGCTGTGGTCAACTGCTAGGGTGTCGCGCACCACGGAGTGGCGCTCTACACGCGGCCCGTAGACTTCGCCGGTCGGCGGGGGCTCGACCGGCGGTGACGGACCGCGTTCCACACGGGCCGCTGGGCGCGCGCGTCGCTGCGCTCCAGCCGGTCCCGTTTTCGAGCGAGGAATGTGTGAGGCGCACGCGCCCCTGTCAACGACAAAGGCGCGCGCTTCTGCATTTCATCTCACCCCAGTGGGGATTCACCCCGGAAAAGGCGCGTTTCGTCCCAGCCTCGCCGTCACCGGTCACAAGGACCCGTCACTCTTTCTCCCCTCGAAACGGCAGCGGGCCGCCCCTCGAAGGAGGGGCGGCCCGCTGCCGTTTACCTGCCGCCGCGCTGGTCCGGCGAGCGAGGCGCTACGCCGCCGTCGCCCGCTCCGTCACCACCCGCACCTGGTTGTCCACCACCTGAAGGAAGCCGCCCTCCACCTGGAAGCGTAGCGCCCCCCCCGCCCCGTCCACCCGCAGGACGCCGCGGCCCAGGACGGCCATCATCGGCGCGTGCGAGGGGAGGATCCCCACCTCGCCGTCATACGCCGGGGCGACGACCGAGCGCGCCTCCCCCTCGAACAGCACCCGCTCGGGCGAGATCACCGAGACGTTGAGCACGGCCATGGCGGGTCTCCCTACGCCTTCGCCAGCCGCTCGGCGTTCGCCACCACGTCGTCGATCCCGCCGGCCATGAAGAACGCCTGCTCGGGGAGGGCGTCGAACTCGCCGGCCACCAGCCGCTCGAAGCTCGAGATCGTCTCCTCCAGCTTCACGTACTTCCCCTTGATGCCGGTGAACTGCTCGGCCACGGCGAACGGCTGCGACATGAAGCGCTGGATGCGGCGCGCCCGGCCCACGATCCGCTTGTCGTCCTCGGACAGCTCGTCCATCCCGAGGATGGCGATGATGTCCTGCAGCTCCTTGTAGCGCTGGAGGATCCGCTGCACGTCCGTGGCCGCCTTGTAGTGCCGCGCGCCCAGGTACTGCGGGTCGAGGATGCGGCTCGACGAGGCGAGTGGGTCCACCGCCGGGTAGATGCCGAGCTCCGTGATGGCGCGCGAGAGCACCACCGTCGCGTCCAGGTGGGCGAACGCCGTCGCCGGCGCCGGGTCGGTGATGTCGTCCGCCGGCACGTAGATCGCCTGCACCGAGGTGATCGAGCCGTTCCGCGTCGACGTGATCCGCTCCTGCAGCTCCCCCATCTCCGTGGCCAGCGTCGGCTGGTAGCCCACCGCGCTCGGCATGCGGCCGAGGAGCGCCGAGACCTCGGAGCCGGCCTGGGTGAAGCGGAAGATGTTGTCGATGAACAGGAGCACGTCCTGGTTCTCGACGTCGCGGAAGTACTCGGCGATGGTCAGCCCCGAGAGGCCCACGCGCAGGCGCGCGCCCGGCGGCTCGTTCATCTGCCCGTAGACGAGCGCCACGGAGTCGAGGACGTTGGCCTCCTTGAACTCCAGGTAGAGGTCGTTCCCCTCGCGCGTGCGCTCCCCCACCCCGCAGAAGACCGACCGGCCGCCGTGCCCCTTCTGCACGTTGTTGATCAGCTCCTGGATGATGACCGTCTTCCCCACCCCGGCGCCGCCGAAGAGGCCGATCTTGCCACCCTTCACGAACGGGGCGATCAGGTCGATGACCTTGATCCCCGTCTCGAACACCTCGGTCTTGGGCTCGAGGTTCTTGAACTCCGGGGCGCTCCGGTGGATGGGCCAGCGGAGGGTGCCGGCCGGGATCGCCGCCCCGTCGTCGATCGGGTCGCCGAGCACGTTCAGGATTCGCCCGAGCGCCGCCTCGCCCACCGGCACCGCGATCGGCCCGCCGGTGTCCGTCACGTCCATGCCGCGCACCACCGCGTCGGTCGAGCTCATCGCGACGGCGCGCACCTGGTTCCGCCCGACGTGCTGCTGCACCTCGGCGGTCACGTTGATCGGCTCGCCCGAGGGGGAGGTGCCGGTGATGACGAGCGCGTTGTACAGCTCCGGCAGCTTCTCGGCGTCGAACTCGACGTCGAGCACGGGGCCGATGACCTGGACCACGCGGCCGATGTTCTTGGTGGGAGCGATTGTGGCAGCCATATGAGAATCGAGGAAAGAAAGAGGGAAGAGGGAAGAGGTGGAGGAGGAACAGCGGGCTCGGCCTCTCGCCCTGCGTCCTCTTCCCTCGTCCCTCGCCGTTCAGCCTTGCAGGGCCGCCGCGCCGCCCACGATCTCCGCGATCTCCTGCGTGATCTGCGCCTGTCGCGCGCGGTTGTAGGTCCGCCGGAGGACGTTGAGCATCTCGTTGGCGTTGTCGGTCGCGTTCTTCATCGCCGTGCGCCGCGCGCCCTGCTCCGCCGCCACCGTCTCCACGAGCGCGCGGTACACCGCGTTGCGCACGTACGAGGGGAGCAGCTCGCCGAGGATCTCGTCGGCCGAGGGCAGCAGCAGGTAGTCGCGCTGCGCGCCGCGGCGCGCCGGCGGCTCCACGGGGAGCACGCGCACCGACGCCGGCGGCGTGGAGAGCGCCGAGTTGAACTTCGCCTGCACCACGTAGACGGCGTCGAGCGAGCCGGCGATGAAGTCGCGCATCAGCGCGTCCACCAGGTCGGCGGCGTCCTGCGCCGTCGGCCGGTCGGTGATGTCGGTGCGGTTGCGGGCGATGGCGCGGCCGACGTAGCGGAAGTAGCCGAGCCCCTTCCGCCCCACGACGTGCAGCTCCACCTCCGTCCCCTCGCGCTCGAGCCGGGTGAGCAGCGACCGCGCTTCCTTGATCAGGTTGCTGTTGAAGCCCCCCGCCAGGCCGCGGTTCGACGTCAGCAGCAGCACGGCGGCGCGGCGCACCCGCGCCGGCTGCCGCAGCAGCGGGAAGCGCTCGGCGAGCTCCGGCGAGTACAGGCTCGAGATCACCTCGCCGAGGGCGTTCGCGTAGGGGCGGGCGGCGACCACCCGGTCCTGCGCGCGCTTCATCTTCGACGTCGCCACCATCTCCATGGTGCGCGTGATCTTGCGCGTGTTCTCGACCGTCTTGATGCGGCCCTTGAGTTCGCGGCCCTTCGCCATGGGCTACCGCCCCGCGCCGGCGAGCGCCGGGCGGGCCGCGCCCTCGGTGCCGCTGCCGAAGCTCTGGCCGAACCCGCTGATCGCGCGGCGCAGGTCGGCATCGTTCTCCTTCGAGATCGCCTTCTCCGTGCGGATGCGCTCGAGCACCTGCGGGAACTGCGCGGACAGGTACTCGTGGAAGCCGCGCTCCCAGTTGCGCACCTCGCCCACCGGCACCTCGTCGAGGAAGCCGTTGGTCACGGCGAAGATGCTCACCACCTGCTGCTCCACGCTCATCGGCTGGTACTGCCCCTGCTTCAGGATCTCGACCGTGCGCGCGCCGCGCTCGAGCTGCCGCTTGGTGGCGGCGTCGAGGTCCGAGGCGAACGAGGCGAACGCCTCCAGCTCGCGGTACTGCGCGAGGTCGAGCCGCAGGCGGCCGGCCACGCTCTTCATCGCCTTGGTCTGCGCCGAGCCGCCCACGCGGCTCACCGAGATGCCGACGTTCACCGCCGGGCGCACGCCCGAGTAGAACAGGTCGCTCTCGAGGAAGATCTGGCCGTCGGTGATGGAGATGACGTTCGTCGGGATGTAGGCGGACACGTCACCCGCCTGCGTCTCGATGATCGGCAGCGCCGTGAGCGAGCCGCCCGGCTTGAGGATGTTCTTGCCGTCCAC
>Ga0307413_10000286_pt1 | contig 15568 bp, 12 predicted proteins | sample DK1Ometagenome_3_FD_203714 | JGI IMG/M metagenome (GOLD analysis project Ga0307413, IMG submission 203714) | Maize rhizosphere microbial communities from greenhouse at UC Davis, California, United States - DK15-O-2 | ecosystem: Host-associated > Plants > Roots > Rhizosphere > Soil | place: USA... | reverse complement strand
ACGCCTCGTGGGTGCGCTCGGTGAGCAGCCGGCTGGGTTCATCGACGTCGCCGCAGAAGAAGGTCGCACAGGTGTCCCCATGGACGCCGCCGATATAGGCAGTCACATCGATCTTGACGATGTCACCCTCCTGGAGCGGGCGAGCGTCCGGGATGCCGTGGCAGATCACCTCATTGACCGATGTACAGCAGGATTTCGGGAACCCGCGATAGCCGAGCGTTGAGGGGTACGCCCCGTGAGCGATCAAGTATTGATGGACGACCTGATCCAGGTCATCGGTTGTTACGTCCGGCTTGATGATTGCCGCCGCCGCATGCATTGCCTGCGCCGCAATCCGACCCGCGACTCGCATCTTCTCGATGATCTCGGGCGACTGCACGTCGTCGCCGGTGTATGGAGCCGGAGCAGCCCGGCCCACGTAGGGCGGCCTCGCAATGCTGGCTGGCACCTCGCGTGGAGGCGAGATCGTCGCGGGCTGGATGGTCACTTCGTGATCTTACGGGGACTTGCCCAAATAATGCTCGCACCTTCAGGGCCAACCGCTGCGTTCGCCCACCTCGATCTCTCGACCGGCCAAGCACCCGTCAGTAACAAGAGACTAGGCTCCCAATGACGACATCGTCTCCAAAACTCAAACGCGCAGCCCGAAGGAGGGGTGAGATGGCGGAGGGCGATTGGTGGTTTGACCTCAAGACCCACACGGTGGTACCGGACGATAACGCGACCAAGATCACCGACCGGCTCGGCCCTTACAAAACCCGCGAGGAGGCCGAACGCGCACTCGAAAGGGTCGAAGAGCGCAACGAGGAGTACGACAACGATCCGCGCTGGAACGACGATCTCTGATTGTGCACAGAACCTCGGCTAGCCATAGCCTCTGCATAGGTTGCTGACGGTCTGCGCAGGTTGCAACCTGTGCAGAGCGACCGGAGCCTACGTGAACGTAGGTTGCCGCACCGAGTCGGGGGTTGGAAGGTCGAGAGGGTCGTCGCTCGTCGGGATTGGTGCGGTGATTCGGACCTGAGAGGCGTTTGCCACTCGCCTGATCCACACCGGCACTCCCAACTCCAGTGCCTTGGCGGTCGCCTCGGCTCGCGTCAGCGTCACGAGCACCGGTGGTGCGACGTCGTCCTGGGTTAGCCGGACGTCGAGTCGTACCTCGAATCCCACACGGTTGAAGCGCTCGATCCGCCCCGGATACGCGCCCTTGAGCGGATGTGTCTCAATCTCCAAATCATGTGGGCGCACCAGATGGTTGTCGAGCGTTGTCACTGGGCCAAGGAAGCTCATCACGAACTCTGAGTTTGGGCGATCGTAGAGCTCATCAGGAGGGCCGACCTGTTCAATCCGACCCTGGTTGATCACGACAATCCGATCAGCGACGTCGAGCGCTTCCTCTTGGTCGTGGGTGACGAAGACAGTGGTGACATGTACCTCGTCGTGCAGCCGTCGGAGCCAGGCTCGCAGCTCCTTGCGGACGTTGGCGTCGAGGGCGCCGAAAGGCTCGTCCAACAGCAACACGGTGGGCTCGATGGCAAGCGCGCGGGCCAGGGCCATGCGCTGCCGTTGGCCACCCGAGAGCTGAGCAGGCAAGCGGTTGGCGAACTGTGACAGGTGCACCAGCTCGAGCAGTTCGTTCACTCGAGCGGTGATTTCCTTGCGAGGCCGTTTCCGTACTTTCAGCCCGAAGGCGACGTTGCCCGCCACGGTGAGATGACGAAAGGCCGCATAGTGCTGGAAAACGAAGCCGACGTTGCGTTTCTGGGCCGGCAGCCCGGTGGCATCGACTCCCTCGATCTCGACTGATCCGCTGTCGGCAACTTCCAGACCGGCGATGATCCTGAGCAAAGTTGATTTGCCGCCGCCGCTCGGTCCAAGCAATGCGGTCAGCTCGCCCGTTGCGATGTCGAGGTCGATGTCTTCCAGGGCTATAAAGTCACCGAATCTCTTGCCGACGCCGGCGATCTTGATGCTCATTGGGACGCCTCCTTGCCAGGTCGAAGGCTGGTTACGATGATCAAGGCGAGCACAGCGATGAGCGCCAGAATGAAGGCTGCTGTGTACGCAGTGATCGAATTCACGAGCCCGAACTGCTGATATCGCTCCTCGACCAGAAGCGTCGCAGTTTGGGTCCGCATAGCGACGCCGCCAGAGACGATCTTGACTGCACCGAACTCACCGAGGGATCGGGCCAGACTCAGCACCACCCCATAGATCAATCCCCACCGGATGGCGGGCAGGGTGATGCGGCCGAAGGTCTGCAGGCCTGAGGCGCCGAGGCTGCGGGCGGCCTGTTCTTGCTCGGTTCCGATCTCGGTGAGCACCGGAACGACTTCGCGGATCACTAGCGGCAGGCTGACGAATGCCGTTGCCATAATGATCCCCGGCGGTGCATAGATGACTTGCAGTCCAGCGTGCTCCAGGCCCTGCCCTAACCAGCCGGTACGGCCGCTGTAGACCAGCACCAGCGCAAGCCCCACGACGACGGGCGAGACCGATAGCGGCAGATCCACCATCGCATTGAGCGCGCGGCGTCCCGGGAAGGTGTAGCGTACCAGCAACAATGAGATGCCGACACCGAAGATCGTGTTGATCACTACCGCCCAGAAAGCAGCTGACAGCGTCAGCTCAAAGGCAAAGATCACTTCCGGTTGACGCAAGGCATTGATCACCGGAGCTAGACCCCCTGCGAAGGTCTTGACTGCGACCAAGCCAACCGGCCAGATCACCAGGAAGAACAGGTATCCGATCACGATCAGCCGCAGTGCCCAGCGGATGACCCGGTGAGCAGCGGTGTCATGCATAGCGGGCCACCCGCCGGGAGACCACGTCGAGCGTAATGATCACGATCAGTGCGACCACAAGCAAGATCGATGCCAGCGCTGCCGCCGCGGTGAGATGGTCGCCCTCGACTGAGGACATGATGCGCACTGAGGCCACCTCGGTGGAGTAGGGCAGGTTGCCGGAGAGTAAGACCAGCGATCCGTACTCACTGATCGCCCGACAGAACGACAGCGCCGCTCCCGAGGTGATCGCCGGCGCCAGGCTGGGGAGGATCACAAGCCGGAAAGTGGTGAACCGGCTGGCCCCCAGCGAGGCCGCCGCCTCCTCGACCTCCTGCTCAAGCTCCAGCAGTACCGGCTGCACGCTTCGCACAATGAAGGGCAGGGTCACGAAGAGAAAAGCCAGAAAGACTGCAACGCGAGTGTTAGCCCAGTTGACGCCGAGTGGGCCCGACGGCCCGTACAGGCTCAGCAACACCAGACCGGCGACGATCGTCGGCAGTGCAAAGGGAATGTCAATGACGACCTCGAGCAGCTGCTTGCCGGGAAACTGATCACGAACCAGCACCCAGGCGATAGCAGTCCCCATGACGACGTTGATCGCAGTGACGAGCACGGCCTGACCGACGGTGAGCTTAAGCGCCGCCAGCGTCTGAGAGCTGGTCAGCGCATCCCAGTACGCCGACCAGCCACCGGCCGAGGCCTGAATGAGCACCGCTGTGAGCGGGATCAGCACGAGCAGGCTGAACCACGTCAACGCGATACCCAGCCCGAGCCCGGAAACGGGCGTAAGCGCGGTTGCGCTCCTGGCACGGGGCAGACGGTGTCGCTTTCCGGGGCCACCAGTGGTGGCCGCGCCTGCTGGTGGAGCGGGTGCGAGCGGCTGGGCATCCACCGTTCCAGCGCCTGGAGTCACTGAGACCTGCCAGTTGCCTTCTGAATCTCGGGCACCAACCCGCCCTCATCGAAGAACTTTGCGTTGACCGCGTCCCAGCCACCGAGGTCACTAATGGTGAACAGTTTGGGCGGCACAGGGAACGGCTTGGCCGGGTTGTTGGCACCGCTCACTTCACCGAGAGGGGTGTTCGCCACGACAGGCCGGAACCCCTTCTCGACGAACTCCTCCTGGCCCGTGGGGCTCAGCACGAAATCGAGGTAGGTCTTGGCCTTGGGGTTGGCGTTCTTGAGCACCGCACCTGGATTCTCAATCTTAAGAGTGGCGTCGGGGAGGATGTAGTCGAAGTCCTCACCAGACTGGCGGGCCAGGATGGCCTCGTTCTCATACGAGATCAACACATTGGCTGAGCCATTCAGAAAGGCGTTGGTCGCATCACGTCCGCTGCCTGGCAGCGCCGCCACGTGGTTGAAGAATTTGGTGAGGTAAGCCTTGGCGTCGGCCTCGGTGCCGCCATTTGCGATCACCTGTTGGTAGGCCGCCAGGATGTTCCAGCGTGCCGAACCAGACGACGCCGGGTTGGGAGTGACGATCTTGACTCCCGGCTTGGTCAGGTCTGACCAGTCCTTGATGCCGAGCGGATTGCCCTTCTGGACGACGATCACGACGGTGGAATCGGAGACGATGCCATTCGTTGGTCCGGAGTTCCAGGTCTCGTCGACCAAGCCTGCCTTGACCAGCCGGGTCACGTCCCCTTCCAGGGAAAAGTTGACGTAGTCAGCTTTGAGGCCGTTAACCACAGCCCTGCTCTGATCGCCTGAGGGCCCGTAGGACTCCTCCCAGGTGACGTCTTTACCTTCGGGCGTCTCGGCGAACTTTTCCTGGATTGCGTTGTTCGCCTCTTTGGGTACCGCGTAACCGACGAGGTGCAGCGTCGTTCCAGCACCACCCGGCGCTGTGGCAGCGCCACCGACGCAGCCGGTGAGCAGGATTGTGGTAGCCACCGCGATCAAGGCCGCCACGGTGCGTACGCCCACGAGTTTGCGTAGGGACATGATTGGTCACCTTCGGTCGAGAGGAATAATCCTCTATCTCTACTGGATCGCTAGAGAATATAGAGATTCGGTATTGGCGAGACGCCGTTTCGGGATACGAGATGCATAGACGCGTCCACGTACGGTGCGCAGCTTGATCGGGCGCTACGATCTTGTCTTCTTGAACTCCGCCGATTTGTTGAGGCCGTCAGCGAGGAGAGACCCTGATGCCAGTTCCGGACAAGGCGAGTTGGTGGAGATGACTCGCCGCCTGACGGTGGGCTGTGAGTTCGTTCACGAGTCGGATACTGACGTTCACGCAGTGTTCCAAGTAGAGCCGTTGAGTGATCAAAAAGTCGACGTGATCGACGCCCGTTGGTCGCTGGAGCCTGATGGGCCGACTCATGCCTACACAGACCTCTACGGCAATCCCTGCCGACGCTTGATCGTGCCGGTCGGGCGCTCGGTGATCAACTATCGGGCGACCGTGATCGCGCCTGACGCGGTAGAGGATGTCGACGAGGAGGTGCCCGAGCTAACCCCAGATCAGCTGCCCGACGAGGCGCTGATCTACATTCTTCCCAGCCGCTTCTGCCTGCCAGACGTGCTCGGCGCCGAGGCCTGGGAACGCTTCGGCAACACGCCGCCGGGCTATCGGCGGGTGCAAGCCATCTGCGATTACGTTCATGATCATCTCCAATTCCAATACGGCGCTAGCAACCCGTGGACCACGGCGGCCGATGTTCACACCAGCGGATATGGAGTGTGCCGGGACTTCACCCACCTCGCGGTTTCGTTCTGCCGTGCCCTCAACATTCCCGCTCGCTATGTCTTCGGCTACCTGCCAGAGATTGAGATCCCGCATCGCGATCTACCGATGGATTTTGCGGCCTGGATGGAGGTCTATCTGGGAGATCGCTGGTGGACGTTCGATCCGCGCAACAACGAGCGACGCAAGGGCCGGGTGCTCATCGGGCGAGGTCGCGACGCCAGCGATGTCGCGATGGCCACCACGTTCGGCGCACCGCGGCTGGCGTCGATGATCGTCATCTCCGAAGAGGATGCTGAAGGCTAGCTAGCCTGCAGCCCCCGTATCGTCCTGGCCAGTACGGCGTCAAGCTGCGCATTACCGATCGGCACCGCACCGAAGAAGAATCCCCAATCCTTTCCGTCGCGCACCACGATGAAGATCGTGTGATCGCCAGCGACAGGAAGGTCGGGTCGGTCAACGGTGATTTCGCTGTCGATGAGCCATCCGCGATGACCATTGATGCTCAGACTCTCGCTACGGATATCGCTACGGGTCGGAAGGTACGGGCTGTACATGTTGCCGGCGATCACGCAGCGCGCCAAGTTCTCCGCGGTGTTCCGCGGATCGTCGACGAAGCCGTCCTTTGCGCGGAGCTGACCGACCGCCAGTTGCGCAATCCAGCCCGGGTCCTGACTCACTTCGAGAGTCTGCTGCAGTACGTCGTAGGCGAAGCTGAAGCGCGACTCAAGCGCTGCCGGCTCGAAGGTGGGTTGCTCTGCGAACGACAAATTGCCTCCGTACACTCGGCCGTCGCTGGGATGCCGAGCCCGGAGATTGGGGTTGCCCTTAGGGCAGCGCACCGGTACCGGACGTGCTGGTGTCGCGCTGGATGAGAGGCCCCGCGATGGTCCCGCTGTCGGAGGAGCCGAAGAGGCGTTCAAACTCCCTGACGGGGTGGGCACTGCTGTGTCGGCTTGCCGGTGGTTGCCCAGGTAGACGGCTATTGAAATGACGGCGGTCACGACGACCGCGAGTACGCCGATGAGCAGGGCGAGCCGACGCCTTCCCGAGACTCGGGTAGCTGCCCCCTCCGCTGGAGCATCGCTTGGAGGTTCAGTCGAGCCGGCATCGGTCGGCAGCGGTTGGTGAGGATCGTAGGTGATGACAGTCGACCACTGTGAGCCGTCCCAGTACCGATAACGCCCAGGCGTCCCTGCAGGGTCTGGGTACCAGCCGGGAAGGCCTTCTGGCATATCCCGCTACCTGGATAGGACCGGATCTGACCACCCCGACGTCAGGCAAAGGAAAAAGGTCACCTCAACGCCACCTCAACGGCCCTCACGCCAGCCGTTGGTGATCGGCAACCGCCGATCGCGGCCGAATGCCTTAAAACTGATCTTGGTGCCCGGTGGATATTGCCGCCGCTTGTACTCGGCAAGATCAACTAACCGGATGACCCGGTCGACTACTTGGGGATCAAAGCCCATTTTCACAATGTCGGAATGACTTGCGTCACCCTCGACATAGTCGTCGAGGATGTCGTCGAGCAGTTCATAGGGCGGTAGCGAGTCAGTGTCCTTCTGGCCGGGCCTTAGCTCGGCGCTGGGCTCCTTGGTAATCGCGTTCTCCGGGATCGGTGGGGTCTCGCCCCGCTGCTCGGCTTGCTCATTTCGCCAGCGCGCCAGCTTCCAAACCCACGTCTTCGGTACGTCCTTGATCGGCGCATAGCCGCCCACCGCGTCTCCGTAGATCGTGCTATAGCCGACGGCGAGCTCGCTCTTGTTGCCGCAGGCCAGCACGATCGAGGGTGTGTGCTGATTGGACTCGGCCATCCAGATCACGGCGCGAATTCTCGCTTGGAGGTTCTCGGCGGCGATGCCGTCCAGCTCGAGCATCTGATCAAACGCGTCGACAGCCGGGGCGATTGGCACCGAGGTGAAATGCAGGCCGGTCCGTGCGGCCAACTCTGCGGCGTCGCTCTTGGAGTGCTCAGATGAGTAGGCGCTGGGGTTGGAGATGCCATAGACCCGGTCTGCGCCGAGCGCGTCACATGCCAAGGTGGCAACCAGCGTTGAGTCGATGCCTCCGGACAGTCCGAGATAGACCCGCTCGATTCCGTTCTTGTGACAGTAGTCCCGCAGGCCCATTACCAAGGCGAGATAGACCTCGGCCATGGCTTCGAGCGGCTTCGCGACAACCGGCGTGATCATTTCACCAGGCGCCTCTCCCGCATCGGAGATGTGATGGCGAAGGATGATCATGCCGCTCTGGCCGGGCTCGGCCGGGACGGTGCCCTCGGCGATCTCCGGCTGGAGCGGCGCCGTGCCGGGCGTCAGATCAAGATCAGCTACAACGAGGTCTTCGACGAATTGCAGCGCGCGTACGAAGATCGTGCCGTCTGGACTGGCGATCATGGTATCGCCGTCGAAGACCAGCTCATCTTGCCCGCCGACGAGGTTGACGTAGCCAAGTGGACAGCCCGCTTCCTGGGCACGCCGCCTCACCAGGTCGCCGCGTACGTCGTCCTTTTCCCGCTCGTACGGGCTGGCGTTGATCACCGCCAATAGCCCGGCATTCGCTTCGGCGGTCGCGGCCACAGGGCCGCCGTCTTGCCAAAGATCTTCACAGATGGCGACCGCGACGTCGATGCCTCGGATGCGCAGCACGTGCAACTCGTTGCCTGGCTTGAAATAGCGGTACTCGTCGAATACCCCGTAATTGGGCAGGTGGTGCTTCGCATACGAGCAGACGACACGGCCCTGGTGTAGCACTGCGGCAACATTGAGTGGATGCCCGCCCTTGGGATGATCAGGTTCGTCGGTGCGGTCGAGGTATCCGACCACGGCGACAAGATCACCAAGCCCAGCGTCGAGCAGCCTGGTTGCCAGTCGATTGATCGAGGTCCGCGATGCCTCGACGAAACTCCTACGCAACGCGAGATCCTCGACTGGGTAACCGGTGAGCATCATCTCGGGGAACAGTACGAGATGTGCGCCGGCATCGGCTGCTTGCTTTGACCAGTCCATGACCAGGTCCGCGTTGGCCGAGATGTCGCCGACAGTGGCATTGACCTGGGCCATGGCAATCCGTAGATGAGGCACGGCACGAGACTACGACGCGATGGCACGGCGGCGGCATGGGCCAGACCTGAGTCGGAGCCCTCGGTCCGTAACCCTACTGTTACATCCCGAGCGGCAGACTTGGCCGGGTGGACAAGCAGACCGAGTTCGTATTGCGGGCGATCGAAGAGCGCGATGTGCGATTCGTCCGTATGTGGTTCACCGATGTTCTTGGCTTTCTGAAGTCGGTTGCCGTCGCACCGGCCGAGCTGGAGGGAGCCTTCGCCGAGGGCATGGGTTTCGACGGCTCAGCGATCGAAGGTTTCGCCCGGGTCTACGAGTCCGACATGCTCGCCAATCCCGACCCTTCGACCTTCCAGGTGCTCCCATGGCGGGACACCAGCCCTGCGACGGCGCGGATGTTCTGCGACATCACAATGCCTGATGGCTCGCCCTCCTACGCCGACCCTCGCTATGTGTTGAAGCGGGCGCTCAAGAAGGCCGCTGATCTCGGATTCACTTTCTACACCCATCCAGAGGTGGAGTTCTTCCTCTTCAAAAACCCGATCGAGCCGGGCAAGCCGCCTGTTCCGGTAGATCAGTCCGGCTACTTCGACCACACACCACAGAGCTTGGGCACTGACTTCCGGCGCCGCGCGATCACCATGCTGGAGCAGATGGGCATCTCGGTGGAGTACTCCCACCACGAGGGTGCTCCAGGTCAGCAGGAAATTGATCTTCGCTACGCCGATGCGCTCTCCACGGCCGACAACTTGATGACCTTTCGGGTGGTTGTCAAGGAGGTTGCGCTGTCCCAGGGCATCTCCGCCTCGTTCATGCCCAAGCCCTTCACCGAACATCCGGGATCGGGCATGCACACCCACATGTCGCTCTTCGAAGGTGATAACAACGCCTTCTACGACGCCAGCGCAGAACACCATCTGTCGAAGATTGGGCGCTACTTCATCGCCGGCCTGCTCCGGCATGCCGCCGAAATCACCGCGGTAACCAACCAGTGGACCAACTCGTACAAGCGATTGGCCGGTGGTGGCGAGGCGCCCAGCTACATCTGTTGGGGGCGCAATAACCGCTCGGCGCTAGTCCGGGTGCCGATGTACAAACCAAACAAGGGATCTTCGGCTCGGATTGAGCTGCGTTCCATCGACTCCGCCGCCAATCCCTATCTGGCCTTTGCGCTTGTGCTGGCGGCGGGATTGGCCGGGATCGAGGGTGAGTACGAGTTGCCCGAAGGTGCCGAGGACGATGTCTGGTCTCTCACGGAACGGGAACGGCAGGCGCTCGGCATCTCACCGCTGCCACGGAACCTAGACGAGGCGATCCACACCATGGAGCAGTCCGATCTTGCTGCCGAAACGCTCGGCGAGCACGTTTTCGACTTCTTCCTGCGGAACAAGCGTGCGGAGTTCGAGGAGTATCGCCGACAGGTGACGCCCCTGGAGCTAACGCGGCTGCTCCCCGTCCTCTGATTCACCTCTGATCCACAAGACGTATGTACGTCGCCCTGGGAATGGTCCGCCGCAAGGGCAGGACTGGTCGCGACTGTCCGGGTCGACGATGGTTCCGGACCTCGGACACCGCGGCCACTGCGGATTGAGGTGCTTGAGAACCCAGACTCCGGTATGCAAGGCAGCGCCGAAGCTCCATCTCGCTTCGGCTTGTCAGAACTCCAGCCACCAAATCTGGTGCTCAGATTCTGACAAGTCTGCCGCTAGGAGAGTAGAGGCAGTGCCGAGGCCAGGTTGGCACGCAGGCCGGATGCGTGGACCGATCCGGCCGCTACCGCATCAGCCCAGGCAATGCGACCGGTAGCCAGCCGAAGAAAGGTCAGCGGGTCGGTCTCCACGACGTTCGGGGGATTGCCGCGGGTGTGAGTTGGCCCTGGATCGCTGATCGTGCCCCTGATCGCGCACTGTACTGCGGCGTACGGCGGCACCCGGACCTCCACGGAGCGGCCGGGATGTTGGGCCGCGAGGATGCCGGCGAGGGTACGCGTACACCGCGAGAACGCACTGCGATGCAGCTCCGCTGGTGGGGCTTCGGGCAGCGAGCGGTTGAGGTCGTCGGTATGGACGACTACCTCCACGATGCGGGTCGCGAGGTAGTCCTCGATTGTGGTCGGACCACGCGGGGCAATGATCACCTGCGACATTTGGACACCCGCATCGAGCCGGATCGCAAGATCATCAATGACCGAACCGAGCCGCGCCACCACCTCAGGGCCGGGTAATCCTTCGGATGCCTCGAGCGTTGCGGCCATGATCATCTCCACGTCGCGGCGATACCGCTTCACGTACTCATGGCTCGGAAGCGCAAGTTCCTTCGTCGGTTGATCCAACGAGTGCCTAGCGAGGATATGGACCAGGACAAGGTGACCGACGAGCTGTCGCACACTCCAGCCAGGCAGCACACTTGGCCGCTCGAAGGCCTCGGGCGCCAAGCCATACAGCCAGCCCAAGACCGTTCGCGACTGCTCCAGCAAGGCCTGCTGCAGCGCCAGTCGTTGCCTCACTGCTGAGGATCTCTTGCCATAGTTGCGACCTCCGCGGCGACGCTACCAGCCCTAGACACGACCGAGTGAGTGCTGAGCGATCAAGACGGTGCCTGCTCAGTAACATCGAGTGAAATGATTCGGATCGAGACGACCCAAGGCACGCTGGCGCGACGCGGATTCGTCGACGCCGAAGCAGCAGCACGCGTCATCGATCACTGGGATGACGAGCATGAGCCACTGCTGGATCTGCTGGCGCAGTCTGGCGATCCCGACCAGGCGCTGGCTGGGTTGGACCGGCTCTGCGACCGGGTGCCAGGGCTGCTGTCTCGTTTGACTGCTGCGCCAATCCTGGCTCACCAGCTGATCATGGTCTTAGGTGCCAGCAATCGGCTGACCCATCACCTGATCGCTCATCCGGAGCATATTGAGCTCCTCCAGAGCGAGCTGGTCAAGGTTCCTGCGGCGTCACTGCGGCAGGAGCTGCTGCAGGCGACAGGTGCTGATGCCGAATCGCCGCTGCCCATCGCTACCGACGCCACGGGCGATCAGCTGCGTATTGCCTATCGTGGAGCGCTGCTGCGGATTGCGGCTCGTGATCTCTGTGCGCCCGAGCCAATCGAGGCAGTCGTTGATATTGCCGACGAACTCTCCGACCTCGCCGACGCGACGCTTGAGGCCGCGCTCTCGATCAGCCGACTCAAACTTGGTGAGAACGCTCTGAAGACACGGCTGGCCGTGGTCGGACTCGGCAAGTGTGGCGCCCAGGAGCTCAACTACGTTAGCGATGTCGACGTCCTCTTTGTCGCCGAGCCCGTTCTGGACGCGGATGGTACGCCGTTGATCAGCAACGATCAGGCAGTACAGATTGCCACGCGGATGGCCGCTGAGATGACTCGCATCTGCTCGGCACACACCTCAGCCGGAACGATCTGGGAGGTCGACGCGGCCCTGAGACCGGAGGGCAAGGCGGGCCAGCTGGTACGCACGCTGTCCAGTCATCGCATCTACTATGAAAAATGGGCCAAGACCTGGGAGTTCCAGGCGATGCTTAAGGCTCGGCCGGCTGCTGGTGATCTGGAACTCGGGCAAGCTTTCGTCGATCTTGTGACGCCGATGGTCTGGCGAGCGGCGGAACGAGAGAACTTCGTCGCCGATACCCAGGCGATGCGCAAGCGCGTTGTCGCCCATATCCCGCACCGTGATCAGGGCCGAGAGCTGAAACTGGGCGAGGGCGGCCTGCGCGATGTCGAGTTCTCCGTCCAGCTGCTGCAACTGGTACACGGCCGGGTCGACGAGCGACTGCGGTCACGGGCCACCCTGCCGGCGCTGAAGTCCTTGATCGACAACGGCTACGTGGGACGTGAGGATGGCAAGGGATTCGCTCTGGCCTATCGATTCCTTCGCACACTTGAGCATCGCATCCAGCTTTACAACCTGCGACGTACCCATCTGCTACCCAACAATGATCATGATCTTCGCCGACTGGGCCGCTCGTTCGGCTACAAGGACCCGGTGGAGGAGCTGCTGAGCACTTGGCGGCACACTGCCCAGCGGGTACGCCGGCTGCATGAGCGACTCTTCTACTCCCCGCTGCTGGACGCGGTGGCCAAGATCCCTTCTAAGGATCTCAGGCTGACCACCGACGCAGCCCTGGACCGGCTCAAAGCGTTGGGATACGCCGACCCAACGGCGGCGCTGCGCCATATAGCAGCGCTCAGCCAAGGTGTAACTAGGCAGGCCGAGATTCAGCGCCAGTTATTGCCGGCAATGCTGGGCTGGTTCGCGGGAGCACCAAACCCTGATCATGGCCTGCTGGCATTCCGTCAGGTCTCAGAGGCGCTGGGGACGACCCCCTGGTATCTGCGGGCGCTTCGCGATGAGGGCGCAATGGCTGAGCGACTGGCCCGCATCCTCGCTTCCAGCCGGTACGCGGTAGAGCTACTCAAGCGAGCACCTCAAACTGTGCAGATGCTGGCTGATGATCAAGAGCTGAGACCTCGATCACTGGCTGAGCTGAAGGCTGAGATGCATGCAGCAGCCGGCAGACAGAGCAATAGCGTCGCGGCTGTCGAGGCGATCAGGGCGATCCGCCGCCGAGAGCTGTTCCGGGTGGCGGCCGGCGATCTTCTCGGGGAGAACGCTGTGCTGAGCGTCGGGCAGGCGCTCACTGTGCTGGCGTCAGCCACGATCGATGCGACCTTGGCCGTGGCACGTGAGGCTGCCGGTGGCGACGTACCTCGGATCGCAGTAATTGCGATGGGTCGATGGGGCGGCCGGGAAATGTCGTATGCCTCGGACGCGGACGCCATGTTCGTAATGGAGGACGCTGCCGACTCCAACGGTGATCCGACCAAGGTTGCAACCGGGGTAATTAACGAGATGCGGACTTTGCTTACCCGGCCAAGCGCTGATCCTGCGCTGAGCATCGACGCCGATCTGCGTCCTGAAGGCAAGGGCGGTGCGCTGATCCGCTCGCTGACCGCCTATCGCAACTACTACGGCCGCTGGTCTTCGACTTGGGAGCTCCAGGCCTTGGTTCGCGCTGACGCGCTCGCGGGCGACGAAGAGCTCGGCAAGGCTTTAATGACCGAAATCGATGCGCACCGCTGGCCGGAAGGTGGACTGAGTGCATCGCAGCTCACCGAGATCCGCAAGCTCAAAGCGCGCGTTGAAGCTGAACGGCTGCCACGTGGTGCTGATCCTGCCAAGCACACAAAACTCGGACCCGGCGGCATCGCGGATGTTGAATGGACCGTTCAGCTACTCCAGCTGCAGCATGCCCATAGGCTTTCCGCCCTGCGGTCGACGCAGACAATCGTGGCCCTGCGGGCCGCCTGTGACGCCGGCGTCATTGATGCGATGGACGCTGGGCATTTGGAGGCCGCATGGACTCTGGCTAGCCGGATTCGCAATCAGATCATGCTGATGCGCGGCCGCGGCTCCGACTCGCTGCCTGGTGACAACCGCGAGCTTGCCAGTCTGGCTGAGCTGCTGGGTTATGGTGCGGGGGAGTCCTCACACCTGCTTGCCGATTATCGTCGGGTGACCCGCCGAGCCAGGAAGGTTGTGGAGCAGGTCTTTTGGGGGGCCAGCGGATAGTCGAGTCACGCCGTGAGCAACGAGGCCCTCATGGCCGTCCAGTACGCCTGGAGAGTGGCGGCAGCGGTGTTGTCCCAGCTGAAGGTCGCGGCGTGGGCTGCCGCATTGACGCCCATTTTGGTCCGCTCATCATGATTATCGAGGATCGTGGCAAGGGCATCGGCCCACTCTCGTTCGTCGTGCCCTTTGACAAGTAGACCGCTGTACCGATCCCGGACCGTCTGCCGGAGTCCTCCGACATCGGCGGCGACCACCGGTCGACCGCAGGCTTGCGCCTCGAGCGCGACGAGGCCGAAGGACTCGTTGTAGGACGGCACCGCCACAACGTCAGAAACGCAGTACCAGCGAAACAGCTCCGTGCGCACCGAGTGTGGCCGGAAGTCGACTATGTCGTCGATGCCATGATCGATTGCCAGTGGACCAAGTGTCATTGACCACTCCGCGTCTGCGCCACTGGGCCCGCCGATGATGATCAACTGCAAATGATCACGACGTCGCGGCTCGCGTCTCACCAGCTCCGCAACAGCTTTGATCAACACGTCCGGTGCCTTCAACGGCTGGATGCGGCCCACGAACAAGATCACCTGAATGTCCTGCGCTACCCCCAGATGAGCTCGCGACTTCGGCTGGTTGCAGGGATGGAAGGTGTGCAGGTCGACACCCGGAGGAACGATCACGATCTGGGAGTCCTGGGCGCCGTAATTCGCACGAAGTTCGGCCGCTTCATCGCTGGTGCTGGCAGTGAGTACGTCGGCCGCTTGAACGATCGCGGCCTCGCTGCATATGCGTACATGTGGCTCGGCTGACTGACCCGCACCCAGATTAGAGTTCTTCACCCGTGCCATGGTGTGCATGGTGTGCACAAGGGGCAGGCCGTGCCTGCGCTTCAGCTCCAGCCCGACTTCACCGGAGAGCCAGTAGTGGGAATGAATCAGATCATGACCGTCAAGCCGTGCCTCCAGCCGAGCGCGGAAGTCCTCAGTCAAAGAGTGCAGCGCCTCTTTGGGAACGTACTCGGCCGGTCCGGCTTTGAGATGAATCACTCTGGTGTGCTCATGGACCTCGACGATGTCGGGCACGTCGGACCTGTCACGGCGCGTAAAGACATCAACCTTCAACCCACGCTCGCCTAGCCGTCGCGCTAGCTCGGCCACGTAAACATTGAGTCCTCCAGCGTCCCCAACTCCCGGCGTCGCCAATGGGGAGGTGTGCATGCTCACCATCGCCACCCGACTGGGATACTCGCAACCTGCGTGCATGTTTGCCTCCCGGTGCGAGGCTACAGGTGGGTCCTAGAAGCTCGCTGCCCTTACTCAATTACCCACTTACGAGCACCAGCGCAGCGACCGCAGAGGCTAGCCCGGCTATTTGCACACCGTGCAGGCGCTCCCGGTCGACGATGAGAGCCAAGATCACCGTTGTCACGGGATACAGC
>Ga0307413_10000285_pt1 | contig 15575 bp, 7 predicted proteins | sample DK1Ometagenome_3_FD_203714 | JGI IMG/M metagenome (GOLD analysis project Ga0307413, IMG submission 203714) | Maize rhizosphere microbial communities from greenhouse at UC Davis, California, United States - DK15-O-2 | ecosystem: Host-associated > Plants > Roots > Rhizosphere > Soil | place: USA... | reverse complement strand
GTTTCCATTGAACCCTTCGTAAACCGCCGACGCTATCGGTATGGTCACGCCGACGCTTTGGGCATACGATCGCTGAAGCGGGGTAACCTGATTTATGTTCGTGCGGAGTATTTCACTCCCTAGCTTCAGGGCATCCAGGGGAATAGCATTTATCCGCCCAAAGTTGGAACGAAGGCGATCGGCTTTATGACCTATGTATCCAATCGAAGCGACAAGGCGGTAAGGCAGTTCTCGTTGAAGATCTATGGTGTACTGAAGCGTGCGGCCCGTCTTAAAGTTTTTATCAAAATATGGAATCGCTACTCCGCGATCGGCCTGAATGTCCGCGACGTACTGACTATTTGGATCTACGGGCGTCAACGGATGAAAGTTCGAAAGGAAGGAGTCGGGCGGAGGAGTACGCGCGTTTTGTTCCCATCGCGTATCCACGTTGTAACCGATTGTTCCCCCTTTTATCGTGCCGCCGCCGTTAAGTCCATAAAGGATCGGAGCAAAATAATACCCAATACCGCCGCGTATTACTGTCTTACCGTCGATGGCGTATGCCGCTCCGAATCTTGGACCAATGTTCGAGTGATCCGGCGGGGCGAGCGATTCGAACTCAGCAGTGACACCTCCCTGTCCGCCAGCACCGGCGATCGCGCCGAGCGTGCCGGTGATCGGGTTTATGGCATCCGGATCGAACGAACGATAACGGTTACCTGCTTCGGTGCGTTGTCCTGGAAGATCGTAACGTAGGCCGATATTCAGCGTTAGTTTCTGGGTTACTTTAAAGTCGTCCTGTACAAAATAACTTTGGGTAAGCTGTCTGAACGCTGGGTCGAAAGAATTGTTCTCCGTGAACGACCACTCGGTAGCGCCGGTCAGCAGACTCGCGATTGCAGATCCGCTCGGGTTGGGATCAGCGTCGGAACCGGTCTGGTTTTCATGGAAACCGAAACGTCCGCCAGGGTGCAGTGTTTGCTGTACGTTGAATTGGGCGTTTCTGACGGAAGCTCCGAATTTGAACGTGTGGCGACCGCGTATCCAGGTTACAAAATCGCTAACTTCCAGAGCTCCGTCCCGGAGCCGGTCGGTGAAATCCACTCCGCCGATGTCGACACTATATCGCGGGCTGTTCGAATTGTTCGAATCACCAACGAAATCGATCAACGGGAACGCGAGATTTGGCGTTGCGTTTTGCGGTATCCCGAGTGATGAAGTGTCAAAACCATACGTTGTGTTCAAATTGCCCACGTCGTAATACGTGTAGCCTACGTTAAGGTGGTTAATTAAGTTAGCCGAGATAGTGTAATCGTGCTGCAGTCGCGCGATCTTTGAGTTGAATGCCTGGTTCCATGCACTGAATGCCTCGACAAATGGCAGCGGGAGTGTGGGAATACCGCCGGCGACCCTGACGTTGTCTTTCCAGGAATAGCTGAACGTCAGGCGTTGCTTGCTTGTTAGCACGAAATCCGTCTTAAAGGTTATCTGTTTGGATTCGTTCGGAACTACGACCTCGGACGCGTAGTTGTTGTGCACACCCGGGCGATTGGGCAACGGGAAATACTGAAGAATATTGAACCCGGCCGGATCGAAAGCGGATTGGGGGATGATATTGCCGGCAAATTGTGCCCGGTTGAATCCTGGCCTCGGGTCATAGATCCGAATACCGTTCGGGAAGCCGCCAAGCACATACGGATCGGTAAGATACTCAGAAAAATCACCGTTTCTCATCCGCACCGTGGGAACCGTCGTTAGTCTGTTTGCTCCTCTAATAAACTTATAACCTTCGTAATTAAAGAAAAAGAAAGCGCGATCCTTGAGCAAGTAAAAGGGTTTGGTTCCTTCGCCGAATCCCGGAAAGCCGATCGGGCCGCCGATGTTAAAGCCGTAATTATTCTGATTGTCACGATCCCGTTCCAACCCGTTGACCTTGCTGTAAACATTGTTTGCGTTAAAAACTTCGTTCTGAATAATGTCGTAGGCCTCACCGTGATACTCGTTCCCCCCGGATTTGAGGGTAAAATTAACGATTCCACCTGACGAGTTTCCGAACTCCGCTGAATATGAGTTGGTCGAAATCGTGAATTCCTGGTAGGCGTTCGGTCCCGGAGCGACTTCCGTGAAGAAGTTGCCGTTCTGCGTTCTGCGTGTGCTTGCCCCATCGATGAGTATTTCCACACCGGCCCCCTGGCCGCCACTCACACGGAAATTCGACGAGTTATTCGAACCGCTCTGATCGGTGGTGCCTACGTTACTGTCGAGGAATATGAAAGAGAGGGGCGTTCGCCCGCCGCTTTCAGAAGTTACTATTAGCGGAAGTTCTTTCACCTGTCGCTCGGTAACATTTGTTTGCCGAACAGGAGTATCGCTGTTGATAGCGACCCCTTCCCCCTGGACGGTCACAACTTCGCCGGTGACCTCTCCGATCTGAAGTTTGACTTCCAGGGTCTGAATTCCTTGAACATCGACCTTTACGTTGTCGACCGTCGTGCGGCTGAAGCCTGGAGCCTCCACCATCACGCGATAGATGCCTGCCTTTAATTCCGGGAAGACATAAATACCCTCATCACCCGTAACTGTATCCCTGACCTCTCCATTTTCAATTCCGGCGACGGAAACCTTGGCGTTGGCGATAACCGCCCCATTCGGATCCACTACCGTGCCGCGTATCGTGCCTCGATCGCTCTGCGCTTCCACAGAGGCAGCCGCTAACACGATCGCTAAGACAAACGCCGCTAGAGGTTTCAATGACTTCATAATCGTCTCCAATAGGAATGTTCCAAACGGAATAGGATGGTCAACAAAAGTACCTGGGCCAATGCAACTGAATTGCCGGTGAGGTTTTTTAACCATGACTCGAAGAAATCGCGCCGAACGGTCAAACGTATGTCTAAAAATCCGTAAGAGGTTAACTTGGTAGTAACATACTATAGACGGAACGATTTACATGTCAACAAATTTAAAGGGACAAAGGCCTAATACTTGGTGAGATTTCAAACCTGAAGCGGACAAAAATGAAGACGTGGCCAATATATTGTTTTATTTTCCTCCTCGCTGTGGACCTTCACGGCCAGACGGGAGGCGCAAGCACGGATACACCGAGGGCCTACGGATCGAGGCGCACTACCGGTGTAACGGTGCCAAACGTCCCGATCGTGTTTGAGGACATCACGCCAAAAACGACCCTTAGTTCGTTCAAATGCATCTCAGGAGCGGAAGAAAAGAACTATCTCATAGAATCGACAGCGTGCACCGTAGCGATTCTAGATTATGACAATGACGGTAAACCGGATATCTATCTTTTGAACGGTTCCACCATTAATTCGGAATTGGGGAAGGCCAAAGCACCCCGTTCGGCGCTTTTTCGTAATCTCGGGAACTGGAAATTCGAAGATGTGACGGAGAAGGCGGGTGTAAGTAATGAACGATGGGGAATGGGCGTGACAGTCGCGGATTACAACAATGACGGCAACTCGGACATTTTCGTCAGCAACTACGGGGTGTGTCGCCTATACCGAAACAACGGCAACGGAACGTTTACCGATGTCGCGCCGGAAGCGGGAATAAATAATCGCACCTGGCACACCGGCGCTACCTTTGGCGACTACAACCATGACGGCCTGCTTGACCTATTTGTTCCGGCCTACCTCGATATCGATATGACCCAGTTACCGCCGAGCCTTGCTAGTTTCAAGACTGCGAGAACGGGAGGCGCGTTCTGTCAATTTCGTGGGGAGCCGGTCATGTGCGGCCCCCGCGGATTGAAGGGGGCCCGCGACACTTTATATCGTCAGCGGCCTAACGGGACTTTTGAGAATGTGAGTGTGCCAACCGGTGTGGATGACGTATCGGCGGCTTACGGCTTTTCATCTGTTTTTGTTGACGTGGAGGGGGACTCTGATCTTGACCTTTTGGTGGTGAACGATTCCACCCCGAATCAGCTGTACCTAAATAAAGGAAACGGAACATTCGAAGAGGTTGGGACCGCGGCAGGTTTGGCCTACAACGATAACGGCCGCGAACAGGCCGGGATGGGTTTGGCATTAGGTGATTACAACAACGACGGGCAGGTAGATTTTTACGTCACGAACTTCTCGGACGACTCTAATACATTGTATCGAAATGACGGCCGAGGCGCCTTTTCGGATGTTACCAATCAGGCATACCTGGGCGAGCCGACTATTCCGTTCCTGGGCTGGGGGACCGCGTTCATGGATTTCGACAACGACGGGTGGGAGGATATTATCATCGCGAACGGCCACGTTTATCCGGAGGTGGATAATTTCCAGTGGGGAACCAGCTACGCCCAACAAATGCTCTTGTTTAAGAACATAGCCGTTCCTGGAAAAGGGCACGTTCGCTTCGATCGGGTTGGAGCTGCGCCCAACAGCGGACTTGCGCTCTCGTTAGCCGCTCGAGGTATGGCAACCGCAGACTTCGATGGCGACGGCAGTCTCGATGTGGTGGTTGCCAATTCAGGCGATAGACCCACACTATTGAGAAATGTCTACCAGACGAAGAGTAATTGGTTGGACATTAAATTGGTGGGGGACGTCGGTAAGAGAAGTCCCCGCGACGCTATTGGTTCAACGGTTTTTGCTACAGTTTCCGGAAAGCGAAGAAGATTCGATGTGACGAGTGGCGCCAATTACGCTTCCCAGAACGATCAAACTGTGCACTTCGGTCTCGGTAGCGCCTCTTCAATCGAAAAACTAGAAGTGATATGGCCGAGCGGGCAGAAAGAGATCGTTTCTGCCCCGTCAATCAACCGAAAGATCACCATAAAACAAAACACTTCGCCGAAATGAACCGAGCTTCATAGCCCGGCGGTTCTACGTTGGACTGTATCGATCGCGGGCAATTCGCTTATGGTCCGGTCAAGGTAGAAATATACGCAGCTTGACCAGTCGTCGGATCGCTCAAATTTGCCATCCTTTGAAATGTCCATCGGTTCCCTGGCCGGTCCGGCTTTAATGAGCTTTCGGCCGTTACTAACTATTTCGCCCCGACTATGAGGAGCCAGGTAGCCGATCTGTTGCATCGTGATGCGTGCATCCAGGTAGAAATAGATCGGGTCTAGGACGTGGTAGCGATAAAAACACCAGCGCATACTTTTCTCATCGGCGATAGGCGAGCCTTGATACAAGTGAGCAAATCTACCTTGCCCCCAAGCCGTTCCGATATAATCCTCGGTTCCGGTGCCGGCGATCGTGGGGAGAGCTGTATCTCCGTCCAAATACATTTTGATCTCGCCCTCTCCCCACCAGGTATTGAAGTATTCCTTTGAATTTACGATAACCCCGATATTAGCCCCGAGATATCGGCCCCGGCCGCGTATAGCAGGCAGTATTTCGTAATCCTTTTGTATAGTCGTGGGATTCTCGCGACGGTAGAAAGCGTGGAAGTAAAGCGCGTTCGCGTGGTGCTTGTCGCCAAGGGTGTAGTCGACGTCGTAGAACAATTCACTTAGGTCCTCCGCGCTCTCGTTGGTCATCACGATCTTCATCCCAGTTCTGAACGGCATCGGGATCACACAGTTAAAGCTTCTGCCTTCCGGATCCGAAAAGAACGCCGATTCAAACGGAACACGTTGGCCAAGGCCGATACCGAAGAAATCGCCCACCGGAGCACTCACGGCAGGTTTCGCTGCGCCGTCCCAGAACATTTCGATCTTGAGACTTCGAAGCATTTTGGGGCTCCGGTCGGGAAACGTCATCCAAATACGACGCACGGTTCCGCTTTTCCCCTGGACCTGGGCCAAGACTCGGCTTTCACCGGCTTTTATCGGAACTGTAGCCGACCCTTTCCGTCCGCCGTTAGATACTCCGCCCGTTCCTTTTCCCCCCGTTGGGTTTTCCCCGCTCGCCATTCGCGACTCGACGCCCTGCGGCATCTCATATATAGTTTGGGCGAACGACTTCCCGCAGCCGACGCACACAAGAATCAGAAGCAGAAAAGAAAACTCAACCCCTAACTTCTCCGTGATAATTCCTTTGTTCATTTTCTGGATCCTCGGCGAATAACATTACCGATCCGCTTACTTTTCTTGGATAGAATGATACATATCAACCGCTGGCTCCTCCAGCGCTTGGTAGCCTCCGGTTGGCCATCGTATTTCGATCCTTTTTAATCTAGTGAAAGTTCCCAACCCAATGATAACTCTGGGGTCACTCGAAGAAAGATAACTGCCGCCGCTGCTTACCTCGGAAAAATGTCTGGATCCTGCTCCGTCGATGACGATTATCTTCGCCCCTGAACCTCCCGGCGATCCGTTCTTCCCGCGAAGGTCAATCCCGACCCAATGATTACTCGTGCCGTTATTTCTGAGCACTATGGGCGGACCATTAGTTTGGGCGATCACGAAATCTATATCCCCATCGTTGTCGAGGTCGCCCGACGCCATGCCGCGCGCTGCAAGACCGCGGCTGAATACCGATCCGGAGGCCTCGGAAATATTTTGAAATGTGTTGCCAGTATTTCTTAGAAGTAGAAGAGGCTGTTTATATTTCAGAAAGTCGGTCGTTTTTTCAATGACATCGGAAACATGTCCTTGGGCGAATATCAGGTCGCGTTTCCCGTCGTTGTCTACATCAGAAAACTTAACCCCCCAACCCGTTCCGAGAATCGTACTGCTTCCTACGCCGCTGGCACCCGTCACATAATCAAAAAAAAGGTCGCCCACATTTCTGTACAAAGGGTACATCTCGCCAGAGAAGGCGGTCACGATCAGGTCCTGTTTTCCATCGTTATTGTAGTCGCCGGTGTCCACGCCCATTCCCGCAAAGGCCCGCCCTTTGTCGTCCATGGCCAGCCCCGAACCTAAGGCGATATCTTCGAATTTGCCATTGCGCAAATTACGAAAGGCCTGCTGTGGGGCATTGTCGTTTGCGACGAATATATCCGTCCAGCCATCATCGTCGAGATCCGCAAATGAAACTCCAAGTGCTTTTCCGAGGGACCTCGAAATACCGGTGAGCTCTGAAACATCTTCAAAGAAACCCTTTGAGTTCTGATGGAACAATAGAGATGAAGTACCCTTGAAATTGTCGGGGTGACAATAACTTCGATTACCTTGCCGCACATCTCCACAAACAATTGAACCCTTCTTGAAATCCCACTCGAGATACCGGGTAACGAACAGGTCCAATCGCCCGTCCTTGTCGAAGTCGAAGAAACCGGCGCTCGCGGGCCAGCCCGTAACCTTGATCCCCCACTTTCGGGTAACGTCCGCAAATGTCCCGTTGCCGTTGTTCCGCAGGAGCGCGGTGCCTCCATATCCGGTGACAAACAAGTCACAAAATCCATCGTCATCATAGTCGGCTGCTGCGGCTCCGAATCCATAAGCCGTACCCTTCACGCCGGCTTTTTGCGTCACGTCTTCGAAACTGCTGTCGCCGCGTTGCCGATACAGGCGATTCCAAAAACGAGGGTCGGATTTATCCGGCACCGCATTTGCAGCCATCGTATCTTTGAGTCGAGCTCCGTTAGTAAAAAAGATGTCCAGCCTACCGTCGTTGTCGTAATCGAGAAGAGCCACACCGCCTCCCATCGTCTCGAGCAGATACTTGCTCACCGTGGTCGAAGCGTCGTGTCTGAAGCTGATCCCAAGCTTATCGGTCACATCGCTAAACGAAACAGGAGAGGGGAACTGCGGAGCGGAGCCCTGTGGCCGCTTCACCGGAACCGCATCGTAGGATTTTCCTTCTTGGGGAAACGCCCGTAGACAGGGAGCGGCCAAAATGCCGAACAGCGCTATCGGCAAAAAAGCTCTATTAACAATATGAAGCGGACCGAGCCTCATCTTTGAATTACTGTGTCTCGCCCCTCTAGCGGAATTCGAAATTGTGGCGGAGAGTTATTCGTTCCTTAGAACTTACGAACGACCGGGCTCGACTAATTATTAATACCCCGGCATCGAATCAAAAGCCAACTTGGTATTTGGACCGAGCGTTACGGGAATGTTAGCGCCGGCAAAGCAACATTTTGAAAATTGAACATCATTCCAGAGCGAACGTCCTGCCGCCTCTACTCACGATATAGGCTATCGGCCAACGCTGAAATCCAATAAGTAGCCATTTAATCCGACGACCTTTGTTCGGCGTTTCCACCGTCGAAATCGTCTTCCAGCTGAATTCGAGGTAATGAATAGTTCAGGAAATTGAATGCGCGGGCCGGCGGGAACTTCGACGATTCGTCCGAAATAAATCCGAAAATCGCAAGGCATTCGTCCCAACAGATATATTCAGGTTTTTCACCTCGTGTTTAATGTACCCAAATTCAAATTCGTCTGATCCGGCATATGTTTTGCCCCTAAAGTAGCGGGCCGAGCTAGTCACTAAGAAACGTAAATTCAACTATTTGAACGTTTACGAGAAATTGAATCCCCAGGTAACGCGGTTTGTGGCCAAAACGATTCGGGTGATCCTTCAAAGCTTGGAACCTTATCTTAAGGAGTAAAACTATGAAACGTTATATCAATGACGGGTTTTTCGCCCTCTTGGTGACTCTTTGTTTCGCAGCCTTAGCTATGGGCCAGGAAACGACGGGCAACATCGAGGGGACGATCAAGGACCCGACCGGCGCGGTTGTGCCCAACGCCGCCGTTACCGTTAGAAGTCTTGCTGCATCCGATGGAACAATCGTCCCGGGTAGCTCGGGTTTTAGTAGAACGGTAACGGCGGACGGCGAGGGCTTTTTCCGCATCCTGCAGGTGCCGCCCGGCAACTATGTTGTGACTACCGGAGCGATCAGCGGCTTCGGCGAAGCACGCTATGAAAATGTCTCTGTTGTCGTCGGTAAATCGACTCAGCTCAACGTCGAACTAAAGGCCGGCGGGGCATCCGCGGTCGTCGATGTCGCATCGTCCGGTGACGCGCCGATCGATGTCACCGATAACGAAGTATCAACCAGTCTCAGTGCACAAAAGCTAGCGCTGATTCCGAAGGGTGCTGATTTCACAAGTGCTCTTAAAGCCGTCCCCGGCACGCGCCCCGACGCTATTGCGGGCGGCTTCACAATCGACGGAGCGACGAACTCCGAGAACGTATTCATTATCGACGGCCAGGAAGTCACCAATTACAAGGACGCAGGCATCAACAACAACAACAAAGTTCCCTTCCAGCTTATCCAGGAACTCAATGTTAAATCGAGCGGTTTCGACGCCGAGTTCGGCGGTGCGACTGGCGGCGTGATCAACGTCGTTACGAAGGGCGGAAATAATGAATTCCATGGCGAAGCTGGAATGTCATTCGTTCCATCGAAGCTGGCAGGTCAAAACCGCCCGACACTGATCCGCTTTCCGACGGGATCCGGCGCCTCCTTCGTCCAGCCGGTCGAGTACTTCACCCATCCGAAACAACGGCGGTTGGATACTTTCCCAACCGCGAGTTTGAGCGGACCCATCATCAAGAACCATCTTTGGTTTTTCGGCAGCTATTCGCCGACGATTATTGATCAGATCGTCGATGTAACCTTTTACACGAGCGCCCCCGCAGCGACACGGACGATCAATCATGCGGCCGGTGCCGGAGCCAACGATTCGGGATTCGATTCATACCGCCGAAAAACGACGTACAATTACATGTTTGGCCGTCTGGACGCTGAAGTTACGAGCAAGCTCCGGCTAACCGGGACTTACTTGTGGAACCCCGTAGTTCGGAAGGGTTCGTTGTCATTTATTAATGAATTCGGCTTAGGTGGCGTCACAAACACCGGAACGGCCCAATTCGGCTTTGTCGACCCCGCTGTCGATTTCGGAGGCGACATTGGCGTTCTCCAAGGCAGCCAACTGCGGGCCCGTCAGGGCGGACGTGACAATTCCAACAACATAACGGCTCAGGCAATTTATACGCCATTTCAGAATTTGATCTCCTCGTTCCGTTTCTCCAGAGGTTTCCTTAACGAGCGCGGTGATAACTATTTGGTGCCAACGGGTAACACTTACAGCTGCGCCGAGGGGAACACTCCGCAGAATACGATCAGCCCCGACGCTTGCACCTACCGTTACGTTTCCCCAAGCACCCAGCGAAACATCAAGGACGTCTCGGTTCGTACGAATTTCGAAGGTGACGCTACCGCGCTGTTCAATTTCGGCGGCGACCATGTTCTGAAGGGCGGTTACCAGCATATGAAGATCTTTAACGATCTGCAGACTGGTTACCAGGAAACGGTATTCCTGTGTTATGGAACCTATCGGATCAACAGCATGTGCGCGTCGTTGGCGGGTCAAGCCCTTCAGAACAGTCCGGCGACGCCGAATCCGGCGGCCATTGGCGCAGGTGTTCTGCAGCGCGTTGGACAAGTCGGCGTAGGGGAAAATCTGAGCCAGGCCGTATACGTTCAGGACAAATGGCAGCCGGTTAAACGGCTGAGCCTCAGCCTCGGCATACGTTTCGAGAAGGAAGACATCCCATCCTTCAATGAATTCCCCGCAAGTTTCAGCTTTGGCTGGAAGGACAAGATCGCCCCCCGCATTGGTGCCGCTTATGACGTTTTTGGTAATGGCAATACGAAGATATTCGGGAGCTACGGCAAATTCTTCGATCGCATGAAGTTTCATCTTGCACAGGGTTCGTTCGGCGGCAACTTCTACCGCTTGGACTATTTTGACATATTGCCTAACAGCGGCCCGTTCACTAATTTCAATACCGCGTCGATCGTGGGCGATTTTGACGACAGGATCGGCGGCCTGTGCCCGACGAACGGATTTATTGGCAGCGGACTGAGCCGTTGTCAGACCGACCTTCGAATCGCTTCAAATGATCCGTCCGCGGATCCCGCCGTTTCGGGGGCGATCGATCCGGACACAAAGCCTTATCAGCAGAGAGAGTTCACGGTTGGGATGGAGCACGGGTTTGCTCAAAACTTCGTTCTCCGCGCCCGATATACCGATAAGAAGCTTCTTAACGCTATTGAAGATGCCGGTGTCCAGAACGCTCAGGGCAGCGAGGTGTACATAACCGGCAATCCGGGTCAGGGGCTGCATCGTGAATTCCTCGAAGCGGCCGGCTATGAAGGCCCTTATGCCGTGCCGCGTCGTTCATATCGCGCGGCGGAAATCGTGCTTGAAAAACGGTTGTCGGACAATTACTTTTTTAACGTAAACTACACTTATAGCCGACTTCGCGGTAACTATTCCGGACTTGCAAATACTGAAGAGCTCGCAACCACGGGATCTTCCCTCAACGGGCTGGCACGATCTGCTCCCGGTGTGACTCGTAACTTTGACCTACCTTTTATAGGATACAAAGCGACCGGAGGCTATGACGACGGTCCACTCGCCACCGATCGGCCTCACGTCGTGAACGCCTACGGTGCATACATCTTTAATTGGTGGAGCAGTAAGGCGAATTCAACGGAGTTCTCGGCATTCCAGACATTTCAATCTGGAACGCCCCAGACCACGTACATCCAGTTCGGCAACGCCACGACCATCTATACGGGTCGAAACGACCTCGGCAGAACCGAAATGTTCTCGCAGACCGATCTCGGTATCTCTCATAAATATCGCTTCGGTCGGGATAACCGTTTCACCCTCGCCGGCGACGTGAATGTCATCAACCTATTGGATCAGAAAAATGACATTACCGTTCAAAACGTGTTGACTAACGGTCAGATAGCACTGACGTACAGTCTCGTCGCGGGAACCTGCGCACTCAACGTCGCACCTGCGTATCCGCAATTCGTTACGGTGGGGCCCGTGGTAGTTACTCCGTCAGGCTGCACGCGCACGCAAACCGTTAACACTCCGGCATTGATCAATGCATGGAACGCAGGTGACCTGCTTGCTCAAACCGAAACTTACCTTGAGGGCACGCCGACGATACTGAACCGAACGCGTTCGGACTACGGAATGGTCAATCGTTTCCAGGGTCCGAGGTCGATCAGGTTCGGCTTCCGGTTCATCTTCTAGTAGTGAATCACTCAGGATAAAAAGGGAGGCCCAGGGCCTCCCTTTTTTTAATCGTTAACTGTTACTTGCTAAGCGTCGGCTCGCAGCCTTCGCCTTCTTACCGTTTCTCGACCGCCGCCAAAATATGTCAGGATCATCACGATCAAGTGAGCCGCGAACCAGATATTCTCGTAACCCATATTCTGGTAGATGTACACAAGAATCAGTATCCGGGGAGCGAAGATACCGAGAACGACATCCAGCCAATTCGGCACCAGGTTCTCTGGGTACCATCCCTGCAGGAAGTAAACCAGTAAGACTATCCGCGGGAAGAAAAGTGAAATGAGCAAAAAGTAAAAATCCATCACTTCCTCCGATCCATTTTTTGATAACTAGATCATCAAATTCCACTAGGCTGATCAATTCCTGCTTTTCGGATTAACCTTGATCTGCGGTTTGCGGACGTTCGGGACGCGGGCAAATACCCCGAGCGTGATGTACCATTTTTTGTTGCGAAGTTTCCAGATATTCAGACACGTACCCTTCTCCATTCCTTCTTCGCTGTTCGCATACTCGCAAGGGTTCCATGCGTATGCGAGGTCGGCGGATTCAAGCAGCGACACACGACGCGGGAAGGCGACTGATAGATATTTCTTCATCGCCCGGACTGCGTTCTTTTTTCCGAATATCGGCGGATTCTCCTCGATGATGAGTCTCACATCCTCGGCAGCCCATTCGTCAAATGCATTTCCCAGGCCACCACGGTCCATACTCATTTTTAGAAAGTTCATCGAAGGATCAGCGGCGGACCACCGACGTTTGTTAATGTCCTTCGGCATGTTTGTGGTTAGCATCGGATTCCCAACCGGTGCCGCGGCTTCGTCATATTTGGTCAGAATATCGATGATCGCGTAGAATTTTCCGTCAGGCTTCTTGGACCAAACCGTGACATATTGCCCAACCTGCCGGGGCGGGCCTCCCTGTTTCCGGGGCGTTTCCTCCCACGTGCCTGTCGAATAACCTAATAAACCGTTAGAAGCTATATCCGCATGTTCCATTGTCCGTTTCAGGATCACGGGGGGCTCTTCTTTCTGAATTCGAAAGAAATCTTTTCCGTTGGTCGCCTCCGGCTTGAAGATCACTCCGTCGTCCGCGAGATACTTCATATAAGCCGTTTTCGTTCCCAGTTCTACCGCCGCGTTCGCGATCGCGCGGTCCGCATCCACCATTGCCTGAAAATCCGCCTGTGCCACGCACGTCGTCCCCAAAAGTGCGGCAAAGAACAGAGAGATAAACATATTAATACGCATAGTTCTCGTAAAATCCTAGCGCTTACGCTTGTAAACTGCTTTTAATCTATATCTTACCGTAACAGACATTGGTTGATAAAGGTTTTTGAGGATCAAAGAGTAAAACGGAGAGTGTGCAACTTGTAAGAAAAATCATGAGATTTCCGCCGATCACAAAGTCTTGAAATAAATTTTCTGAAAAGATCAATCGGATTCGGCCACTTTGACAGAGTTCGTAAATTCGAAATACACTTACGACGTTCCGGAATCTCGCAATTCTCAAAATAAGGTAAAAAAATGAGTTTTACTCGACGTGAATTCGTTAAGAACGCAGGTATTGCCCTGGGCGCCGTCGCTATATTGCCCAGTTGGGTATATGAAGCCAACGCGGCCGGTGAGGCACTCTTCGAAGTTAATAAGGCTTCCCTGGCGGATGCGGCCCTGGCAACCGCCAAGCGGCTCGGGGCCTCTTACGCCGACATCCGTATCAACCGTTACCGATTGGAAGCCGTCAATACCCGCGAACGTCAGGTGTTGAACGTTTCAAGCGGCCAGAACTTCGGGTTTGGAGTGAGGGTCCTCGTGAATGGTACCTGGGGTTTTGCGGGCAGCCCTCTGGTCACCCCCGACGAAGTGCAGCGCGTCACGAAAGAAGCGATCGATATCGCAAAAGCGAACGCACCATACCAGAAGAAGAAGATCGAACTCGTTCCCGCAGCCAAAGTCGTATCCACTTGGAAGACCCCTTTCGAACGCGATCCTTTCGAAGTGCCCACGGAGGAAAAAACCGCGCTTCTCCTGAAGATCAACGAGGCTGCACTCAGCATCCAAGGCATCAATTTCGTAAATTCGTCGATGGCGTGGGTGAACGAACAGAAGTACCTGGCAAACTCGGAAGGGTCTCGAATCGAGCAATATTTGATCAGGGGCAATCCGAGTTTTTCCGCAACGGCTGTGAATCGTGCGACCGGCGACTTTCAGGCAGTAAATTCTCTTCGCGAGGGCCAGGCGATCGGTTTCGAATACATGACCAAGCACGACTGGGTCGCTGAAGCCAAAATGGCTGCCGAGCACGCGGTCATGAAGCTAAAAGCGCCGTCTGTAACGCCCGGTAAATACGACCTCGTGCTTCACCCTTCACATCTATTTCTTACGATCCACGAATCGGTTGGACACCCAACCGAACTTGACCGGGCATTGCTTTGGGAAGCAAATTACGCAGGTACGAGCTTCCTTACGCCGGACAAGGCAGGCAAACTGCAGTTCGGATCTAAGATCGTAAACTTCGTCGCCGACCGCACCCAGAAGTTCGGCCTGGCAAGTGTCGGATGGGATGACGAAGCAGTCCCCGGCCAGGAATGGCATCTCGTTAAGGACGGTACGTTTATCGACTGGCAAACGACCCGAGACACCGCAAAATTGGTTGGAAAGAACAAATCCTATGGCTGCCTGCATGCGGACAGTTGGGGCAGCGTTCCCTTCCCGCGGATGCCGAACGTTTCGCTGCAGCCGTCTACCGGAAATACGACGCAGGACGATTTGATCGCCGGGGTCGAGAATGGAATTCTCATCTACGGACGCGGCAGCTACTCGATCGACCAGCAGCGTTACAACTTCCAATTTGGCGGGCAGACGTTTTGGGAGATCAAGAACGGAAAGGTCGGCGGAATGCTCCGCGACGTTGCGTATCAATCGCGCACGACGGATTTCTGGGGAGCGTGCGATGGTTTGGGTGGAAGGAACACCTACGAGATACCGGGATCTTTCAACGATGGCAAGGGCGAACCGGGCCAGTCGAACGCGGTCTCGCACGGATGCCCCGTCGCAAGGTTTCGAAACATCAACGTATTGAACACGGCTTCATCACCGAACGCCGGTCAGATGGAGGATGATCAGTAATGCTTTTGACCGAAAAGGAAACCAGGGCTTTAACCGAAAAGGTACTTTCTTTCGTGCAGGCCGACGATGCTTCGGCCACCGTCGGCAGTGACAAGCTTTCGCACCTCCGTTTTGCCGCGAATAATATTTTGACTAGCGGAACACGCGTCGCCCGAAGTGCGAATGTCACCGTTTGGGTCGGTGGTAAAAGAGGCTCCGCCTCGACCAACGATCTGGATGACGCAAGTCTAAAAGATATGGTGGACCGGGCTCAAAAGATCGCCGCGACCGCACCGGTGGATCGTGAATACGTCCCCACGCTAGGCAAGCAGTCATATAAGCCCGTTAATGGTTATGTCGAGGCGACGGCAAATCTCTCCCTAACCGACCGGGCCAAGTCGATCGGTGCGATCATTGCCGAATGCGAGAAGACGGGCGTGATCGGCGGGGGCTTTCACTCAACTCGTGTTCAAGCCGGCGGATCGTTGACGAAGAACGGGAATTTCGAGTTCGAGCAATCCACTAATGTCAGC
>Ga0307413_10000282_pt1 | contig 15613 bp, 8 predicted proteins | sample DK1Ometagenome_3_FD_203714 | JGI IMG/M metagenome (GOLD analysis project Ga0307413, IMG submission 203714) | Maize rhizosphere microbial communities from greenhouse at UC Davis, California, United States - DK15-O-2 | ecosystem: Host-associated > Plants > Roots > Rhizosphere > Soil | place: USA... | reverse complement strand
CAAATCCTCATCGATACGCCCAACCCGGTCGAGCACGCTGTCATAGTACGCCTTCGGCACCTGCAGGAAGTCCACCCCACGGTCCCGCAGCGCACTGACGGTTTCCACTATGTTGTCGGTGGCGATCGCGAGGTGCTGTACGCCGGGGCCGCGATAGAAGTCCAGGTACTCGTCGATCTGAGACCTCTTCCGGCCTTGAGCTGGCTCGTTGATGGGAAACTTGATACGGTCGTTCCCGCTCGCCACCACCTTGGACATGAGCGACGAATACTCGGTGGAGATGTCCTTGTCATCGAACGAGATCAGGTTTCGGAAGCCCATTACGTCCTGATAGAAGTTCACCCACGTGTTCATCGCGCCCAGCTCGACGTTGCCGACGCAGTGGTCCACGTACTGGAGTCCGACCGCCGGGGGACTGTATCTGGGACTGACCGGCTGGAAGCCGGGCAGGAAGAGCCCCTTGTAATTGCCTCGCTCGACCAGTGTATGGATGGTATCTCCGTAGGTGTGAATTCCGGCGATTACGACCTCACCGAAATCGTCTCGCAGGACGGTCGGCTTTTGCGCCGGGCGAGCGCCGCGTTCGGTCGCGAGATCGAATGCACGCTCGGCGTCATCGACCCACAGCGCAATGTCCCGCACACCGTCACCATGCAGCGCGACGTGCGCGGCAACCGGATGGTCAGGTGCCAGCGCAGACGTCAGTACCAGACGCACCTTGTTCTGCTGGAGCAGATAGCTGGCGCGGTCCCGGGTCCCGGTTTCCGGTCCACGGTAGGCTACCAGCTGGAAGCCGAAAGCGGTGCGGTAATAATGGCTGGCCTGCTTGGCGTTGCCGACATAGAACTCGACGAAGTCGGTCCCATTGATCGGAAACGTATCGGTCGGGGCTTGAGTCGCTGCCAGGACGTTGGTCTGCATGAATCCTCCGGAGGCAGTCGTCAGTCGTCAGGCGTCAGAGCTTATAGGGCCGAGCTCATGGCTCCTAAGAGAAACATACCGATGGGCTTAGACTCTCGCCACGTGGCGCATCACCGATGCGTCCGTCCCCTCATGTCGGGCTACGTTCACTTTGCGGAAGCACCCAACTCACGGTAACTTGCGACAGTAGTTCCACATTCGCTTATCCCGTCTGGGCTGGTCCTCACACCAGGCCGACGGCGCAGTCTTCTGATAGATATTCGTTCCGCGGAAGGCCCCCCGCATGCCGGGTCGTGACGTAGTGGTAGTTGGATTCTCCGCTGGAGGCGTCGAGGCTATGGTGCGCCTCGCCGCGGACCTCCCTCGTGATCTCCCGGCGGCCGTTTTCGTAGTACATCACTTCCCCGCCAACAGCGTCAGCGCGTTACCGAGCATACTAAGTCGGGCGGGACCACTCCCGGCTGTGCACGCGGTTCACGATCAAGAGATCGCGCCCGGCAGGATCTACGTCGCTCCGCCAGACCGGCACATGCTCATAGTCGAGAACCGTGTTCACCTGAGCCGGGGCCCACGCGAGAACGGTCACCGTCCAGCGGTGGACCCGCTCTTCCGAACGGCTGCCCGCGAATTTGGCCCACGCGTGATCGGCGTGCTGCTTTCAGGCTCACTTGACGATGGAACCGTCGGCCTGATGGCAGTGAAGCGTCATAAAGGTCTCACGGTGGTACAGGATCCGGGTGAAGCGCTGTATCCGGCGATGGCCCAAAGCGCGATGGAGCGGGTAGGTATAGACCTTGTCTTACCAGTGCAGGAAATAGCCCAGCTGCTCACTCGCCTTGGTCGGGAGCCGGTGGCGTTACACGAAGGGAAAACGGCCATGCTCCCAGAGGAAGAGGAAGTTCAGGATCCAGCAGAAAGCGGTACCGCGGCTATTGCAGATGGTCCCCTGCCCGGCCCGCCTACAGCCCTGACCTGTCCGGATTGCGGCGGAGCAATCTGGGAGCAGATTGAGGGGGAGCTGGTCCGATATCGCTGTCATGTCGGTCACGCGTATACCGTCGACAGCATGGTCGGCGCTCACGCGGCTCTGGTGGAAACCGCGCTATGGACTGCCGTGAGGGCGCTGGAGGAAAAGGCACAGCTCTCGCGCCGCCTGGCCGAACGCAGTCGCGGGCGCGGCCTCGACCGGCTCGCTCAGCGCTATGCAGAAGCGGTTCAGTCGGCGGAGCTCGGCTCCAGCTCCATCCGCCACCTGTTGCTCAACGGCACGGCCGACCCAGTGACCACTGACGGGCGGGAACAGGCTGGCGAGCGCGCCGAGTGGGGTGCCCAAGTGTCGAGCGCGGAGCGACGGTGATCGGCATACCCCAAACTGAAATCCATGACCGTCCGTTCACGCTGCCGGTCATCGGCATTGCTGCATCGGCCGGTGGCTTGACTGCCCTGAGTACCGTCATAGGCACCCTCAAGCCGAATCTCAACGCCGCGATCTTGATCCTGCAGCACCTGTCCGCTACTCACCCAAGCCACCTGGCGGATATTCTGGGTCGGCGTACGCGCCTGGTGGTCAAGGAGGCGGCCACGCACGACCGGCTGCGGCAGGGCGCAATACTTACGGCCCCTCCAGGGCTGCACTTATTGATAAGCCCTGAAGGTATCGTCTCGTTTTCGCATCGGCCGCCAGTCAATCACGTACGGCCTGCCGCGGACCGTCTGTTTGAATCGATCGCCCACAGCTTCGGGCCGCGCTCGATTGCGGTGATATTGACCGGGACCGGCCGTGACGGAGCCAAGGGAGCACAGGTCGTAAAGCAGGCGGGAGGGATCGTCATCGTACAGGATGAAGCGACGTCTGAATTCTTTGGGATGCCGGGCGCGGCCATCAAGGCGGGCCTGGTAGACCGAATTTTGCCGCTCGAAGATATCGCCCCGGCGCTGGAGGCTCTTACCGGTGGTGTCAATTGAGTAAATCGAAAGCCGAAGTTTCTGACCCGCTGGAGACATCCTCCAACAGGGATGAAGACTTCGAAGCTCTGCTGCTGTACCTGAAGCAGAGCCGAGGCTTCGATTTCACCGCGTATAAGCGATCCAGCCTCATGCGGCGCGTCCTGGTTCGGATGCAGGCCGCCGGGATCTCGACGTTTCCCGAGTACCACGACTACCTGCAGGTAGACCCGGACGAGTTCACCCGTCTATTCAACACGATCCTCATCAATGTCACCAGCTTCTTCCGGGATGCGCCCACCTGGGCGGCACTCGCCGAGACGGTCATACCGGCCTTGGTTGCTGAGCTGCCGCCAGGCGAGCCCATCCGGGTATGGAGTGCCGGATGCGCGTCGGGCGAGGAGGCATACACGATCGCCATGCTCCTCGCCGAGGCTGTGGGCCCCGAACAGTTTCGGGACAAAGTCAAGATCTACGGCACGGATGTCGACGAAGAGGCGCTCAATCAGGCGCGCCTTGCCTCATACGACAGTCGCGCAGTCGAGGAGGTACCCCCTGAGCTGCTGGATAAGTATTTCGATCGTGTGAACGACCGGCTCGTTTTCAGCAAGGAGCTGCGCCGGAGCGTAATCTTCGGGCGGCACGATCTCATCCAGGACGCTCCGATCTCACGGGTGAATCTGCTGACGTGCCGGAACTGCTTGATGTATTTCAATGCCGAGGCGCAGGCCCGGATCCTCTCACGCTTCCACTTTGGTTTGCGAGAACACGGAGTTCTCATCCTGGGCAAAGCGGAAACACTGCTCACCCACTCGATCAACTTTGGAGCTGTCGACGTGAAGCGGCGGATCTTCACCAAAGCTGCAGGAACCGGAAGCGGCGTCGAGCGCCGGGCTCACGCCGCGCCGGGACGAGGGCTGGATCCCGACAACTTATCACAGCGGTTAGTCGAAGCGGCGGCCGATGCGGCTCCATTAGCTCAGCTGCTGCTCGATAACGCGGGGAGAATCGTCCAGGTCAATGGCCAGCTGAGAACAGTCTTTGGAGTGACCGCCCGCGACGTAGGCCGCCCGTTGCAGGACCTGGAGCTGTCGTACCGTCCTTTCGAGCTGCGCTCCTGCATAGAACGAGCATATGCGGAGCGGCGTCCCGTAATGCAGACCGAGGGACGCTGGGTGGGCCCCGGTGGCCACCCCATGTTCTTCGACCTTCTGGTCGTCCCCGTGCCGGACCCGAACGGCACCTACCTCGGCTGCAGCGTCATGTTCACCGATGTGACCAGGGCACGCACGCTGCACGAGGAGGTGCAGCGTACCCGTCAGGAGCTGGAAACTGCCCTGGAGGAGCTGCAATCCACGAACGAGGAGCTCGAGACCACAAACGAGGAGCTACAGTCGACGGTCGAGGAGCTGGAGACGACCAACGAGGAGCTGCAGTCTACCAACGAAGAGCTGGAAACGATGAACGAGGAGCTCCAATCGACCAACGAGGAGCTCCAAACCATCAATGATGAGGTACGGGAGCGCAGCACCGAGGTCATGGAGCTGAACTCGTTCCTCGAGTCGATCCTCACCAGTCTTCGGGCGGCGGTGGTCATGCTGGATAGGGATCTCCAGATTCACAAGTGGAATCACCGCGCGGAGGATATGTGGGGGGTTCGGGCGGAGGAAGTGCTGCGCCGGAACTTTTTGAACCTCGACATCGGGCTGCCCGTCGACAAGCTGAAGGCCCCCGTCAAGGCTTGTCTCTCACGGGAGGCCGAGTTTCTCGAGCTGACCATGGATGCCACCAATCGCCGTGGTAAGCCAATAACGGTCAAGGTCACCTGCACGCAGGTGACAGCCGGTGGTGGAGAACCGACCGGCGTGATCCTCGTCATGGAAGAAGCAGGTTCGCCGGCTTAAATGACTCTATCTCACATACGCAACACCCGACTTTCATGAGGGTGAGATGAGTCCCGAAGAGCACGCCAACCGACTTGCCGCCATGCACGCGAGGATTAGCGGTCTCACCCACCCGAATCCGGCTGCCTTCACCGACGAGGTGGTGGAGGATCTGCGGGTGGCGCTCGAGGAACTTCGGGTTGCGGAAGAGGAGCTGCGGCAACAGAACGAGGAGCTGGCCGCCACACATGTCGATCTCGACATGGAGCGCCGTCGATTCGAGGAGCTGTTCGAGTTCGCCCCCAATCCGTACTTCGTGACCGATTCGCTCGGAATCATCATCCAGTCCAACCAATCGGCCGCCACGCTTCTGCGGGTTCCGCCACGTTTCCTCCCCGGCAAGGCACTCGCAACCTATGTCGCCAACGAGGACCGGCCCAGGTTCCGTACCCTGATTGCGACCATCCCACCTGACGGAAATTCCCGCACGGTGGCATTCAAGCTTCAGCCCCGCGATGGCAGCATGGTGGAAGTGGAGCTGACCTACTCGGCCACACCCGTGGCTTCTGGTGCCCGGGCCCAGATCCGCTGGATGGCACGAGACGTTACCGAGCACGAACGCATGGCGCGGCAGATACGAGCGCTGAACGCGCAGCTCGAGGCGCGGGTGGCCGCACAGACGGCGGACCTTTCGGCGGCCCAGCGGCTGGCCCAGGAGCTTGTGGAGAAGGAGCAGGAGGCTCGCCGGGCTGCCGCGGCCAGCGAGGCCCAGTCGCGCCATGTACAGAAGCTCGAGAGCATCGGAGTGCTGGCGGGGGGAATTGCGCATGACTTCAACAACCTGCTGCACGTGGTGCTCGGGAACGCGGACATCGCCCTGAGCAACTTGAACCCCGGCTCTCCCGCACGCGAGCCGCTCGAGGAGGTCGTGCGTGCCACCCTGAGGGCCGCCGATCTAACCCGCCAGCTGCTGGCGTACTCGGGTAAGGGCGCGTTCGTGGTCCGCCATCTCGACCTCTCCACCGAGGTGCGCGAGATGGCGACGCTGCTCCGAACTTCTATCTCCAAGCAGGCGACGCTCGCCTGGGAGCTTGCCTCCGACCTGCCGGCCATCAGCGCGGATCCTACTCAGATACGCCAGGTAGTGATGAACCTGATCACCAATGCCTCGGATGCCCTCGGGGAGGGTGGCGGCACCCTTACCCTGTGCACCGGCGTCGCCGATCTGAAAGAGCTGGAACAGCAGCGTTTCGGCCGGCCGCCCCATGGCGAGGATCCTCCCGAACGCGAGCACGGACCCCTGGTCTACCTCGAAATAGGCGACACGGGTCAAGGCATGAGTCCGGACACGCTGTCCCGCATCTTCGATCCTTTCTTTTCGACCAAGTTCTCCGGCCGTGGCTTGGGTCTGGCCGCAGTGATGGGAATCGTGCGCAGCCATCGCGGCTTCATCCGCATTCGCACCGAGCTTGGAAAGGGGACCGCCTTCCGGGTTCTGTTTCCGGCAGTCGGCGGATCCGCGCCCAAGTTCCAGAAACCGTCTTCAGAGAGGAGTGAATGGCGGGGGAGCGGCACGATTCTCGTGGTTGAGGACGAGGAAGGTGTCCGCGAAGTCGCGGAGCGGATGCTCCAGGACATCGGCTTCGAGACAGTCGGAGCCGAGGACGGGCGCCATGCTCTGGACCTGATGGAAGAGGTCGGCGACCGGGTCACCGCAGTGCTTCTCGACCTCTCCATGCCGCGGATGGGTGGAGCCGAGACCTTCCGTCGGCTGCGCCAGATGAAGCCTGACCTGCCGATCCTCATGATGAGCGGGTACACCGAACAGGTGGTGGCCCCTCAATTCAGCAACTCCGGACCCGGAACAACCGGTTTCCTCCAGAAGCCATTCCTGGCCGAGGACCTGATCGTCATCCTCCGGCGCTTCGCGGACAGCGCCACCGGTTAGCGTGCAACTTCCCCGGCGACAGGCATCTCCTGCCGACCAGCGAGCTGGGGACATTCGACCCTCATCATAAAGTTCTCCCCCGGCAACTGTTTAGCGGTTAACCAGTTAACTGCTCCAGACCGGCCCAACCGGATCCCATCCAGGATCGCCGTGGATCGCCATTCTTTCGGCTGGTACGACAGTTGCCGAGACCCGCGTATCTTCAGTATGGGTGGCTGCAATGGCGGCCAAAATGGTCGAATGTGCGGTTCGGATGCTCGAGTGTTGACATAATGAGACAGGAACGGGCGAGACATGACCCTAGGGGCGCATGACGGCTGATCTCACCCAGCTGTTCGAGCAACATTACGAGTCACTGGTCCGGATGCTGTATCGCCGGACGGGCGACCGGGACCGGGCCGAGGATCTGGCACAGGAGACCTTCGCCAGGGCCGTCGCCGCCCCCCCCAATAACCCCCGGCCCTGGCTCTTCGCCGTCGCCCTGAACCTGGTCCGGGAGGATGGGCGCCGGACGGTTCGGCAGGGACGCCGCCTGGAGCTGCTCCGGGCCGAGGACCGGCCTACCGAGGGTCCCGATGTGGATTTCGAGCGCCAGGAGCGCAGCGCCTCGGTTCATGCGGCGCTCGCCACCCTGGGAGAGCGGGACCGGGAAGCCCTCCTCCTGAAAGCGGAAGGGTTCAATTACGAGGAGATCGCCTCAACATTGGGGCTCTCGAAGGGCGCAGTTGGTACTACGTTGGCGCGGGCCCGCCGCCGGTTGGTGGAGGCCTACCGCTCCGAAGCACGAGGGAAGAATGCCGCATCTTGATGAGGGTACGCTCCACGCACTGCTCGACGGCGAACTGGAGCTCGCCGAAGTCAAAGAGATACAAAATCACCTGGGGTCGTGCGCCGCGTGTGGGTCCCGGCTCCACGACGTCAAGGAATTTCTAACGGAAGCCGACCGGCTTGTCGCCGATCTTCACACTCCTGCCGGCCCAGCAAAGGTCCGTCGCGAGCCTGCGCCACCGCCTCAGGCAGCTCGAGTGCAGCCACCTTCAGCGCACCCAACCGCGGACGCGCGACCCTGGCGTGAGCCGGTGTGGGACGCCGCGCCGGAGCTACTCCTCCCCGAGGATCCGGATGAGGTCGTCCGGCGGCGCCGCCGCACCCGGCTGTTCCGCTGGGCGGCGATGATCGCGGTCGTTGTCGGCGTGGGGCAGTTTGTCAGGAGCGGCTTGACGTCAAAGACGCTGGATCTGGGTAGTAGTGAGCGAGATATCGTCCTCGCGCCCACACCAACTCCGCCTGCGGTGGTCGCCCCGGAAGAAACGACGCGTCAGGAAACCCCGCAGCGGAGCACTCCCGCCGCACCTGTCACAAAAGACCGTGCTCCGGCTCCGAGGCCGAGCTCCGGGGCCAAGGTCAGGGCGGAGGAGCCCACAGCTGACACGCTCACTGAGCAGTTCGACACCATGATAATGGCAGGGGCCGAAGATACTGCCCCGACCCAGGCTGCCGATCAAGTGATTGCAGGAGCCGCACGCGCCGATAGCGACGAGACGGAACGGCGGGCGCCTGAGAATGATGCCGCCACGCGTGAAGCCGCCGCCAGAGCCCTGGAAGAGCTGGATCGGGAGCGGCTGCGGTCCCGCGCAAATGCCGCCACTGCTGCGCTGCCACCACCGCGTCCGGAGCCGCAGGCCACAGTCGAGGCGGCACCGCGAACGCTGGAGCAAAAGGCTCAGACGTACCTCCGGATTGGCCTGGATGAGGCTGCGAAGCAGCTGGGACGGCCCATGCACGTGATCGAAGCAATGTCGCCGGAGTTTATCGGTCTGGCCCAGGGACGAACCGTTCCGGGAGCAGACCCGAACCGTCCAGTGGTGCGGGTGGTGTATCGCGATACCCGTAACCGAATGATTCTCCTGGATCAGCAGCGGCTGCGGACCGGGCAGGCACCCGGGGCGGCCAGCGGTAATCTTCGCTGGATCCTGGGCGATGTGATGTTGTATTTACATGGCGAGCCCGGCAACGACGTGCTCCGGAATTTACAGAGGCGAGTGCGGTAGTTCGATCGTAAGCGCGAAAGGCAAAACGTGAGCGATAAGCGGGAACTGCGCGTATCTTTCCCGCTCACCGCTTACGCTTGTCCTGACCCGCTCACGCTTTTGTATCCAGCACCTCTCTTACTTTCCGCATCAAATCCTCCGACGTAAACGGCTTCTGAATGAACGCCGCCTCGGTCCGGCTGATCCCGCGCCGCATCACTTCGTCGTTGGTGTAGCCTGATATATAGAGGACCTTGAGCTCCGGACGGCTCGACACGAGTTGGTCCACCAACTCCCCCGCACCCATCTCCGGCATTACGACGTCGGTGACCAGGAGCTGAATGGGATGATCGTAGCCGGCGGCAACGGTCAAGGCATCGCGGCCGTGCCGGGCTTCCAGAACAGTGTGCCCATGGTCGGTCAAAATCTTCCACAGCAGCTCCCGCACACCATCCTCGTCTTCAACGACGAGTACCGTCTCATCTCCACGTACCCCGGTTTTGATGTCATCGACATTATCCCCGCCGGTTTCCAGACGGGGAATGAACACCTTCACAGTGGTACCCTGGCCTGGCTCGCTGGAGACCCGGACCCCACCACCGCTCTGCTTCACGATCCCATACACAATGGAAAGGCCCAGCCCTGAGCGACTAGCCGCCGGCTGGGACGCGAAGAAGGGATCGAACACATGGGTCATCGTGTCACCATCCATCCCCGCTCCGGTATCGCTGACAGCCAGCACGAGGTAGCGGCCTGGCCTGACGGAACGACCCCTGGCAGTGCCGCTGATCTGCCGCTCTCCAGTCTCGACGGTCAGCGTGCCTCCGGACGGCATCGCGTCCCGCGCGTTCAAGACCAGGTTGACAAGCACCTGCTCCAGCTGACCTGGGTCCATCTTTACTTCACCGAGATTCGGACGCAGCCGCATGGTCAAACGGATATCGGCTCCGATCAGGCGCTGCAGCAGACCTTCCATACTGGCAACGACGGTGTTGAGATCCAGCGCCCGAGCCTGCAGGGTGAGGGGCTGCCCGAAGGACAGCAGCTGCCGAGTGAGTGCGGCGCCCCGGTCTGCCGCCTTGCGGATCTGCTCGACGTCTTTTCGGCGCACATGCTCTTCGGGCAGATCGCGGAGCAGCAGGTCGCTGAAACCGCGTATGGTCGTGAGCAGGTTGTTGAAGTCATGGGCCACACCGCTGGCCAGGCGGCCGGCGGCATCCATGCGCTGGGCCTGGCGAAGCTGTTCCTCGCTCTGATGCAGCGCTGCCCGCGTCCGGGTGCGCTCCGTAATGTCGGTGGCCAGGACAAGTCTCGCGCGCCGGCCATTGAGCTCCATCTCGTGCGAAACCAGCTCCATGTCCACGATGGTGCCGTCCTTTCGCTGGTGCTGAGCCAGGGCCACGTCTCCCCGCTGCATGCTGCTCCGCTCGAGGCCGTGATGAAGTCCTGGCGCATCCTCCGGCGGGAGTATGTCCATGATGGTCATGCCCAGGAGCTCATTTCTGGCATACCCGTACTGGCGAACCGCTGCATCGTTCACTTCGAGGAAGGCCAGCGACTCCACATCGAATACCCACATGGGCTGCGGATTACTCTGAAAGAGCATGCCATAGCGCTCGTCGGATTCCCGGGCGGCTCGATGCAGCCGAGCGTTCTCGACGGCGAGCGCCGCCCGGCTGGCCAACTCCTCGGCGAACGCCACATCCTCAACCTGGTACCGACGTCCCGACTCGGCAGCGACTACAAGCGTGATTGTGCCGATGTTGTGGCCCCGTGCCAGGAGCGGAACGCGGATAAACGAGGTGGGATTCAGCGCGCGGAACAGCTTCAGCTGTTCCGGGTCCTGGGCATGAGCACGCAGCACGTCGTCAGTTGCGTCGCCGGAAGCGGATACGTGATCCGCCGCCCCGAACGGAGGGCGCGCCGAGCCATACTCGGAGAGAGCCCGGACCAGCAGATCCCTGGCAGGGTCTCGGTGAGCGGCCGCGATGAACTGGAGCGTGCCCTGCTCAGTGGCCACGTGGATGGCGCACCAGTCGGCGAGTGTAGGCACGACGAGCCGGGACAGATCTCGCAGCGTGCTCATGTAGTCCAGGGAAGACGCAAGCACATCATTCGCTGCGGTAAAGAACGCCAGCCGGCGGTCGATCTGCTCCGTCTCGTCGCGAGCGAGCTGCATCTGGTGCGTCCGTTGCGCTCGCGCCTGGAGTCTCGCTACGAGGAGGACGGTAATCGGAACCGCCACGCCTATTGCGAGCAGACTGTAGGCGTTGGTAGGCGTGTACCGGATGATCGATCCGGGTTCGGACAGATAATGTACGGCATAAACCAGCGTGACCAGCGCGCTGATGAGCCCGGGCTTCAGTCCGCCACTATACGTGGAGTAAACGGCAGTAAACAGCAGAAACGGAAAGGGGTGGGCGACGGGGTAGGCGTTTCTCGCCAGCACATCGAAAACGATCGCAGTAGCCAGCGTGAGAAGCGGCCCCCGAACGTAGATGCCTACCCTGGCCCAGTCTGCCTCAGTGGCCAGACGCGTGGCCCTTCGCACGAAAGTGGACCCGGTGACCCGCTGGACTGCGCCGCTTTGAGCCATAGGTCGGGAATCCTGTTGAGCCCGTGGGGTGGGCTCAAAGGTCAAATGTAAGCTCCCTGGCGTCTGTGACAGGCCTTACACACCTTACCCATCCTCTTACGCGCTCGGTACGGCTCCACCTACGCTTTGGATGCCGCCATCGCAGCGACAGGTCCTTGCGACCCGGACCCCGCAACGATAAGCTATGCCGCGTCCCTCAAGAGAATAGAACCCGCCGCACGCCTTTCGTCCGAAAGGAAGTCCCTCCATGGCTCTGTCTTGTTCGCCCGCCCGCTATCTCCTGACGCTGCTTCTCGGGCTCACGTTCGCCGCATTGCCCGGGCGACTCCACGCTCAAGCCCAGGCCACGACGGGTGTGGTCCGTGGAACAGTGAGCGATTCGACCGGGCAGCCGATTTCCGGCGCAACAGTGACGCTCCGCCATGCGGAGACGAACGCAGAACGCACGCTCACCACGAACGACCGGGGTGTCTACGCAGCGACTCTTCTGCGGGTCGGCAACTACGATGTGACCGGACGAGCTGTGGGCTATCGGGAGTCCCGGCGCAGCGCGGTGGCTGTCGGTCTGGGGGAGACGGTGACGCTCGACTTCGCCCTCGCTCCGCAGGTGGTGCAGCTTCAGGAGCTGACGGTCGAGGCCGAGCCCGCGCTCGACCTCTCCGAGTCTGCCTCCTCAACCCGGCTCGGTGTCGAGGCAGTAGAGGGCCTGCCAAACAACGGGCGAAATGTTTTCAACTTCACGACGTTGACCCCGAACGTGGCCGTGGTACAGGGCCCGGACGGCGACGAGATCAGCATCGGCGGTCAGCGGGGCATCCACAACAACGTCTCGGTAGACGGTGCTGACTTCAATAACCCGTTTTTCGGCGAACAGCGGGGTGGGCAGCGGCCCGCGTTCACATTCAATCTTGACGCAGTGCAGGACTTCGTGGTCGTGTCCGACGGAGCCAACGCCGAGTTCGGCCGGTCAGGCGGCGGCTTCGTGAACATCATCACCAAGTCGGGGACCAACGAGTTCCACGGCTCGGCTCACTACTTCGGGAAGTACGACGCGCTCTCGGCCGACCCGAGCCACACGCTGGCAGGCGGCGGCACCACCGGGTTTACTCCGGACTTTGCGCAGCACCAGTTCGGCGCCACCTTCGGTGGGCCAATCATTCGGGACCGCGCCTTCTTCTTCCTGGCCTACGACCAGCAGGAGTACAACGAGACCAAGCAGCTGACGCGCTCCGGATTCGACACGCCCGAGGCCGCGGCGCTGATCGCGTTCACCGACACGGCATTCGGCGGCGCACTGGCGGGTGATTTTGGGCCCATCAGCCGCACCAATGATGCCAACGCCCTGATGGCGAAACTGGACTTTCGCCTCGGCGCCAAACACAACGCGACACTCAAGTACAACTACACCAATTCGCGGCAGGAGAACGGGACGTTCGATGTGGATTTCTGGGGGCGGAGCGCCAACGCGCTGGAGCGGGACTTTTCACATGCCATCAATGGTGGTTTGACCTCAGCTCTATCTTCATCGCTATCGAACGAGTTCCGCTTCCAGTGGGCGCGCGAGGAGCGGCCCCGCCCATACGAAGGCCCGATCAACCCTACCACCGGCCGCCCCTTCCCCGACACGGACATCGGCTTTCTCAGCGCCGAGGGATTCCAGGGGTACCGCATAGGGATGCCGTTCTTCATCCCCGTGGATGCATACGACTACCGGTTCCAGGTGCTCGACAACGTCTCTGTAGTGAGTGGAAACCATCTGTTCAAGCTCGGTGCGGAGTGGAACCGCACGGGCGTGAACCAGACCTTCCGCGGGTTTGGCAACGGGCGCATGATATTCACGTCAGTGCCTGGATTCCTAAATTACGTGGCCAACGGGAACGGCTATGTGGAGTGCTCCGATGGCTCCAGCAGCACCGCTGGTGCCTGCCCCGCCGGAACCACAATCACCGGACCCGTTGCCTTGTACCTGCAACAGGCCGGGATCGGTGGACTCACGGTGGACGAGGCAGGAACCCAGACCATCATTCAGCATGAGCTGGCGCTCTTCCTTCAGGACAGCTGGAAGCCGACGCCGAAGCTTACGCTGAATTACGGGCTGCGCTGGGAGGCGCAAATCCAGCCGGGCCTCATCACCCCCATACCGGATCTGTTCTACTTTCCTCTTATTGGCCAGACAGTCACCAACTCGAAGGGCACCTTCGAGTTCCCCGGTGACGGCACGATTCCCAGCGACTATTCGATGTTCCAGCCGCGACTGGGCCTGACTTATGACGTGAAGGGTGATGGTCGTTCGCTCATTCGCGCCAACGCTGGGATCTTCTACGCCCGGATCCCGGGGCTCAACCTCGCGAGCAGCCGGAGCACGGATGGCTCGCGAGGCCAATCCATTTTCCGAAATAGCGCATTGATTCCCATTCTGGGAGCGCCGCCGGCTTATGGCGAGCTACTCCCTACACCGGCAACCGGACCATTCAGGCCGGACATCTGGGTGTTCGACAAGGATTTCCAGAACCCGCGGACGTTCAGCGCGACGATCGGACTCGAGCAGGAGCTGGTACAGGGTCTGGTGGGCTCGATCAGCGCCACCCACGCACGAACTGATAATCTGACCCGGTTCTTCAACGCCAACGATCCCGTTTTCGGGGACGTTCCAAACGAAGGTCCGTGGACTACCGCACTCGGGGGCAACGGGGTCGGAGTGCTCACGGTGGTGCAGAGCACCGCCAAGTCGCGCTACAACGGCGTCACCGCCGAGTTCCGGAAGTCGGTCGGCGAGCGGCTCCAGTTCCAGGTGAATTACACGCTGTCGTTCGACAAGGCAGATGACGACAACGAGCGAGATCCATTCACCTTACGCTACGCGCGAGCCGACTCGCTCGACAAGGAGTACAACTGGAGTGACCGGGACCAGCGCCACCGAGTAAATGCCTGGGTGCTCGCGGTGCTACCCGGAGAGATCTACCTGAACAACCGCATCAGCGCCTATTCGGCGCAGCCAGCGTCGGAGAGCTGTGGGGCGGACAACTTGCCCACGGGCAACCGCGCAATTCCCAGCGATCCTACGCAAGATCGAATTTGTCCGGATGGCCACATACTACAGCGGAACACCATTCGTCGGGACAACGCCTACTTCTCGTGGGATCTCCGGGTATCGAAGCCGATCTCGCTGGGACCACAGGGGACCCTGGAGGCGATCGTCGAGGTGTTCAATCTGACGAACAACGACAACTTCAAGGACCCGTCCTCGAGCGGGACGTTTTTCAACTTCGACGGAACCATCCGCAGCGGCCTGGGTGAGCCGAGGCAGGTTCAGGCGGGGATCCGCTACATCTTCTGACGAGATCGTGGGATCGGGCGCGCGAATTCCCGCTTGAACTTCCGGTTCTTGCCATCGGGAAAGCTCACCACCAGCGCGTCGTCGTCGATCTCCGCGACTCGGCCCGAGCCGTATCTCGGAAGGCTGACCTGGTCGCCGATATTGAGCTTCGTCTCCGTATCGGCGATCTCGTTTGTCTCCGGCTTTGCCTCGGCGTTGGCAATCGGACGCTCCGCCAGCTGAGCCACCCCGCGGCGGCAGTTGTCGCAGGTTTCGCAACACTCCCGGGGCATCTCCTCTTCGAAGTACTCGTGCAGCAGCCGCCACCGGCACAATGCGGAGCGCGCGTACGCCTCCATCCTCTCGAGCTTCTCGTGGTCGGCCTCACTGCGCTCCGTCCACTGCTGCGCCAGCTCCGCCAACCTCTCCCGGGAGATATGTCGATCGGCCAGTGACCACCGGCCGGCACGCGGCTCATCGATGATGCCTTCTTCCTTCAGGACTCCGAGTGCAACCCGAACTTTAGTCTTGGCGACACCCGGCAATTGCGCCTGGAGATCCCGGGTAGATACTCCCGTCGGCCCGGCTTCAATCTGAGAAAGCCCCCGGTATACCTCGGAGAGCTGCTCCGTCGAGGGATAGCGACCACCCATCATGAACAGGTGGGTCCGTCGGTCACGCCCGTCGTACAGCAGAACGCAGCGGGCGGGCTCCCCATCCCGGCCGGCTCTTCCGGCTTCCTGATAGTAGGCCTCCAGAGATGCGGGCAGATCGTAATGCACGACGAATCGTATGTCTGGGCGGTCGATGCCCATACCGAACGCGTTGGTGGCAACGATTGCTTCCAGCTCTCCAGCCATGAAGCGTTCCTGTACCTCCTTCCGCCGCTGCGCATTCAGCCTCCCATGATAGGCCAGAACCTCGAAGCCTTCCTCCTGCAGAAAATTCGTGATCTCCTCGACGTGCTTCACGGTT
>Ga0307413_10000281_pt1 | contig 15624 bp, 16 predicted proteins | sample DK1Ometagenome_3_FD_203714 | JGI IMG/M metagenome (GOLD analysis project Ga0307413, IMG submission 203714) | Maize rhizosphere microbial communities from greenhouse at UC Davis, California, United States - DK15-O-2 | ecosystem: Host-associated > Plants > Roots > Rhizosphere > Soil | place: USA... | reverse complement strand
TGCCCGCAGCGCGCCGGCGCCAGCCGCGCGGAGCGCCCGGCGCCCTGCGGCGGCAACGCCCGCGCGCCGGAAACCAGGCGCTGCGGCCAAAGCGAAGGCTGCGCCCGCGCGGCGCGGGACGGCCAAGGCGGCGAAACCTGCGGCACGTTCCACCAGAACACAGAAGCGCCGGTAGGCCGCCGTGCCGTTCCTGCGCGTGATTCGCGACAAGCGTGGTTACGAGACCACGTACCTGATGCATTGGTTCAGGGATGGGAATCGGCAGCGGACGCGCATCCTGTATGCGTTTCGAACCCCGGGCGGTGTTCGCGTCGGCCGGGACCCGCTGGAACCGGCCGTGCTCCGCGAAATCGAATCACAACATCCCGACATCGCCTTCGAATGGAAGGTGATCCGCGACAACCAGCAGATCATCGAGCCGGCGGTCGAGCAGCGACGGCGCCGCGCGAAAGCGAGCGATAGCGCGCCCGCTGCGACGCCTGCGCCTTCGCCGGAGCCGGCCGCTGCCGGCGGTCCGCCTGACCCGGGACGGGAGACGGCCGACCGCGCGGCGCCCGTGCCCTCGACCATTGCCGGCGCGACACCGGACGAGCAGGTCGCGTTCCTGACCGAATGGCACCGCGCCATCTCTGCACGCATCGACAAGCGAATCAGCGATCCGGCGCGGCGAGTAACCCTGCACGCGCTGGCCGAACGTCTGAACCCCGCGGCGTGGACCGACGCCGATCAGATCACCGCCGGACTGCAGCAGGCGGGCGAGGCGCTCGAACGCCTCGCGCGGGTCTTCGCCCGCCGCCGCCGCCGCGGCCGTCGGCGGGCCGTGGAACACGCACCACCCCCGCCTACGTCTGAAGCTTCCTGATGGAGTGGATCGCGTCCCTGGTGCGGCAACTCGCAGACCTTGGCAGTTGGGGACCGGTCCTGTTCATCGTTCTTTACGTGGTGGCGGCGATTACGCTCGCCCCCGCGTTCCTGCTGACGTTTTCCGCCGGCGCCGTCTTCGGGTTGTGGCGTGGGACGCTCCTGACCTTCGTCGGCGCCTCGCTCGGAGCGTCGGCCGTCTACGCGGTGGCCGCGCCGCTGGCGCGTTCCCGTGTGCTGCGCTGGATCGATCGCGATCCGCGGGTGGCGGCAACCCGCCGTGCCGTCGTCCGCGACCGCGCCGCATGGATCATGTTCCTGCTTCGGTTGTCGCCGCTCGTGCCGTACAACCTGTTGAACTACGCGCTCTCGCTGAGCGGCGTCCGCTTTCGCGACTATCTCGTCGCGCTGCTCGGCATGCTTCCGGCGATCATCATGTACGCCTATTACGGGAAGGTCGCCGGGGATGTGACGCGTATTGCCGCCGGCGTGTCGCCACCCCGCGGAGCGGAGTACTACGCGATGATGCTGGTCGGGTTGATTGCGACGTTTGCCGCCACGCATCTGATCGGCCGCGCGGCGAAGAAGGCGATGGCTGAAAACCGCTGAAGAAGGCCGAGGCATTTATGAAACACGCATTCCGCTTGATGCTCCTCGTCGCTTCCGGTGCCGCGCTTGCCGCGCAGGGCGGAGGAGAACTGCGGACGACGCCGTCGGAAGTGAAATGGCCGGCTCCCGCCGCCGGCGGCGCCGGCACGTCAGGCGTATCCGGAACACAGACGGTGATCCTGAAGGGCGATCCGGCCAGGCAAGGCCTCTACACCATGCTCCTCCGCGTCGGGCCGAACACAAAGATCGAAGCGCACGCGCATCCTGACGATCGCGTCGCGACCGTCATCTCCGGCACCTGGTACTTCGGGTATGGCGCGAAGTTCGAAGAGTCACGGCTGAAGATGCTGCCGGCGGGCAGCGTCTACACCGAACCGCCGAACGCGAATCACTTCGCGATGACGCGCGCCGAAGCGGTCACGATTCAGATCACCGGAGCTGGGCCGTCGGGCACGGTATACGTGGACCCGGCGAACGATCCTAATCGGAAGTAGTAGAGTCCGGCTGCACCCGGATTTCACCAACTACAAACCCGCCGCGGCAGCGCGATCGACGAACCATTCGACCCGGTCTTCAGCGCTTCTGAGCAGCTGCGCCGGGTATTTCTGTACGTCCAGCGGTTCGCGCAACGCCGCGCGAACCGCGTCAGCTTTGCCCGCGCCCGCGACGAGCACGACGATCGCGCGCGAGTCGAGGATCGTTTCCGGCGTCAACGTAATTCGCCATGTGGCGAGGTGCGGCGCCCATGTCGCGGCGACGCGCCGCCGCGGCTGTCCGGCGCCGGGTTGCGTATGCGGCGTGAGCAGCTCGCTGCCAGGAAAGAGTGAGGCGATGTGGGCGTCCTCGCCAACGCCGAGGAGCATCAGGTCAAATAATGGAATCCGGCCGAGGCCGGACTCCACATCGGTCAGGATGCGTTCGTAGTCGGCGGCCGCTTGATGCGCGTCGGGGAGTTCGCCGCGTATCCGATGTACGTGATCCGCCGGAACCGGCACGTGGTCGAGCAGCGTGATTTTCGCCGTCCGGTAATTGCTGCGCGAATCGTCCGGCGGCACGTGTCGCTCATCACCCCAGAACAGCTGCAGCTGCGACCAGGGAATGTGGCCGCGCCAGGGTTGCCGCGAATCCGCGAGCGCTGAATACAACAGACGCGGCGTCGTCCCTCCGGTCAGAGAGACGATCGCGCTGCCATGTGCATCCACGGCATCAGCGATCAGGTGTGAAATGCGGTCGGCGGCGCGCGATGCGAGCTCGACCTCGTCGTCCGCGACGGTCAGTCTCGCCATCGCCGCCCGTCGCGTTCGACGAGCACGTCCGCGGCGGGCGGGCCCATGCTGCCGGCGGCATATTCAGCCACCGGCTCACGAGCGTCGTGCGCCCAGCGGCGCAGGACCGGTTCGATCGCCTCCCAGCCCGCTTCGACCATGTCCATGCGGTGGAACAGCGTCTGGTCGCCGGTCATCGCGTCGAACAGGAGCATCTCGTACCCCGTCGAAGCCTCCTGCTTGAAGTGTTTGCCGTAGCTGAAGTCCATCGTCACGGCTTCGAGCCGCTCGAGCGGTCCCGGCACTTTGGCATCGAAGGAGAGCGAGATGCCCTCGTCCGGCTGGATGCGCAGCTCCAGCACATTGGGGTTCAGGCGATCGACCGGCGTGTCGCGAAACAGCATGAACGGAGGTTGTTTGAAGTGCACCCCGACCCGGGTGTCGCGGCGTGCGAGCTTCTTGCCGGTGCGGAGGTAGAACGGCACGCCTGCCCAGCGCCAGTTGTCCACCTGAAGCCGCAGTGCGACGAATGTTTCGGTGGCCGAACCGGGAGCGACGTTCGGTTCGCGCCGGTATCCGTCGTATTGGCCCCGCACGACGTCGCCGCCGATCTCGTCGGGTGCGAGCGGAGGCACGGCGTGCAGGACTTTCACCTTCTCGTCGCGGACGTCCTCTGACCGGAACGAAATCGGCGGCTCCATCGCGACCAGCGTCAGCAGCTGGAACATGTGATTCTGGACGATGTCGCGGAGTGCGCCGGCCTTGTCGTAGTACGCCCCTCGCGATCCGATGCCCTCGTCCTCGGCGACCGTCATCTGCACGTGATCGACGTACCGGCGGTTCCAGATCGGCTCGAAGATGCCATTGGCGAACCTGAACGCGAGGATGTTCTGGACCGTCTCCTTTCCGAGGTAGTGGTCGATTCGGTAGATCTGCGATTCGTCGAACCCGGCGGTCAGTCGCGCGTTGAGGGATCGCGCCGATGCCAGGTCATAGCCGAACGGTTTTTCGACGATGACGCGCCGCCAGCCGTCGTGTTCCTTCGCCATTCCCGCTGCCGCCAGCCGATCGGCAACGGTCGCGAAGAGGTCCGGCGGGATCGCGAAGTAAAAAAGATAGTTCGGCGGGATGGAGTGACGGGATCCGAGCTCGTGCAGGATCGCGGCCAGATCCTCATAGAGCTGCTCGTCGTGGAACTCGCCGGACACGTACTCGAGCCGATCTTCGATGCGCGTCCATTTATCTGCCTCGAGCGGCTCGCCTTCCGCATTCGTGACGCGTTCACGCAGCTGCCGGCGGTAGCCCTCGACGTCGATTCGCGGCCGCGCGACGCCGACGATCGCAAACCGTTCCGGTAAATGACCAGCCTCAGCCAGGTTGTAGATCGCCGGCAGCAGCTTGCGGCGAGTCAGATCGCCGGAGGCGCCAAAAATGACCAGGACGCAGTCGTCAGCGCGGTTCGGCATGACCGCCGAATTGGGCGCGCAGCGCCGACAGCAGCTTCTCGGCGAACGTGTGGTCGCGCCGTGAGCGGAACCGTGTGAACAGCGCCGTGGTCAGCACGTCCGCCGGCACGTCTTCCTCGATGGCGGCGGCGACGGTCCAGCGACCCTCGCCGGAATCACCGACGGTTCCGGTGAATCCCTCGAGCTGTGGATCCTTCCGCAGGGCGATCGCCGCCAGATCGAGCAGCCACGAGCTGACCACGCTGCCGTGACGCCAGACCTCGGCAATCGCCGCCAGGTCGAATGTGTAGCGGTGATCGGAAGGCAGTGCTGAACTATCGGCATTGCGAAGAATGTCGAAGCCTTCGGCGTAGGACTGCATCAGCCCGTACTCGATGCCGTTGTGGATCATCTTGACGAAGTGGCCGGCGCCCGACGGGCCACAATGCAGGTATCCGTCGCGCCTCGGAGCGAGCGCCTCGAACAATGGTGTCAGACGCTCCACGGCATTGGGTGCGCCGCCGATCATCAGGCAGTAGCCACGCTCCGCGCCCCACACGCCGCCCGACGTCCCAACGTCGACGTAGTCGATCCCCTTCTCGGCAAGCATCTGTGCCCGGCGGACGTCATCCTTGAAATGCGTGTTGCCGCCGTCGACGACGACGTCGCCGGCAGACAGGAGGGATGCGAGGGAGCCGACGGTTTCCTCGGTCGGGCCGCCGGCAGGCACCATGATCCACACGGCGCGTGGCGTCTGGAGCTGAGTGACGAGATCGGTCAGCGACGCGGCCGCGCCAATGCCTCCGCTGACCGCGCGCCGCACGGCGTCCGTGCTGCGATCCCACGCCACCACGGCGTGGCCGGCTCCAGCCAGGCGACGGGTCATGTTGCCACCCATCCGGCCGAGACCGATGAAGCCGATCTGCATCACAACCGATCCTGTCTCGCCGACAGCAGCGAGTCGAACTCATCGGGATGGATCGCCCGAAGCTGGGCGTCCGCGCGTTCCAGCGTGCCGTTTCTGACGAAGCGCGCGAGTGACTCTTCGAGCGAGAACGAGCCTGCTTTCCGCGTGATCGTGATCTCCTGATTGAGGTGCTGCAGCGCGTTCTTGCGAACGTGCTGCCGTGCGCCGTAGCTCACCATCAGCAGTTCCGCGACCGGCACGACGCCGCCCGTCTTCGCCGGCACGAGCGTCTGCGTCAGGATGGCCGCAAGGGCCATCGACAGTTCCTGCCGCACGGCGTTCTGGCGCTCGGTCGGAAAGGCGTCCGCAACGCGGGAGATGGCGGCGGAGACATCCGTCGTGTGCACAGTGGCAAAGACGAGATGGCCCGTCTCCGCCGCCGAGAGCGCGATCCGCATCGTTTCGGGATCCCGCATCTCGCCGACGACGATGACGTCGGGCGCCTGGCGGACGGCGGAGCGGAGCGCCGACGGGAAGTCCGGGGCATCGATGCCGATCTCCACCTGTTCGACGAGGCTCCGGCCGTGCAGATGCTCGTACTCGATCGGATCCTCGACGGTGATGATGTGCCGCTCATCCCGCTCGTTGATCGCCGAGACCAGCGCCGCCAGCGTGGTCGTCTTGCCGGAGCCAGTTGGCCCGCCAATCAGCACGAGCCCTCGCGGCAGCGCCGCCAGGAGACTGATGTCGTGCGAGAAGTGAAGGTCGGCCAGCCGCGGAATCTTCCGCGGCAGCGCGCGGATCGATGCGGCGGGACGGCCGCGTTCGCGGTGGAGGTTCATTCTGAAGCGGCCAAGCCCCGGCCGCGTGAACGCGAGATCCACCGCATGGCCGGCGCGGTAGCGCTGCAGCAGCCGCGGTGCGACGGCGGCGCGGACGGCGTTTTCGATCTCCTCGCTGCCGAGCGGCTCGGCGGAGATGCGAAGCAGCCGGCCGGGCGCACGCACGATCGGCGGCGAACCCGAGACGAGGAGCAGGTCGCTGCCGCCGTCCTCGTGACGCACACGCTCGAGCCACGAGTCGAGACGCGCGAAGTCCGTGTCGACGGATGCCCGATCGAAGGGCCCTGCTTCAGCGGTGCCGTCCGCAGCGGTGCCGTCCACCGGATCGAGCAGGTTGAGCTCGGTGACCAGACGATCGAGATCGTCGAACCGCTCGTCGAAGCCGCTCACCGCGGCGCGCTCCCGCCGGTGAAGCGCTCTTCGATGCGCATCACCTTGTCGAGCCGCCGCTGAAACCGCTCCTCACCCGCATAGCGTGCGCCGAGGAAGGCGTTGGCGAGCTCCAGCGCCAGTGCGCCGCCGATGACCCGCGCCCCGAGGCACAACACGTTCATGTCGTCGTGCTCGACGGCCTGGTGCGCCGTGTAGGTGTCGTGGCAGACCGCCGCGCGGATGCCGGGAAATTTGTTCGCGGCAATCGACACACCTGCGCCGCTGCCGCAGACGATGATTCCTCTTTCTGCCTGGCCGGCCCGGATGGCGGCGGCAACCGCCTCGGCGGAGTCCGGGTAGTCCACGGGCTCGGGGGAGTCGGTGCCGAGGTCCAGGACGCCGTGACCCTGAGCCGCTAGCCTTGCTTTCAGCTCATTCTTGAGGAGGTATCCGGCGTGATCGGCGGCGAATGCGATACGCATTGGGACTATTAGGTCACAGGTTCAGGGGTTCAAGGGGTTCAAGGGGTTCAGGAACGGCTGAACGTCCTCGTTGTGCGTCCAAATACCGAACTTGCAGCCTCAAGCCTTGTCCCTTATTCCTAGACCAGCCCTTAGGCCTTGGGCCTTAGCCCTTAGGCCTTATAATTTCCACCATGCGTACAGCAGCTAAGTTCTTGACAGCAGGCGCGTTCGCGCTGCTGCTCGCACTCGGCGCCCCACAGGCGCCCAACACCATTCACGCGCAGGCCGGCGCCCAGGCGCCCGCTTCGAGCCAGCCGCCCACGTTCCGCGCCTCGGTCGACCTCATCACGACCGACATGATCGCGCGCGATTCGCGGACCGAGCAGTTCATCGCCGACCTCAAGCCGAGCGAGATCGAAATCCTGGAGGACGGCGTCAAGCAGGAAATCGTGTCGTTCGTGCTGACGCACGGCGGCCGCGTGTTCAACACGCTGGCGCCTCCGCCGGCTCCGGTCCAGGAAGGCATCGTCCTGCCGCAGCGCCGGCCGACCAACGACGCCGCCGGACGCATCTTCCTCGTCTTCATCGACGACTTCCACCTGCAGTTCCGCGAGACACCGCGGACCCGCGAGCTGATCAAGAAGATGCTTCGCCTCCTCATTCACGAAGGCGACATGTTCGGCATCGTCAGCACCGGTCATTCGTCGATATCCGAGCAGCTGACGTACGACCGGCAGGTACTCGAATCGTCCATCGAGCGCATCACCGGCGGCGGGCTGACGCCGAAGGACATCATGCAGGGGATGGCGACGTCGCAGGGACCCGCCGAGCTCCGCCACCGCGCTCACGTGGCGTTCTCGACGGCCTACGACCTGATGCGGAACCTGGAGAAGGTGCAGAACCGCCGCAAGGCCGTCATCTACATCAGCAGCGGCTACGACTTCGACCCGTTCGTCGAAGGCCGGCTCGAAGAGCAGGCGCGGCGCATGGGCATCAACGACTCCTCGGACGAGCAGGGCGGAATGCTTGCCGCGGCGGAGCGGCTGCGCGAGGATCCGACGTATCGCGACCAGCGCTCGAGCCAGCAGCTGGCCGCAACGGATCTGATCCGGGAAGTGTACGACCTGACGAAAGCCGCCAATCGTGCCAACGCGACGCTCTACACCATCGACCCGCGCGGCCTGATTGCCGGTCCCGACATCGATCAGGACGTGAACATGAACGACTGGAACGCCTACGTGCGCGAGACGCAGGACAGTCTGCGCATGCTCGCGGAGCAGACCGGCGGCATCGCCATCGTCAACCAGAACGACTTCGACAAGGGGCTCAAGCGGATCGACAACGAGACCAGCGACTACTACGTGCTGGGCTACTACTCGAGCAACCCCGACCCGACGCGGCGCACACGGCGAATCGAAGTGCGCACAACGCGGCAGGGTGTGGCAATCAAGGCTCGCGAGAGCTACTCGCTGCGCCCGACCAACCTCCGCCGCTGACGCGGATTTCAGCTCGTGGCGCGAACCCTTCGGGTTCGCGCGGCGAGCCTGCAAGGCTCGCCCCACGACACGCGGCCTATTTCGCCCGCGTCGTGGCTTCGAGGCGCGGGCGAATCGTTTCGAAAATCCGGATCACTTCCGACACCGTGCGCGGCAGGCGGCTCATCTTCGGATAGAGCCAGCCCGTCTGCCGCACCAGCGAATGCCCGGCGATGCGGCTGCGAAACAGCTGCCCGGCCTTGACCTCGGACGCAGCGGCCTGCGACGGGATGATGCTGATCCCGAGACCGCTTCGAACCATCGCCTTGATGATCTCGACGTTCTCGGTCTCCATGATCACTTCCGGATCGACTCCCTCACGCGCGAAGAACTGCTCGACCAGCCGGCGGGTGATCGAGCCGGTTTCGAAGAGGACGAAGTCCTGCTTGTCGAGGTCCGCGGGTGTGATCGACTTCTTCTTCGCCAGCGGGTGCGCCGGATAGGTAATGAGCAGCAGCTCTTCCTGCAGCACGGGCACCGACACGAGATCCGTCGTTTCGACCGGCAGCGTGATCATGCCGAGATCGCCCGCTCCCGAACGCAGCATGGCGATCGAGCGTTCAGCGCTTCCGACCGTGACTTTCAGATCGAGGTGCGGATGCACGCGCCGCACTTCGGCGAGGAGCGTCGGAAACACGTACAGACAAACGGTCATGCCGCCGACCAGGCGAATCGTGCCGCTCAGCGAGTCGCGTTTCTCGCTGATCGTCGAGACCGTTTCCTGCAAATCCTGGAAGACGCGATGACTGAGCTGGAGCAGCGACTCGCCGGCCGGCGTGATGCGGATGCGCCGCCCGATCCGGTGGAACACCGGCTCGCCGAGCTCTTCCTCGAGGAGCAGGATCTGCCGGCTGATCGCCGACTGGGAGACGTGCAGCTTCTCGCCGGCGGCCGTGAACGACCCGGTGTCGGCAATGGCCCGGATGATCTCCAGCTGCCGCAGATCCATGGCGTCAGGATACCCTGAGCGCGGCGCGCGTCCTTTCGATCGCGTCCTTCAGATACCCCTCATCCATCTCGATCCCGACGAAGCTGACCCCGAGCTGCGCGCAGGCCACCGCGGTCGATCCGAGTCCGAGAAATGGATCCGCAACGACCTGCAGCCGCTCGAGTCCGTGCAGGCGGAGGCACATCTCGGGGAGCTTTGGCGGAAACGTGGCGGGATGCGGCCGGTCCTTCTCGCGGCTCTGAATGGTCTCGTAGGGGATGAACCAGGTGTTGCCACGGCACCGGACGCCGGACGCCGCCGTCCGCCAGCGGCCGACATTGGACTGGTCCTGATACTTCACGCCGATCGCCTGGCGCTCGAGAGGCGTGGTGCCCGCGGGGCTGAAGTGAAAAACGAACTCGTGACAGTCGTGCAGAAATCGCCGACTGTTAATCGGCTTGTAATGGCCGACAGCCAGGTCGTCGGCCAATCCCGCACGGGCGCCGGCAAGCGCCTTTTCGATGGCGATCGACTTGATCCAATGAATGGTGTTCTGCAGGTGCAGGTGCGAGCGCGCCGCCTGGGCGACGTCGATCGCCGTCCACGGGTCGGTGGGCTTTGCGCCGACGTTCAGAAACAGCGAGCCGGCCGGCGACAGGGCGTGAGCCGCGCGGCCGACCCATTCTGAGGTCCATTCAAGGTAGCGCTCGCGCGGCAGCGTGTCCTCGTAGGTCCGGTAACGGATGCCCAGGTTGTACGGCGGTGACGTGACAATCGCCGAGATCGAGCCCGGCGCCAGCCTGCCGAGCAGATCAACCGAGTCGCCGAGGTAGAAGCGGAAGACCGCGCCGCCCGACTTGAAGGTTGTATGGGGTTGTGGGTAACGCAGCACCGCCGCGATTCTACCGTGGCGATCGCGCGGCACCCCTGAAGGGGGTGCCCTACAGGGACAGTCAGGAAGCGCGGGTGATGAGCGGAGTAACGGTCGAAGCCGGTTCGTGGATTGTGTGGTTGCGGCGGTGACTGTGGGCGTCGCACGTGCCGCCCTTTTCCTCGACGTAGGAGACTTCGCGGCTCGTGGCCAGTTCACGATAGCGTCCGATGACGCACCCGCATGTCAGCGTCCGAAATCCGAGGAGTCGAACCAGGCTCATCGCCGCACCCTCCGTTCGATCCATGCCCCTAGCAAACGACGTACCTTCGATTGACACTGATACATGCTGCGAATTAATGCTTGAAGCGTCCTCTGATTTCCTGGCATTTGGAAAGAAAAGGCCGACCGTAGTCAGTATTTCCGGGCAGGTCGTACGTGAGGCCTTGTGCCTGATTGGATCGCGTTCAAACCGTTGGAGTGCGCCGCCGCTCCGTCGCGTCGGGCGGGTCCCGCCGGAGTTGTTCGCTCCCGCGCAGGCGGACCTGCCATGGTACGCTCGGCGCCAATGCGCATGGCGGCGGTTGTCGTCTTCGCGATGATGGCGGCGGGCGGTGTGCGGACGCAGGACCGCTCCGCGCCTGGCGGGGATGCGCGCGTTCAGGCAGCACTCGACGCCGTCGAGAAGACCGAGCCGGCGACGATCGACGCGCAGGTGCGTTTGTGTGAAGTTCCGGCCCCCCCGTTCGGTGAAGGGGCACGAGCGGCGGTCGTCCGGGAAATGCTTCGGTCGGCTGGGCTGAAGAACGTTCGCCTCGATCGCGCGGGCAACGTCGTCGGCGAACGTCCTGGACGCTCACCCCGGCCGAACGTCGTGCTTGCCGCTCACATCGACACCGTCTTTCCCGAGGGGACGGACCTCAAGGTGACGCGCAGCGGCGCGGTCCTCAGCGGTCCGGGCATCGGCGACAACTGCCGCGGCCTGGCCGTTCTCGCCGCCGTCGCGCGCGCGCTCGAGACAGCGGGTGTCGAGACGAACGGCTCGCTAACCTTCGTCGCGACGGTGGGAGAGGAGGGCCTGGGTGATCTGCGCGGGGTGAAAGCCCTCTTCGCCGAGACGCTGAAAGGGCGGGTCGACTACTTTGTGGCGCTCGACGGAAGCGGAAGTTCGATTACAAATGTCGGCGTTGGCAGCCGCCGGTATCGTGCCACGTTCCGCGGTCGCGGCGGTCACAGTTACAACAATTTCGGCCGCGCCAGTCCCGTGAACGCACTCGGCCGCGCCATCGCGCGGATTTCCGATATCCAGGTGCCGTCCGCACCGCGGACGACGTTCAACGTCGGCCGTATTGGCGGGGGCACCGCCGTGAACGCTATCCCCGAAGAGGCCTGGCTGGAAGTGGACCTCAGGTCTTCCGATCAGGCTGCACTCGAGCAGCTGGACAGGTCGTTTCAGCAGACGCTCAGGCAGGCCGCCGCCGCGGAAAACACTCGCTGGAAACAAAATGGCGCGGTGACCGTGACGATCGAACGCGTCGGTGACCGGCCGGGTGGGCGCACGGATGAGCGTTCTCCGATCGTCGAGGCGGCGCTCGAGGCGTCGAAAGCGGTCAAGCTGCCCGCACGTCTGGTGGAAAACTCGACCGATGCAAACGTGCCAATGCAGCTCGGCATTCCGGCGATCTCCATCGCTGCCGGCGGCAGCGGAACCAACACGCATTCGCTGGCGGAGACCTTCGACAGCACCGATTCCGTGCGCGGCACGGCCCGTGCGCTTTTGCTGACGATTGCCCTCAGCCGCCGTTGATCACGCCCTGGCGTGATCCTGCCCGGACTTGACGGCGCGGTAGGTCTCCAGGTCGACCGCACGCTGGCGGGCGGCAGCACCCCGCGCGCGGATCACGCGTATCCAGAAAATCGCGTGGACCGGGACGACCGAGACGAGTTCGGGCATCGTGCGTAGTTCGGGAACGGCCAGCGCCAGGTTCAGCGCGCTCGCCGCTATGAAGACGACCGTAAAGAGCGGGTCGACGCCACCGCCCGGCAGGCCCGGGCCGACCGACATCGCCGTCGTTTCCCACATCGGCCCGTCGCCGCCCTGTCCTTCGTAATACACCTGCAGATAGCGGCCGATACGCTCCACCCCAACGTTCAGTGCGTGGATCGCTTCGAAGCCGGCAATCAGAACGCCCAACGAAACCAACCCGAGGAAGCCGGGGATCGTCATACCCTGCAGCAGCGTCGCGCTCATGGATGCCCAACCAATCACTGTGACCGGGAGAAGGGCCATCCGCACCGTTCCTCGCGCGGCGATTGTCTGACGCAGAACCGTGAACTCCGACTGACTGGGGCTCATGTGTGGCACCTTTTTTGGAAAGGATGAGCGCTTCGCGCCGGCCGAGGTGACGCGAAAGGATACATTAAGCGCTTGCGCGCTAAAGATTGTTTGCTACAATGCCGACACACGCCGTAACAATCTGTCTCACAAAGGGTTGCCCGTGAACCGAGCCCGGCTGTTCAGGAAGCTTAGGTCGATCTGTCTCGTTGCGGCTGTGCTGTCGCTTGGCGTGCCGGAGTTATCCGCCGCCCAGACGGCCGCCAAGAAACCTGCGGCGACCAAGAAAACCACTTACTCCGCGAAGCAGGCCCGGTCCCGCCGGGCGGCCCGGGCGAAGGCTCGCGCGGCTGCCGCACAGCGGGCGGCCGTGGCGCTCAAAGAGGCGCAGCAGCCCCGATTCAAGTTCGACGATACCGGCGCGCTCGTTCCCGACCCCCGCGCCGAGGCCGCGATTATCTACAACCCGCAGACCGGCAAGGTTCTGTGGGAGTCGCATGCCCAGGATCAGCGCTCCATCGCCAGCATCACCAAGGTCATGACCGCGGTCGTCTTCCTGGAAGACTCGCCGGACCTCTCGCAGACGGTAATCGTCCAGCGCGCCGATATGCGGGGTGCCTCGACGACCTACCTGAAGGCCGGCGACAAGGTCACGAAGGAAGATCTGCTCCATCTCATGCTGATTGCCTCCGACAACGCCGCGGCACGCGTCCTTGCACGCAGCTCGTCGTATGGCGCCGAGGGCTTCGTCGCGCGCATGAATCAGAAGGCCATCGACCTGGGCCTGACGAGCACGAAGTACGCGGATACCTCTGGTCTGCTGGCCGCGAACCTGTCGTCTGCATACGACATGGCCCGGCTCATCACCTACGTTTCCACCGTGCCGCAAATCTCGAACGTCATGCAGAAGCAGGAGTACGTCGCGACTGCCGGGCGTCGCCGGATCAACATCCACTCGACCAATCAGCTTGTTCGCATGGGTGACGTGGACGTGCAGGCTGGAAAGACCGGATTCATCACCAAGGCGGGCTACTGCCTGGCCACGCTGCTGCGCCTGCCGCAGGGCGGTCCCCAGGTCGCTGTCGTCGTACTTGGCGCCAAGTCGAACGCCGGCCGCTTCTGGGAGACGCGCCATTTGTTCAACTGGCTCTCGTCGAAGGCGCAGGACCTGATCGGCGGCACGCCGGTCGAAGCCGCCGCCGCCGCCGCGAATTAGCTCGGATGCTTCTTCCTGAAGGCGGAAGCTAAGAGGAATACCTAAGAGGAATAGCCGCGCTGCATCGCTGCCGCATCCAGCGGCAGCGTCGCCACCGTATCGACCATCGGCATTACCGGGCGCGTCGCCCGCCGCCCGTCATACGCCTTCAAGTACCGCCTGCACGCGTCGCACGCGTAGACACGATAGCGGCCGTCCGGCGTGGCGAATGACGTGATCCGCGACCGATCGGAGTTGCGGCAGTACGGACAGGTGAGTGCCTCGTACCTCCACCGCAGCGTGCATCGTCCGCAGATCAAGTGGCGTTCCGCCGCGGGCGTGATCGCGGCAAAGTCCGGCTCGCCGCCGCACAGGGCGCAGTGCGGGTGCGTCCACAACCCGAGCTCTTCGCGCTGCTGCAACACCTCGGCGCAGCGCGATAGAAACGGCCGCATCGCCAATCCAAGGACCTGGCCGACCACCGCGTCGTCTCCCGCGGAGTCGGCAGACATGGGCGTCACGCCAACTGACGCGACGACGTGCGACTCGGAGGCGCTGCGATACCAGTCGCCAGCCGCGGCGAGAAGCGTCATGTCGCGGCCGAGCGTCTGCACGCGCTGAAAGTCGGCATCCTCGAGCGCGCCATGGCGGCGGAGGATGTCGGCCGTTTGCCGGACGAGCAGCCTGAGGTCCGTCAGGTCGAGCGGGATGTCCTCGAAGCGGAGGAGCGGGCGTGCCTCCGCCGTATGGCGCTTGACGACCTCGGCGTTGATGGCGAGCGAGGGGAGAGTAACTCTGCCCTGGACGCGCCGGAACAGTTCGACCAGCTCCAGGTGCATGTCGACCGCTTCGCCGAGCTCCGGATGATCGGCCTTAATCGCACGGAGCGCGGCGGCTTCGCGCGACTCGGCGCGCTGCGGCCGCGGCGGACGTTCTCCCTGATCGGTCACTCAAGGAATCATACACAGACAGCAAACAACAGTTCACACTTCCAGGTGCTCGGTTCCTGGTTCGTGTTCGTCTTCGGTTTGGCTGTTCCGGTTCGGGGTTCGGACTCCGAACTGCGAACATCGCCCGGCGAACCGAGCACCAACGTGAACACGAACTGAGCACCGAGAACGCGGAAGAGTGAACGGTGTTAGGGTTTGTGAGTGCGGGTCCTGATGGTGGCGTCGGAGGCGGTTCCGTTCGCCAAAACCGGCGGATTGGCGGACGTCGTCGGCGCCCTGCCGCGCGCACTCGCCGGTCTCGGACACGAGGTGGATGTGGTGATGCCGCGTTACCGCGGCGTCGACGCGGGTACGCCGGAGCGTGTCATCACTGTGGCGCTCGGCAACCTCATCTCGGACGCGCGCTGCTACGTGGCTGCCGGTGATCGCATCCGCACAATCTTCATCGACCATCCCGGATACTTCGATCGCGATCACCTGTACGGCGCAAACGGCCACGACTACGTCGACAACCCGGAACGCTTCGCGTTTCTGTGTCAGGCGGCGCTGAACTGGGCGGCCGATTCCAGCACTCCCTACGACGTCGTGCACGCGCACGATTGGCAGGCCGGCCTGGTTCCGGTGCTTCACGCCCGCATGGCCGAGTCGAGCCCGGCGGTCGGGCGCCTTGCGACCGTCTTCACGATCCACAACCTCGCGTATCAGGGGGTCTTCGACGCGAGCTGGCTTCCGTATCTCGGCCTCGGCTGGGATCTCATGCGTGTGGACGCGATGGAGTATTGGGGCCGGATCAGTTATCTGAAGGCAGGGGTCGTTTTCAGCCGGTTGATTACCACCGTGAGTCCCCGGTACGCGCAGGAGATTCAGACTCCGGAGCTGGGGTTCGGTTTCGACGGGATTCTCCGTGCGCGTGGCGCTGATTTGATCGGGATCCTAAACGGGATCGACTACGATCAGTGGGATCCGCAGCGCGATCCGAACATTCCCAGGCCGTACCACGCCGCCGACCTGACGGGCAAGGACGCAGCGAAGCGGGAACTGCTCG
>Ga0307413_10000280_pt1 | contig 15625 bp, 10 predicted proteins | sample DK1Ometagenome_3_FD_203714 | JGI IMG/M metagenome (GOLD analysis project Ga0307413, IMG submission 203714) | Maize rhizosphere microbial communities from greenhouse at UC Davis, California, United States - DK15-O-2 | ecosystem: Host-associated > Plants > Roots > Rhizosphere > Soil | place: USA... | reverse complement strand
CCGGAGTGGACGAACCTCTGGTGTTCCGGTTGTCACGCCAGTGGCATTGCCGGGTAGCTATGTTCGGAAGCGATAACCGCTGAAAGCATCTAAGCGGGAAGCGCGCCTCAAGATGAGATCTCCCGGGAGCTTGACTCCCCTGAAGGAACCATCAAGACCAGGTGGTTGATAGGCTGGGTGTGTAAGTGCAGCAATGCATTGAGCTAACCAGTACTAATGATCCGTGTGGCTTGACCATATAACCTCAAGTGGCCTTGGACTCGACGACGCGTCGACATTCCAAACCTCAATCGCTACGTCCCACCCCATGCAAGCTGGCGCCGAAAGGCGACGCTTCAACAGCTTGCCCAGTGACAATAGCTGTGTGGCACCACCCGATCCCATCCCGAACTCGGAAGTGAAACGCACACGCGCCGATGGTAGTGTGGCCTAAGCCATGCAAGAGTAGGTCATCGCTGGGCATTTACACCCAAGGCCGGTCCCCGAAAGGGACCGGCCTTTTTTTATGGCGATTGGAAACCGGAAAGGATCCGGCGGCTGTCTTGGCGGACGGCTTTGTAGGAGCGACGTGAGTCGCGATCGGACAATCGTCTGCCGAACCGGCTCCCCGATCGCGACTTACGTCGCTCCTACACCACCTACACCACCTACACCACCTGCACCAGCTGCGAAGCGGACGGGGTGGCGGGCACCGCGCGGTATGTCACCACCAGCACGTCCCGGTGCGATGCCAAACCCGGGTCCAGCGGCGTCACCGCCGTTACACCATGGTAGACCCGCGCGTCCGCCACCAGGGCGGCATCGAGGGAGCGGGTCAAGGTGAAGCTTCCCAACTCCCGGCCGTCATCGGCGTGGATGGTGGTGGTCCCACTCGCGACGTTTTCGCGGTCCATGAGCAGCACCAGAACATAGTCGACGCCATCACGATGCATGCCTTCGGGCGTGGGCTGGCCCGGGTTGCGGGCATCGGCTTCGATCCGGAACTGGTGGACTTCGATCTTCCAGGAAGGCGGTGGCGTCGGCTCGATATGCTCGAACACCGCGCGGCTGAAATCGAGGATCGTGGACAGGCAGGGATGCGCGATGATGTGCGGCAGCACCGGCTCGAACCAGCGCTCGATACCGCCCTGCAAGCGGTTGTAATCCACGCTCTGGTAATGCGGCTGATGCGACTCCGGCTTCACCGGTTGGCCTGGCGAGGCCGAGAACACGCAATGCCGACGGCGCCGCTGGCGTCCGGTGGCGGCGAGGTAGGTATCGACGCCGAGCCCGTTCCAGCTGGCGACAAATCCGTCCCAGTCATCGAGCCCGCCGAACCGCTCGAGCAGCGTGCGGGTCGCGGCATGGTCGACGAAGGCAAAGCCATCGTCGCGGATGGCGGCTTCGAGCGATTGCGCGGTGTGGGCTGGAAGTTCGCTCACAATGGCAGGCGACCCACGCGCCCGCACCGGCAGCCATCGCTGCCCCCGGGATGCACTTCGTCCACGCCCCGCCGCGCCGCGGCGAGGGCAGCGGGACGCACATACCTGCAGGCAACACCGAGAGTCATGGAGAGCACGCACCGGGAAAGGTGCAAGATTATCCGAAAACGACAACGGCGCCGTCGGGCGCCGTTGTCGGGAACGCGGGTTGACGGCTATCTGGCAGCCGGTTCCGGCGTCATCATCGCGTCGCGAGCGGCGCGGAACGCGTTGCCCTCGTACCAGTTCGGCCACTGTCCGTCCCTGGTGAGGACCTCACCCACGCCATACAGCGCCTGCAGATCCTCGACCACGCCATCCATGTTCCAGGCCGGGTCGAACTCGTCCGAGGCCTGGTGGTAGCGGTTGTCGCGGTAGTCCAGATGCGCGGCCTGGCCGGCATCGACGCCGCCTTCCACCAGTTCCTCGCCGCCCTTGGCATACAGCGCGGGCACCCCGGCCTTGGCGAAGTTGAAATGGTCGGAGCGGAAGTAGAAACCGCTCTCGGGCGTGGCCTCGGCGTGCAGCACGCGGCCTTGCCCGTCGGTGACCTGCTTGAGCACGTCCTCCAGTTCGGAGTTGCCCAGCCCGACCACGGTCATGTCGCGGGTGCGACCGATCACCGGCATTGCGTCGAGGTTGATCACGGCGACGGTCCTGTCGAGCGGCACGCTCGGGTGGGCGACGTAGTACTTCGACCCGAGCAGGCCGGATTCCTCCAGCGTCACGGCCAGGAACAGCACCGAGCGTTCGGGTGCGGGCTCCTGCGCGACGAAGGCTTCGGCTATCTCGAGGATGCCGGCAATGCCGGTCGCGTTGTCGATCGCACCGTTGTAGATGCTGTCGTCGCCGGCCGCCGCCTCGCCGTCGTGGCCGTGGTCGCCGAGGTGGTCCCAGTGGCCCATGTAAATCACCGCCTCGTCCGGGCGGGTGCTGCCGGGCAGTCGCGCCAGCACGTTCTGCGAGGACTTCTCGGTGGTGGTGCTTCTGAGGTCGAGCGACAGCGTGGCGTCGAGTTCGATGGGCTTGAACCCGGGCGTGTTGGCGGCCTTGTACAGGTCGTCGAGGTCATGCCCGAGGTCGCCGAGCAGCGTGCGCGCGGTGTCGCCGGTGATCCAGCCCTGCGCGGGCAGGCGCGGTTCGGGGTCGTCCTTGGCCGGCAGGTCGAACTGCGGGCCGGACCAGGAGTTCTCCACCACGTCCCAGCCGTAGGACGCGCCCTCGGTGTCGTGGATGATCAGCGCCGCGGCGGCGCCCTGGCGCGCGGCCTCTTCGTACTTGTAGGTCCAGCGACCGTAGTAGGTCATCCGGTTGCCCTCGAACAACCCGGCATCCTGGGTATGGAAGCCCGGGTCGTTGACGAACATGACGACCGTCTTGCCCTTGACGTCGATCCCGGCGTAATCGTTCCAGCCCAGCTCCGGCGCGTTGACGCCGTAGCCCACGAACACCAGTTCGCTGTCGTCGATATTGACCTGCGGCTTGCCGCTGCGGGTGCCGACCATCATCTGGGTGCCGTATGCGAGTTCGCGCGGCTTGCCGTCGACGGTCACGGTGAGCACGGTCGACGGGTCGGCGGTGGTCTCGACCATCGGCACGGTCTGCAGGTAGCTGTCGCCGTTGCCGGGCTGCAATCCCAGGCGCTTGAACTGCTCGACCAGGTAGGCGACGGTCTTTTCCTCGCCGACGCTGCCCGGCGCGCGGCCGGCGAACGCATCGGACGACAGGGTCTGCACGTGCGCGGCGAAATCACCGGCGGTGATGGCCGGGTCGAACGCGTGGTCGGGTTGTGCCCCGGCGGGCTCGGCGCTGGTCGATTCGACCGGCGCCTCGGCCGGCTTGTTGCAGGCCGCGAGTACGAACGCGGCGGCCATGGCGGCGGCCATGGCGGACAGGGGCGGGATGCGTGACATGGAGCCTCCGGAGGCGACTGGACGCCCGATGGTAGCAGCGTCCCCGCAACCCGCCAGCGCGCGGGTCCCGGTTCGTCCGCTAGTTCCCGCTCGGCGCCCGGTCCCCTTCGTAGCGCACGGCGGTGGCACCGGTGACGGCGCCGATCTTCGCGCTCTCGTGGACGTACAGCTCGACCTCGCGCTCGAACACCATCGCCCCGTCGACCCGTGCGTTCGGACCGATGATCACCCGCGGATTGCGCTTGCGGAAACTGAACGACGTCGGCTGAGGCTTCTCGTAATGGATGCCGCCGCGCACGTGCGAGTCGGCGCCGACGGTGAGGTCGGCGGTGACGGTCTCGATGTCGCCGACGACCTCGGTGCCGACCAGGCCGATCGAGCCGTTGACCGTTTCGACCCCGCCGCCGATCCTGCTGCCGCGGTCGACGAAGATCCCGCCGTTGACGCTTTCGACATCGCCGTCGAGCTGCAGTCCGGTGCCGATCTGGATGTCGCCGTTGACGGTCGACACGCCGCTTGCGTGCACGTCGTCGCCGACATCGATGCCGCCGTTGACGGTCGCGGCGTCTTCCACCCGGGCGCCCGTGGCGATGTCGATGGAGCCGTTGACGGTCTCGACATCCCCGGCAACCTCACCCGCGGCGATATCGATCGATCCGTTGACCTTGCTGTGGTCGTCGGAGGCGAGTGCCACCGGGGCGGCGGTGAACAGGGCCAGCGAAAGGGCGAGGGCGAGGCGTTGGACGGTCATGAGGGGTCGGTCCCGGGTCAGTGGATGTATGGTCTGTGATGCGCGCGGCGGGGAAAGGGTTTACCCGGCGGCCCGCGGGTTCGGCTTCGCTACAATCGGGGCCTGCCCGAACAACCGGAAGCCCCACAGTGCCAGCATCCCCCGAGTCCGCCCCGCCGGCGCCTGCCATTCGTCCCGTCGTGCTGCTGATCCTCGATGGCTGGGGGCACCGCGAAGAGACCGCCGACAATGCGCTGGCCCAGGCCCGGTTGCCGAACTGGGACGCGCTGCTGGCTGCCGCGCCCAACACCCTCATCCACACCGAAGTCCGCCATGTCGGCCTGCCGGACGGGCAGATGGGCAACTCCGAAGTCGGCCACATGAACCTTGGCGCCGGCCGCATCGTTTACCAGGACCTGACCCGGATCGACGCGGCGATCGGGGACGGCAGCTTCTTCGCCAACACCGAGCTGCGGGCCGCCTGCACCGCCGCCAAGTCGGGCGACTCGACCCTGCATCTGCTCGGCCTGCTGTCGCCGGGCGGTGTCCACAGCCACGAAGACCACCTCTTCGCGATGATCGAGATGGCCCGCCGCGAAGGCGTGCCGAAGGTCGCCGTGCACGCCTTCCTCGATGGCCGCGACACACCACCGCGCTCGGCGCGGCCGAGCCTGGAGAAGCTGCAGGCCGCCTGCGACCACGCCGGCAACGCGCGCATCGCCAGCATCTGCGGGCGCTACTTCGCGATGGACCGCGACCAGCGCTGGGATCGCCAGCGGCTGGCCTGGGACGCAATCGTCGAAGCTGTCGCGGAACAGCACGCCGATGACGCGCTGACCGCGCTCGATGCGGCCTATGCGCGCGGCGAGAACGACGAGTTCGTCGCCGCCACCGTGATCGGCGCGCCGGCCCCGATGGCCGATGGCGATGCGGTGGTGTACATGAACTTCCGCGCCGATCGCGCCCGCCAGTTGACCGCGGCGTTCGTGTCGCCCGGCTTTGACGGCTTCCAGGCACGCCGCCCGGCGCTGTCGCGATTCACCTGCCTGACCGAGTACGACGCCAAGCTGCCGGCGCCGCTGGCGTTCGCGCCGGACGACCTGCGCAACACCCTCGGCGAGGTATTGGCCGACCACGGCCTGCGGCAACTGCGCATCGCCGAGACCGAGAAGTACGCCCACGTCACCTTCTTCTTCAGCGGCGGCCGCGAGGAACCCTACGCCGGCGAGACCCGGACCCTGGTGCCGAGCCCGAAGGTCGCGACCTACGACCTGCAGCCGGAGATGAGCTGCCCCGAAGTCACCGACCGGCTCACCGCGGCGATCCGCTCGGGCGACATCGACGTCGCCATCTGCAACATCGCCAATCCCGACATGGTCGGCCACAGCGGCAACCTCGCGGCGGCCGTGCAGGCGGTCGAGGCGGTCGACGTCGCGATCGGCGCGGTGGTGGCAGCCGTGCGTGACACCGGCGGCGCGCTGCTGGTGACCGCCGACCACGGCAATGTCGAGATGATGCGCGACCCGGTCTCGGGCCAGCCGCACACCTCGCACACCGTCGGTCCGGTGCCGCTCGCCTACCTCGGCCCGCGCGCGGCCGACCTGCGTAGCGGCGGTGCCCTGCGTGATGTCGCCCCGACCCTGCTCGACCTGCTGGGCCTGCCGCAACCGGCCGAAATGACCGGCCAGAGCCTGCTGCTGGACCGCGGCACGGACCGGTCGGCCGGCTGATGGCGCGGATCGTCGCCGCGGTCGCCATGCTCGCCGCCTGCCTGGCGGCGACGCCTGCCGCCGCCCAGAGCAGCCGCGAAACCGAGAAAAAGCTGCAGACGATCAAGAAGGAACTCAAATCGGTCGCCGCCGAACGCCGCGAGATCGAATCCAAACGTGGCGCCGCCACCCGCGAGCTGCGCGCCGCCGACGAACAGGTCGCCGCCTCGAGCCGGCAACTGCGCGCGACCCGGCAGCAACTGGCCTCCAGCGAGGAAAAGCTCGCCGGACTGCAGCAACGCCGCACCGCGCTTGAAGGCACGCTCGGCAACCGCCGCGACGAACTCGCCGGCCTCCTGCGCGCGGCCTATGCCCAGGGCGACGCGGCACCGCTGAAGCTGCTGCTGGCGCAGGACCGCGTCGCCGATGCCAATCGCCTGCTGACCTACCACCGGTACGTACAGAAGGACCGGGCCGAACGGATACGCACGTTGACCAGCGAACTGGCCGAGCTCGATGCCGTCGAACGCGAAATCGCCGCCCGTCGCGCCGAGCTCGAGGCCACCCGTGAACGCCAGCGCGAGCAACTCGCCAAACTCGAGCGCGACCGCGAATCGCGGAAAAAACTGGTCGCCACGCTCGACCGGCGCTACCAGGACAGACGCGGCCGCGAGCAGGCGCTCGGCCGTGACGCCAAGGGTCTTGAGAAGGTGCTGAAGCAGTTGCGCGCCGCCGCCGCCCGTGCCGAAGCCCAGCGCCGCGCCGCCGCCGAGAAGGCCGAACGCGAAGCCCGCGAGGCCCGTGAAGCCGCCCGCCGCGCCGGCGAGCCCGCACCGGCGCCACCCCGCAAGACCGCGGTCGCCGCCACCGGGCCCGCGGTCGGCGGTGCCGGCTGGCCACTCGCCGGCACCCTGCTCGCCGGCTACGGCGCCAAGCTGCCTGACGGTCGCAAGAGCGAGGGCCTGCTGATCGGGGCCGGCGCCGGCAGCACGGTCAAGGCGGTTGCCGATGGCACGGTGGTCTACGCCGAATGGATGAGCGGCTTCGGACTGATCCTGATCGTCGACCACGGCAACGGCTACATGAGCCTGTACGCCCACAACGACGCGCTGCTGCACGATGCCGGCGATACGGTCAGCCGCGGCGATGCGGTGTCCACCGTCGGCAGCTCCGGCGGCCACGGTCGTCCGGCGCTGTATTTCGAGCTGCGGCGCAATGGCGAGCCGGTCAACCCGGGTACGTGGCTCGATCGTTGATCGCGCGGATGCATCGACCTTTACGAAACTTTCCGTTCCCGCCCCCCAGGATCGGGGCTGAACCGTCGCTCCGGCCCGCAACAGCACCGGTCGGAACGAACCCGGGCCGCATGCGGTCCGATCTCCATCGTTTCCGGAGTTCCTCCATGCCCTTGCGTCATCCCGTTGCGTCCGCCCTCGCCATTGCGCTGCTGCTCGCCGCCACACCAGTCCTCGCGCAGGACGCGGCCCCGGCCGAGCCGGTCGAGCCGACTCCGGCGCAGGCCGCTCCCGCCGAGGCGGGTGCCGCCGTCGCGGCCGGGGAAAGCGCGGCCGACAGCGGGTCGAAGATCCCGCTCGACGAGATCCGCCGCTACGTCGCCGTCTACAGCGCGGTCAAGGCCGCCTATGTCGAGCCGGTCGACGACGAGCAACTGATGCACTCGGCGATCCGCGGCCTGCTGCTCGACCTCGACCCGCACAGTGCCTACCTCGAAGGCGACGCGGCGGAGGATTTCGAGGAGCAGTCGCGCGGCAACTACGACGGCATCGGCGTGGAAATCTTTCGCCAGCCCGACGGCACCCTGCGCGTGATTGCGCCGATCGACGATACCCCGGCCAAGCGCGCCGGAGTGAAGGCCGGCGACCTGATCGTCGAGATCGACGGCAAGCGCCTCACCGCCGGCGATGACGACGAGTCCGCGCCATTGCGCGGCGAGCCCGGAACCTCGGTCGAGCTGACCATCGTCCGCGATGGCGTCGACGAGCCCGTGCACCTCACCGTCGAACGCCAGACCATCCGCATCGCCAGCGTGCGCAGCCGGATGCTGGAGCCGGGCTACGGCTATGTCCGGATCAGTGCCTTCCAGGCCGACACCGCCGCCGATTTCGAACGCCAGCTGGCGGGCCTGTCGGAGGAGGCCGGTGGCCGGTTGCGCGGACTGGTGATGGACCTGCGCAGCAATCCCGGCGGCCTGCTGACCTCCGCGGTCCAGATCGCCGATGCCCTGCTCGAGGATGGCGGCATCGTCAGCACCCGCGGCCGGATCGCGGTCAGCGACGCGGTGTTCAGCGCCACCCCGGGCGATCGCCTCGATGGCGCACCGGTGGTGGTGCTGGTCGATGCCGGATCGGCCAGCGCGTCCGAAGTACTGGCCGGCGCCCTCAGCGACAACGGCCGCGCCCGCGTGGTCGGCAGCCGCACCTTCGGCAAGGGTTCGGTGCAGACCCTGCTGCCGCTCGACAACGGCGACTCGGTCAAGCTCACCACCGCGCGCTACTACACGCCCAGCGGCAAGTCGATCCAGGCGCTGGGCATCGTGCCCGACGTGGTGCTGCATGCGGACGGCGACGCCGAAAACGGCGGCCCGGCACCGTATTCCGAAGCCGACCTGCCCGGCCACCTCAGTGGTGACGGCGAGGACCAGCCGGGCATCAATGCCGGTGACGTGCTCGATGGCGACAGCTACATCGCCGCGGCCCTGGTCGAACTGAAAAAGCAGGTGGCGACCGCGAAGCCGGTGCCGAAAGGCTGAGCTCCGCCCCGGGCCGCCGCCGGGTATCCCGGTTTCAGTAACCGCGCGTGCGGCGCATCCGCCGCGCGATCCCCGCCCGCGCGAGCAATGCGAAGGCGCCGCCGAACGCGAAGCCGGCAAGGTGCGCCGACCATGCGATCGCGCCGAAGGCCGGGCCGATGAAGGTGAACACCACCTGCAGCAATGCCCATACCCCGATCAGCAGGGCGGCGGGCACCTTCACGAACTGCAGGAACAACCCCAACGGCACCACCACCCCCAGCCGGGCGCCGGGGAACAGCGCCAGGTACGCGCCGATCAGCGCCGACACCGCGCCGCTGGCGCCAATGATCAACCGATCCGGGGTCGCGATCGCGATCACCGCGGCGAGGTTGGCGGCCGCGCCACCCAGCAGGAACAGCAAACCGAACCGCCACGAGCCCATGGCCCGCTCGGCCGGAAGGCCGAAGATCAGCAGGAACACCAGGTTGCCCAGCAGGTGGGCCCAGTCGGCATGCAGGAACAACGCCGTGACCAGCCGCAGCAGGCTGTCGTTCTGCAAGGCCTGTCGCCAGCCGGTCGAGCTGCCCAGGCCGCCCGACAGCGCACCCCAGTCCAGCAGCAACTCGCGCTGGTCGGCGTCGGGCAGCAGGGTCAGCCAGGTGAAGCAGCCCCACAGCCCCACGAACAGCAACGGGGTGGCCCATCGCAGGGAGGATTTGTGGCGGGAGGGGATCGCAATGAACATGAATAGGCAACGGTCTGATCCGCCCGGACATCATGCCCGCAAAAGGGTCGCGGGGTGGGGTTGTTAGGGCAGGGTTAAACGCTATAGTGCAGACGGCGCCGTATGGCAGCCCCATAACAACAGAATCGCCCGATGACACGCCAATTGGAGATTTCAAGCATGCAGCACGCACACCGCACTTCCCGCCTGTCGGCGCTCGCGCTGGGCATCACCGGCGCGCTTGTACTGGGCCAGGTCCATGCGACCGGTTTCCAGATCCGCGAGAACAGCGTCCAGAACCTGGGTCGCGCCAACGCGGGCACCACCGTTGCCCAGAATGATGCCTCCGTCGTTTCCAACAACCCGGCGGCGATGACCAACCTCGACCGCACTACGGTGCAGGCCGACCTCACCGTGATCGACCTCACCGCCGAGTTCAACGGTTCGGCCACCAGCGCGTTCGGCACCCCGGTGGCCGGCGGCGACGGCGGCGACCCGGGCGAGCCGACCGCGGTGCCGGCGCTCGCCGTGGTGGTGCCACTGAGCGGCGCGTTCGAAGGCCTGACCGTCGGCGCCAGCATCGGCGCGCCGTTCGGCCTGAAGACCGAATACGACTCCGACTGGGTCGGTCGCTACAACGCGATCACCTCCGACCTCAAGACCATCGACCTGACCTTCTCGGCGGCGCTGCAGCTTGACGAGCACCTGTCGATCGGCGCCGGCCTGATCTACGAGCGCGCCGAGGTCACCCTGTCCAACGGCATCGACTTCGGCGCCGGCCTGGCCGCGCAGGGCGTTCCGGGCTTCGCCCCGGGCTCGGCCGACGGCGAGGTTGCGTTCACCGGCGACAACAACGGCATCGGTTACGTCTTCGGCCTGCAGTACCGTGTCAACGACCAGCTCGCGTTCGGCTACTCGCACCGCTCCGAGATCGAGCACGACCTCGAGGGCAATGCCGACTTCACCGTGCCGGCCAGCGCCGCGGGTGTCTTCAATGCGTTCGGCATCCACACCTACGACGACGGCGCGATCTACGCCCCGCTGACCAACCCGGCGGTGCACACCGCGAGCGTGAAGTACGACTTCAACGACCGCTTCCGCATGATGGCCGACTACCAGCGCACCAACTGGAGCTCGCTGGAGTCGGTGGACATCTACCGCGCCAACGGCACCCCGATCGGGCAGGAGCCGTTCAACTGGCAGGACACCTCGATGTTCGCGGTGGGTGGCGAGTACGACATCAGCGAGACGCTGACCCTGCGCGCCGGCGTCTCGGCCGACGAGTCGCCGACCAACGACGAGGCCCGCACCCCGCGCCTGCCCGACAACGACCGCATGCTGTACTCGATCGGCCTGGGCTGGAACGTGTCGGACAACCTGACCATCGACGCGGCCTACATGAACATCCAGATCGACGATCCGTCGGTCGACGTGCTGTCCTCGAGCAGCTCGCGCCTGGTCGGCGAGTTCAACGGCCATGCCGACCTGTTCGGTATCTCGGCGCGCTACAAGTTCTGATCCCGCGGCATGCCGAAAAAGAAAAGCCCCGCTCCGGCGGGGCTTTTTTGTTGCATGTCGAAACGGCTACTCGCCCAGGGTCAGCAGCGACGCATTGCCACCGGCGGCGGTGGTGTTGATGGTGACCGTCTTCTCGTTGGTGAAGCGCGGCAGGTAGTGCGGGCCGCCGGCCTTCGGGCCGGTGCCCGACAAGCCATGGCCGCCGAACGGCTGCACCCCGACCACCGCGCCGATCTGGTTGCGGTTGACGTAGCAGTTGCCGACGTTGATCCGCGCCGCGATCTTCTCGACGGTCGCGTCGATCCGCGAATGCACGCCCAGGGTCAGGCCGTAGCCGGTGCCGTTGATCGCGTCGATCACCTTGTCCAGTTCACCGGCCTTCCAGCGGATCACGTGCAGCACCGGGCCGAACACTTCCTTCTCGAGCTGGCCGAGCGACTCCAGCGCATACGCGCGCGGGGCGAAGAAGCTGCCATGCGCGGTGCCGTCACCCATCGCCACGGTCGCGATCGGCGTCGCCTCGCGGTCCATCCGCGTGGCGTGCGCCTGCAGCATCTCCAGGGCGTCCTCGTCGATCACCGGGCCGACGTCGGTCGACAGCAACCCCGGGTCGCCGACGCTGAGCTCGGCCATCGCCCCGGCCAGCATGGTGGTGACCTTGTCGGCGATGTCGTCCTGCACGAACAGCACGCGCGCGGCCGAGCAGCGCTGGCCGGCCGAGGTGAACGCCGAGCTCATCGCGTCCTTGATCAACTGCTCCGGCAGCGCCGACGAGTCGGCGATCAACGCGTTCTGGCCGCCGGTCTCGGCGATCAGCACGCCGATCGCGCCGTCGCGCGAGGCCAATGCGCGGTTGATCGCGTTGGCGGTCTCGTTGGAGCCGGTGAATGCGACGCCGGCGATGCGCACGTCCTTGGTCAGTGCGGCACCGACGGTCATGCCGTCGCCGGGCACGAACTGCAGTACGTCCTCCGGCACGCCGGCCTCGTGCAGCAGGCGGGTGGCGTAGTAGCCGACCAGGTTGGTCTGTTCGGCCGGCTTGGCGATCACGCTGTTGCCGGTCGCCAGCGCCGCCGCGACCTGGCCGATGTAGATCGCCAGCGGGAAGTTCCACGGGCTGATGCAGACGAACACGCCGCGGCCGGACAGCTGCAGGGTATTGGTCTCGCCGGTCGGGCCGGGCAGGGCCTCGGGGGTGAACATCTTGCGCGCCTGGCAGGCGTAGTAGCGCAGGAAGTCGACCGCCTCGCGCACTTCGCCGACGCCGTCCGGGATGGTCTTGCCGGCGTCCTTGGTGCACATCGCGATGAACTCGGCCATGCGCGACTCGAGCAGGTTGGCAGCGTGCTCGAGGATCGCCGCGCGGCTCGCGGCGGGGGTCGCGTCCCACTTCGGTTGTGCGGCGACCGCATTGACCAGCGCCTGCTCGACCGTCGCGGCGTCGGCCGGCAGCCACTGCCCGACCACTTCGCGGCGGTCGGCCGGGTTGGTCACCGGCAAGCGCTCGCCGACCGGCTTCGCGCCGGGCACCAGCGGCTCGGCGAACCAGTCGTTGCGCACCGCGGCGTTGACCTGCTCGGCGAGCGTGCGCAGTTTGTCGTCGTTGGCGAGGTTGACGCCCATGGAGTTGCTCCGGTCGCAGTATTTCATTGAGTTGGCGTGGCTGCGGTACAGGTCGACCGGCAGCGGGATGCGGGGGTGCGGGATGGTCTCGAACGCGCAGACAGCCTGCACCGGGTCGCGGATCAGGTCTTCGATCGCGACGTTCTCGTCGGTGATGGAGTTGACGAAGCTGGAGTTGGCGCCGTTCTCGAGCAGGCGCCGCACCAGGTACGGCAGCAGGTCCTCGTGGCTGCCGACCGGCGCGTACACGCGGCACGGCACGTCGAGGCGGTCGGCCGGGATCACCTCGGCGTAGAGGTCGTCGCCCATGCCGTGCAGCTTCTGGAACTCGAACGCCACCTTGCGCCCGCCCAGGTTCGCCATCCGGTGCACGGCGGCGATGGTGTGGGCGTTGTGGGTGGCGAACATCGGGTAGATCGCGTCGGCCGCGTCCAGCATCCGGCGTGCGCCGGCGAGGTAGGACACGTCGGTGTTCGGCTTGCGCGTGAACACCGGATAGCCGGGGTGGCCGTCGACCTGGGCGCGCTTGATCTCGCTGTCCCAGTAGGCGCCCTTGACCAGGCGCACCGGGATCCGGCGGCCGGTCCGGCGGGCGAGGTCGGCGATGAAGTCGATCACCTCCAGCGCGCGCTTCTGGTACGCCTGGATCGCCAGCCCGCAGCCCTCCCAGCCTTCCAGCGAGGCATCGGCGTAGGCGCCGGCAAACACGTCGAGCGACAGTTCCAGGCGGTCGGCCTCCTCGGCGTCGACGGTGAATCCGATGCCGTGCGATTTCGCCAGCTGCGCCAGTTCCAGCACGCGCGGGGTCAGCTCGGCCAGCACCCGGGCGCGTTTGGCGTGCTCGTAGCGCGGGTGCAGCGCCGACAGCTTCACCGAAATGCTCGGGGTGCCGAAGATGTCCTTGCCGTGGAAGTCGCCACTGGCGCCGATCGCGTGGATCGCCCGCCGGTAGGCCTCCATGTAGCGCAGCGCGTCGGCCTCGGTCAGCGCCGCCTCGCCGAGCATGTCGTAGGAGTAGCGGTACTGCACGTTGCGGCCCTTGGTCGAGCGCGCCAGTGCGTCGGCGATGGTCTGTCCCATCACGAACTGGTGGCCCATGATCTTCATCGCCTGGCGCACCGCCAGCCGGATCACCGGCTCGCCGACGCGGCCGATCAGCCGCTTGAAGGCGTTATGCACGTCGCGCTTGGTGTCGTCGGCCAGATCGACCAGGTGGCCGGTCAGCATCAGGCCCCAGGTCGATGCGTTGACCAGCACCGAGTCGGACTTGCCCATGTGGCGCTTCCAGTCGGCCTCGCCGAGCTTGTCGCGGATGAGCTTGTCGGTGGTTTCCTCGTCGGGGATGCGCAGCAGGGCCTCGGCCACGCACATCAGCAGCACGCCTTCCTCGCTGCCGAGGTCGTACTGGCGCATGAAGGCCTCGATCGCGTCCTGGTCCTGCGCGCGCGCGCGGACCCGCGTGACCAGGTCGGCCGCGACCGCCTGTACGGCGGTGCGCTCGGCCTCGGGCAGGCGGGCCTGCTCGACCAGGCTGTGGACGTGGGCGGTCTCGTCGCGGACCCAGGCGGCGGTGATCGCCGCACGGGGGCCGATCGGCGGCGCCGGCAATTCGGGGCTGATCAGCATCCGCGTACCCGGATGGGCGGGCGGGCCTTCTTGAAGGGGAAAATCGGTGGACATGGGACCCGCAAGCGAGCGTGGAAATGACGCATAGTCTAGGGCTTGCGACCCCCGTTGCGCGCATGCCCGAAAAGGCGATTCACATGGCGATACCCGGGAACCGCGACGGCGGTCCAAAAGGCCCGTGGCGGGACCGCGTACAGGCCTTCCCGGCACTGTCGGCGCGCGGTCGCCGGACCTGCCACGGCTTGCCGCAAACCGGCCCGGCGGCTACCATTTACCGGCTATCCATCGCACCAATGGGCGCTTTGTCCCGGGTGTGGCGAGTCCCGCGCGGGCTCGCAGCCACCTCTCCATTGACCATCCTGCGCCGGCAAGGCGCGCGGCGGCGGGAGTGGCAGCTTGCGGAAAATGAAAACCTAACCAATTGATTATCAAGCTGATCCTGGGGCTCGAACCAATGAAAGCCGGTCGTATCAAACAGTGGGCAGCGGGCGTGGCGATGATCGCCTCGCCGTTCGTTGCGTTCGCACAGAGTGCCGACCCGGAGCGCTGGCAGCTCAACATGGGTCGCGGCGTCACCCACCTGTCGAACAACGCCTACGAGGCGCACATGATGGCGCTGTGGATCTGCGTCGCGATCGGCGTGCTGGTGTTCGGTGCGATGGCGGTGGCGATGTTCCGCTTCCGCAAGTCGCGCGGCGCGGTGCCCGACAGGGACTTCACCCACAGCACCAAGCTGGAGATCTTCTGGACGGTGATCCCGGTGGTCCTGCTGGTGCTCATGGCGGCGCCGGCGACCAGCAAGCTGATCGACATGTACGACACCCGCGCCTCCGAGATGACCGTCAAGGTCACCGGCTACCAGTGGATGTGGAAGTACGAGTACCTGGGCGAGGACGTCGAGTTCACCAGCCGCCTGGCGCGCGAGAGCGACGCGGTGCGCCAGAGCGGCGTGCTGCCGACGATGGACGCCAATCCGAACTACCTGCTCGACGTCGACAACATGCTGGTGCTGCCGACCGACACCAAGATCCGCTTCGTGATCACCGCCGACGACGTGATCCACGCGTGGTGGGTGCCGGCGCTGGGCTGGAAGCAGGACGCGATCCCGGGCATCGTCAACGAGGCCTGGACCGACATCTCCACCCCGGGCATCTACCGCGGCCAGTGCGCCGAGCTGTGCGGCAAGGACCACGGCTTCATGCCGATCGTGGTCAAGGCGGTGCCGCCGGCCGAGTTCGAGCAGTGGCTCGCCGCGCAGAAGGCCCCCGTGGCCGCGCCGGCGCCGGCAACCCCGGCCGAAGCCGCCCCGGTCGAGCCGCAGCCCGAATCCGAAACCGACGCCACCGACAGCGCCACCGCAGTCGCGGTCGCCGGCTGATCGCAAGCATTCCGCAGTCCAGAACCCCATTTGAGGTAGCCCATGGCCACCACGCACGCCGCCACCGCCGACCACCACGATGACCATGCCCACAAGCAGGGCTTCATCGAGCGTTGGTTCTTCTCGACCAACCACAAGGACATCGGCACGCTGTACCTGGTCTTCAGCTTCCTGATGTTCATCGTCGGCGCG
>Ga0307413_10000279_pt1 | contig 15635 bp, 12 predicted proteins | sample DK1Ometagenome_3_FD_203714 | JGI IMG/M metagenome (GOLD analysis project Ga0307413, IMG submission 203714) | Maize rhizosphere microbial communities from greenhouse at UC Davis, California, United States - DK15-O-2 | ecosystem: Host-associated > Plants > Roots > Rhizosphere > Soil | place: USA... | reverse complement strand
TCGCGCTGCACTCGCCGGCGCCGGCCGTGCTCGCCGCGAGCTGGGCCATCCTGCGCGAGTCGCTGGTCGCGGCCGGCGAGGCGAGCCGGGCGGACAAGGAGGTCGTCGCTGCCGCGGTGTCGGCCGCCAACAGCTGTCCGTACTGCGTCGAGGTGCACACCATGGCGCTGGACTCGCTCGGCCGCGACACCGCCGACGAACGGACCGGGGCACTGGCCGCCTGGGCGGCGAAGGACGGTGGCCACCTCGGTGACGTCGGCGCCGCCGCCCGGACCGAGCTGATCGCCACCGCGGTGACCTTCCACTACCTGAACCGCATGGTGAACCTGTTCCTGCTGGAGTCGCCGCTGCCGCCGCAGGTGCCGGCGTCGGCCCGGCCGAAGGTCCGCGGGGTGCTGGGCAGGGTGCTGCGCCCGGCCGACGCGGCGCCGGGTGACGCGGTCGACCTGCTGCCCGCCGCGGTCGCGCCGGCCTGGGCGGACCTGAGCTGGGCCAAGGGCAACCCGGTGATCGAGACGGCGTTCGTCAGGGCGGCCGCCGCGGTGGATGCCGCGGCCGGGCCGGTGCTGCCGCCGGCCGTACGCGAGCTGGTGCTGGCCGAACTGGCCGGCTGGGACGGCACCGCGCCCGGCCTGTCGCGGTCCTGGGTCGACGAGACCGTCGCGGCGGCCGACCTCGCAGACGAGGCCGGACCCGTCGCGAAACTCGCCCTGCTGACCGCCAAAGCTGCCTACCAGGTCGACGACGCGGTTGTCGCCGCATTCCGTTCGATCAATTCAGCGGACGCCGACCTGGTGGCGGTGACGGCCTGGGCGAGCTTGGCCGCCGGCACCTCCGCAGGTGCTCGTATCTGGGCAAACAGCCCGGCAGGAGAAGACTCGGCGTCGCGCGTGAAGCGATGATCGGGGGGCACACCCCCAAGCCGAATATGACCAGGGAATGAGGCGAAGCCGCACCCGAATGCGGACGCGGATTCGCCGCGCGTACTGATGGACGCGCCTTCTGACGAGAGGACAGACGCGTGAGCCAGGACCCGATCGCCGCACTCACGGCGGACGCCAAAGACTTCGAGAACCTGGTGGCTGACCTCGACGCGGCGAGCTGGCAGCTGCCGACGCCGGCCCCGGGTTGGTCGGTCACCAGCCAGGTCGGCCACCTCGCGTTCATCTTCAAGATCGCGAAGCTGTCGGCGGCCAGGCCGGAGGCCTTCAAGGCCATGACCGCCTCGCTGGCGGGCGGCTTCGACAACGCGGTGAACGCCGCTCTGCAGGACTACATCCACGACGCGCCGGACGTGCTGCTGCGGCGCTGGCGCGAGGAGCGCGACACGAGCATCGCCGCGCTCGCCGCGGTGCCGCCGGACTCGTTCGTGCCGTGGTTGGTCAACCCGCTGCCGCCGGCCGTGCTCGCCTGCGCCGGCATGATGGAACTGTTCGCGCACGGCCAGGACATCGCCGACGCGATCGGCGTGACCCGCACGCACACCGACCGGATCCAGTGGCTGTGCGGCTTCGCGGTGCGGGTGCGCGACTTCGGCTACGAGGCCCACAGGATCACCCCGCCCAGCGAGGAGTTCCACTTCGAGCTGACCGGTCCGTCCGGCGCGGTGTGGAAGTTCGGCCCGGAGGATGCCGAGCAGCGGATCAAGGGCAGTGCGGTCGACTTCTGCCTGCTGGCGACCCGTCGCCGGCACCGCGACGACCTCGACGTGAGCGCCGAGGGCGCGCTCGCCGAGGGGTGGCTCGACATCGCGCAGGCCTACCGCGGCCCGGCGGGCGCCGGGCGTCGCCCCGGCCAGTTCAACTGAGTTTGCGCCAGATCCCGGCGCCGGGCAACCGGCTCGGCGACGGGACCCGGCCTCACAGCTGTGTGACCCATGGGAGTGCGTCGGCATGAGTGTTGAGCGGATCGCCATCGTCGGTATTGGGCTCCGATACCCGGACGCCGTGAACCCGGACCAGCTCTGGGAGAACGTGCTCGCCGGCCGCAGAGCCTTCCGTCGGCTACCCGACGAGCGGATGAACAGGGCCGACTACTACTCCCCGGATCCGAAGGCGCCGGACCGCTTCTACGCCCAGAAGGCTGCGGTGCTGCGCGACTTCGAGTTCGACCGGATCAAGTACAAGGTCGCCGGCAGCACCTTCCGGTCCACCGACACCACGCACTGGCTCGCGCTGGACGTGGTCTCGGCGGCGCTCGCCGACGCGGGCTTCGCCGACGGCGAGGGGCTGCCCAGGCAGACCACCGGCGTGGTCATCGGAAACAGCCTCACCGGTGAGTTCTCCCGGGCCAACCTCATGCGGCTGCGCTGGCCGTACGTGCGGCGCACCGTGGCCGCCGCCCTGACCAGCCGCGGCTGGGCCCAGGACGAGACCGCGCAGTTCCTGGCCGACCTCGAGGTGCAGTACAAGTCGCCGTTCCCGGCGATCGACGAGGACACCCTCGCCGGCGGGCTGGCGAACACCATCGCCGGCCGCGTCTGCAACTACTACGACCTCGCCGGCGGCGGGTTCACCGTGGACGGTGCCTGTTCGTCGTCGCTGCTGGCCATCACCACCGCGGCCAACGCCCTGACACAGGGCGACCTGGACGTCGCCATCGCGGGCGGGGTGGACCTGTCGATCGACCCGTTCGAGGTGATCGGCTTCGCCAAGACCGGCGCGCTGGCCACCGGCGAGATGAAGGTCTACGACAAGGACTCCAACGGCTTCTGGCCGGGCGAGGGCTCCGGCATGATCGTGCTGATGCGCGAGCGCGACGCTGTCGCCAAGGGCCTGCGCATCTACGCCTCCATCTCCGGCTGGGGCATCTCCTCCGACGGCAAGGGCGGCATCACCCGGCCCGAGGCGGCCGGCCACCAGCTCGCCATCCGCCGCGCCTACGAGCGCGCCGGATACGGCGTGGAGACCGTCTCCTACTTCGAGGGACACGGCACCGGCACCGCGCTCGGTGACGCCACCGAGATCGAGGCGCTGTCCAGCGCCCGCCGCGAGGCCGACCCGCTGGCCTGCCCGGCGGCGCTGTCCACCCTCAAGGGCAACATCGGCCACACCAAGGCCGCGGCCGGCATCGCCGGCCTGATCAAGGCCACGCTCGCGGTGCACCACCAGGTGATCCCGCCGGCCACCGGCCACTACGAGCCGCACAAGCTGCTGCAGGGCGACTCGGCGCGGATGTACGTGCCGTCCACCGCCGAGCTGTGGCCGTCCGACCAGCCGGTACGCGCCGGTGTGTCGGCGATGGGCTTCGGTGGCATCAACACCCACGTCGCGGTGACCGAGGCGCCCGCCGTCTGCCGCCGCAACGAGGTGGACGACCGGACCAGGGCGATCGTCACCGGCCGCCAGGACGCCGAGGTGCTGCTGTTCGGCGCGGACTCCGCCGACGGGCTGCGCGAGCGGGTCCAGCTGGCCCTCGACCAGGTGCCGAAGATGTCGTTCGCCGAGCTCGGCGACCTGGCCGGCACGCTGGCCCGCGACGCGGTCGGCAAGCCGGTACGCGCCGCGGTGGTCGCGAGCACCCCGGACGAGGCCGAGGTCAAGCTGGGCCGGCTGCTCACCCTGCTCGAGGACGGCCCGAACGTGTTCGCCGCCGCCGAGGGCGTGTTCGCCAGTGACAAGGTCGGCTCGCCCGCCATCGGTTTCCTGTTCCCCGGACAGGGTTCCGGCAAGGGCACGGTCGGCGCGATCCGCAGACGCTTCCCGCGGGCCGAGGAGGTCTTCGTCAATGCCCGGCTGCCGATCTCCGGCGACCAGGTCGCCACCGAGGTCGCGCAGCCGAGGATCGTCACCGGCTCGCTGGCGGCGCTGCGCGTACTGCGCCAGCTGGGCATCGAGGCGACCGTGGCCACCGGCCACAGCCTCGGTGAGCTGACCGCCCTGCACTGGGCCGGCGCGATGGGCGAGCAGGACCTGATCCGCCTCGCCACCATCCGCGGCAAGGTGATGGCCGACGCGAGCGACGGCGACGGCGCCATGGCCGGCATCGCCGCCTCGCCGGGCCGCACCGAGTCGTTCATCCGTGACGAGGACGACGTGGTCATCGCCGGCTACAACGCGCCGGAGCAGACCGTCATCTCCGGCCCGGCCGACGCGGTCGAGAGGGTCCGGGTGCGGGCCGCCGCGGAGGGCGTCACGGCCACCCGCATCCCGGTGTCGCACGCGTTCCACTCGCCGGCTGTCGCCCCGGCCGCGGAGGCGCTGACCGGCCAGCTCGCCGAGTTCGGCTTCAGCCGCCTCGACCGGCCGGTGGTCTCCACCGTCACCGGCGACGTGCTGCACGGTGCCGAGCCGCTGGACGAGCTGCTGCGCGATCAGATCGTGCTGCCGGTCCGGTTCCGGGAGGCGGCCGCGAAGGTCGCCGACCGTACCGACCTGGTGGTCGAGGTCGGCCCCGGCCGGGTCCTCACCGGGCTGTTCGCCGAGATCGCCGCGGGTGGCACCCCGGTGCTGACCGTCGACACCGACGCGCCGTCGCTCACCCCGCTGCTGCGGGTGGTGGCCGCCGCGTTCACCCTCGGGGCCCCGGTGAACGTGCCGGCGCTGTTCGCCGACCGGGTGGTCCGCGTGCTGGACCTGGCCAAGGATCCGCTGTTCCTGGCCAGCCCGGCCGAGTCCGCCCCGGCGATCGGCGAGGCGCTGACCGTCGAGGTCGCGCCGAGTCCGGCCGCGGCCGCCATCCCCGACACCGCGGCGCTCGGCGACGGCACCAACGCCACGCTGGAGCTGCTGTGCCGGCTGGCCGCCGAGCGCGTCGAGCTGCCGATCGAGCACGTCACCGCGGACACCCACCCGCTGGACGACCTGCACCTCAGCTCGATCACGGTCGGTCAGCTGGTCAACGACGTGACCAGGGCGCTGGGGCGACCGGCGCTGGAGGGCATGCCGAACTTCGCCACCGTCTGCCTGGGTGAGCTCGCCGAGATGATCGACGAGCTGGCCGAGACCGCGTCCTCGGACGACGGCGTCAAGGGTGGCGAGGTCGCCGGCATCACGCCGTGGGTGCGGCCGTTCGCGGTGAACTTCGTCGCGACGCCGAAGCCGACCGTCTCGGCCGGTCTCGCCGGGGTCGCGAAGAGCACCTGGACGCTGTACACCACCGACGGCCACCCGCTGGCCGAGCCGCTGCGCGCGGCGCTGGCCGACACCGGTCTCGGCGACGGCGTGCTGCTGGTGCTGCCGGCGGACTGCGACGCGGGCCACACGGGGTTGTTCCTCGAGGCCGCCCGCGACGCGCTGAACGCCCCGTCCGGCACCCGGTTCGTTGTCGTCCAAAGTGGACTCGGCGCGGCCGGTCTGGCCAAGACGCTGCGGCTGGAGGACCCGTCGACCAGGACCACCGTCGTCGACCTCGCGGTGCTGCCGACCGAGGCCGGCGAGATCACCGACGCGGTGGCCACCCTGGTCGCCGAGGTGGCCGCGACCGGCGACTTCTCCGAGGTCCGCTACGACGCGGACGGCACCCGCCGGGTGCCGCGCCTGACCGCGCTCACGCCGACCGAGCCGGGCCCGACCCCGCTCGGCGAGACCGACGTGCTGCTGGTCACCGGCGGCGGCAAGGGCATCACCGCGGAGAGCGCGATCGCGCTCGCCAAGGACTCCGGTGCCAAGCTCGCCCTGCTCGGCCGCAGCGCGCCGGAGGACGACGACGAGCTGACCGAGAACCTGGCCCGGATGCAGGCGGCCGGCCTGCGGGTGGCCTACGAGCGGGCCGACGTGACCAACGCCGAGCAGGTGCGGGCCGCGATCGAGCGGGCCGTGGCGAAGCTCGGTCCGGTCACCGCGGTGATGCACGGTGCCGGCCGCAACGAGCCGACCGCGCTCTACAGCCTCACCGAGCAGACCTTCAAGCAGACGCTCGCGCCGAAGATCGACGGCCTGAACGCGGTGCTCGACTCGATCGACCCGACCAAGGTCAAGCTGCTGATCACCTTCGGCAGCATCATCGGCCGGGCGGGGCTGCGCGGCGAGGCGCACTACGCCACCGCCAACGACTGGATGAGCGAACTGACCGTCCGCTTCGGCCGCGACTTCCCGCAGGCCAGGGCCATCGCCCTGGAGTGGTCGGTGTGGTCGGGCGCCGGCATGGGCGAGAAGCTGGGTGTGGTTGGCGCGCTGATGCGCGACGGCATCACCCCGATCCCGACCGAGGACGGCATCCAGATGCTGCGCCAGGTGGTCGGCGACCCGAACGCGCCGTCGATCCTGGTGGTGTGCGGCCGCACCGGCGGCCTGCCCACCCTGCCGATCGCGCGGGAGGAGCTTCCGCTGTCGCGGTTCGTCGACCGGGTGGTGGTGCACTACCCGGGCATCGAACTGATCACCGAGGCGGACCTGTCCGCCGGCAGCGACCCGTACCTGTCCGACCACCTGCTGGACGGCACCCTGCTGTTCCCCGCGGTGATCGGCATGGAGGCGATGACCCAGGTGGCGGCGGCCGTGCTCGGCCGCGACCTCACCCCGGGCGGCGGCGTTCCGCTGCTGGAGGACGTCAAGTTCCTGCGGCCGATCGTGGTCCCGGTCAACGGGTCCACCACGATGCGCCTGGTGGCGCAGGCCCGCGACGCCGAGACGGTGGACGTGGTGCTGCGCAGCGGCGAGACCGGCTTCAGCGCCGACCACTTCAAGGCGAAGCTTCGCCTGCCGAGGCCGGAGCTGCCCGCCCCGCTGGAGCCGGCCCTGCCGGCCGCGGCCGACGGCGGACCGTTGCTGCCGCTGGTCGCGGTCGACCCGATCGCCGAGCTGTACGGCACGGTCCTGTTCCAGGGCAAGCGGTTCCAGCGGGTCGTCGCCTACCGCAGGGCGAGCGCCCGGCACGCGGTGGCGGAGATCGCCACCAACGCCGCGGTCAACTGGTTCGCCCCGTTCCTGCCGCAGGAGCAGCTGCTCGCCGACCCGGGTACCCGCGACGCGATGATGCACGCGATCCAGTGCTGTATCCCGGATGCGACGCTGCTGCCGCAGGGCATCGAGCAGCTCTACCTGACCGACCCGGCCGAGCTCGACGCCGACTTCGTGGTGCTCGACGCCCGCGAGCGGTCCCAGGACGGGGACACCTACGTCTACGACATCGACGTGCGTGACCCGTCCGGCAGGCTGGTCGAGCGGTGGGCCGGACTGAGCCTGCGGGCGGTGCGCAAGCGCAACGGCGCGGGCCCGTGGGTGCCGACCATGCTCGGCTCCTACCTGGAGCGGTCCGTGGAGCGGGTGCTCGGCGGCAGCCGGTCGGTGGTGCTCGAGCCGGACCCGGTCGGCGAGTCGGTGAACACCGTCGCCGAGCGGCGGGTGCAGACCCAGCTCGCGGCGAGCCGCGCGGCCCAGCGGCCGGTGACGGTGCGCTACCGGCCGGACGGCAAGCCGGAGACGGAGGGCGCGTCGATCTCGGCGTCGCACAGCTCGGGGCTCACCCTGCTGGTCGCCGGCGAGGGCACTCTGACCTGCGACATCGAGACGGTGGTCGAACGCAGCGACGAGGACTGGGCGGGGCTGCTCGGCGCGGACCTGCTCGCGGTGGCCGCACTGCTCGCCGCGGACACCGGGGAGCCCACCTCGGTGGCGAACACCCGGGTGTGGAGCGCGCTGGAGTGCGTCCGCAAGACCGGCGCCATGACCCAGGCACTGACCGTCGGTCGGGTGGACCCGGACGGCTGGGCGTTGCTGTCCAGCGGTTCGGCCCGCATCGCGACCTGGACCACGACCGTCAACGACCGGCCGGACCCGGTGGTCTTCGCCGTCCTGCAGGAGGAGAGCTGAGATGACGGGCTACTACGAGATCCGCCACATCATCGGGTTCGAGGAAACGAACCTGGTCGGCAACGTCTACTACGTCAACTATCTGCGCTGGCAGGGGCGCTGCCGCGAGATGTTCCTCAAGGAGATGGCGCCCGCGGTGCTCGACGAGGTGCGCGACGACCTGAAGCTGTTCACGCTGAAGGTCGAGTGCGAGTACTTCGCCGAGGTGACCGCGTTCGACGAGCTGTCCATCCGGATGCGGTTGGAGGAGCTGACCTCCACCCAGGTCCAGTTCGCCTTCGACTACGTGCACCTGCACCCGGACGGCGAGCGGCTGATCGGCCGGGGCCGGCAGCGGATCGCCTGCATGCGCGGCCCGAACACCGCGACGGTGCCGACCCGGGTGCCGGAGGCGCTGCGCGAGGCGCTGGCCCCGTACAGCCTGGTGGCGATTCCGGCTCAGTCTGCGGGAGCGTGACGCAATGTCCTCGGACCGGAAGGTTGTCAAGCGGCTGCCGGTACCGGCGGCCACCCGGCGGCTGAGCGAGCAGGCGGGCCTGCGCGAGGTGATGGGTGCCTTCGCCACCGGCATCACGGTCATCACCGCCGGTGGGCAGGACGCGCACGGGATGACCGCGAACGCGGTGACCTCCGTGTCGCTGGAGCCGCCGATGGTGCTGTGCTGCGTGTCGAGGGCGGCCCGCATGCATCCGACGATCATCGCCGCGGACTCGTTCGCCATCTCCATCCTGGCGGCCGACCAGAGTGAGGTGTCGCGCTACTTCGCGGACTGGCGCCGGGCGAGCGGCTGGGCCCAGTTCGACGAGGTGGACTGGACGGCCGGCCCGATGACCGGCGCGCCGCTGATCAACGGTGCGCTGGCGTGGCTGGAGTGCAAGCTGCACCGGGCGATCGACGGGGGCGACCACTCGATCTTCCTCGGCGACGTGGTCGCGTCCAGCCGGGGCCGGGCGCAGGACGCGCTGGTGTTCTACGGCGGCGGCTACCACGAGGTCAGCAATCGGGCGAGGCGCTCGGCGTGAGCACGACCGACCGCGGTTGAGCACCGGTTGAGCAATTTCGCGGTGCCCCGGCGAGCCCGGGGCACCGCACACTGAGATGTCAGTGGGAGGCACCGTGCGACTCGTGAGTGTGACCGGAGGGACCGGCTTCGTCGGTGCCGCCACGGTGGCCGAGATCGTCCGAAGTGGACACAGAGTCCGGCTGCTCGCCCGGGACCCCGACCGGGTGCCGGCCGCGCTGAGCCCGCTCGGCGTCGACCTCGCCGCGGTGGACGTGGTGCGGGGCGACGTGACCGACGAGACCGCCGTCGCCGTCCTGGTGCGCGGCGCGGACGCGGTGCTGCACGCCGCGTCGGTCTACTCGTTCGACAGCCGCGCGGCGGAGGTCATGCGGGCCACCAACGCGCGCGGCACCGAGCTGGTGCTGGCCGCCGCGCGGGCGGTGGACGGCCCGGTGGTGCACGTGTCCAGCGTGGGCGCGCTGTTCCGGCACCGGCCGCAACCCGAGGACCTGCTCGGCCCGTGGTCGCCGGTCGGGGACCCGAGGGAGACCTATCTGGCCAGCAAGGCCGACGCCGAGCGCGTCGCCCGGTCCCACCAGGACCAGGGCGCACCGGTCGTGATCACCTACCCGCCCGCGCTGCTCGGTCCGGACGACCCGTACACCGGCGACCAGAACGCCCGGCTGCGCGACGTCCTGCGCGGGCTCATGCCGATGTGGCCGAGTGGGAACCTGCCGATCGGCGACGTGCGCGACACCGCGGCCGTGCACGCCGCGGTGCTCACCGCGTCGGCGCCGGGCACCGGTGGCAACCGGGTGTTCGGCCCCGGCACGCTGCTGACCACCCGGCAGTACCTGGCCGTGGTGCGGGCGGTGACCGACCGCGCGTTGCCGACCCTGTTCCTGCCGGCCCGCGCGATGTTCCCGGTCGGCCGGTTCACCGGTCTCGCCCAGCGGGTCTGGCCGTGGCACATCCCCGCCGAGTTCGGCGCGCTGTACGTGTGCGCGACCGCGGTGGGCACTCACCCCGACGCACCGACCGCCGGCGTCGCCGCGCGGCCGGTCGAGCACACCGTGCGCGACACGGTGCGCTGGCTGCACCGGACCGGACAGCTCACCGACCGCCAGGCCGGCGCGGTGGCCCGATCCGGGGCGGCCGACCCGGCCACCGATGGGGTGACCGTCCCGCACACCACGGAACCACTCGCTATCGGAAAGGTGATCCCATGACCGCGAACTCCGCCGCGTCGCCGTACGAGCCGACCACCGACGCGGACCCGATGTTCGAATGCCTGACCGACGAGCCCGACTTCGCCGCGATGACCGGGCTCGCCCGCGGCATCCGCTGGAGCGACGTGCTGGCCGACATCGAGGCCGACAACGACCGCCGAGAGATGGAGCGCAGGAGGGCGGCGTGACCGAAGCGTTCGAGACGGCGCAGGACGACGAGCCGTTCCCGGACAGCAGGTTCTCCGGTGCGGGCCGGGTGATCCCGCTGGTCCCGCACACGCGGACCATGCGCATGCTGCGCGAGCAGCGTGAGGAGCTGCGCGAGCGCATCACGGCCGGCAGGCCGGACGCGGTGCGCCGTCAGCACTCCCTCGGCAAGCGCACCGCGCGGGAACGGCTTGACCTGCTGCTCGACGACGACTCGTTCACCGAGATCGAGCTGTACCGCCGCAACGGGGCGGGCGCGCCGCACACCGACGGCGTCGTCGTCGGCTCGGGCACCATCGACGGCCGCCGGGTGTACGTGTACGCCCAGGACTTCACGGTGTTCGGCGGCTCGCTCGGCGTGGCGCACGCGACGAAGATCCAGAAGGTGATGGACCTGGCGGTCTCCACCGGGTCGCCGCTGATCGGGCTGAACGACAGCGGTGGCGCCCGGATCCAGGAGGGCGTCATGGCCCTCAACGGCTACGGCGGCATCTTCAAGCGACACGTGGAGGCCTCGGGCGTCATTCCCCAGATCAGCGTGATCCTCGGACCGTGCGCCGGCGGCGCGGCGTACTCGCCCGCGCTCGCGGACTTCACCTTCATGGTCCGCGACATGGGGCAGATGTACCTGACCGGGCCGGACGTGGTGGCCGCGGTGACCGGACACCGGGTCAGTCACGAGGAGTTGGGCGGTGCCTCGGTGCACGGCAGCTCCTCGGGGGTGGCCACCGTGGTGTGCGACGACGAGGAGTCCTGCCTCGCCGATGTCCGGTACCTGATCTCGATGCTGCCGCGCAACTACCTGGACCGCTCGCCGCGGACGGCGCCGAGCGGCGCGGACAAGGACGTGCGGCCCCGGTTCGCCGAGATCGTGCCGATCGAGCCGAACCAGCCCTACGACATGCGGGAGCTGATCGCGGAACTGGTCGACGACGGCGAGTTCTTCGAGCTGCACGAGGGCTGGGCGCGCAACATCATCGTCGCGTTCGCGCGCATCGACGGCACGGTCGTCGGCATCGTGGGCAACCAGCCGCTGGTCCTGGCCGGCGTGCTGGACGGTCCGGCGTCGCAGAAGGCGGCCCGGTTCGTGCGGTTCTGCGACGCGTTCAGCATCCCGCTGGTGACGTTGGTGGACGTGCCCGGCTTCCTGCCCGGAGTGGAGCAGGAGCACTCCGGGATCATCCGGCACGGCGCCCAGTTGCTGCACGCCTACTGCGAGGCGACCGTGCCGCGGGTGCAGGTGATCGTGCGCAAGGCCTACGGCGGGGCGTACATCGTGATGGACTCGCGGTCCATCGGCTGCGACGTGTCGCTGGCGTGGCCGACCAACGAGATCGCCGTGATGGGCGCCGAGGGCGCGGTGAACGTGTTGTCCCGCAAGGAGATCGCCGCTGCCGCCGATCCGGACCGGCTGCGCGCCAAGCTGGTCAAGGCGTACTCCGACGAGTTCATGCACGCGCAGTACGCCGCCGAGCGCGGGCTGGTCGACGACGTGATCGATCCGGTGGACACCAGGGCCGCGGTGGCGCGCGGTCTGGCCATGATGCGTGACAAGCGCACGGCGCAGCCGCAGCGCAAGCACGCCAATCCGCCGGTGTAGGGGTCACCGGCCGAAGGAGGTCCACAGTGGACGCAATGGATGGTGCGGAGCCGGTGCTGCGCGTCGAGCGCGGCATACCGGACCCCGCGGAGCTGGCCGCCCTGGTGATGGTGCTGAGCGCCCGCGACGAGGAAGCGGCCGAGGACGGCCGGTCGCCCTGTACGGGCCCGGACTGGCGGGACTCCGGCCTGCCGCACTGAGCCTTGTTCGTCACCGACCGGCAGTGGGGCCTCCCCGCTGCCGGTCAGTCGTCCGCGGGTCGGTGGTCCGTGGGTCGGTGGTCCGTGGGTCGGTGGTCCGTGGGTCGGTGGTCTGTGGGTCGGTCGTCGAGTATCCCGTCCACCACCTCGTCGGAGATCGCGCACAGCCGGGTGATCATGTCCCGGTGCTCGGCGGGGTCGGGGTCGAAGCCGGGCAGCCCGTCGAGCCAGCCCTGCCACGCGCCGCCCTCGGCCAGGTACGGCGCCGCGAGGTCGCCGCCGAGCACGCCGTCCAGGTACACCAGCGCCCCGACCGCCCATGCCTGGTCGTACTGGCGCCGCGTCGGTAGCCACCGGTCCAGGTACTCGGCCAGGATCGCCGCGTCCTCGGCGGTGCCGAAGCTCGCCAGCGCGAAGCAGCACCCCTGCCCGACGTAGCCGGTCCTGCTCGCGACCAGCAGCTCGCCGATCCGCGCCCGCATCGCGGCATGCCGGGCGAAGCCGGCGAGGAACGCCCCGGTCAGCTGCTCGCGCCAGCCGCCGCGCAGCAGGATCTCCACCTCGGCCGCGCTGACCTCGCGCGCCGCCTCGACCAGCGCCCCGGTGAACGCGGCGCGCTCGTCGTCCGGCAGCTGGAGGAAGTTGCCGTGCAGGAGCAGCCGGTAGCGCGCATCCGCCATGACGTAGCGGGCTTCGAGCTCGGCCAGGCTGGGCGTCCTCATCTCCTCATCCTGGACTGTCCCCGACCTGCCGGGGGCCACGGGTCGACCATGCCGACCTCGACGACACACGATTCGAGGCATGCGGAGATGGTGGCGGCGTCGGTATTTGGTGACGGTCGACGTGGCGGGAACCACCGTGACGTCCCCGAGACGACACCGGCCCGCGCGGAGCAGATCGTCGGCCGCCTCGTCGAGTCGGGGCTCGCACGATCGAAGCGGCCCTGTCGCCGTCGAGTGACGACGGTGGGGCCGGGTCCGGAGTGGACCCGGCTCCGTCCTGTTCCGGCGGAGTCAGGCCGCCTTGGGCAGGGTGTTGCCACCGTCCTGGCTGGTGCCCCCGTACAACCGTGCCACTCGGCACTGGGCGAGGGGCGGGTGCGTGCTGTGTCCGGGGTGGACCGCGAGGTAGCGGATTCCGCTGTCGATGAGCGCCTCGAGCTCGGGGCGCTCGTCGGCGGCGAACGGAGCGCCACATGCCGCGCAGGTCTGCTGACGTTTGGTGAGGCTCATGTCCCCTCCACGATGCTCGCCGGCCCGGTCGGGTCGGGGTACCGGTTGTGCGTCAACCCACACCACCCCAATCGTGGGACAGCTCACAACTCTTGCCTTGCGCCCCACCCGGTTGGGTGTCGCTTGAGTGCCAATTGAGGCAGCGATGGAGAAGACCATGGTCCGTCCGTGAGTCCACACTTGTGGTGGACATGAGAAATTCACACACGCGGAGAGGAACCCCTCACATGGCCGCCCCCCGCCTTCGGCTGGTGTCGGGTCTTCCGGTGCTCGAACGTTGGGCCGAGGACGCCTGCCAGGCCGACAAGAACGTGATCTACCGGGCACTGTTCGCGGTGGCCGACGGATCCATCTTTCTCAGTCACGAGGTGACCGCGATCGTGGGCCGCCCGCCGGGTTTCATCTTCATGGTGCGCGACGATCTCGAGCTGGAGATCAGCCTGCTGACGAAGGACGAGTTCGAGATCCGGCACATCGGCACCACGCCGGCTATCGCCGACCCACGAGGCTAGTGGCCGGGACTGGACCCTGGTCGCGGTCGAGCGGGCGGTACATGACGTGCAGCCCGACCCGACCCAGCGACGGGTGTTCGAACGCGCCGGGCACAGTGCCCACCACCGCGAAGCCCAGCCGTTCGTACACCGCGACCGCCGCCACGTTGGACGCGGCGACCGCGTTGAACTGCATGCCGGCGAAGCCGCGGCCGCGGGCCCAGTCGAGTGCGTCGCGACACAGGGACGTGCCGACACCGCGGCCGCGCGCGTCGGCGGCCACCATGAAACTGGCCGTCGACACGTGCGAACCGGGCCCCGGCCTGTTGGTGCCCATCTTCGCGGTGCCCAGCACGACGCCGTCGACGACCGCGACCGTGGTGCGGCCGGGTGGCGACTCGACCCAGATCGCCCGCGCCTCGGCCTCGGTCATCGCCGGGTCGTAGGTGTAGGTGTCGGCCGCGCGCACCACCTCGTGCACGACCGGCCACACCCGCGCCCAGTCGCCGTCCGCGTAGTCCCTGATCAGCACTCGGCCGAGGCTAGACGTTCACACCGACAGGTCGCGTTCCACCTCCGCCAGTTCGGCCGCGCTGCCCTGCACCTTGGGTCCGGTGAACCACTTGCGGGCCGACACCAGCCACCACACGCCGGCGCCGCCGAGCACCACCAGGAACGCGATCGGTGTGTAGTTGAACGTCTTCGCGGTCACCGGCGACACCTGCGGCAGCATGAACAGCACGAAGATGAACGCCACCCAGACGGTCGCTGTCGTGCCGACCACGCCGCTCCACCGGCCGAGGTGCCACGGGCCGCGCTCGAACGAGTCCCCGGCCCGCAGCCGCAGGAAGACCGGGATGACGTAGGCCACGTAGAGCCCGACGACCGCGATCGAGGTGACCGCGGCGTAGGCGGTGGCGTTCCACAGGTAGGGCAGCGCCAGCAGCAGGGCGCCGATCGCGGCCAGCCACACCGAATTCGTGGGCGTCCTGGTGCGCTTGTTGATCCGGTGCCAGAACCCGGAGAACGGCAGGGCGCCGTCCCGGGCGAAGGCGTAGATCATCCTCGAGTTCGCGGTCACCGACGCCATTCCGCAGAACAGCTGCGCGCCGATGCAGATCAGCAGCAGCAGCTTGCCGCCGGTGGCGCCGACCGCGTCGATGAAGATCTGTGCCGGCGGCACGCCGGTGCTCGACCCGACCGCGCCGTCGTAGTCCTGGATGGCGAAGGTCAGTCCGATCAGCAGCACCCAGCCGGCGGCCAGCGACACCAGGATCGAGTGGACGATGCCGCGCGGGCCGGCGACCGACGCGTTGTGGGTCTCCTCGGTCATGTGCGCCGACGCGTCGTAGCCGGTGAGGGTGTACTGCGCGACCAGCAGACCGAGCAGGAACACGTAGAACGGCGACGCCCAGCCGGTGTTGTTGACGAACTCGCCGAACACGAACGAGGCCGACTGGTGCCGGTCCGGCACGATCACCAGCACCCCCACGATGATCGCGACACCGAGCAGGTGCCACCAGACGCTGATCTGGTTGAGCAGCGCGACCACCCGCACACCGAAGGTGTTCAGCGCGCCGTGCAGCACGAGGATGACCGCCAGCAGGGTGATCGTGTGGCCCGGTGTCGCGGCATAGCCGAACTGCAGGTCCAGGAACGCGTTGAGGAACAGCGCGGCGCCGAAGTCGATGCCCGCCGTGACCGCCACCTGACCGATCAGGTTGAACCAGCCGGTGAACCAGGCCCACGCGGCGCCGTTGCGCGGCGCGAGCTTCGCCGCCCAGTAGTACAGCCCGCCGGCCGTGGGGTAGCTGGAGCAGACCTCGGCCATGCCCAGGCCGACCAGCAGCACGAAGACGCCGACCAGCGGCCAGCCCCAGATCATCGTGGCCGGTCCGCCGGTGTTCAGACCATACCCGTAC
>Ga0307413_10000277_pt1 | contig 15683 bp, 12 predicted proteins | sample DK1Ometagenome_3_FD_203714 | JGI IMG/M metagenome (GOLD analysis project Ga0307413, IMG submission 203714) | Maize rhizosphere microbial communities from greenhouse at UC Davis, California, United States - DK15-O-2 | ecosystem: Host-associated > Plants > Roots > Rhizosphere > Soil | place: USA... | reverse complement strand
ATCGACATCGGGAACGGCGTCGGCTTCTGGAACACCATGCCGACCTTCGCGCGCAGCAGGTTGAGGTCGACCTTGCTGCCGACGATGTTCTGGCCGGCGAACAGCACCTCGCCGGTCGCCCGCTGCCCCGGGTACAGCGAATACATGCGGTTCAGCACGCGGAGCAGCGTCGACTTGCCGCAGCCGGACGGCCCGATGAAAGCCGTCACGCGCTTGTCGAGGACGTCGAGGTTGATGTTCTTCAGCGCCTGGAAGCCGCCATAGAAGAAGTCGAGGCCGCGGATCGCCATCTTCGGCTCCGTCCGCGACCGGATCTGGTGCGTGACTTCCGGGCGGGCAACGAGCGTCGCGTCGTTCATGGAGTCCCCGTCTAGCGGCCGCTCTGCTGCCGGAACAGCGAGCGGGCGACGATGTTGATGATCAGCACGGACAACGTGATCAGCAGCGCGCCCGCCCATGCGAGCTCCTGCCATTCGCGGAACGGGCTCATCGCGAACTGGAAGATGACGACGGGCAGGTTCGCCATCGGCGCCGACATGTCGACCGTGAAGAACTGGTTGTTGAGCGCGGTGAAGAGGAGCGGCGCGGTTTCCCCGGAGACGCGGGCCACGGCGAGCAGGATCCCCGTCATCACGCCCGCCCTGACGGCGCGCAGCGTAACCTTGAGGATGACGGTCGACATCGGCGCGCCCATCGCGACCGCCGCCTCGCGCAGGCTTCCCGGGACGAGGAGCAGCATGTTCTCCGTCGTGCGGACGACGACCGGCACTGCGATGACCGCGAGCGCAAGCGACCCGGCCCAGCCCGAGAAATGCCCGGTCCGCGCGACGACCACCGAGTAGATGAACAGCCCGATGACGATCGAAGGCGCCGACAGCAGGATGTCGTTGACGAAGCGCGTGACGCGCGCCACCCACGTGTCCCTGCCGTACTCGGCGAGGTAGATCCCGGCCATGATGCCGATCGGTGTGCTGATCAGCGTGGCGAGTCCGACGATCATCACGCTGCCGACGATGGCGTTCCGAAGGCCGCCCGCGGCCCCCGGTGGCGGCGTGTCCTGGAGGAACAGCGTCGGTGAAAGCGCCTCGAAACCCTTGTAGAACAGCACGCCGAGGATCCACAGCAGGAAGAACAGGCCGAAGACCATCGTCGCCAGCGACATGACGAGGTTGAAGCGGTTCTTCAGCAGGCGGCGATCGTACAGGTTCATGGCGCCCTCAGGTCGTCCTGCCCTCGCCCTTGGCAAGCTGCGAGAGCAGCAGCCGCGACAGCGCGAGCACGATGAACGTCAGCACGAACAGCAGCAGTCCGAGCGACAGCAGCGCGGCCGAGTGGACCGGGTCGGCGGCCTCGTTGAACTCGTTGGCGAGCGCCGACGCGATCGAATTCCCGGCGTCGAACAGCGACGGACTGATCCGGTAGGCATTGCCGATCACGAACGTGACGGCCATCGTCTCGCCGAGCGCACGGCCGAGACCGAGCATCACGCCGCCGATGACACCGACCCGGGTGTACGGAAGCACGACGTTCCAGACGACCTCCCACGTCGTCGCGCCGACGCCGTACGCCGATTCCTTGAGCACCGGCGGCACGATCTCGAACACGTCGCGCATGACCGAGGCGATGAACGGGATCACCATGACCGACAGGATCACCCCGGCCGACAGGACGCCGATGCCGTTGGGGGCTCCCTGGAACAGCGGCCCGAGGATCCACACGTTGCCGAAGACGCGCGTGAGCGCCGGCTGGATGTAGTCGCCGAAGTACGGGGCGAAGACGAACAGCCCCCACATGCCGTAGATGATCGAGGGGATCGCCGCGAGCAACTCGACCGCCGTGCCGAGCGGACGCCGCAGCCAGACAGGGCACATCTCGGTCAGGAACAGCGCGATGCCGAACGACACCGGGACGGCGATCAGGAGCGCGATCGCGGAGGTGACCAGCGTGCCGTACATCGGCGCGAGCGCACCGAACTGCATCGTCACCGGGTTCCATACGTTGGTCGTCAGGAACCCGAAGCCGAACTTCTCCATCGCGGGCAGCGCCGCGACGACGAGCGCCAGCAGGATCGCGAACAGCATCGCGAGCACCAGCAGCGCGAAAGCGAGCGTCGCGTGCTCGAACAGGCGGTCCTTCCAGTGCGCCATCGCGCGTCCGTGAGGGCGCGGAGGCTCACGTTCGACACGGTGGTCGTCGAGAGGAAGGGACGGCAGCACGCCGGTCGCCGAGTTCGGGGGCGCCATGATTGTAGCCTCCATGCGGAGCCGGCCGCGGCGACGATCAGCGGCGCGACCGGCGGTGCAACGCGGCGGCCGCGGTGCGCGACCGTCGGCGTTTGAGCGGCTGCTTCTCAGTTCCAGAGCGGCTTGCCCGACGCGTCCTTGACCTGCGCACGCCACTCGTCGTTGACGAGCTTGACGACCGCCTCGGGCATCGGCACGTAGTCGAGTTCCGCGGCCATCTTCTGGCCGTTCTTCAACGCCCAGTCGAAGAACTTGAGGACCTCGGTCGTGTTCTGCGGCTTGTCCGCCTTCGCGTGCAGCAGGATGAACGAAGCGCCGGTGATCGGCCAGCTCGCCTTCCCCGGCTGATCGGTCAGGATCTGGTAGAAGCCGGGCTCGGCTTTCCAGTTGGCGTACTGCGCGGCCGCCTGGAATGCATCGTCTTCGGGCTGCACGAACTGGCCGTCCTTGTTGCGCATCGCGACGTGGCTCATCTTGTTGCGCTTGGCGTAGGCGTACTCGACGTAGCCGATCGCGCCCTTGATGCGCTGCACGTACGAGGCCACGCCTTCGTTCCCCTTGCCGCCGACGCCTTCGGGCCACGCGACCGCCGTGCTGGCGCCCACCTTCGACTTCCACTCGTCGCTCATCTTCGCGAGGTAGTCGGTGAACAGGAACGTCGTTCCCGAGCCGTCGGAACGGCGCACGACGGTGATGTTCTCGTCGGGCAGCCGGACCGATGGATTGAGCTCGGCGATCGCCTTGTCGTTCCACTTCCTGATCCTGCCAAGGTAGATGTCGGCAAGCACGGGACCCGACAGCCGCATTGCGCCCGGCGCGACGCCTGCGATGTTCACCACCGGCACCACACCCCCGATGATCGCGGGAAACTGCACCAGTCCGTGCTTCTGCAGCTCGTCGGCCTTGAGCGGCGCGTCGCTGGCGCCGAAGTCGATGGTCTTCGCCTGGATCTGCTTGATGCCGCCGCCGGATCCGATCGATTGATAGTTGAGCCCGATGCCCGTCTTGGCCTTGTACGCCTCCGCCCACTTGGCGTAGATCGGATAGGGAAACGTCGCGCCGGCGCCGACGATGTCGGCGGCGGACGCAGTCACGGTGACAGCGAGTGCCACGGCGGCAGCGCAGCCGCCGAGCCAGGATTTGCGCATGGAGATCGTCCTTTGTCGTAGATGCAGCCGATTGTGACGACCTACCGTGACAGTTCGATGACGTGACGTTCAGCGACTGTGACACTTCGCGACGCGCCGTCGGCGTGACCGCGTACGCAGTCCCGGGTCCGGCACGCCGCGATCGGTCAGCGCGCCGCTGCCGCGACCGGTTATCGGCAACACCGCGCTGCACGCGAAACGGGGCGTTCGCGCCGACCGCAGCGCGCGTGGACTGCAATGAAACGGTAACCCTGGCGAGAGCTCCGCGCGCTGAAACTGCGCATACAATTCGCAGCCCGAGGCCGCGGCGGCGCTCCGCCTTGGCGCATCGCGCCGCGCCCCGCCCCACTGCTTTCCATGACCTTCCACGCGATCATCCCCGCCGCCGGCAACGGCTTTCGCTTCGGCGCTCCGCTGCCGAAGCAATACCTGCCGCTCAACGGCAAGCCGGTGCTGCAGCACGCGCTCGACCGCCTCCGCAGCCACTTTCCGCTTCGGCGCATCTACATCGTGCTCGCGCCCGAGGACCACTGGTTCGAAGGATTGATCAGCATCGAAGACGACACGACATTGCTCCGTCTCGGCGGGCGCACGCGCGCCGAGACGGTCCGCAATGCGCTGGCGGCGTTCGACGGGGTGGGCGACGATGACTGGGTCGTCGTGCACGACGCCGTCCGCCCGTGCCTCGACCGAGACGATTCGCTTCGCCTGCAGCGCGCGCTCGTCGACGACGCCGTCGGCGGATTTCTGGCCGTGCCCGTGTCCGATACGCTGAAGCGGCTCGGCAGCGACGGCCGCGTCGTACGGACCGAGCCGCGCGAGCACCTGTGGCGATCGCAGACGCCGCAGATGTTTCGCTATGCGGTGCTGCGGGAAGCGTTCGCGCGGCCGGACATCGACCGCTGGACCGACGAGGCGCACGCGGTCGAAGCGCTGGGGCTCGTCGCGCGCGGTGTCGCAGGCAGTCCGTCGAACGTGAAGATCACGTTTCCCGAGGACATGACGCTCGCCGCGTCGATCCTGTCGGCGGAGGAGCGTCGGGAGCGTGTTGCGTAACTGCACGCAGCCGGTCGTTACCGGCAGGCGCCGCGCCTCGCCGCCCCGTCTCGCGGCGCTATGCGGCGGGCTTCGGCACGGCGCGCAGATCGGGCGCAGGGAAGCGTGCCAGGACGGCGGCAGTGATGCCGTCGGCATCCAGCCCGCATTCGCGCAGGATGGCAGCCGGCTCCCCGTGATCGGGGAAGCGGTCCGGCAGGCCGAGATGCAGCATCGGCACGGTGATGCCGGCAGCGGACACCGCTTCCGCGACCGCACTGCCTGCGCCGCCGGCAACGACGTTTTCCTCGACGGTCACGAACGCCGCATGATCGCCGGCGAGGCGCAGCAGCAACGGGACGTCGAGCGGCTTCACGAAACGCATGTTGACGACGGTCGCGTCGAGCGCCGCGCCCGCCTGCATCGCCGGGGCGAGCATCGGGCCGAAGGCGAGGAGCGCGACACGGTGATGCCTCCGTGCGGACTCGCGGCGCACGGCGCCACGGCCGAGCGGGAGCTCGGTCATCGCGGACGAGACCGGCGTGCCCGGCCCGCTTCCGCGCGGGTAGCGCACCGCGACTGGTCCGTCCAGGCGAAAGCCCGTGTAGAGCATCTGCCGGCACTCGTCCTCGTCGGCGGGCGTCATGACCGTCATGTTCGGCAGGCAGCGCAGGTACGAGAGGTCGAACGCGCCGATGTGCGTCGCCCCGTCGGCGCCGACGACGCCCGCCCGGTCGATCGCGAACAGCACCGGCAGGTTCTGCAGCGCGACGTCATGGATCACCTGATCGTAACCGCGCTGCAGGAACGTCGAGTAGATCGCGACGACCGGTTTCATGCCCTCGCAGGCGAGCCCGGCGGCGAACGTCACTGCATGCTGCTCGGCGATGCCGACATCGAAATAACGGTCGGGGTGCTCGCGCGAGAAGCGCACGAGTCCCGACCCTTCGCGCATCGCCGGCGTGATGCACACGAAGCGTGGATCGCGTTGCGCCATGTCGCAGGCCCAGTCGCCGAACACCTGCCCGTAGCCTGGCTTGCCCGGTCCGCGCGGCACGATGCCGACCGCGGGATCGAACGGCGTGACGCCGTGATACAGGATCGGATCGCCTTCAGCTTTCGCATAGCCGTAACCCTTCCGGGTCACGACGTGAAGCAGCTGCGGCCCACCGAGATCGCGCACGTTCGCCAGCATGTCGACGAGCCCGTCCACGTCGTGCCCATCGACCGGGCCGATGTAGTTGAACCCGAGCTCCTCGAACATCGCGCCGGGCAGCACCAGGCCCTTGGTATGCGTCTCGAGGCGCCTCGCGAGCTGCTGCACGCGCGGCAGCTTCGAGAGCACTTCCTTGCCGCCGCGCCGGACATCGTTGTAGAGACGGCTTGCAAGCAATCTCGCGAGGTGCTCGTTCAATGCGCCGACCGGCTCGGAGATCGACATCTCGTTGTCGTTCAGCACGACGAGGAGGTCGGCCCCGGCGCAGCGGGCGTTGTTCATCGCTTCGAAGGCCATGCCGGCGCTCATCGCCCCGTCGCCGATGACCGCGACGACGCGGCGCTTCTCCCCCTTGCGCCTGGCCGCGACCGCCATGCCGAGCGCCGCGGAGATCGACGTGGACGAATGGGCCGTCCCGAACGTGTCGTACACGCTCTCGGCGCGACGCGGAAAGCCCGACGGTCCGCCGGTCATGCGGAGCGTCGCCATGGCCTCGCGACGGCCGGTCAGCACCTTGTGCGCATAGGTCTGGTGGCCGACGTCCCACACGATCCGGTCGTGCGGCGTGTCGAAGACATAGTGAAGCGCGACGGTCAGCTCGACCGTCCCGAGGTTCGATGAAAGATGGCCGCCGGTGCGTGCCACCGAGGCGAGCAGGAACGCACGCAACTGGCGTGACAGTTCCGGGAGAACGCGCCGCGGCAGCCTGCGCAGCGTCGCGGGTTCGTCGATCGTCTCGAGCAATGTGTACATTGCGCACTCCGGACGGCAGCCACGGTCCGGGAGCGGGCCGGCTGGCAGCTTCGAGCGGCGATTATCGCAGTGGCGCGACCGGCGCTCGCGCTTCGACGCTTGCATCACCGGACGCGACAGTCAACGCGCGAGGGACCGAACGACAATGATGACCAGCCTGTTTCGAGTCGGCCTGGGGCAGGACTCGCATCGCTTCTCCGGCGACCCCGCACGCAAGCTCGTGCTCGCCGGGGTGACGATCGACGGCGAGCCGGGGCTCGACGGCAACTCGGACGCGGACGTCGTCCTGCACGCGCTGTGCCGAGCGCTGGAGCAGGCGATCGGCGCCGACGGGTTCTCGCGCTATGCGGACGAGATGAGTCGCGATGGCATCAACGACAGTCGCGAGTACGTGAAGGTCGCGCGGGCGAACGTCGAGCGCGCCGGCTATCGCGTCAACAACGTCGGCCTGACGATCGAAGGCGCGCGTCCCAGGATCGAGCCGCTCGTCGATCGAATGAAGGCGAGCGTCGGCGCACTGCTCGACGTGGCACCGGGCGCGATCGGCATCAACGCCTCCACCGGCGAGCGGATGACGCCGTTCGGGCGAGGCGAGGGCGTCCAGGCGTTCGCGATCGTCAGCCTGGTGGCCCGCGCATGAGTCCTGGCCGCGCGGCGACGTCCCGGACTCGTGCGCATGTGCCACGCCGCGCGCCAAGCTCCCCGACGTCGGAAGCTTCGGCCGAATTGCGCATCGACGCTCCGGCGAAAATCAATCTCACGCTCGAGGTCGTCGGCCGGATGCCGAACGGCTACCACGCGATCCGCTCGGTGATGCTCCTGCTGCCGCGGCTCGCCGACACGATACGCATCCGCGTGGACGACGGGCGCGAGGCGATCCGCATTCGCACCAACAGCGCGGCGACACCGGCCGACGCGACGAATCTCTGCCACGTCGCCGCGCAGCGTTATCTTGCCCACACGGCGCAGGCGGCCGCGCTCGTCATCGACATCGACAAGAAGATTCCCGTCGCGGCCGGATTGGGCGGAGGCAGCTCCGATGCCGCCGCCGTCCTGCTGGCGCTCAACCGTCGATTCGGAGCGCCGGTCGCTCCACGCGAGCTCGCCGCGATCGGGTCCGACATCGGCAAGGACGTGCCGTTTTTCCTTCGCGAAACGGCAGCGGCCCGCGCGACCGGCATGGGGGAGGTCGTCACCCCGGTACGCGTGCCGCGCGCGCCGCGGGTGCTCGTCGTGAATCCCGGAATCGCCGTGCCGACGGGCGCCGCCTATGCGGCGCTGGCGCGCGAGCTGTGGTTCATGAGCAGCCGCGCCCGGATCGACCGTTCGCGCATGATGGAGCGGGCGTTGCGCAGCGGCGACATGGCCGGCGTCGCCGGTGCGGTCTTCAACGATTTCGAGCCCGTGGTCGAGCGCATGCATCCGGTGATCAAGGAACTCAAGCAGGCGCTGGTCGCCTTCGGCGCGCGCGCGGCCGCGATGAGCGGCTCGGGCTCCACCGTGTTCGGCTTGTTCACGTCCGTCAGGTCGCTGGCCGTCGCGCATGCCGCGTTGCAGGCGCATTACCCATCGTTCGCGATCGCGCGAGCGTAAGCGGTGCGGCCGCGCTAGGTCGTCGCGTCGCCGTGATAGAGGCGCACCGTGTGCCGCGCCTCGGCGAAGAACAGCCACCGCTCGGCCGCGAGGCCCGCGAGGCAGACGACGCTCGCGATCGTGGCGCCGTGCCAGTCGTCGAGGCCGATCGCGAGCCACAGCGCGGGCACGGCGATGCCGGCGCACCAGAACAGCGTGCGCAGCGCCACGCGTTGCGGTGGCGCCAGCGTGTAGCCGAATTCGTGCGTAAGGAAGGTGCCCCCCGAGTGCCCCGCATCGAGCAGTCGTGCGCGCATCCGGCTTTGCGCGGCATTCGGCGGCCCCACACCGTGCGCGACACCGATCGCATCCTCGATCGTCAGGCGGCCGCGATCGCCCGCGACATAAGCGTAGTAATCGAGCTTCACGGCGACGGAAAGGACGACGAGCACACCGGCGACGACGGCGGCAACAACTGACGCCTCCCCGTAGGCGCGAAGCATCGCCACGACGACGATCGCGCCGGACATGTGGCCGAGCACGAAATATGCGAGCGGCACGCGCGGCGTATGCCACTGGCGGATCGGCTTCAGGCTCGCGTAGATCATCGCCGTGCAATACAGCGTCGCCCAGGCGAGCCCGATCGTGACCAGCGCAACGAGCGCCCGTCCGGGGCGCATCGCGTCCACGTGCAGCAGGACGATCCACGCGAGCGCGATCGGCAGCAGCAAGAGCGCTGCCAGCGCCTCGCGCGACAGCCATGACGAGCGCACTCGCGACAGCGAGCGCCACGCGTTGCGCGGGTTGCCGAGATGCAGCGTCGACGACACGAGCCCTGCGACGAGCAGCACGAGGCCGGCCGCGGCGATGCGCGACGCCGCCGCCGTGGCAGCACCGCCCGAAACGATGGTCGCGAGATCGAGCAGCGCGACGATCACCAGCACGCCGATGCCGGCGCCGGCGAGCACGGTGAACGCGACGACCGACAGCGCCGGACGCACGACGCCGGGGTCCTCAGTCGACGCCCAGCGCAGCGCGTGCGAGCGACGCGAGTCTCGCGAGCGCGCCGGCCGGTGGAGCGGCGGCCGGGCGTTGGGCTTCGACCTTTGGCGGCGTGCGCGGCGGCAGGTAGCGATTGACGGGCTTGTAGCCGAGCGATTCGAGCAGGCCGAAGCCGCCCCGCTCCGCCGAGAGCTGCGACACCTTCGACGCGGGATCGTCGAAGTCGCCATAGTGGCGCGCGTGCGTCGGGCACGCGAGCACGCACGCCGGCTGGCGCTCTTCGTCCGGCAGCCGCGCATCGTGCACGCGATCGACGCACAGCGTGCACTTCTTCACCGTTCCCGACAGCGCATCCTGCTCGCGCGCCCCGTACGGGCACGCCCAGGTGCACAGGTTGCAGCCCATGCAGCGATCCTGGTCGACCAATACGATCCCGTCGTCGCGCTTGTACGAAGCGCCCGTCGGGCATACGGTCACGCACGCCGCTTCCTCGCAGTGCAGGCACGACATCGGGACGTTCACCGTCTTGTTCGCGGGGAACGTGCCCACCTCGTAGTGACGGATGCGGTTGAACCACGCGCCGGACGGCTCGCGCCCGTAGGCGTCGGTATCGGCGAGCGGTCCGCTGATCGCCGACGCGCCGTTCCACTCCTTGCACGCGGTCGCGCATGCGTGGCAGCCGACGCAGGTGTCGAGGTCGATCAGCAGTCCGAGCTTCATCGCCGCACGCGACCGGCGAACCAGGCGAGATCCGCCGTGGCCGTCGCAGGAGAATTCATCGGCTCGAACAACGGCTCGGTGCCTTCGTGCTGGTGCGCGCAGCGCGTCAGCCGCACGCGCACGTCGTACCAGGCGGCCTGCCCGGTGACCGGATCCGAATTGGTCATGCGTCGGCCGTGGTCGTCGGCCGACCGCGGCAGGTGCTCGGCGATCAGGTGATTGAGCAGGAAGCCGGTCGTCGCTTCGGGCGCGTCCTGGTCGAGCGCCCAGGCGCCGCGCTGCTTGCCGATCGCATTCCACGTCCACACCGTCGACGGCTCGACGCCTTCCATCGTCTTGATGCGGCAGCGCAGTCGACCGTGCGGCGATTCGAGCCACGCCCATTCGCCGTCCGCCACGCCGTGGGCCGCTGCGGTGATCGTGTTCACGTACAGCCGGTTCTCGGCGACGATCTGGCGCAGCCAGGCGTTCTGCGAATCCCACGAGTGGTACATCACCATCGGCCGCTGCGTGATCGCGTGCAGCGGGAAGGCATCGGTATCGGTCCGCGCCATCTCGAGCGGCGCATGCCAGAACGGCAGCGGATCGAAGTACGTCGCGAGCCGTTTCGCGTCGACCGGATCGGGCGGCCTGGGCCCGGCATAGGTGCCCTCGCCCGCCTGGCGGAAGCGCTGCAGCGGCTCGGACCAGAACTGCAGCACGATGGGCTCGATATCGGTGACGAACGCCGAGCGCTTGGCGAACTCGAGGTAGCCGCGGTTGGCGAACCGGTAGTAGCGCAGGGCCTCGGGCAGGTGCCAGGAGAAGAACGACTGGTGGGCGATATAGGCGTCCCATTGCTTCGCGTTCGGCTCGCCGACGAACGCCTTGTCGCCGCTCGCGCCGCGATGGCCGGCGAGGAAGCCCACGCCGGGCGCGCGCTCGTAGCGCACGATGAAGTCACGGTAGTCGCGAAAGCGCGGGCTGCCGTCGTAGTTGGTGAACGCCGGAAAATCGAGGCGACCGCCGAGGTCGACGAGAACGTCCTGCCACGGGCGCACATCGCGATCGGGCGTCAGCACCGGATGGCGGATCGCGTCGCCGGGCGCGTCCGGTTCCGAGATGGGACGATCGAGCAGGCTGATCGCGTCGTAGCGCTCGAGATAGGTCGTGTCCGGCAGCACGAGGTCGGCGAACGCGACGGTCTCGGACCAGAACGCGTCAGCCACGACGACGAACGGGATGCGGTAGTCGCCGTTCGCATCTCTCGCCCGCAGCATCTCGCGCGTGCCGCCGGGGTTCATCGCCGAGTTCCACGCCATGTTCGCCATGAACAGCATCAGCGTGTCGATCGGGTAAGGATCGCCGGCGACCGCGTTCGCGATGACCATGTGCATGAGGCCGTGCGCGGCGAGCGGCGACTCCCACGAGTAGGCCTTGTCGATGCGCAGCGGCCGCCCCGCTTCGTCGATCGCGAGGTCCTCCGGCCGCGTGGGGAAGCCGAGCGGCGTGCCGCCGAGCGGCGTGTTCGGATGCGGCCACGCCTTCGCCGGCAGCTGCTTCGGCGGTATCGGCTTCGGATACGGCGCGCGCGCGCGGAAGTTCCCCGGGCCGTCGAGCGCGCCGAGCAGCATCTGGATGAAGTGCAATGCGCGGCACGTGTGGAAGCCGTTGCTGTGCGCCGAGATGCCGCGCATCGCGTACATCGCGACCGGCCGACCGGTCACGTGATCGTGCTCGCGGCCCCAGACGTCGGTCCAGCGCACCGGCAGCGTGATCGCCTCACGGAACGCGACGTGCGCCATCTCGCGCGCGAGCCGCCGGATCGTGTCGGCCGGCACGCCGCAGCGGTCGGCCACGCTCTCGGGCGCGTACTGCGCATCGAGATAGCGCTCGGCGACGAGCGAGAGCACCGTCTTGACGCGACGACCGTCGTCGAGCGTGAACTCGCCGAACAGCGCCGGGCGCGTGTCGAAGGTGACCGCGCCGGTGAAGCGTTGCGTCGACTCGTCGTGGACGATCGGGCGGCCTTCGCCGTCGCGCGCGAACAGCCCGTCCTCCGCCGTGCCCGGCGCACGCACGACGAGCCACGGCGCGTTGGTGTAGCGCGCGAGGAACGCGAAGTCGATCGTCCCGTCGGCGAGGAGCACGTGCAGCATCGCCATCGCGAGCAGGCCGTCGGTGCCGGGACGGATCGCGATCCATTCGTCGGCGATCGCCGAGTAGCCGGTGCGGACCGGATTGATCGACACGAACTTCGCGCCGTGGCGCTTCAGCTTGTCGAGCCCGATCTTGATCGGGTTGCTCGAATGGTCCTCGGCGACGCCCCACAGCAGGAAGTACTTCGCGCGATCCCAGTCGGGCGCGCCGAACTCCCAGAACGAATAGCCGATCGTGTACAGCCCGGCCGCCGCCATGTTGACCGAGCAGAAGCCGCCGTGGGCCGCCCAGTTCGGCGTGCCGAACTGCTGCGCCCACAGGCCGGTCAGGGCCTGCATCTGGTCACGGCCGGTGAAGAACGCGAGCTTGGTGGGGTCGGTCGCGCGGATGTGCGCGAGGCGCGCGGTGAGTATCGCGAGCGCCTCGTCCCACTCGATCTCGTCGAACTGCGCGCTGCCGCGTTCGGCGCCCGCCTTGCGCCGCAAGGGCTTCGTGAGCTTGGCCGGCGACAGCTGCTTCATGATGCCGGCCGAGCCCTTCGCGCACAGCACCCCCTGGTTCACCGGGTGGTCGCGATTGCCCTGGATGAAGCGGACCTGGTTGCCCTCGAGCGTGAGCTTGATGCCGCAGCGGCACGCGCACATGTAGCACGTGCTGTAGGCGATGCGCTGCGCGTCGCGGGGCTCCGCGGCAAGCGGACGATTCTCGGCGGGGATCGGCATGGCGATCCGGGACGGACGCCCCGGATGCTAGGGAGGAAGCATATCGTTAGACTCGGCGATCATATCAGAGCGGCACGTCGAGCGCGCGCACGGGCGCGCTTCGCGAAGCTGCTACGCTGCGCCGCTCACCGGATCGTGCCGATGACCCTGCGCTTCCTTGCACTGGCCCTCTTCGCCGCCGCGCTGTCCGGCTGCTCGACGATCGCCGGCGAGGTACTGCACGGCAGCCGCGACCGCTTCAACGAGACGGCGCAGCTCACCAACGCCGAGCAGCTGCTCCGCAACCTCGTTCGCCTGCGCTACGCCGAGTCGCCGTACTTCCTCGAGATCAGCAGCGTGTCGACCAGCGCGACGATGGCGGGAAGCCTCGGCGTGCTGGGCAACACCGTGGGCGCCGTTCCCGGGCTCGACCCGAACATCGGCTTCAATCCCGCGCTCTCGTATTCGCAGACGCCGTCGTTCGTCTTCCAGCCGCTCACCGGCGAGAAGTTCGGCCGCCAGCTGCTGCGGCCGGTCGAGCTTCGCACGCTGGCGCTGCTTCGCACCGCCGGCTGGGACCTGCGCGACATCCTCCTCGTCATGGTCGACAGCATCAACGGCATTCCCAACGCGCCGTCGGCGACCCAGTTCGCCCCGGTCGTCGTGCCGGACAACCGGCAGTTCCGGCGCGTCGTCGACCTGATCGACCGGCTCGAGGACGGCGGCTTCGTGCAGCTCGGCCTCGAAGCGAACGCCGCGGCCCCGCCCGGCGGCGACATCGTGCTGTCGTTGCAGATCGAGAAGAGCGCCGCCGCGCGCGAGGAAGTGCAGGACCTCACGCGCCTCCTCGGTCTCGATCCGAACAACCTGACCTATCGACTGGCGGCCGCGGCCACCGGCGGGGGCGGACAGACGATCGTCGTCAAGCCGCGCTCGGTGCTCGCGGCGATGCGATTCCTCTCGAAGGGCATCGCGGTCACGCAGGACGACGTCCTGACCGGCCGCGTGCCGATGCCGCGCGACGCCGGCGGACGGCCGATCGACGACTGGCAGGGGGTGCTCGACGGCGTGTTCCGCGTGCAGACGTCGGGCACGCCGCCCTCGACGGCGTACGTGAGCGTCCGCCACGACGGCCGCTGGTACTGGCTCGAGCGCAGCGATCTTGCGAGCAAGCAGGCGTTCGCGCTGCTCGAGACCGCGTTCGCGCTGCAGGGCGGCGACGTGCCGCCGATCAGCACCGTGCTCACGCTGCCGATCGCGCGTTGAGGCGGTCTCCGCTGCCTCACGGCGCCCATCCCTCGGCCAGCTTCATCCGCTGCACCTTGCCGGACGGGCCCTTGGGCAGTTCGTCGATGAAACGAATGTAGCGCGGGCTCTTGTAGCGCCCGAGCTCGCGCAGGCAGTGGCCGCGAAGCTCGTCCTCGGCGAGCGTCTGTCCCGGCTTGACGACGACGCACGCGAGGATCTCCTGGCCGTACTCCGGGTCGGGCACGCCGACGGCCGCCGCTTCGAGGATCGCCGGGTGCTTGAGCAGCGCCTCGTCGATCTCGCGCGGCGCGATGTTCTCGCCGCCCTTGATGATCAGCTCCTTCAGGCGCCCGGTGATGTAGTAGAAGCCGTCCGCGTCGCGATAACCGAGGTCGCCCGTGGCGAGCCAGCCGTCGCGCAGCGCGGCACGCGTGAGCTCCGATGCGCGGTAGTACCCGAGCATGACGCTGTCGCCGCGGATCTCGATCTCGCCGCGCTCGCCGTCCGCGAGCGCACGACCGTGACGATCGACGACGCGCGCCTGCACGCCGAGCGGCAGGCCGGGGCTGCCGATGCGCCGCGACGCACGCTCGATCGGATTGCAGAACGCGATCGAGGCCGACTCGGTGAGCCCCATCGCCTCGACGATGCCGATGCCGAAGCGCTGCTCGAATGCCCGCTGCTGCTCGGGCGGCAGCGGGGCCGAGGCCGATCGCGCGAAGCGCACGCGACCTGCCGCGTCGCGCTGGCCGGGCGTGAGATCCGGACCGTTCAGCAGGTACGCGACGATCGTCGGCACGAGGTTGAGCCAGGTCGGGCGATAGCGCTCGACGATGGGCCACCACTGCGAGCTGCTGAAACGGTACGGCAGCACTGCGCTGCCGCCGGACACGAGCGTGCTCGTCGCCGCGATGCACTGGCCGTTGATGTGGTAGAGCGGCAGCGACGAGAGCACGCGGTCGGCAGGACCGAGCGACTGGTGCGCCGCGACGACGCGCCCCGAGTGCAGCAGGTTCGCGTGGCTGAGCATGACGCCCTTCGGCACACCGGTCGTCCCCGACGTGTACATGAGCATGGCGGGCGACGACGGCGCGACCTGCGGCAGCGGACGTTCGCCGGCGTCGGTCAGGTGCAGCGAGTCGGCATCGACGATCGCGAGCCGAGTGTCGACGGCCGCGCGCGCGATGGCCGGGCGCAGCCGCTCGGCGTGCTCGTCGGTCGCGAACACGAGCCGAGGGTTCGCGTGGGCCAGCACGTAATCGAGTTGCGCGTCCTGCGCGAGCAGGTTGAAAGGCGCGACGACCCGGCCCGCGGCCATCGTGGCCACGAACGCCGTCGCCGCGGCAATGCCGTTGGGCAGCATGAAGCCGACGATCTCGCCGCCAACGATGCCTCGATCGGCGAGCATCGTGTCGAGCGCGCACGCCTGCCGCGCGAGCGCGCCGTAGGTCAATTCGCGTGCCGCTTCCGGCGACAGCACGAACGGCGCGTCCGGCGCTTCGCCGGCGCGCGCCCGGACGACGTCGCCGAACGTCCCCGGCGCGTGGGTGCTCGCGATCACGCGCCGTGGCGCCGGCGGTAGGCGCCGAACAGCTCGTCGTCGCTCGGCTCGCGCACCCGCGCCGGATCGAGCGGCCGCACGACGCGCGTGAGGTTCAGGAAGTGGCGGTAGTTGAGATTGTCCGAGAAGCTGTTGCGGCCCCACGTGCCGCATCCCATCGACAGCGAGAACGGCAGCGCGTTGTCGAAGCTGCCGCCGGTGGCGAAGCAGTGCGCCTGGTTGACGATGACGCGACACACGGGGAGCGCGAGGCCGAGGGCCACCGGTCGCCCCGCGTCGCGGGTGTGCACGCCGATCGAGTGGCCGGCGCCCTGGTAGTCGAGAATGCGCGATGCGAGCGCCGCT
>Ga0307413_10000276_pt1 | contig 15723 bp, 18 predicted proteins | sample DK1Ometagenome_3_FD_203714 | JGI IMG/M metagenome (GOLD analysis project Ga0307413, IMG submission 203714) | Maize rhizosphere microbial communities from greenhouse at UC Davis, California, United States - DK15-O-2 | ecosystem: Host-associated > Plants > Roots > Rhizosphere > Soil | place: USA... | reverse complement strand
CCTAAAAAATGCCCCGGGGGGACAAGAATCTGAAACAATCCCGGGCGGAAGCGGCGGAGGAAAGTACCAAACCAAAGCCGGCCTGGGTGATAGTGACCTGATAGTCCCCGAAACCCAAAAGGAGTTCTCCCCCATGCTCGTCTTCTTCGTTCTTCTGCTGATCGCGGCTGTCATCTGCTTCGGCGTGGCGTCTGTGACCGGCAACGTTCGACACTTGGCGCTCGGTCTCGTGGCCTTCGCGCTTGTGCCGCTCTTCCAGATGGCCCAGCGTCTCTGATGTTCGCCGTACGACTCTACTTCGCGGTCCTCGCCGATGCCCTGAGCGTCGCCGCTGAGGCATGCCGCACACTCTCAAGGAGGTCTTCATGACCAGTTCAGTTCTCAAGCATCAGCACGGCTCCTTCCAGTTCTCCGACACGCGGAACCAGCAGGTCTCCGACATCGAGAAGTTCTTTGCCAAGGGCAAGGCTTTCCCCATCAAGTCGGGCACCGAGACCGGTCGTGAGACAGCTTCTCGCAAGGCCATCATCGAGTGCGCCAAGGACTACAACCACGCCGTCAAGTTCGGGCGAAGCAACTTCGTCGCCGTCGATCGGACCATCGTCAAGAAGGGTTCGCTCCGCTCTGACGCAGTCTTCGTCGTCGCCAACGACCGACTGACCGGTCACCAGCACGATCGCGACTTCCCGTTCATCTCCTTCACCCATGCCGACGAGCGACTCGGTCGCATCTCGGTGGCCGGCTTCCACTACTCGACCAAGGGTCGGGAGGAGGGCGACCCCAACGCGGACACCAACGAGATGTACGCCGCCAAGATCGCCAGCTGGATGAACGAGAAGGCGAAGGGTACCGCCATCGCTCTCGGCGCCGGCGACTTCAACATGCTCGACAACCTCAAGCGTCAGGACTGGGCCTTCGGCCGTCCGTTCACCTCGATGGCTGACGAGCTCGGCAAGTACCGCAACACCGGCCACGGCCCGATCGACGGCTTCGTGTCGTTCGACAAGGATGGCCGCGTTTCGGCGAAGAAGTTCGAGGTGCTGACCGACAAGGACCTGCACCTCTTCACGGACCACTACCTGTGCCGCGGCACCTGGACGGTCCGTCACCTCAAGACCAAGTGATTCGAAAGGAGCTGGTCGATGGCTACCGTCGTCGGTAAAACCTCTGCGTTCCTCGACCAGCTCCTTGCGGGTCTCGTCACCGACGGCCGTCTGGAGGATGGGAACCTTATTCTCACCCTGCATGACGGGACCGAGTTGAACCTCGGCAACCCCGGCGGCATCAAGCGGATCTTCTACACCAACGGTGCCTGGCCCTCTCGGCCAGTTGGCGCCGGCGAAGTGCAGTGGGTCGGCCCTGTTTCTACACCCCCGCCCGGCATGACCGAGCGAGACGATTGGCTGGTAGTTCCATGAGCCTTGATCAAGTTCCTGCCGACGGGTGGCCTGAGGTCCCCGTCGTCGCCCCCTACGAGTACGAACAGCTTCCTGTGTTTGAGACGGAGCTGCTCGATCTCAGCGTAGAGGGCCTGGCCGAGGAGGTGATCCAGTTCTACGAAGACACTCTTATTCCGCAGCTTGCCTGCGCGCCTGATGGGTCTTCGTCGCCACACCCGCAGCTGGGCTGGCTGATGTCAGCGTCTGAGCCGCGCCACGTCGTCGTGTGCAAGATCGACGGCGAGCTTCGAGGCGCTTGGATCATCAAGCGCAACCAGATCTACTACCCGTGCGCTACCGTCGAGTACATCGCACCCATTTTCCGGGCGCTGTGGGACGAGACGATCAAGCACTTCGACTACGTCTGGGGAGACACACAGAACCCAGTCATCATGGCCTTCGCCCAGAAGGCCGTCCGCATTCCTCGGAGCCCGAACTCTCCGGAGGTGAACGACCAGCGTCTTGAGTGGAGGAGGTCCTGATGCCTGAGCTTCGTACCCGCCACACGGCGAAGTCCCAGATGGGCTCTCAGCTCAGCTCCACAGGGACGTATGCTCAAGGAGGTGGCGACATCGCCTTCTCCGTAGGCATGCTGATTTTTCAGCGGATGGCGACATGGGACATCCCGCAAGGAGCAACGATCAACTCGGCGCTCCTAACGTGGAACCTCATCGTCAAGACTCAGACGACCACCCAGAACGCAAGCCTTCGAGTTCGAGCGCATGCTATTGGTGACTCGCCGATTCTCCGCACCGGCACCAACGAGTGGTCGAACGGCACCCGCCCCGAGACCTCGGCGTACGTCGACTGGACCCCTTCGTGGAATGGCGCGGCTACCGGCGATCAATACTCGACGGTGAATGTGGCGTCTGTCCTCCAGGAGCTGGTCAACCGTCCAGACTGGACGCCGGCTAGCTACGTCACCTTCATCACCTATGTGATGAACGAGAATGGGTCGGACATGTCGGTTCGAGCTAACAATGACTTTGTTCCCTACCCTCGACTCGAGGTAACGTGGACCGACCCGGTACGAGACCAGACGTTCACAGTCAATCGGTGCGAGAACTCCGACTTCGGAACCGACATCCAAGCGATTGGCACTGACGGCAACACGGTTCCATATTGGTTCCAAGGCAACTTCTTCGGCGGCTTCGTTGATTCGGCCAACATGGGAACCATGGTCCGGGACACGTCGTTCACGCGACTTCCGGGGGTCCCAACCCTCCGGTTCACTACAGGCACGCCTCCAGCGGAGACGAACAAGAGAACCGGACCCACCATGGGTGTACCGTGGAGAGACAAAGTCCCATTCACCTTCTCGGGATGGGTCTACATTCCTGGGTACATCCCATACCTATCACACTTTGCGGCTGGCGACCCATATCGCGGCGCTAGTGCATTGGTCGCAGCTCGAGATGCTTGGGTGCCGTTCTGTAGCACTCCGACCTGGGATGCGAGCGACGAAGACGGGTGGACTGCTCGATACCCCGCAGTCAGCATTCTCAACTTCCAAGCAGGATGGCAGTTTTGGATCTCAGAACCATGCTTCACTTCGCTCCCCTTTAAACACATGCCGTTTAACGGCAGAACGCCGGACGTGCTCGATCCCAGTGGATCGACACTCATCGACCACCGATCGACGGCGTCTGGACAGCAGGCATATCGTCTGTGGACTCCGCGCACTTCAGTTCTTCGAAGCGGGACGCAGAGGAGAGTGGCGCGTTATCGAAAGCGGCCAGATGGCCTGCTAGATCTGGCCGAGCCAGTCAAGGGTGGCGTAACATCAGCCAACATGCCGGCCGTCCCGATGAACACGTACCACTCCACCAAGACCATCGCCGAGTACTAAGGAGGACTCATGGGTGTCACATCCAAGAACCTGACTTACCCTGAGCCCACCATCCCTGCACGGATCATGCCAGGAGCCATCCAGCTTCTGGCTACCGACACGAACACTGTGCTCACTGCGCATGACACCCGGTTCTCGGGGCTGGACGGTAAGACCAACACCACGGACTCGAACCTCGCCAACCGCAACCAGGTGATTGCTCGATACGGGCACTGTGCGGGTGTGTACACACACCTCCCTAACGACGGCGTTCTTCGCACAGTGAGTCAGCACACAGACCAGTTCTTCGTACCAGCAACGGCTACTCGAGCCATCGTCAGCATGATGAGCACCGCTTTCAGCACCGTCAATGCTGCCGGAGCGTGGTACCCTCTAGTGACCTTCACGCCAGGGGGAAACTCCAACTGGGAAGGCCTTGGCGAGTACGCAGTGCACAATCAGACGCAGCCTGCGATCGACCTTGGTTACTACGCCTGCGCCGAGTTCAACGTCGAGAACCACAACAACGTTTGGGGCTCCGTGGCGGTGAATGCCTACTGTGCTGCGCAGTCCGGCAACTGGATCACGTGCGGACCAATGCGCTGGTCTGTCACACTCATTGGATAGGAGGCCTTATGGGTACCACAACTAAGGGTCTCCGCTACCCCGAGGCCAACGTCCTCGGCAACACGCTCCACACTCGCATCAAGGAGCTGGCCGATGACATGAACGCAGCTCTCGTGTCGAGGGACACTCGATTCGATGGGTTGGACACTAAGACCAACACCACCAACACTGTGCTGGCTGCTCGAGGTCTTCCGATCTCACGACACAACGGCTGGGTGGCAACGTCCACCAACCTGCCGAACAACTCGTCTGTCTACACGACCCACTTGGTGTCAAACCCAATGATCGTCCCAACCGGGGCTCGTGTGGCAGTGGTGTCGATGCAGTGCAACTCCCGATGTGAGACCAATGCCCAGATGCACTGGCAGCCTTGCGTCAACTTCAACGCAGGATGGATTGGTCTGTGGGGTAACACAGCCTACGCGTCGGTCCATAACCAAGGGCAGCCTGCTCTTAACATGGGCTTCGCAGTCACGGCAGCCTTTGATGTCCGCGACCGCGTAGGACAGTACACGTCCCTGGCAGTCAACGCCCACAACGACACAGGCTCTGGTGCCTGGATCCACATCGGCTACATGAGTTGGTCGGTTACGTTCGAGTCTTGATCACAACAACTTCACAAAGGAGGTATCATGCCTATCACCCCCGGCAACAGCCGTAAGGGCACAGACATGGACAGAGATCTACAACTCCCTCCTCCGGCATCAACCCTGGAAGGCCGAAACGACCAGCTGACGGCAGCAGCTTTCGCTCTGGTCGAGCGGCGACTACACGACGGGACGGCCTCTGCACAAGAGACTGTTCACTTCCTCAAAATGGGAGCGACTAACTATCGCCTGCAGGAGGAGAAGCTCAGGATGGAGAGTCTCGCTCTTGAGGCCCGCATCCAGGAGGCCAAGGCCCGCAACTCTGGCGAGGAGCTGATGAAGGAAGCGCTTGCTGCCTTCAAGGGCTACTCTGGCCAGGAGCCCATCCAGGAGGATGGACATGACTATCCGGAGCTACACTGAGCTATCGCAGCTCGGTTCTCTCGAGGAGCGCTTCGCATACCTACAGTTGAACGGAACGGTCGGTGACCCTACGTTCGACGACATGCGCTGGCTCAATCAGCGGTTCTATACGTCCCGAACGTGGCGGAACCTGCGCGATGAGGTCATCGCCCGCGACTATGGCTTCGATCTGGGAGCTCATGATGTGACTGTTCGGGGAGACCCGCGCATCCACCACATGAACCCCATCACGGTCGAAGACATCACCGAGGGCACAGAAAACTTGCTTTCTCTCGAGTACCTGATCACCACGTCCCTGAACACGCACAATGCGATTCACTACGGCGACGAAAGACAACTTCCCCGGCCTTTCGTCGAACGTCGACCGGGTGATCACGTCCCTTGGAAGAAAGGAACCATCGACCTTGACGCGCTACGAGCCGCCGACGATGCCATTCGTCGCCGCCAAACTCCAGGGCGGTAAGCAGAAGCCCACAGCCATCATCCTTCGACCTTCGCATACGCGATCGTTCGATGGTGCTGCTCTAGCCATCGCTCAGCGGTGGCATCAAGCCCCGACATTCTGGTCAGCCGGCCACTACACCGTGGACGAGGCCAAGCGCTACCGATGCGTCCATGATGACGTCGTCGCTGGCGATGATACCGACAGGAATGCCCTTCGCATCGCGATGTGCGCCGAGCCTGTCGGAAACCACCAATTCTGGGACGAAGACTTCCACCGTCACGTCCTGCGAAACACCGCGGAGCTCGTCGCTGAGCTCACGTTGGTGCACAAGATCCCTGTCGACTATCTCAACGAGGAGTATGGTGGGGACAAGACCTTCGCCCAGTGGCAGAGGCGCCGGAGTCGTCGACGTGGAGGAATCTACGTGGTCGAAACCAGCGGCTTTCCGTTCAAGGCGTTCATCGACGAGGTCGACGCTAAGCGCGACCTCAAGAAGCACATCTGAAAGGAGTACAGCATGCCGCAGGTAGGAAACCTCGCCCGCTACGTTCGTCGCGTCGCCGAGTCGGCTGACGAGCCTCAGGACACCGCCCTCGAGACTCGCCTCGCCGATCTGGAGGCCCGCATCGAGGCACTCGAGACCGCGCCGTAATAGGCGCCCCAACTCGTACGACTTCTGAAAGGAGTCCGCATGGTTCGCAATCGTGAAGAGGCGGTTCAGGCCGCCCTCGCAACCACTCGCAACACCCCCGGCATGTGCCAGGCCTTCACCCGAGGCTGGTTCGCTGCTCCGTCCGTCGGAGACTTCGATGGCGACGGCGCTGCCGATGCCGAGGACGGCTGGAAGCAGGAGCCGGCATGGGCAAAGCACGCAGATCGCAAGCCGCCCCGTGGCACCCCCGTCGCGTGGGGTGGCGGTTCCGCGGACAACGGCCACCGAGCCATCTCGCTCGGCCCGGTTGGTCCTCAGGGTCAGTACATGATCCGCTCGACCGACGGTGGAGGCCGTGGTATCACCGCGACCGTCCCGCTCGACTTCCCCGAGCGCAAGTGGGGCATGCCGTACCTGGGATGGTCCGAGACCATCTCCGGCCACAAGATCCCGCTGCCTCCGGCACCGAAGCCGCCGGAGCCCAAGAGCAACAACGTCACCAAGGCTCGCCGCCTTCTGCAGAAGGCCCGTGACTGGGCCAAGTCCAAGGGCAAGAACGGTCGAGCCAAGAACATCCAGGACGGGCTCAACGAGCTTCCGAAGGACTGACGTCCTTCTTGTCAAAATGGTAGTGAAAACCTAGAAGGAGGCCGCAATGGCTCTACCCACATCTGCACCAAAGGTCACTTGCACGCTGTCCAAGCCGCTCATGGCCGACGGTACGGAAGGAGCCATCAAGTCCGCCACCCTCAAGATCGACCGCGATCTTGTCTGGGTCGCTACCGGTGAGACGCTCTTCAAGGAGGGCGTCACGATCCCGCTTGCTGGCGGGGCCATCACCTTCGAGGTCATTCCCGTGGATGCCACTGGGGTCCGAGACTCCAGTGGCAACACGGTGACCAACTGGGTCTACTCGCTCCGAGTCGTTGTGACTCTTGCCAACACCCAGGAGCGAACGATCGACTACAACTTCCAGCCCAGGATTGGCCAGACGGTGGACCTGGTGCCTCACACTGGCGCGGTCATCATCCCGCCGGTCGTGACGCCGGGCACCGTTGACGGGGGCTCGCTGTGAGCGACAGCATCCTGACGACGATCAAGCAGGGCGTCGGTGTTGCGCCTGACGACACGTCGTTCGACACCGAGCTCATGCTCCACATCAACGGCTGCTTTCCTACGCTCCGCCAGCTCAAGGTCGGACCCCCGGAGGGGTTCATCATCCTGTCGGCCGAAGAGACGTGGATGGACTACCTCGGGGCGCAAGACCTTCTTCTTCGCAACAGCGTGACGCTGTACATCACGATGAAGACCAAGCTCAACTTCGACCCGCCCGATGTGGGCTTCGTGATCACGTCGATGGAGCGCCAGCTCGAGACACTCGAAGGGCGCTTCCTCTTCGACACTGACAAGCCGCCTGTGACGGTGGAGGAAGTGACTGAGGTGTAGCAATGGCCGAGATCCGCATCCGGCGCGGCCTTGCTGAGCAGGCTGCAACCAACAACCCAATCCTCGCCGACGGCGAGCCTGGTTGGGAGCAGGACACTCGCATCTTCAAGATCGGCGACGGAGTAACTCCGTGGGTCGAGCTCGAGCAGGTCGGTGGCGGCACGGGAGGCGGAAGCCTTCCTGGTGGCACCATGGTCATGGTCGAGTACAACGGCACGTCCTGGCCTGCCCGCCCTGCCGGCGGAACAGCCATACGAGTTCACTGGGTCGGCGGCACTCCGTCCACCCCACCGACTGCCGGACTCACAGGTCATGACCTGTGGTCCGTCCCGATGGAGTAAGGAGTCTGTCAGTGGTCAACGTTCTTAACTACCACACCGGCAGTGTTCTCCGGAGTGGCACCTCGGTCCAGCTTCCGATCCCGTTCGACGTCACTCCGGGCAGCATTCTGTTCGGCTTCGTGGCCTCTTCGTCCACGTTCCAGGTCGGCGACGGATTCACCAAGCACAATGGCGGCGTTGGTAACATCGAGTTCGTCTCGATCAAGAAGACCGCCACCGGCGACGAGACGAGCATTCCGGTCACGCTGACCGTACCGCGAACCGTCACCTACACGATCTACGAGCTTCGCCCTGGCGGAACCCTCTCTACTGGTAATACCGATCCGGTGGCAAACCAGAGCGGCTTGCCAGCCAACAGCGAGAACACTCTGCTCTACGCGGTCGCCTCCTCGGCTTCCGGTGTCTCGCCCGTCGGCTCCTCGACCTACACGGGCTCCCCAAACCCAGTCGAGGCCGGTGATATTCTCACCGCGGCTCAGGGCGGAGACTCGGACGATGCGCTGTACCACAGCTCGGCATACCAAGAGGGCTCGGTCACTTCGATGACCGCCTCGCGGACCTGGGCCACTGGACCGTCGCAGCTGATCCCAGTCTACCTTACGGTGGGCTACTGGAACGCTCCTCAGGTCGGCAACGCTGCTCCGACGGCCAATGCTGGTGCGGATCAGAACGTCACGACGGGAACGCAGGTCACTCTCACCGGCTCAGCCTCGAGCGATTCGGATGGCACCATTGCGTCATATTCGTGGACGCAGACTGGCGGCACGGGAGTCACGCTTTCCGGATCGGGGGCTTCTCGTACGTTCACGCCAGCTTCAGCTGGGACTTACACGTTCCAACTCACCGTCACGGACGATGATGGAGCCACGGCCAGCGACACTGTCGTTGTCACCGCTACGGCTCCGGGGGCTAACAACCCTCCGACAGCCAATGCTGGAGCAGACCAGACCGTCACGGTCAACAACCAGGTCACTCTCTCAGGCACCGCTTCCAGCGATAGTGATGGCAGTATTGCATCATATTCCTGGACGCAGCTGTCAGGAACGACGGTCACGCTTGCTGGCTCTGGCGCTACAAGGACCTTTACCCCGGCCTCGGCCGGTACCTACGTCTTCGGGCTCACGGTCACCGACGATGATGGTTCGACCTCTTCGCAAGACACGGTGACGATCACGGCAAACCCGGTGAGCACGGGCGGCGCAAATCCGCCCTCAGCGACCAATGTGTCGCGGGGGACCTTCGCTTCCGGCGCAACGTCGATCCCGACCGGGTTCACGCCAACGTCGGGTCGCATGCTTCTTCTCTATACATCGTCGGCAGCGACAATGACAGTCCCTGGATGGTCGAAGCACCGAAGCGCTATTCTGGACATCGAGCTTGCGCTCTTCACGAAGACCTCGGATGGAACAGAGACTTCGATTCCGTTCACTCAGAACGCTGCTCGAGCGGGTTCGTACACCATCGTTGAATTCCCGGCCGGCTCCACTGTCTCGACAGGAACAACGACGTCTGCGTCGGGCACCGATAACGTGTTCAGTGCGGCGGATACCACTGGCTTCGCTGGTGGCGTCAACAAGGTTGTTCTGTGGGCGCTGGGTCGAGGAACATCTTCGGCTAGCTCAGTAGCCGCTGGCAGCTGGGGCTCGAACGCGACTGAGATGGCGGAACTTGCGTCAGCTCATGAAGGCGGAGGTCTCTGGCTTGGCTTCTACGAGGGCACTGCGACGTCGGTCAGCGCAAGCGTCGACACTTCGGCATCTACTGGCTTTAGTGGGATGCGGTACCAGATCACGGTGGCAGTCACACCTCCTCCCGTTGTCGCCAACGTCGGTCCAACGGCTTTTGCCGGCAACGACCAAACGGTTGGCGTCAACACGCAGGTCACGCTTAACGGCGGAGGCTCCACTGACTCAGACGGCTCGATTGTGTCCTACACATGGAGTCAGATCGGAGGAACTGGCGTTACGCTGAGTGGTTCGGGTTCAACTCGAACGTTCACGGCAACGACTGCCGGCTCCCGCACATTCCAGCTCACGGTCACCGACGACGACGGCGCGACGGCAAGCGACACGGTGGTGGTCAACGTGACTTCATCGAATGCTCCGCCAAACGCCAACGCCGGCGCAGATCAGACGGTCACGGTCGGCACACAGGTCACGCTCAACGCGTCAAGCTCGAGCGACTCGGACGGCACCATTGCGTCATATTCGTGGACGCAGACGGCCGGTTCAACGGTAGCCCTATCGGGAACAGGTGCTTCGCGCACCTTCACCCCGACGTCGTCTGGTTCTCGGACCTTCCAGGTCACGGTCACTGACGATGACGGATCCACGGCGACGGACACGGTGGTGATCACTGTGAACGATCCGGCGTCCAACTACGGATCGACGGTGGCCAGCGAGAACACGCGAACGGGCGACCCGTCCAACATGTGGTGGGATGGTCTCTCGCCGCTGGGTCTGCCCTCTTTCCCGAGGCGTACATATTACGCTCCAGGGGAAACCGCGCGATTCTCGGTCGACTGCAACTCGGCGTTCAACGTCACAATCCACCGGCTCGGACACTACGGAGGCAACGGCGCTCGCTTGGTCGAGACCGCTTTCGCCGGGACGCCCGCGACACAACCTGCTCCGGCGGCGATCACGGGAGGCAACGGAGCAGTTACGTGCGCGGCCTGGGAGCAGAACGCTCAGTGGACAGTGCCTGGCGATGCCCTTCCGGGCTGGTACATGGCGACCTTCCGTCGAACGTCGGACTCTCAGCACGGCTATGCGCTGTTCCTGGTGTCTGATGCTGGCGCAAAGCGACCCACGCTCATCGTGACTGGTGACGCTACGTGGCACGCAGCCTACAACGGCTTCGGTGGCAACAACGTCTACGGCGCAAGTGTGTCGATCGGCTCTATCGGTGCTCGGGCTTTCTGCTCGACTTACGACAAGCCGGTGCTTACGCACGCGCACGTTCCGCAGACGCACTTCTTCAACAACTCCTACCCGTACTTGGCTTGGTCCGAGCGGATGGGGTATGACGCAGGCGTGGCGACCATCGAACAGATCAAGGACGACCCGACGATTCTCGACGGGCGAGACCTGATTGTGTGGGTCGGCCACAACGAGTACGTTCCTCAGCAAGTGATGGACAAGACGAAGGCGCTGCTTACGGCTGGGCAGAACATGCTCAACATCGCCGGCAACGACTTCTTCTGGAGAGTCAAGTTCACCAACGGCGCGTTCAGCTCGACCACCAACGGTCGAGTGATGTGGTGCAAGAAGGACACGATGTCCGGCCCGTCCTCGGGCCCGGACGCGATCCCGAGCCACGTTGCGGGTCAGCCGTTCACTACGGCTGCCGACTGGACAGGTACGTGGCAGGACACTCGGTGGACTCTTCGTGAGCCGTCCGAGGACTTCTTCGGAGACCAGTTCATCGCCAACGGCATTCGTGCCGACGCTGTCAAGGTGCCGGCCTCGATGAAGAACAACCCAGCATGGCGGAACTGTCCGGGCATTCTTGCTCTGACGACCGGTCAGGAGTACACGTTCGCTGCCGGAACACTCGGCATGGAATGGGATCGCCCGATGATGGCTAACACCAACGTCGAGCAGTACCTGTTCTCATCCACCGAGATTGACCTGGTGAACAACGCCGCGGACGCCAATGGAGAGACCTATGGTCAGACCTCCAATGACACCATCCACGGCTTCGCCATGGTCAAGAAGGGAGAGGGCTACGTAGCCAACTTCAACTCGGACCAGTGGGCGTGGGCTCTGTCGCAGCGTCACCTTCGAGGTAACGCAGCAGCCGACAACAACGCTATGCAGATGATGCTCAACGTCATCGCAGACCTGGGAGTGCAGCCCACCTCAGCGTCGGTCACGGCCGCAGGACTGACTGTACCAACGGCAGTCTCGCTGGCTGAGTACGGCTTCGATGTCACCACCGACCCCGGTGGCGACCCAGAAAGCGGTGGGACTCCCACCAGCCCCACCTGGCAGGAGCTGATCGATCTCGGCTACACCCCACACATCACGGTGCTTCTCTAAGCATCCCAGGGCGGACACTATTCATCTCTATCTCCGCCCTGCCCAAACTTTTCAAAATGGTAGTAAACCCTGAAAGGAGGGTGGCATGACGGAAGTACCAACCCTCAGCGAGATGCGTCAGGCGCTCGCAGACCCGGCGGTGCCAACGCTGGGGGAGATGGCTCATGCCAACCTCCTGTACCAGACTGACCCCGATGCTTACCTCGAGCACTACGGCATCAAGGGTATGAAGTGGGGTGTTCGTCGCTCCCGAGAGACCCTGTCGCGACTTGCTGGCCGCAGTAAGGAGACGACCGAGACCAAGGACGAAGAGGGCAACGTCGTCGGCGGCATTCGTGCCAAGACGCGCGCTGGCGCCCAGAAGCTCAAGGACATGCGCGAGGGTTCTACTCTAATCCTCGAGGATGCCAACGGAGCCTCCAAGGTCATGGCAAAGCAGAAGGATGGCACCTTCAAGGAGGTCTACCTCTCTGCTGACGCCGAGCGCGTTCTTCGCACCACCAAGAAGGACCAGTCCGAGATGTCCGACAAGGAGATCAACGACGCCCTCAACCGTGCCAAGAAGATCGAGGAGTACAACAAGCTCTTCAATCCCCAGCCCAACCCCAACGCCGACCTCAAGGCGAGGGTGGAGGCTATGGAGCTGCAGATCAAGCTCAACAACGCCGAGCGTCTGCTCAACCCGCCCAAGAAGAAGATGGTTTCGCGCTTCATCGAGACTGTCGAGGGCGGGTTCGGTGCGTACAACCGCATGGACAAGGCGATGAACGGCAAGCTCGACCCCATGATCAAGCAGATGATGGCGGACGTCTGGGCACAGCAGAGCGCCAACAAGGGTAGCAACCCTGTCGGAGATGCCTTCGCCGCACGCAACCAGCGCAAGCGCGATCAGCAGGCGGCCGAGGATCGGTTCTGGTCTGGTGGCGACGACCTTCGTGCCCCCGGCTCGTCCGGAAGTACTCGAGTCGGAGACATGCGGACGTCTGCTTCTCAGCAGCGCCGCGTCGACGACTTCGTCTACAACATCACGACCATGCCTGACCCCAACAACCCGTTCTACAACACCAGCACGCCGATCACCCCGCTGGGACCGGCACCGACATATCCCGAACTCGAAAGGAGGGGCTGATGACCACCCTGGCCCACAAGGACAGGACGCTCCAGGACATCATCGACGAGATGACGCCCGCACAGCGTGAGCTGATGGACCTGATCATCGGCGCCGCCGTTGAGGACGAGGTCATCGACGACGATGACGTTGTCGCACAGGCGCTCGCGCTTCCCGAGGAGCAGCGTCAGCTGATCGACTTCATCGTTGGCGGTCACCTCGCCAAGGAAGAGGACGATTCCCTCGAGCAGGACAACATGCGCGTCAACAACTTCCTTGCGCACTACGGTGTGAAGGGGATGAAGTGGGGCGTCCGCAAGCGGAACGTGTCCGACGGCGAGTCTCGCAAGAGCGGCGCGCCCGCATATTCCTCTCCCAAGGGAAGCGGCGTCGACGGCCTGATGTCGGTCAACACCCGTGAGAACCGCAAGGTCGCTCGAGCCAAGGTTCGAGCCGGCAACGCCACGGCTCAGGAGGCCCACCTGGCTGCGCTCAAGTCCACCGGACACCGAGTCGCCAACGCCTTCCTGGGCGACAAGTCCTACTGGAGGGGCATGGCCACGACGGTCGGCATCGGTGGCGCAGTCATCGGCGCCAGCCTCGCAGCCCCCGCGCTTCTCCCGGCCAGTGCTCTGGGCGTCACCAGCGCTGCCGTGCTCAGCGGTACCACCAGTGCCGGCATCGTTGGCATCCAGGTCTCGAGCGCGGTTCTGCAGGTGACGAACATCATTCGAGCCGTCCAGGGCAACCAGCGGATCTACGAGAGCTACAGCCAGCTCGGCAACAACATCGCCAACAACTACGAGAAGGGTCTCAAGCGCACTGCCAAGATCCTTCGCAAGGACGGTGGTCTGAGCAGCGGTAAGACCAAGAAGCTGCTGAAGCAGTCGGATGACCTTCGCGTCAACGGCTTCCTGGAGCACCACCTCGGCACGAGCCTGGGGCAGATGAAGTCTGGGGTTTGAGATGGCTGACGACCTCGACGACTTCCTCGCCCACTACGGCGTCAAGGGGATGAAGTGGGGCGTCCGAAAGGCTGAGGGCTCTTCTGGTTCTTCGCCCACCCGCCGCCCTATCTCCCCGGAGGCCAAGGCCCACGCCAAGTACATCAGCAAGGAGCTTGCGTTCGGATCCATCGGACCGGCCGCCATGCTGATGGGTGCCGGCCCGCCCATATCCATCGCGCTCGGCATCAGTGTCGGCGTGCTCCGTTCCCCGCCGGTCTCCAACGCCATCAAGCAGTCGTCCAAGGCGACCGCTGAGCTGATGAAGGAGATCGGCGATACCAAGCTGTCGGCAATGCGGGAGGCCCGCGAAGCCAAGGCTGATCTGCGAGCTGCTGCGAAGACTGTCAATGACGATCTGATCAAGCAGCTTGCCTAACAACTGAAAGAAGGTGCCCATGACTCTATCTAACACGGCTGTGCCGCTTTACTACGGCGAATTCCGTGACAAGGTATCGAGGGGCGAGATTCCGGTCTGCCGTGAGATCTCGCTCGAGATGAACCGAATCGATGCCTTGATCGAAAACCCGCTCTACTGGTATGACGACCAGGCAATCAACGGCTTCATCGCATATTGCGAGAAGGAGTGCACGCTCACTGATGGTGAGCCGATCCACTTGCTCGACACCTTCAAGCTGTGGGCGGAGCAGATCTTCGGTTGGTACTACTTCATCGAAGAGCAGGAGTGGCAGCCAGCGACCCCGCTGGTGAAGGGCCACTTCGCCATGGTGACGAAGAAGAAGCGACTCACGAGGAAGCAGTATCTGATCGTTGCTCGAGGAGCAGCGAAGTCGATGTACGCATCGCTGATCCAGTCTTATTTCCTCAACGTCGACACCGACACCACCCACCAGATCACCACCGCGCCGACCATGAAGCAGGCCGAGGAGGTCATGGCTCCGATCCGGACCGCCATTCTCCGCTCTCCCGGCCCGTTCTTCAAGTTCCTCACGCACGGATCTCTGCAGAACACGACTGGCGCAAAGTCGGAGCGCACCAAGCTCGCTTCGACGAAGAAGGGCATCGAGAACTTCCTCACCGGTTCGCAGCTCGAGATCCGCCCGATGACCATCAACAAGCTCCAGGGTCTTCGCTGCAAGGTGGCGACCGTGGACGAGTGGCTGTCTGGCGACCTTCGTGAGGACGTCATCGGTGCCATCGAGCAGGGCTCGACCAAGCTCCCGGACTACCTCATCGTTGCTATCAGCTCTGAGGGAACGGTCCGCAATGGCGCTGGCGACACTGTCAAGCTGGAGCTGGCCGATATTCTCAAGGGAGAGTACCAGGCTGATCACGTCTCCATCTGGCATTACAAGCTCGACTCAGTCGAGGAGATCGAGGACCCGTACTACTGGGAGAAGGCGCAGCCGAACATCGGCAAGATCGTCACCTACGAGACCTACGGACTCGACGTCGAGCGCATGGAGAACGCTCCTGCCTCGAAGAACGACATCCTCGCCAAGCGCTTCGGCATTCCGGCCGAGGGCTACACCTACTACTTCTCCTACGAAGACACCATTCCTCACCGGGAGCAGGACTTCGCTGGACAGCCCTGTGCGATGGGCGCTGACCTGTCGCAGGGCGATGACTTCTGTGCGTTCACCTTCATGTTCCCGCTTGGGAACGGTGCCTTCGGCATCAAGACGCGCAGCTACATCACGCAAAAGACCTTCGACAAGCTACCAAGCGCGATGAAGTTCAAGTATCAGGAGTTCAAGGCCGAGGGATCACTCCAGATCTTCGACACCGCGGTGCTGGACATGATGGAGGTCTTCGATGA
>Ga0307413_10000271_pt1 | contig 15779 bp, 9 predicted proteins | sample DK1Ometagenome_3_FD_203714 | JGI IMG/M metagenome (GOLD analysis project Ga0307413, IMG submission 203714) | Maize rhizosphere microbial communities from greenhouse at UC Davis, California, United States - DK15-O-2 | ecosystem: Host-associated > Plants > Roots > Rhizosphere > Soil | place: USA... | reverse complement strand
TTCCGGGTGCGCGGAGGCGAGCCGCACGGCGGTCGCCCGCAGCACGGGGCGCGGCAAGACGTCCGGGCGGGCGCAGAGCGCGCGGTACGCTTCGTTTGTCACAGACACCCGTTGTGTGGTCTAACGCGAAGTAGGCCGCCGGCCTAGTTCCGCCGGGACTGCGGGTCGCGCTGCCTAGTTGGACTGCGACCTGCCGCCCGCCACGCCCGCAGGCGGCGGTTGCTCCTAGCCTTGCGAGCGCCGGCTGTCCGGCCGCTCGGTCGCCGAACATAGCGACGGGCAGCGGCCTAATCCAGCGGGAAGCGCGCGCAGGCGGCGCCGCACCCCGCATAACGATGGCGGTGCTCAGTCCCCGAAGCTGACGCCCGTGGTGCGCGCGGTGCGCACGATGTCGTGCGCCGGGTCGACGCGCTTTGGGTGCTGCAGCACCTGCTCGATCGGCACGGTGACGAGATGCGGGGACTGGAGCGCGATCATGTGCCCCCACTTCCGATCCTCGATCGCCCGCACGGCGGCGCTGCCGAAGCGCGTGGCGAGCAGCCGGTCGTAGCCGGTGGGCGAGCCCCCGCGCTGCAGGTGCCCCAGCACCAGCGAGCGGCACTCCTTGCCGGTGCGCCGCTGGATCTCCCGCGCGAGGCACTCCGCGATCCCACCCACCTGGTCCGCGCCGCGTCGCTGCGTGGGCTCGTCCCAGTCGTCGCGGCCAGCCGCCGGCACAGCGCCCTCGGCCACCACGACGATCGAGAAGCGGCGGCCGGCGCGGTCGCGGGCCATGACCTTCTCGCACACCTTCTCGACGTCGTACGGGATCTCGGGGATCAGGATGACGTCCGCGGTGCCGGCGACGCCCGCGTGCAGCGCGATGAAGCCGGCGTGGCGCCCCATGACCTCGAGGACCATTACCCGGTCGTGACTCTCGGCCGTCGTGTGCAGTCGGTCGATGGCCTCGAGCGCCGTGTTGACCGCGGTGTCGAAACCGAAGGTGGTGATCGTACACCCCACGTCGTTGTCGATCGTCTTCGGCACGCTGACGACGTTCATCCCCTTCTCGAACAGCCGCCGGGCCACCGCGAGTGACCCGTCACCGCCGATCGAGACGAGCGCGTCGAAGCCGCCGCGCTGGAAGTTCTCGACCAGCTCGTCCGAGCGGTCGACCTCCTCGACCGTGCCGTTGGTCCGCCGCGGCCAGAGGAACGGGTTGGCGCGGCTCGTACCGAGGATCGTACCGCCGAGGTGGGCGATGCCGCCCACCGCGCGCCTGTCGAGCGGAACGACGTCGTCCTCGCCCATCAGGCCGGCGAAGCCGCGCTTGATGCCGAACGCTTCCCAGCCGCGCCCGACGGCGGAGAGCACCGCGGCGCGGATGACGGCGTTGAGGCCGGGTGCGTCCCCGCCACCGGTCGAAATCAGAATGCGCACGAGACCAGTGAGAAGTGGGGCGTGGCGAGTGGCGAGGGGTCCTTCGCGTCCGCGGACGTCACGAGTACACCGCGGGCTCGGTCATCCGGCGCTCGTAGGGCTGACCCAGGAGGGGCGAAGACAGGATGAAGTCCGCCGTCGACCGGTTGCAGGCGAGCGGAACGTTGTAGACCACGGCGATCCGCAGGAGCGCCTTCACGTCGACGTCGTGCGGGTGCGGCTGCAGCGGGTCCCAGAAGAAGATCACGAAGTCGATGCGCCCCTCGGCGATGGCGGCGCCGATCTGCTGGTCGCCGCCGAGCGGGCCGCTGAAGAAGCGGGTCACGGGCAGGTCGAGCTCGGTGGCGAGCAGCTCGCCGGTGGTCCCCGTGGCGAAGAGCTGGTGGTCGCCGAGCGTGCCGCGGTTGTAGCGGGCCCAGTCGAGTAGCTCGGCCTTGCGGTTGTCGTGCGCGATCAGCGCGATGCGCTTCATCCGACTCAACCGGATGGTCGTCTGCGGTACCCTGTCGGAATCCTTCATGGCGGGCACGTGCCTCCCTGATAAGCGCCACGCGGAGCGGCGCGTCGTATTCGGGTCGAGTTCGTAGCGTGTTCGTAGCGTGTTCGTAGCGTGTTCGTAGCGTGTTCGTAGCGTGTTCGTAGCGTGTTCGTAGCGTGTTCGTAGCGTGTTCGTAGTGCGGTCGTAGCGTGGTCGTACGCAAAGCGACCTCGCCCCCGCGCTCTCTCGAACGCGGGGGCGAGGTGTCGCGAGCGTCGGGGTGCGCTCAACCTGCCAGCGTTCGCGATCGGGCGCGCTGCGCCGCAGCCGCGCGGAGTGCGAGGAGGCCCGGGCGTTGGTTGAGCATCGTGACGGTGAGCATCGCGACCGTTCGGCGCGACGACGGGGCGGCTCGCCTCACGTGTCGGCGCCGGAGACCGCGGTCGACGCCGGAATCACGCGTCCTCCGCGGTAGCGGCCACGAACTCGGCGCGGGCGGCGCGCTGCACCTGGTCGGCGGTCACCGGCGTCAACGCGGCATTGTCCCGCTCGCCGGTGCGAATGCGAATCACCTGCTCGAGCGGCTGGACGAAGATCTTGCCGTCGCCCACCTCGCCGGTGCGGGCCGCGGAGAGGATGGCGGCGATGGTGGGCTCGACGAACGGCTCGCTGCAGGCCATCTCGATGCGAACCTTCTCCTGGAATTCGAGGAGGACCGTCTCGCCGCGGTAGCGCTGCACGGTCTCGCGCTCGCCGCCGTGGCCGCTGACGCGGCTCAGGGTCATGCCGGTGACACCGGCCCGAAAGAGAGCGGCCTTGACGTCGGCGAGACGTTCGGGCCGGACGACTGCAATGATGAGCTTCATGAGGGTCTCAAAGAGCTACATGGTGTAGCGGCTGCACTGCGCAATGTGCACTGGATTCATGGGTTTGCAAGCGACGTGCGTCACTCTCGTGCGGATTGTCGCGCATGAAGTGCAAAAATCGCACGAACCGCAGGCCAACAACGCGCCCGCTGTGACCGCCGGCAGTCGCACGGCGGGTTGGATGGATCGGAAATCGGCTGTGGACGTGCTCGCTTCTGACCGCTTTCCCCGCGCCGAGCCCGACAAGATCGGGCAATTTGACGTTCCCGCGGCCTGCATCCTGCTCCCGCTCGCCTTGCCTCGGGCCTCCCGAGGCCAGATGGAAACTTCGCTAGCGCGCCACCTGGCGCGGACCAGCCGCTCGAATCGGCGTCGGGCGGGCGGGAGCCGCGCCTCTCCTGTGTCGCCGAGCCGCCCGCGGGAACTCGGATACGGACGCGTGCGGCGAGGTGCGGAGTGCTGTAGCGGGGTGCTGTAGCGCCGTGCTGTCGTTCGATGCGCAGTCGCACTTGTCTCGTCGCGTTCCATTCGGAGGCGTCCTATGAAGCGGGTACATCGTTGGGGCGGGCTTCTCATGATCCTCGGCGCAGCGCTCCCCTGTCCGGCCGGGGGCCAAGGAGTCGCGGCCACCGGCGCGGTAACTGGCCGCGTCACGGAGGCGCCCTCCGGCCAGCCGGTGGTCGGGGTGACCGTGACGGTGGTGAACACTCAGTTGGGCGGGGTGACGAACGAGGAGGGCCGCTACTCGATCGTGAGCGTCCCCACCGGCCCGCACGTGGTGCGGGCCCAGCGCATCGGATTCAGCCCGGACACCCAGACCGTGACCATCAACGCCAGCGAGACCGCGACCGCGGACTTCTCGCTGCGCCAGGCGGCGGCGCAATTGAGCGCCGTTGTGACGATCGGCTACGGGACGACGACGCGGCGGGACCTGACCGGGTCGGTCGCCTCGGTCTCCTCCGAGGAGATCGCCAAGCAGCCGGTGCCGTCGGTGGACCAGGCGCTCCTCGGCCGAGCCGCCGGCGTGCAGGTCACGACCTCGAGCGGACAACCCGGGGCCGGCGCGGCCGTCCGCATCCGCGGCGGCAACTCGATCGGCGCCAGCAACGAGCCGCTCTACGTGATCGACGGCGTGCCGGTGACGACGAACGTGAACGAGGCGGCGACCGGCTCGGTCTACAGCCAGGGCCAGCGCGCCACGAACCCGGTGGCGGCGATCAACCCGAACGACATCGAGTCGATCGACGTCCTCAAGGACGCCTCGGCGACGGCGATCTACGGGGCGCGGGCGGCCAACGGCGTGATTCTCATCACGACCAAGCGCGGCCGGTCGGGTCAGCGGGCCATCAACTTCAGCTCCTACTACGGCACGAAGCAGGTGCGGCGCACGCTCCCCCTGCTGAACGCGCGGCAGTTCGCCACTTTCGTGAACGAGGCGTACGCCAACGGCGACTCCCCGGCCGAGCCGCCGTTCACGCAGGAGGAGATCAACGCCCTGGGGGCGGGCACCGACTGGCAGGACCAGATCTTCCGGACCGCACCCGTCACCAGCTACCAGGCGTCGGTGTCCGGCGGTGACGAGGACACCCGGTACTACGTCTCGGGCGACGTGCTGCAGGACGAAGGCGTCGTGATCGGGAGCGACTTCAACCGGAAGTCCTTCCGCGTCAACCTCGACCAGAGCTTCAGCGACCGGTTCCGGATCGGCAACAGCCTGACGTACAGCCGCACGAACTCGCACATCATGCCGAGCGGCGGCGCGGGGAGTGACGCGTCGTCGATCGTGCTCAACGCGTTGACGGCGCCCCCCACCCTCCCCGTGCGCACGGAGAGCGGCGAGTTTTTCATCGGCACGAACCCGATCTCGGGGCGCGCCTTCAGCAATCCGGTGGCCGCGGCGCTGGGAATCACGAACGAGGAGCGCCAGAACCGGCTGCTCGGCAACGCCTACGGCGAGTACGACCTGCTGCAGGGGCTCACCCTCCGGAGCAGCTTCTGCATCGACTACTTCAGCTCGAACCAGGACTTCTACTCGCCGGTCACGACCGTCCCCGGGTCGCTCACGAACGGGCTGGCACGGCGCGGGCAGGCGCAGACGACGGTGTGGCTGAACGAGAATACGCTCACCTACAACCGCAACTTCAACGACGTCCACAGCCTCAACCTGCTCGGCGGCGTCTCGTTCCAGCGGTCGACCGGCGAGTGGGTGACGGCGGGGGGGAGCCAGTTCGCGACCGACCGCTTGCGCCAGAACGGGATCGCGAACGCGGGGCTGTTCTCCGGCATCGGGACCGGGGCGCCGAACTGGTCGCTGCTGTCGTACCTCTCCCGCGCGAACTACGGCTTCCTCGACCGGTACCTGTTCACGGTCACCGGGCGCGTCGACGGCTCGTCCCGGTTCGGCGCGGACAACCGCTACGCCTTCTTCCCGTCGGCGGCGTTCGCGTGGCGCGCGTCCGAGGAGGGGTTCATCAAGAGCATGAACCTGTTCGACGACCTGAAGCTGCGCGTCGGCTTCGGCCGGACGGGTAACCAGGACATCGGCAACTTCCGGTCGCTGGCGACCCTCGGCGGCGCGAACTACGTCTACGGAGACGAGCGCTCGATCGGCTTCGGGCCGAGCCAGATCGCGAACCCCGAACTGAAGTGGGAGACGACCGACCAGACCGACATCGGGCTGGACGTCGCGTTGCTCGGCAACCGGATCGCCCTCACGACGGATTTCTACAACAAGAAGACGAAGGACCTGTTGCTCGAAGTCGCGATCCCGGGCACGTCCGGCTTCGGGACCTCCCTGCAGAACATCGGCAGCGTCCGCAACCGCGGCTTCGAGGTCGCGATCAACACCGTGAACCTCACGGGCGCGCTCGGCTGGGACTCGCAGCTCAACCTGGCCTGGAACCGGAACGAGGTGCTGAGCCTCGGCCCCAAGACCGAGCTGTTCCCCGGCGGGGTGGGCGCCGGCGCCAACCAGGACCCGACGATCATTCGCGTCGGCGAGCCGATCAACTCCTTCTACGGCTGGATCTTCACCGGCATCGACGCGGAAGGGAAGCCGACGTATAGGGACGTCAACGGCGACGGCGAGCTCACGCCCGACGACCGCGTCATCCTCGGCAACGCGCAGCCGAACTACACCGGCGGGCTGACCAACCGGTTCACCTTCCGCAACCTCGAGCTCTCCGTGTTCCTCCAGTGGTCGGTGGGGAACAAGATCTACAACATCAACCGCGCGATCCTCACCGACGCGGCGGGCACCTCCAACCAGCTCACCGACGTGTTGCACGCCGGCACCGGGGGAATCCCGACGCCGAAGGTCGGGAACACGTTCGAGAGCAGCCCCTCCAGCCTGTTCGTGGAAGACGGGACGTACCTGCGCGGGAAGAACATTCGCCTGAGCTACACGCTGCCGAGCGGGCTGCTCACGCGCCTGCCGGCTGGGCGCATGACCAACCTGCAGATCTACGTGAGCGCGCAGAACTTCTTCACGACGACCGACTACACGGGCTTCGACCCGGAGATCACGGAGTACGGCGGCACGAACCTGCAGCAGGGATTCGACTTCGGGACGTACCCGCAGACGAAGCAGTTCACCATCGGCTTCAACGCCGGCCTCTAACGGACACGGAGCCACGGCCATGCTGAATACCAGCTTTGCGAACGTTGCGCGGCGGTGCGCGACGCGGAGCTCCGCCCTCGCGCTGGCGCTCGCCGCGATGGCGTGCAGCGACTTCCTGGATCCGGATCCGAAAGACGTCCTCGCGCCCGAGAACTTCTACCGGACGTCGTCCGACGCCATTTCGGCCGTCAACGCGGCCTACGAGGCCAACCGGGCGACCTACCTGCTGAGCTTCTGGTACCTGTCGGACATCGCGACTGACGACATCGTACCGGGGCCGCGCTTCGGGTCGGACGGACAGCGCATGAGCGCGTATACCTTCGACGCGACCGACGACTTCCCGATCGGCGACCAGTGGCGGGCCAACTACCGGGCCATCAACCGCGCCAACGCGGTGATCGACCGCGTGCCCGGGATCACGATGGACGTGGCGCTGCGCGACCGCCTGGTGGCCGAGGCGCGGTTCCTCCGCGCCCACGACTACTTCAACCTGGTGCGCTTCTTCGGCGACGTGCCGCTCGTCGAGCACGAGACCACGTCGCTTCAGGGGCTCGAGCTGCCACGGTCGCCGGCGGCGGACGTCTACGCGTTCATCATCGCCGACCTGCAGGCCGCCGCGGCGACGCTTCCGGCCGAGTACCCCGCGAGCGACGTCGGGCGCGCGACGAGCGGCGCGGCGCTCGCCCTCCTCGCCAAGGTCTACCTGCAACAGAAGGACTGGGCCAACGCGGCGGCGACCGCGGGCCAGGTCATCTCGAGCGGCACGTACGCGCTCAACGAGGACTGGAAGGACAATTTCCGGATCGCCGTCGAGCTCACCAACCCCGAGTCGATCTTCGAGGTCAACTTCGACGGGTCCCTGACCGAGGGAGGCGGCAGCGTGCAAACGCTCTTCAGCCTCCCGGACGGCTACCCGGGCGGGGACGCGTTCGGGATCATGAGCCTCACCCCCGACATCATCGCCCAGTTCGAGGCGAACGACGAGCGTGGGCTCGGCGGCACGTTCATCACGTCGCCGTACATCAACCAACAGGGCGACACGGTCGAGTGGGCGCAGCCGCCGGGTCCGGCGTACATCAAGTACCTCGACCAGACCAACGACCAGAACACCTCGTCGCGGTCCTGGGTGGCGCAGCCCAACAACTGGATCGTACTTCGGTATGCGGACGTGCTGCTCATGTACGCGGAGGCCGTGGCGAACGGCGGGGCGGCGACGGCCGGGAGCGCGCTCGACGCGCTCAACGCCGTGCGGACGCGGGCCGGGCTCGGGCCGTTCGACGCCCTCACCCTCGACAACGTGCGCGGGGAGCGGCGGCGCGAGTTCGTGTTCGAGGGACAGCGCTGGTTCGACCTGGTGCGGTACGGGCTGCTCACCCCGGCGATCGTGGCCAAAACGGGGAACACACCGAAGGCCGACGTATTCCCGGTGCCGCAGAGTGAGCGGGACCTGAACCCCCAACTGACGCAGAACCCGGGGTATTGAGGCCGCGATCCGACGCGACGCGACGGCCGCAGGGAGGCGCCGACCCTGGCGCTCCTCCCTACGGCCGTCGCCGTGCGTAGGGCCGCGGAAATGCGGCTCTCGGCTCTCGGCGCATCGCGGGCGGCTTCGCACGCAACACGCAGCAGGCAGGACGTCTCACCGCACCACCGGAGAACGAACTCACATGCACATGCTCACCCGGGGCGCCCCCGCCCGGCGCGTCGCGCTGGTGGCGCTCGGCGCTTCCCTGTCGCTCGCCGTCGCCCCGGACCTGCCGGCGCAGGCGCCGCTCGACGGCGTCGACGCCCGCACCGAGGCGCGCGTCGACTCCCTCGTCCGGTTGATGACCGTCGAGGAGAAGGTCGGTGAGATGACGCAGCTCACCATCCAGGCCGTGTCGCGCACGCAGGGGTCGGCGACGGTGGCGCACCAGCTCGACCCGGCGAAGCTCGAGGAGGCGCTCGTCCGGTACAACGTCGGGTCGCTCCTCAACGTGTGGGACGTCGCCTTCACGCCCCAGCACTGGCAGGAGGTCACGTCCGCCGTGCAGCGCGTCGCCCAGCGCAAGCGGCTCAAGATCCCGGTGATCTACGGGATCGACGCCGTCCACGGCTTCCACTACATGGTGGGCGGGACGATCTTCCCGCAGAACCTGGCCATGGCGGCGACGTGGAACCCCGAGCTGGTGCGCCGCTCGAACGAGATCACCGCGCGCGAGACCCGCGCCGCCGGCATCCCCTGGAACTTCTCCCCGGTCCTGGACCTCGCCCGCCAGCCGCTCTGGTCGCGCTTCTTCGAGACCTTCGGCGAGGACGTCTACTTGGCGACGGTGCTCGGCGTCGCCGCCGTCGAGGGGCAGCAGCAGCGGACGCCCGAGGGGCACGTGCGCGTTGCCGCCACCGGGAAGCACTTCCTCGGCTACAGCATGTCGCGCACCGGCAAGGACCGCACGACGGCGTGGATCCCCGAGCGGCAGCTCCGCGAGTACTTCCTGCCGACGTTCAAGGCGGCCGTCGACTCGGGGCTGCTCACCGTGATGATCAACTCGGGGGACCTCAACGGCGTCCCCGTGCACGCCAGCCGCGAGATCCTCACCGGCCTGCTGCGCGAGGAGCTCGGCTTCCGGGGGATCGCCGTCACGGACTGGGAGGACATCGTCAAGCTCCACACCGTGCACCGGGTGGCGGGCACGCCCAAGGACGCCGTGCGCATCTCGGTCATGGCGGGGATCGACATGAGCATGGTCCCCTACAACCTGGACTTCTACAAGCACCTCGTGGAGCTCGTGCGCGAGGGCGCGGTGCCGCAGTCGCGACTCGACGAGTCGGTGCGCCGGATCCTGCGCGTGAAGTACGCGCTCGGCCTCTTCGACAACGCCGAGCCGGACGCGAGGGCGCTCGCCGCCGCGGTGGGGGCGGCCGCGTCGCACGCGGTCAGCCGCGCCGCGGCCGAGGAGGCGATCACGCTCCTCAAGAACGACCGCGCGCTGCTGCCGCTCGCCAAGAGCACCCGCGTGCTGGTCACGGGCCCCGGCGCCACGTCGCTGCCGGCGCTGCACGGCTCGTGGACCTACACCTGGCAGGGCACCGACACGCTCATGTACCCGAAGACGACGAAGAGCGTGCTCGAGACGCTGCGGAGTGAGATCGGCGCCGGCAACGTGACGCACGTCCCCGGGGCGACAATGACGCAGGAGCTCGACGTGGCCGCGGCGGTCGCGGCGGCCCGCGCCGCCGACGTCGCGATCGTCTGCCTGGCCGAGCAGCCGTCGACCGAGCAGCCCGGCGACATCGACGACTTGACGCTGCCGGCCGCGCAGCTCCGGCTGGCGCGGGCCGTCGAGGCGGCGGGCAAGCCCGTCGTCCTCGTGCTCACCACGAATCGTCCGCGCATCGTGCGCGAGGTCGTCGACAGCGCGCGCGCCGTGGTGGCGACGTACGAGACCGGCCCCTACGGGGGCGAGGCGCTCGCCGACGTGCTCTTCGGCGACGTCAACCCGAGCGGGCGGCTGCCCTTCACCTACCCGCGGTACGCTGGCGCGCTCGTCCACTACGACCGCGCCAACAGCGAGGGCGGGTCCGACTCGTCAGGCACGGGGTTCACGCCGCAGTGGCAGTTCGGCCACGGCCTGTCGTACACGACGTTCGGCTACAGCGACCTGCGGCTCGACCGCCGCGAGCTCGGCACGCGCGACACGCTCACGGTCTCCGTCACGGTCGCGAACACGGGCAAGCGCGCCGGCAAGGAGGTCGTGCAGCTCTACGTCCGCGACCTGTACGCCGCGATCGCGCCGGCGGTCAAGCGGCTGCGTGGATTCGACAAGGTGGCTCTCGGCCCCGGCGAGCGCCGAACGGTGACATTCAAGCTGCCTGTCCAGCGACTGGCGTTCATCGGGCTCGACAACCGGCCGACCGTCGAGCCGGGCGAGTTCCAAGTCATGATCGGCGGACTTCCGGCGCAGTCGTTCCGAGTCAGATGAGCGTCGCTTCCGCTACACGCTGCCCACGGGGGCAGTGGCCACCTTCCGCTGGCCTTGAGCCCGCCGCACTCCCACGCCTGACGACAGGAGGTTCACGACGATGTATTGCCCTGCGGAGGCGCGGTACGAGGCGATGCCGTACGAGCGCTGCGGTCGGAGCGGCCTGCTGCTGCCCGCCATTTCATTCGGGCTGTGGCACAACTTCGGTGGGGTCGACCGGCTCGAGGACGTGCGCGCGATGGTGCGCCACGCATTCGACCTGGGCATCACCCACTTCGACCTGGCCAACAACTACGGACCGCCCCCGGGGTCGGCCGAGGAGAACTTCGGGCGCATTCTCCGGGACGACCTCGCGCCGTTCCGGGACGAGCTGATCATCTCGACGAAGGCCGGCTACCGGATGTGGCCCGGCCCGTACGGCGAGTGGGGCTCCCGCAAGTACCTCGTGGCGAGCCTGGACCAGAGTCTGCGCCGCATGGGGCTCGACTACGTGGACATCTTCTACAGCCATCGACCGGACCCGGACACGCCCCTGGAAGAGACTATGGGCGCGCTCGACTCGGTGGTGCGGAGCGGGAAGGCGCTGTACGTGGGGATCTCGTCGTATACCGCCGAGCAGACCCGGGAGGCCGCTGCGATCCTGAAGGGGATGGGCACGCCGGCCCTGATCCATCAGCCCCGGTACAGCATGTTCGACCGCTGGGTCGAGGACGACGGCCTGCTCGACGTGCTCACCGAGGAGGGTATGGGCTGCATCGTCTTCTCGCCACTCGCCCAGGGGCTGCTCACGGACCGTTATCTCGGCGGCATCCCGGACGACTCGCGCGCCGCCAAGCCCTACAGCTATCTCAAGCGCGAGGAGATCACCGAGGCCCAACTGTCGAAGGTGCGCCGCCTCAACGAGCACGCGCGCTCGCGCGGCCAGCCGCTGGCGCAGATGGCGGTGGCGTGGGTACTGCGCCGCCCCGAGGTGACGTCGGCGCTGATCGGGGCGAGCCGGCCCGCGCAGATCGACGACGCCGTCGCCGCCCTCGCCAACCGGCGCTTCGCCGACGACGAGCTGCGCACGATCGACCAGATCCTCGCGAGCTGACCCGAGCTGACGCATGTTCCGGCCGTGACCGATTCCCACGCCTCCCCACCAACGGCGTCGCTTCCCGTCATTCGAGCTGGCGCCGGCGGCCTGCCGATGGTGGAGCTCCGCGCGCCCGACGGCGCGCGCGCCGAGGTGTACCTGCACGGCGCGCACGTCACGTCGTGGACGCCCGCGGGAGGCGGCGGCGAGCGCCTGTTCCTCAGCACGACGTCCGAGTTCCGCGCGGGTGCGGCCATCCGCGGCGGCGTGCCGGTGATCTTTCCGCAGTTTGCCACCGAGGGGCCGCTGCCGAGGCACGGCTTCGCCCGCACGAGCGCGTGGGAGCTCGTCCCGGCTGCGGACGCTGCGGCAGGCGCACCCGCGTCAGGCGCCGCGGCGACGTTCCGGCTCACCGACTCCGCCGCGACGCGCGCGATATGGCCGCACGCGTTCGTGGCGGAGCTCGCGGTGTCGGTCGGCGGCCCGCAGCTCGAGCTCCGCCTGACCGTCGCGAACACGGGCCCGTCTTCATTCGCGTTCACCGGCGCCCTGCACACGTACTTGCGCGTCGCCGACGTGCAGCAAACGATCGTCCGTGGGTTGGCCGGCACGCGGTACCGCGACTCGGGCGCGGGCGGAGGCGGGCGCGCGGACCCGGTGCCGGAGCTGCGCGTTCGCGGCGAAACGGACCGGGTGTATCTCGACGCGCCCGCCGAGCTGGAAGTGCGGGAGCCCGATCGGGCGACCCTCGTCCGGACCGAGGGCTTTCGCGACGTGGTCGTGTGGAACCCGGGGGCAGAGCGCGGCGCGGCACTGGCGGACCTCGAGCCCGGAGGGTACGCGCGCATGCTGTGCGTGGAGGCCGCCGCGGTCGGCACGCCAGTGCAGCTTGGCCCCGGTCAGCGGTGGACGGGGGCTCAGACGCTCATCGCCAGGTGATGGGACGCGGCGGAGGCGACACTGTCATCCCGCAGGAGCGGCCCGCAGGGCCGCGAGTGTCGGGATCGGGCGGCGGCACGCGATGCCCGCATCCCGCTAGGGACAGGGATCCCGACACTCGCCCCGCCTGCGGCGGGGCTCCTGCGGGATGACAATGCAACCTGACCCGCGACCGGCCGCCCTGGAGGTCACGGCATGAGTCTCACGACGGCGATGGCCCGACTGGCCTGCGCGCTCGGATGCGCGGCGCTCGCACTCGCCGCGTGCCGCCCGCGCGCGGTGCGCCTGCCCGATGCCGAGGATGCGCGCGCAGCCGCCGGGCCGGCCGAGGGCGCGGCACGGCTCCCCCTGCTCCCCTACCCGCAGCGCGTCGCCCTCGCCGGCGGCATGCTGACACTACCCCGGACGCTCGCCTGTCACCTCGCCGATTGGACGCTGCGGCCGCTGGTCGGCGTGCTCGACGGCGAGTACGGCATGCTCGTCGGCGGTCGGGTCGTGGAAGCGCCAACCGCCGCGGGCGCACCCTGCCACCTCGACGTCGACCCGGCGCTCGGCGAGCAGGGATACCGCCTGGCCGTCGATTCGATTGTCCGACTCACCGGCGGCAGCTATCAGGGCGTGGCGATGGGGAGCGTCACGCTCCTGCAGATGCTCGCGCCCGCGCCGGCTGGCGGCGGCACCGTGCCGCGAGTGGCGATCGAGGACCGCCCGGGGGTTCCGTTCCGCGCGCTCCTCGTCGACCTCGGGCGCAAATGGCACGAGGTGTCGGTGCTCGAGCAGCTCGTGGAGCTCGCCCGGTGGTACAAGGTCAACTACGTCCAGCTCCACCTCACCGACGACCCGCTGTTCACCTTTCCGACGCGCGCCTACCCCGAGCTGCCCACGCCGGGAAAGCACTACAGCGAGGCGGAGCTCCGCCGGCTCGACGAGTTCGCGCGGGCGCGAGGCGTGGTGCTGATCCCGGAGCTCGAGGTGCCGGGCCACGCGAGCCTCATGGTCTCCCGCCGCCCCGACCTGTTCGGCTTCGCGGGGGTGAGCGAGTGGCGCGGCACGATCAACATGGGACGGGAGGCCGCCTACGCGGCGATCGACACGATCGTCGGCGAGATCGCCAGCGTCTTTCGGGCGAGCCCGTTCGTCCACATCGGCGGTGACGAGGCGAGCCTCGAGGGGCTGGCCGCCGACCCCGACGTGCGGCGGTACATGGCCGCCCGCGGGCTCGCCGACGTGGACGAGTTGTACCGTCACTTCCTCGTCCGGATGAACGAGATCGTGAAGCGGCACGGCAAGCGGACGATCGTGTGGGAGGGCTTCCACCGGGAGGGGCGCATCGAGATCCCGCGCGATGTGCTCGTCATGGCGTGGGAGACCGTGTACCAGCTCCCGCAGGACCTGCTCGCCGGCGGCTACACGATCGTCAATGCGAGCTGGAAGCCGCTCTACGTAGTGAACCAGCGGAAGTGGCCGGTCGACTACATCTACGGCACCTGGAACCTGTACCGGTGGGAGAACTGGGTGCCGCGGATGCCGTCGTACACGCCGATTCAGCTCGACTCGACGCCGCGGGTGATCGGCGCGATGATGTGCGCGTGGGAGCAGCCGCAGCACATGGAGCTGCCGTCGCTGCGCCGGCGGCTGGCCGCGATGAGCGAGCGGACGTGGAACGCCGCGGTGCGCCCGGAGCGGCCGTTCGCGTGGTTCGCGCGCACGCTCGCGCGCACGGACAGCTCGCTGCAAGCGGTGCTGAGCCCCGTCACGATCGAGGCGCGCGGGCTCCGCTTCCCGGCGCTCGACGAGGGGCACTACGGCGAGGAGTACTGGTTCGACGACACGCTCGCCGTCGCCCTCGCCGCGGACCCGAGCCTCGTCGTCCGGTACACGCTCGACGGCACTCCGCCCACCGCCGAGTCGCCGCGGTACGCTCGGCCGATCGCGGTCGCGGCGACCACGCACCTCCGGGCGCGGGCGTTCACGCCGGCGAGCGAGCCGGTGGGGTACGACCGCTGGCACGAGTACCAGCTCCACCCGCTGCGGGCCGAGGTGGCGGGCGAGCTGCGCGCGCCGCTCTCCACGCTCTGGGAGCCGCTGGAGAACGCCGCCCAGTTCGACCGGTCGGTGACGGTCCGCCTGTCGAGCGCCCGGCGTGGCACCATTCGCTACACGCTCGACGGCTCGCCACCGTCGGCCATGGCAGCCGCGTATCGCACGCCGATCGTCATCGCCGACAGCGCGGCGGTGCGGGCGCGGCTCTTCGGGGCGGCGGGGGAGCCGGTTGGGCAGGAGTGGGCGCAGTGGTTTCAGCGAGCCAAGTAGCCGGCATGCATCGCCCGCTGCGTCGACGGCCGTGGTGTCCGAATGGTCGACCTGAGCCGGCGCCATTGGTTGACACGCCGGCCGGTTCAGGCATCTTGGCGGGACCTGGGCCGCTCCGGGCAGGCGGCAGGGCGGCATTCGACATGGAGGTGCGCGATGCGCATCGGCGTCATCGGAGTCGGTCGGATCGGGCGGTACCACGCGCGCCTCGTCCGCGCCCACCCGGAGGTCGACGCGCTCGTCGTCACCGACATCGACCCGGCCCGGGCGCGGGAGGTGGCCGCCACCGTGGAGGCCGAGGTAGCGGACAGCGCCGCCCGCCTCCTCGAGCGGGTGGACGCCGTCGTCATCGCCGCGTCCACCGACGCGCACGCGCAGCTCATCCACCAGGCGGTCGACGCCGGCGTGCCGACCTTCTGCGAGAAGCCCGTCGCCCTCGACCTGGCCTCGACGGCCGGCGTCGTGCGCCACGTGCGCGACGCCGGCGCCACGGTGCAGATGGGCTTCCAGCGCCGCTTCGACGCGGGCTACCGGGCGGCGCACGAGGCCGTCGGCGACGGCACGCTCGGCCGCGTGTACGCCGTGCGCATGGCCGGCCACGACCCGGCGCCGCCGCACGAGGGCTATATCCCCGCCTCGGGCGGCATCTTCCGCGACTTGCACATCCACGACTTCGACATCGTCCGCTGGGTGCTCGGTCAGGAGGTGGTGGAGGTGTACGCGCAGGGCGCGGTGCTCGCCGACCCCGTGTTCGCCAAGTACGGCGACGTGGACACCGTGGCGGCGACGCTCACCTTCAGCGGCGGCACGCTCGGCGTCCTGACGGGCGCCCGCCACGACCCGCTCGGCTACGACATCCGCATGGAGCTGTTCGGGAGCGGCGACAGCATCAGCGTCGGGTGGGACGCGCGCACGCCGCTGCGCTCCGTGGAACCGGGTATGCCGCCCGCGCCCGCGAGGCCGTACGGCTTCTTCATCGACCGCTTCGACGCGGCGTACCGCGCGGAGCTCGGCGCCTTCGTGGACGTCGCCCGCGGACGCGTCCCCAACCCGTGCACCGTGGAGGACGCCGAGATGGCGCTGCGCGTCGCGGTCGCTTGCGATCGCT
>Ga0307413_10000270_pt1 | contig 15799 bp, 16 predicted proteins | sample DK1Ometagenome_3_FD_203714 | JGI IMG/M metagenome (GOLD analysis project Ga0307413, IMG submission 203714) | Maize rhizosphere microbial communities from greenhouse at UC Davis, California, United States - DK15-O-2 | ecosystem: Host-associated > Plants > Roots > Rhizosphere > Soil | place: USA... | reverse complement strand
CCTACTGCCGATGTTACTACTACTACTAACGCCACCCTACAAGACCCATCGACGTATATGATGGCTGAGAGGAACGATGAGTCAGTCAGAGGATTTATAGGCAGCAGTCTATTCCCTACGCAGGGTGCCGGCGGCGGCAATACTCTCGCTCCGGCTGATGATAGTGGTCATATTCTGACTGGGGTATTCAGACTATTTGCAAATGATAGCCATCTTGAACGATTTGTAGCAGAAATAGAGGTAGCAACAATTGATGGTTCATCATATCACGATATTTCCATTGAGGAGGGTGCTCCTCGTTTTGAAGTGACAGAGGGCACTGGGACCTCGGCAGCTAGCTCAAATATAGTAGGCAATATCTACCTCGACGGTGGGACTACACCTGCCATAGTTGGTGTTCCAATGACAATATCAATTAGGGGTCAAGTTCTTGCCATAGAAGGTATTGATATTGATGAAACAAGGATAACAGATACAGGACAACGTGACATCATAAGTATATTTGATGGACAATCAATCTATGGAACCATACCTAGAGGATAGATAAATGCATGTGGCAGGAATTCTCATCCAAATTGTAGATTAACAGCACAAGAGCGAGAAGGTAACGAAACCATTGATGGTTATAGTCTAAATTATGGAGGTATGTGCTGACCCGAAAATATTATTTTACCTCCAACTTAGTCTCATTTTTGAGCTCAATATTTTTCCCGTAATTTTGATTATTTGAGATAGAATTGTATTTTTGTGCAGTCTTGTACGTTTTCACTCTTTTTCCACCTTGTTGTGGTTTAGAACCCTATAGCGTGACACGGTCTAGTGTTTGTTCATGTGATTGCCCTGATTTGTGTGCTGTCGGGGAATATTTTTGTCATATACCGCGCTCACGATTGCAAGCTGTTAGCATGATATCAATCAATTGATTTTCTCCCAGATAATAGAGAATTTATCACACAATAGTGCTGGTGAATACGAGATGTAATGGCGGCGACGAGAATGACATGATGGAAGACAATGATGATAATGACTTCCTTTACGGATTTGACGGAGTACCGAATAATGACAACTTAGATGGCGGGGAAGGCCCTGACGTTTGCCCGAGTGAACCAGACCCTGAAGTCAACTGTGAGCGCAGCTGAGTAACTGAAGAGATAATACACTTGATGAAGAGACGGGGGCAGCCGCCGCTATAAAAAATTACATCGTTTCTTACTTTTTACCTAGGGACACAAACTATACACAGCACTGTGTCTTACAACTCTTTTTAATACTGGCGGCCAGTATACTTCGATGTACACAACAACCATGGCGCGGTATTCTTCAGTAGCCGCCGCTTCTTTCCTCTTTTCTGCTCTTTTCTCGAACCTTGCATATGCGCAGGGCACAGACTACGAGCTGCAAGAAATCAAGCCCGGAGTGTACGTGGTGTCAGCAGGTGGGTCCAACTCTATTTTCTTGGTGACCCAGGAGGGAGTCGTTGTGGTCGACGCGCCCCAAGCGATAGCTGACAAGATATTTGCAGCAGTGTCAGAGGTTACTGATAGGCCTATCACTCACCTGATATACAGTCATGCCCACAAAGACCATATAGGCGCTGCCAACCTATTTGAAAACGTCACAATAATCGCTCATAACGAAACCGCCAGAATTCTGAATGAAAGAAACGACCCGGATAGGCCGGTGCCGGACATGAATTTCACTAGGGAGATGAACATACTGCTAGGCGACCAAGTTCTCCAGCTCCTGTACCCTGGGCCATACCACCAACAGGGTAACACCTTTGTTTATCTCCCTGAACACAAGGTTCTGATGGCAGTAGACCATGTTGCGCCCGGCGGCGTCCCGTGGAAACACCTTTCCGTTACTCCGGACGTGCCCGCCTTTATCGAATCGATTGACCAGGCACTGGCATTGGACTTTGACGTTTTCGTGGCGGGACACGGCCAGACAGGGACAAAGCAAGACATCTTAGTACAGCAAGAGTACGTAGCCGACTTGCGCGAAAACGCCATGGCCGCCTTAAATGAAGTCAATTTCACAGAGGCCACGCAAGGCGTAAATGGGAGCAGCGCGATGACCGAGGCATATTTTAACGCGCTTACTAAATCGTGCGCCGACAAGATAGATGCAAAATGGCAAGGTATTCTGGAAGGGATAGGTGTGTGGACAGATGAGCACTGCGAAAGGATGCTAATTAGCGTAAGAGTAGATTAGCCCTACAAGGATTATGAATCATCGTCTCAATAACAATAAGAATAATCACCTATGACCGCAACAGCATCAACGACAACAACTTTTGCACTAGGTCAGCCTAACGTCGCTAGTCTGCAGACTATGGTGTGTTTGTCGAAGATGAGGATGGCTTTAATAGAATAACGGTGTTTAGAGGGTAATAATGATGTTGGAAAAGGAAGATAAAGAAAAAGCTGAAGAATCAGGAGCGCTAACACCCGTAAGAACAGACGAATCCACATCATCAATAACCGTTGACCCTACAACACTGGATGAGAGGGAGGAATCCGAACTAAAGGAAGCAATACAAAAAGCAATGTTAGATGAGAAAGGACAAGATAAAGGCTATTTCACTATTGAGGATGTAAGATCCCTTCTTACCACGCTACCCATGACTAAGTGGACGGAGAGCAAGGTAGAGCGAGTCATCCAGGAATGGTATGATAGCGGTAGGCTAATGGAGCGACAGGGGATTGGAAAATATGCGCCAGTATAATTTTCTTATTTCTTCTTGAAAGTACAGTTTTTGGAAGAAGCATTGGATCTAGCTCACTTTTAGCCTTAGTCGAAGTACTCTTTCTTTGACTGCTGCTATGATGGTCACACACAAGCAACTCATCATAGCAGCAGAGCAGAATTGACATTAGTATTGGATAGAGAGTCTGACATGCTGAAAAACATAGGAGCAGGCTGAGGTGTAAAATCTAGGAATGTCAAATAACATCTCATCAGAGAACCGAGCAACTATTGGCCTAACCCGAGAGCAGATCCAAGAAATAGGTATGGGTTCATTGAAAGAGCACTCCATGAAAGATATAATATCGGAAGCATTCTTCAATTTTTTCGAAGGTCTGGATTTAGGTGTATGGAAATCAAGGTTGATTTAGAACTCAATAGAAAGATTAGATACATCTAATCTTTATTTTCCTTAGCGTAGTTCTGATTTTCTAAAAAGCAAGACCGTCTTTTACATAGGTTCCTTCACCAAATTCCTACGAAAATCAATGTAATCCTTTCTTGCTTCTTGACCTCTGTAGGCACCTAAAAAAGAAAGTTAATTTTCTTCAACCTCCTTTCTATAAGATGTAGAATCTCTTGCAATCACACGAGTCATATAATTACCAGAGCGAATCTGGGCAAAGATTGGTTTTATGAGCTGACTGTAATACTATCACCATCGCTCAATCTCTTCCTATAGGGTTCATTGTATGTATTGTACAATTCCCCTTCACCTTCGTCCTCATCCCCTTCGTCATCGTCTTCATCTTCCTCCTCATCCCCACCATCTTCTCCATCACTTCTTGTTCCTTCTATCACGTCTATTATTCCTGAAGATGCAATCTCTATCTGACTACCTATTTCCGAGCCGTCGTCTGATATTAAGGCACTATCAAAATATTGCCCTCTTATCATCATACTTGAATTTCCTGATAAGCGGTATTCGCTTGATTCTATATCAGAGAACGTGGTATTCCCTACAATATTATCATGACTTCTTGTTGCACTAATGCCATTTTCAGAGTCAATTATAGAATTGTTATAGACAAAATTGTCCTGTGTCAAGCCATCATCTGGTATATCAGGATTAAACAAACGTATTCCTTGTGAGATTGCTCCTTCAATTGTGTTGTTATAAATCTGGTTATTTGGTGATTCTGATACTGTTATTCCAGAAGTCGTATTATAGACATTATTATTCCTTACAATTGAATCATGCATGTTTCTTGAAAAGTATATTCCATGGTCTGCATTGTGCTCTACCAAATTCCCCTCAATTAGAATATTATGACATCTATCCGAACAGATTGCCCCTATTGGATTGTAATGAAGCCAATTATTTGTAATATTCATGTCATGAGTTCCAGTGTGAGGGTCTAAAGCGTATTTGATATTGTTGTAATACTCATTACCATCAACTGTGATATTGTATGCCCCTCTGGAATAAAATGCTATCCACATATCATGAAACTTACTACCTCTAATCACCATATCATGAGACGGCGCTCCACCTCCCAGAAGGTCAAATCCTCTGCGTCCCGGTTCAACGTATCCTAGATATCCAAATTCCGAATTTATTATCTCAGCACCTTCGCTTGCAGCAAATTGCACATAGCCACGTCCGATAGTGCCATTAATGTTTTGTTGGATAACGTCCTCATCTGAGATATCCCAAGATGTTATTTTTACACCGTTTATCAGTATTTTTCCATAAACTATTATTCCATTTGCACCAATGATCTTTAGGTATTGCAGACCATCCTGATTTGAAGTCATTGCAAAGCTGACATCATCAGCTACTTCTAGGTTAGCGTTTAGGATGTATTCACTATCTCCAACGTTCTCAAGTATATCAGGATCATTTATGGTCTGAACAACATCTAGAAAGGAAGCGTTGCACTCAATGGTAATGGTGTTTTCTGACGCTTCGTAGTCTATACATTCTCCTCCCTCTGCAGTAAAGCGAAGATGGTGGTGGTGGTGGTGCTCATAGGGTATTAGGCCTGTTATAATGAAAAGAAGAATAGCAGTAGCACCAGTGATAGAATTTTTGCTAAGAATGCTCATGCGAATCTTACTTTGAGCATTACATGTAAAGTTCAAGAACTTAAATAAATCTGCTTCTTCTGCTAGAAGAAGCTACAGTTCTAAGCAAGCTTTGTGGTTTTCTGTCGCGAATGGAATTCTCTTACCACTTGGACTTGTGACTTATAATCTAGATATAGTTCTTGTCCACAGTCTCTACATTGAAACGTGTACATTTATCTATCAATAATGTCATGAGATGTCATGTCTTTGAACGATTTTTCATGTTCTAGGTGTCTTGACAGACGAACCAAACTCATGATGTAAAAATGCATTTTGTGTGGACAGCAATGTTTTGCTGGTTGTAGGAACCTATTATCTGGTCAGCCATCAAGACCTTGCCATCATCCCTTGGTAACTCCAAGAATAAGCGTCGGTAACTTGGCAGCAAGTTGCCTCCGATGCTGCAAGCTTGCTTGACTTTTCTATCAACTGATACGATGTTGGAAAAAGATTCCGCTGGCCCTCCTATCACTTTTTTCTTATTCTTTTTTTCATCATAAAGTGATTGATGTTGTGCTATGATCTTTGACTCGAGGTTTCTGCTTCTGCTGTCCCACTCTATAGACATTTACTGGAAAAGACCCGACACCTGAGGCAAGTCATATCATTTACACCGATGCATATTATTCAGTATTTTGTCTAGATGAAGCAAACGTTATTAAACAACTAGAACTGCTTTTCTAAAAGCAGGGTAAGCTATTTACGAATGCATGACGCTTTTCTATGCCTAATAGCTATGGTTTGTAGTGTAACAAAGATGAAGATATATTTTTGCTCTACAGGCCGGAAATCTCTGCCTACTGCTGAAATATACTCAAAGGTCTTCTTGCAAGATATTATTCTTGCTTGGATAGTTTTGTCGAATCTCATCTTACCATATGACCGTTATCATTTAGAAGCATCCAATTTCAGAAACTTTCCATAATGACATTTCAATCACAAAAAATTGTGGTTTAACAGTCGCGCCATATTTGCAAATCCTGCAGCTACCTGGCGACTATTGTGATATTTCTTTGTTTCCAGTCTCTTCTTCTTCTTCGCTAACTGGTTGGTGAGCCGTTTCCTGAAGCTTCTCCACCTTCCTTGCGAAGACAAGATAGGTTGTATGTCCAATCATCCTCATCGATGGACGGGTCATTCCCTCTCTTGCCTCCATATTGCGGATCATAAGTTCTACACAGTCTATATCAGCGTAACCGCATTTCTTTAACTGTGCTGCAGTTTTTTCGATCTGATTCATCGTAGGACAGATAGCTACAAATGCGCCGCCGCCTTTTAGCGTGTCATATACCTGATCGACTATAGTCCATGGATCACCAAGGTCGACGGTTGCGACATCAGCATCGCGGACATCGATGCCTTGATGTAGATCGTGCTGACGGATCGTCACGTACTTGTCCATACCGGCCTTTTCGAGGTTGCGCTTTGCTATCTCCATGAACTCAGAATTGACGTCAAAACTGTATATGTGACCCTCCGGCTTGACGATGCTTGCCATGAAGGTGGCGAGTGCTCCACTGCCGGTCCCTACCTCCAGTACCTTTGAGCCGTTTTTGAGCCCAGTTCGAGCGGCAATGTATCCTAAATCCTTTGGATAAACTATCTGTGTTTTGCGCTCTGACTTCATTATAAAATCATGTATGGTGGGCTCCATGAGGAAAATGAGCTTTCCTTCGGTGGTCCTGACTGCCGAGCCATACTCCATGCCGATTATCGAAGAGACATCAATTATCCCAAGGTGCGTATGAAACTTTTTATCCCATGCCACTTTGGTAAGCCACTTTTTGCGGGGAGTATGAAACAGCAGCACATAAGAGCTTTCCTCGATCTTTGTCAAGGCAAGCGGATAGTTGCACGTATGGAATAAAAATCAATCTAAAAGGTAGGTATATCATAGTTTGTAAGTATTCAGTAATATCTTGGCAGGCATTAAGATTGCTTTCGAAGTCTTGTAGAAGACTCTGCAAACTAACCCAAAATCAGATCCGATGAAAAATTCTCTTTTCAAAGGGATGAGATAATGATGCGTATGCATTGCCTGCTATAGGTATATGATGTGAAAGGATAAAGGTGCAAGTACATATGGTTATGATAGCAAGGGCTTCAATACAGTCACAATAGTTTACCCTCCATGAACACATCATTACATTCGATCAAGCGCAGTTATTCCAAGCACTTCAAGCGTGTTTTTCAAAGCAATACCAAAGGCTTTAACGAGGCCGAGGCGAGCCATCCTCACTTCGTTATCTTGTTCCCTTAGCACAGGCACCTTTTCGTAAAAGAGGTTGAATGTCATCGCAAGGTTGTACGCATAGCGTGCAAGCGACTTCGGACAGAGTGACTTGGCTGCATTCTCAACCACAAGGTCGAGTTTGGCTATCTCCTTTATCAGAGCAATTTCTGACTCGTTTGTCAGCCGGTCAAATGCAAAGTCTGTTTTTCCTGCAATAATGCTTTGTTCTGACTTTTCCAGTATGCGCTGGGACCTAGCATATGCATACTGCAAATAAGGTCCAGTGTCGCCTTCAAGGCTCAGTGACTCTTTGATGTCAAAGGTAATTATCTTGTCAAGGTCTTGTTTTATCATGTTGTAGCGTATGGCGGATATCGAGATCTCGTCTGCTATCTTATTTAGCTGCTGATCCGAAAAATCAGGGTTTCTAGTCTTTACTTCCTTGTATGCCTTGGTATGGAGAGCATCAAGAACATAGTCGGCATTGACGTAAATGCCCTTCCGGCCTGACATATGCATAAACTGCCTATCACCGATATCGATTCCAAACTCCTTGGCAGTGTCGGAGCTGAGGGTCACTGCCTCATAGCTGAGGTGGAAATATTTGTGGCTGCCGCCGACTCCAATCTTTGACAGCACCTGTGAGATTATCCTTTGGAGTCTTGACTGTCTTGAGTCAATTATCGTTATTACTCGTTGACCACCATTGAATTTTTTACCAATAGACTTACTATTGCTCCCATCAGCAAGGGTTGTAGCATAAAGCGTTGAGCCATCCCACTGCTTCGTATATTCTTGGTAGTAGAATGGATCTTCAACAAGCCCTAACTTCCATGCAGCGTACGGGATGTCTTTTGCAATGTATGTTGCTGTGCCATCGCTCCTTACCAAGACCTTGTCCTCCTCCTCCTTCTCCTTGCCCTCTATCACCCAGCATCCCTTGTTCTTGCCCTCTGTTTCATACTTGGCAATCCTGTTGCTTTTTAACAGCTCAAAGGCCTTGCTCCACAACCTTGAACCAACAATGTGAGTTTCAAAATTCAGCAGATCATAATGCGCTTTCATGCGCCAGCATGTTTTCAACTGCTCCTGCAAGACCCGTAGTGTAATTTCCATAGCAAAGCGGGCGATCTCTGATTTGCCTTCCTCTATCTCTTTGAGTACCAGCTTGCGCTTCTCTGCAACCTGTGGATCTTTTTCATATATCTCATTTATCTTGACGTATACCTCGTCGCCGCAGTAGTGATCAAACTTTTGATTCTTTGTTGGGGGTGCGACTGGAAAGCCTGCAAACTTGAATCCGACTACAATATCTGCTATCTGCACTCCGGAGTCGTCAATGTAATTGAGGACCGTTGTCCTATGGTTTGTTGCCCTCATGATGCGGTATAGAGCGTCGCCAATTATTACATTGCGCATGTGACCCACATGCAGGGCCTTATTTGGGTTAATACTCGTGTGCTCTATGACGATGTGCATGTCCTGTCCAGAGTTAGGGTAGCCATAATTCTCAGGGTTTGACAGCACGTGCGATAATGTGGCCGGCGACAAGCGAGCATAGTTTGCCCTGAAGTTAATGTAGCCACCGGCGGGATCCGCCGACAGAATATAGCTGCCTTGTAAACGTGGTCTAATTGCTTCGGCCAGCTCAGTTGCTATTTTGGTAGGAGGCTTTTTTAGATGCTTGCTTAGGAGGAACGCCACATTGCATGACAGGTCGCCAAATGCGTGTTGCGGAGGCTCTGACACATCAAACTCAATTACAGGATAACCTGCGGATGTAAGTGCGGAGGAAACAAGCTTACGCACCTCGTGGATTAAAATTCGAAGAGTCATGCTTTTACACCTAGGTAGTTGAATGCGACAAAATCTATTGCTTCGAGAAGGCCGGCACCTTCCCTTCCGGCTACCACATGATCAGCCTTGGTCTTAACACTTTCCTCGGCATGTTCAAGCGCAATACTACAGCCACAAATGTCGTACATCGGTACATCAGTCTCGCTATCTCCAATTGCGACAACCTGTTTGGGGTCCGCCTTGAGCACCGTGAGTGCCTCTTTAAGGCCGTATGCCTTATTGATCCCTTTTTCATTTATGTGAAAAGCGTACTTGCTATCCGAGAGGTAAAGGGGAAGGCGATACTCGTCCAGAATTTTCTGGCCCTCCTTTAGGTCAAAGGTGCGAAGCAATACTACTTCAGTCATTCTAGGAAAGACTGGCTTTATCTTCACACCGCCTATGCTTTTCTTCAGCACTTCGTAGCCTTGCATGCATTTTTCCTTGCTCGCCAAGAGCCTGTGCTCTTGTGGTGCAACTGTGATTACTCCTCCATTTTCGCCAATTGCAATTCTGGTCGTGCCGCCAAAGACTGCAAGAACATATGCTTCAATAGATGACCTGCCAGTGACATAGATTACATTATAGCCCATCTTCTCAAGATAGCGCAGCTTCGCAAGGGCTGCAAGATGCACCATGCCGCCACCGTTTTCAGTGAGGGTGCCGTCAATATCTACTGCGAAAACCTTAATTGCTGCTGCCAAGGGCGAAGTTAAAGCACAATCTAAATGTTATAAAAGTGTAGTGCGATAAAAATTGGAGTTATACCCTGACCTCGATCTTTTGCCAGCTAGTGTTTAGGGCAACGATAGTCTTGGGTCTGCAAATTGCAATGGAAACAAATAGCCCCTGCGAGAATTGTAGAGCCGATTATCACTGATGTTAGCTCATACATTAGCATTTCACACTTACTTCCACACGAGGGCTTTTTCTCCGCGCTTGCCGATTAGCTTTCCCATTCTCCAGGCAGCTTCCATCGCAACAAACGTAGGGGCAAATCCTAGCGCTATAAGCATTAATGAGTTAATGAAGTCTACCATTATTAGTTAGATCAAAGGTGGATTAATTCTAATTCTACTTGATCCGGCTTGTGATATATCACATGATAAAGTATGTGATAAGAACTACAACTGATCAATCATATGCGATTTTAAAAAACCTAGATTGTCAGCTACACAAAGTGTGGCTATCAGAAGACAGACAAGAGGAAATATGGCCAAGAAAATGGATAAAAATAGTGCAAATCAATCTTCGCAAACTTAAAGTAAAGGTATGTAATAGGCAGCTACGCAGTCATATCCATCGTAAGCGATTCTTTCAGAATCTCTTGGAAGGTATCTATGTCCTGTGCCGTTATTACATCGGTGGTATTTGCAGGAGCAGCCGTCAGGAGGCCAGCAGGGGGAACAACTACTACTGACGCTGGCTCAACATCATTAGATACATTTTCAGGTTGCATTGATGACAGTCTTACTTTGCTTGGACCTCTTATCCTTCTATCGCTCAGTGATTTCTGCTTCTTGACACTTATCTTAATCTTGAATCCGTACTGACCGCGATTGCTCCACTTATCCACTTCAACAATGTTGCCGAAGCCAATCACCCTTTCGCCTTCCTGAGTAACCACTGTAAAATCGGTTCTGTCTCCAATTTTAATTGTAGATACTTTTTCATAAAAGTGATGCCAGTCAAGGGGGTTTGTGATTAGTGCCTGCACCGTCAGAATGTCGCCCACCGCAACTTCCTTGATATAGCTTGGCAGAACTTCAATGTTGCAAAGTTTTGCATACATATACATAAAATTAACGCACATCTAGAATAAATAACTTTTGAAAAGATAAGTGAACATTCAAATGTAATTTGCTAAATTTCTGGATATGTATATAGGTTACACAATAATGCGGTCATAATAGTATAATATTTCTATTGCAAATCCTTGGCTGCTTTAATCTCTTTTACTAGCTTGTCAGCAATCATCATATTGTCAAACTTGAATAGCAGTCTGTCAGGGCTATTGACAATTTCGATTATCATATATGGATTTTCCTTCTCTACTATTAGACCTACCACTCCGAACATCATGATGGTTTGTGATGGCAGGTCATTTCCTTTAGCTAATTCAATTTGGGATATTTTGTCCACAGAGATTGTAGTATTGAACTCGGGAATATGCATTCTATCGTGATAGAGCACAATCGTGGCTTCTAGTTCTATTGGCGAGGGTAGGAGGCAAGAGCCAAGATATTTCACCTTTGACACAATTACTGGGCGCTCCTGCTCTTGAGCTATCATGTAGATAATAAGCATGACAACCTAAATTAGAGTATGCATATGCGGGTGAGTCTGATCTTATTTTTCGTAAACATATCTGCATGTGTACACAAATAGGTCGTCCACTTTTTAACTACTGCTCGATTAAACAAGGGCGCGTGGCTTGACAGGAATTGAATAAATAAGATAATGCGGGAAGAGCCAGATTAGATACATGATGAGTTGAAGCAGGTAGTGAAAAGCTACTAAAGAATAGCAGGTCATTTGTGGCAGGTATGTTTCATATATGAGGAGATTTAAACACGCAAACAGGGCCCGTCGCCTAGTCAGGATAGGGTGCTGTTCCTTCAGAAAAAAGGAGCGCAAGCCTCCGAAGCCAGTTGTCGTGGGATCGAAGCCCACCGGGCCCGCTAGCACCATAGGATACAAATATGCTGCAATTTGATGTTGTGATGATGATTACGAGTTAGTCTACATGTAAGCGAGATGCAATGAATGAGGTCATTATGGTCGGAGGAGAATATCATGCATCTGCTTGAGCACTCTCGCAGTTGCTCCCCATATCACATTCTTGCCATAAGTGAACTTAAATGCGTCTTTGGCAAGATGATAATGTTCAGTATCTAGCTCGATGCTTTCGAGCGTTTCAATGAGCGGTACATCAATCACTACTTCCACTTCGCTTGATGAAATCCTGTATTGGGGCAATATGTCCTGTATTGTTACAAATGGTACAATAAAGTGGTTTGATGTCATTGTACGTACTGCACTCAGGCAGCCAACTATCTGGTCAATAGTGAATTCGATTCCGACTTCTTCTGCTGTTTCCCTCAAGGCGGTCTTGAGGAATGTGCCGTCGCCTTCAACATATCTACCCCCAGGGAAAGATATTTCGCCCGTGTGCGACTTCAGGTTTGAACTTCGCTTTGTCAGAAACACATGCGGTCTGTCTTTGTGATAGTGTATTATCACAAGTACTGCAGCGGGTGTCGCTAATGCTGCATCGGCTGGCAGGTAAGGCCTACTTACAAGGGCGGGTCTCAGAAATGAGAGAACTTGTTCCTTCCTCAACAACTCTGTGAATGAGGCGGGGCAAATATATGCTCTGGATGCTCTTGCTAGCGACCTTGCATTTAATTAGGCCTAAAGACGTTTTTCAGGATTGTATTGTGTAGCGACACAATTAAGGTAGCCTATGAGCTGAACCCGCCGAAAATAGTGAAAGGAGAAAGGTTTGATTTCGTGCAGCTAAATGGGAACATCCAGGAGATGACACACCGTGCTTCGCAGCTCCATGGACTTGTAGATGGGATCCACTTGACGGACTCGGTGCTTGGCATTCCCCGCGTATCAAGTGTCACTGCAGCCAGATACATCAAACAGTATATTGATGCAGAAGTAAGGCTGAGTTGCAGTGTCAGGGTGCGCGATCGCAATTTCCCTTCCTTATGTCAGATTGTGTCAGATGCAATACTTACCGGGGCTGAGAGCGTCCTTCTCTTAAGGGGCGACGAGCCGGCAGACAGGCTAGGCGATTCTGGCCTGCAGCCAAGCACCGCAGTCAGGATGCTTAAGAAGGAGGGCTATGACTTGAATATCAAACTCGATCTGTCATTTCCAGCAAAGGTCAAGGACAAATCGGCTCGATCAATAAGGAATAAGCTTGACGTTGCTCCACACTCTCTTGTAACTCAATCAATCTCGTCGCTTTCCGACTTGGGCGAGATAGCAGACCTTGCCAAGCCCCATGGTATCAAGGTCACCGCAGTAGTGATGGTTCCGTCTGAAAAGAACCGCCAGTCAGCTTCACTCATCGGGCTTGACTGGTCAGAATATGAAAGCAACCCTGTAGATTTCATAAAGCAAGCTGCCAAAATAGCAGAGGGAGTGCTCTTGACCTCGCCCAATAGCTTCGGATCAGGTCTTCATCTGCTACAGCAGCTCAAACAATGAGCTCATTATCATCATCGGTACTTTTTCTGTCAGAGATTTCACTTTTTATTGAATCGATGACTTGTCTGTAATAAGGTTGCAGGTTCCCATCTTCTGGAAGTCGAGGCCTTTTGTAATCTACAGATATCGCATCTTTAATTGTGCCAGGTCTTCTTGTAAAGACGACGACCTTGTTCCCCAGAACAACTGACTCCAGTATATTGTGTGTTATAAATACGATCGTCTTCTTTGTCTTGGCCCATAACAGCTGAAGTTCTACTAGCAGCAGGTCGCGGGTCTGGCTGTCCAGAGCGGCAAAAGGCTCATCCATCAAGAGCACTTCGGGATCCATGACAAGTGCCCTTGCTATTGCAACCCTCTGCTTCATTCCACCAGATAACTGGTACGTGTAGGCGTCAGCAAACTTGGTTAGCTGCATCATATCAAGGTAATGCATTGCGCGCTCTTGTCGCTTGTTCTTCTGAACGCCAGCCATCTTTAGCCCAAACTCAACGTTGTCTAACACCTTGAGCCACGGAAATAACGCATTTTCCTGAAATACCATAGTCCTATCAGGTCCAGTTTCAGTTACAGGACGACCGTTTAGGATTATTTCTCCTTCTGTAGGCTTGTCAAGACCAGCCAGAATATTGAGCAGAGTTGTCTTACCGCAACCAGATGGTCCTACAAGGCACACAAACTGCTCATCTTCTATTGTCAAGTTGATGTTCTTGATGGCAGTGATTAGCTTTGCCTCGTTTTGATGCACTGCAAGAAATTGCTTACCTATGTTTCTTGCTTCAAGTTTGGCCATGTTATACCACCAGAGTCATCTTTATCCACTATATGAGGTCGCTGGTATCACCAAACTGCTTCATCTTATTTATTTGGCTCCTGTCCAAAATTGTTATTATTGCACCAGCTATTGCTAGTGCTATGCCAATTAGAAGAAGCGTGACGAGAATAAGCACGGTCATAGCAGAGAAAAGGTTTTTTCTGCTCAGCATATCCTCTTGATCTCCAAAACCTATTGCAGCTTCAAGCACCTGATCTGTAGGATTTAAGAGCTTCAGATTGTATCGACCCGGAAGCTCTACGCTAAAAGGCTCTATAGCGATAGGTGGATTAATGTTCTTGTTGACTATGATCTTATCTACAGGATCCATTATTATAACTGAAGCTTGTCCACCAAATTCTGCAAAAGCGACGACGTATATGCCTATACCTTGGGTATTGTTGATGTTCTCTAACACAGTGATCGAGCCACCTGGCTCTATTGTATGTTTTCCCTCCTGCTGGATAATATTTACGAATTGAAGGGTGTAATACCCTAGCATTGAAAAGCTGACGATCGCTATTGCCCCACCGACAATCAGCATAATATGGCCTCTTTTGAGATACACTCTGGAAATGTGTAAAGATCGTAATAATATAAAATCTTACTAACCCAATAAGAAGAAGGACATAATCCAGGTGTTTTGGGGGATTCAGAACAATCTAGTCAATTTACAATATTAGACATTAAACAAGATCACAATCCACCGCCATGCCGCAAAAAAGAGATGCAGAGGCTCAGAAGTAAATTCCAAAAGAAAAAAGAAATTGATATCCCTTTATCACAAGAATAAATAGTCAATTTATTAGATGTAATGAGTGAAGGAATCTTGCAACTGCACAGCTATTCGATCCCAATAAGAGCAAGTCCACGGTTGAGATCAGACCAAGTACAAGGTCAAAAAAGAGTGTACTAAATTAAGTGCGAGTCCTGACAAGATATTGCATAGCTTCTGCCCACAATCATAATAAATCCAGTTAGTAAGACGGGCCTTTGGAAAAAATTCAGCAGACAAGCAAAAACTAAATACTATAATAAAAACTGTACTATAGTAATATTACCTAAAGGCGAACTATAGTTTAGTTCTAAAATCAAGCGATATGAAAAAGACACGATTCTCGTTTATACCAAACGCTGTCATTTTGATCGTTGCTTTGGAAAGTGATAGCTGTAGCAGCTCTAGCTGTTGCAGTCGCTGTTGCAATCATTGTGTTTTCTATGCCGATGCAGACTAACTCTGACACACCTAACGTTAAATTCACAGAATTTACGCCCGATAGAAGAGACATAAGTGTTGGAGAGTCTGTTAAAATTTTATTCAATGTACAGAATCTGGAGATGCGGCCAATCACTGACGCACAAGTAGTCATTGTCATTGAACCTTCCGGCTATCAATCATACTTGACAATACAAAACCAGACAGTCCATCTTCCAGACTTGCATAGCAAGGACGCCCGCACAGGCCAAATGGAGGTTGTAATAAGTGCCGCCGGTGCACCAGCAAAGGAAGCCGTTTACACAGTAAAGGGAATATTGTTTATCGAGGGCAACATGTCAGATGTCCGAGAATTTGAACTTAGGATAAGGCAGCAGCAGTGATCAAAGTACGAAATATTCTGCTTCTGGATGGTGTGCTATTATTGCCGCAGTCGACTGATCAGGCACTATTTGACCTGATTCGGTCAGTGTCATGCCAGATTTTTCAGGCTCTAATATCTGCCAGACAAGATGGTGTTGAGAAATATCAGGACAGCTTGGGTATCCCCAGCTGTAACGAAGGCCACGGTTTTGTCCTATTTTTAGTTCATCTCGAATTTTTGCGTTGATCAATTCCGCCATCGCCTCCGCTGTTTCAACTGCAAGGCCGTGCAAAT
>Ga0307413_10000269_pt1 | contig 15808 bp, 17 predicted proteins | sample DK1Ometagenome_3_FD_203714 | JGI IMG/M metagenome (GOLD analysis project Ga0307413, IMG submission 203714) | Maize rhizosphere microbial communities from greenhouse at UC Davis, California, United States - DK15-O-2 | ecosystem: Host-associated > Plants > Roots > Rhizosphere > Soil | place: USA... | reverse complement strand
TGTTTTCAACGTACGAAAGATTGATATTATTTCCCTGAATATATCCGTTTGTTCCACCCTGAAGGTATTTTGCCGTAATACCTCCTTTTAGAAAATGCTGGTCTTTTTGGTACAAAACTGCGGCGTACGAAATACCCAATTCTCCCCATGAGTTTGAAGATCCGTTTGCATTTCCTGCATTAAAATTAAAATTGCTTGCTTTGTCTAATCCTTCTTTAACCTGATCAACAAGGTTTCCGTTGATGTTTCTCAAATTGCTTACCGATCTGGCTCTGGTAAAAACTGCGATAGTATGTTTTGGCGCAATGTTAAACATGAACGATGGTCCCATAATATCAAAATTAATCACCGCATTGTTTGCATTTGACGGGGTTACTTTAGACTGAGTATCAAAATCATATCCGTCTTTATAAACATCAGTAAGTTTAACTCCGTACAAATCATTTTGTACAGATCCACTAACAGAAAACAAGTTAATATCTGTTTTAAAACGAGAATCGGCTATAAAAGCCGGATTGAAAAGAACGCTTTGAACTCCGGCGTAATTGTCCTGAAAATACCCGATATAGGATTGGGCATTAGAGGTTAAAGTGCATGTAAAAAGAAATAAAATAAGTAGTGTTTTTTTCATTTAATATTTGGTTTAAAATTTAGTTGGCGGCAAAACTACAATAATAGATTTGTTATTATGTTATGCTAACATTGAATTCATGTAACATCTTTAATAAATTATGTAAATAAAAAACTTCACCTCTCTTCTAATTTTGTTCTTAACCTAAAATATAAGGATTATGAGCCCAAATATTGGAATTACTCCAAAGAATTTAAAGAAAAGTACAAGTATATTAGCCACGATTTTATCTAACGAAATGACCTTATATGTAAAAACCAGAAAATTTCACTGGAATATTTCAGGAAACAGTTTTATGGAATTACATAAATTATTTGAGGATCAATACCGCCTTTTGGAAAACAACATTGATGAGGTTGCAGAACGCATTAGCCAACTTGGAGAAAAGACTATTGGAACAATGAAGGAGTTTATTGAAAACTCGACCTTAAAAGAATCTCCAAAAGAATACGCTTCGCAAAAAAACATGCTGGAAGAACTTTTAGAAAACCATGAACAATTGGTTACTGAATTTAGAGACTATATTCCGGTTTTTGAAAATGATAATAACGATATAGGATCTGCCGATTTTATTACAGGTTTATTACAACAACACGAAAAAATGGCCTGGATTTTACGTCGTTATCAGGCTTAAAGCCGAAAACTGTGAATTATGCAACAATCCTAAAAATGGATATAACAGATCGCTACGGATTAATTTGCAACTTTACAATACTATAAATTACTAAATAAAACTATCATGAATACTACAGAGATAAAAGGAAACTGGAATGAGTTAAAAGGGAAATTAAAACAAAAATACGCTGATCTGACAGACGATGATTTAATGTATGCTGAAGGTAAAGAAGACGAAATGTACGGAAAGCTTCAGCAAAAATTAGGTAAAACTAAAGAAGAATTTCATCAAATGTTATCGGATTTGTAATCCTTTTTGACCCAATCAAGATACCGTCTAAAATTTTAATCTTAGACGGTATTTTTTTGATTAGCTCAGTGAACGAATTGACAAATAAATTTCACTTAAATCTGTAATCTCAGCAAAAAGTCCAAAAAAATTAACTATCTTTAACCCTATTTCGATCCTATGAAACTATTTATAAAGTTTGACATCAACACAATTTGTTCTCTATTTTTAAAGCAAAAATTAGAAGAACAAAACATGAATTTTACCACATTAGGTTTTGGCGAAATTGAACTGGATGAAAATCTGAGTGTTGAGGCGCTGGAAGCTTTAAAAAATGATTTAAGCCCTTTTGGTTTTGAAGTTGTTGAAAACCAAAAGAGCGTTTTAGTTCAAAAAATTAAAGACGCCATTATTGAGCTTGTTTATATGGATGATAATAATAATTTTAAAAGTTCTGTATTTTTGGCAGAGAAATTAAATCATAGTTATGGTTATTTATCGAATGTATTTTCGGAAGTAACTTACTCTTCTATAGAAAATTTTATTATTTTGCAAAAAATAGAAAGAGCCAAACAATTGATGCTAGTCAATGAAATGAGTTTAACCGAAATTGCTTTTTTACTTAATTATTCGAGTGTTGCTCATTTAAGTACCCAGTTTAAAAACACAACGGGAATAACTCCTTCGGCTTTTCAGAGAATTATTAAAAAAAGAAGAGAGAATTTAAAATAAAAATATAAAACCAATAAACCCACTAATTCAAGATGCAAAAAAACGCATTACACATTTTACTCGCTGATGACGATGAAGACGACCGCCTTTTCTTTAAAGATGCCTTTGAAGAAGTAAGAGTTCAAACCAAAGTAACATTTGTTCATGATGGTCTTCAATTAATGGAACATTTAATGCAACCGGATGTAAAATTACCTGATATTTTATTTCTGGATTTGAACATGCCTAAAAAAACAGGAAAAGAATGTTTGATCGAAATTAAAAAAACCGAACATCTTAAAAATATAATTATTGCCATTTATTCTACCTCATCGTCTGAAGAGGATATAGAAGACACTTTTATTGAGGGAGCTAATATTTATATTAAAAAGCCAAGTGATTTTAACACTTTAAAGAAAATTATTAATGAAGTCGTGACGTTAAATTGGCACTATCACACGTCTGGTTTAAACCGAGATAATTTCCTGTTGCGCCTAAAATAATAATGCTTAAATGAAATGGATACCCAAGTTTAATTCTTCAAACTCATTGAGAGTTATTTTTGTAATCGCAGTTTTCATTCTGTTATTTCTTTCCTCAATTGCTTACAAACACAACCAGGATTTAAACGAATCCAGTAAACTTGTAATGCATACTTATGAAATAAACATTCAATTAGAGCGGTTAATGTCGGCGATAAAGGATGCCGAAACGGGGCAGCGTGGCTATATCATAACACGTAACGGCCGGTTTTTAACTCCTTATATTTATTCTCGCGACAAGGTAAATACTTCATTTATTACATTAAAAAAACTTACAGCCGATAATCCGAAGCAGCAAAAAAACCTTCAGAAATTATTCGGGCTCATTACACAGCGTTTTACTTCATTCGAAAACTGCTTTAAATACAGCAATCCTCAAACATATGATAAAAGAAAATTGGACAATCATATGTTTGGCGGACGAATTTTAATGGATAACATTCGTTTTCAGGTTGATGAAATGAATGATATCGAAAAAAGATACCAGCAAAAAAAATTAAAAATATACGATCAGGAAATTTCTTTAAGTCCTCTTTTCTCCATTTCATTATTTTTAACCGCATTAATCTTTATTATTCTTTCTTACAGACAAATCAGCAAAGACATTAAACGATTAAAAATATTCAATAAAAAACTTTTGATTTCTTCCCGTTTAATGGCCGAGTCTGAGATTATTGGTAAATTCAGCACCTGGCAATGGGATCTTGATGTTAATAAAATCGATTATTCAGACAATCAATATCGTTTGTTAGGTTTTAAACCAAATGCTTTTGTTCCTGAAAAAGAGTCTTTTTTAAATTTTGTACATCCGGATGATAAAGATGCTGTGGCAAAATCTATGGAAGGAATTATCAATAACAAACAATTACCTTTTATTTATTATAAGATCATACTTCCTACTAATGAAATAAGATATTTTAAATCGACAGGAAAATTATTGACTGATCAGCAAGGAAGCCAAATTTTACTCGGAATAAATTTTGATATTACCGACGAGCATTTATTAAACATAGAACTTCAGGAACGTAATAGAGAACTGGAAAAAAGTAATCAGGAACTTGCCTCTTTTAATCATGTTGCGAGCCATGATTTACAAGAACCTCTTCGAAAAATTCAAACCTTTATTTCAAGGGTTTCTGATGCAGACAAAGCTGTTTTATCCGATAGTGCTAAAGATTATATTAGTAAGATTGAAGTTTCGGCAAAAAGAATGCGTGTTTTAATAGACGATTTACTTTTGTTCTCAAGAACCAATACTACTAAAAAGGAATTCATAAAATCGAATTTGAACGAATTACTCGAAAATGCCAAATCTGAATTAACAGAAATCATTGACGAGAAAAAAGCAACTATTACGGTTTCAAAATTACCAAAGCTCGATGTTATTCCGTACCAAATCGAACAGCTTTTTATCAACCTGATTGGAAATTCCTTAAAATACAGTCAGCCTGGCATTCGACCGGAAATTAATATTGTGACTGAAAAAGTTTCAGCAAAAGATTATCCTGATTTATTAGAACAAAATAGTAAGAAATTCTACAAGATAACTTTTTCTGATAACGGAATGGGATTTGATCCTCAGTTTAAAGAAACCATTTTTATTTTATTTCAGCGCTTACATTCTAAAACAGATTATCCGGGAACAGGAATTGGTTTAGCGATTTGCAAAAAAATTGTCGAGAACCATAAAGGTCATATTACTGCAGACAGCATCTTAGGGAAAGGCTCTGTATTTACTGTGTTTTTGCCAGAATAAAACTTCCAAAAAACCACATAAAAAACGTTATATAAATCCATTATGGGAATTATATAACGTTTCTTTTTTATGCTGTAAAGCAAAACGCTTCATTCGTTAGCATCTTTGTAATGTAATACTTTAACAAGTAATTAATGAAAGCAATGCCCATATTGAGAGCAACATTTTTAAGAATAATCTTTTTATTGATCATCCTTTGCAACACGTCTTGCAAAAAAAATAATCTGATAGAAAGCAACTTTAAAAATGAAGCTTTTAATACAAATGACCAAGAGCAAATGGAAGCTTATTTCTTTATTGCGACGGCAAATTTAAGTAAAGCTATTATTTCTAAAAGTCAGATTGCAGAACAAAAAACTTCTAAAAGTATTATAAAGCAACTAAGCAGGAAAATTGAAAATCACCAAAATAATTTGTTAAGGGATATAGCAAAAATAGCCAATAAAAGGCTGGTGATTGTTACCGAAATAAACAACTCCAGTAAACTGGAATTATATAAGTTAACTGATACAAATGCCGCCAGCTTTGATAAAGTTTATTTGGATTCATTGTTAGAATCATTAAACGGACAAATTGAAGCATTAGAATCAGTTTCTAAAGAAACAAATGACGAAGTGATTTTGAAATTAGTATTGCATTATTTGCCAGAAATGTATCAGCTTTTGAGAGAAACTGAACAAATTAAACAAAAAATTAATTAAATGCCTGTAGAGCAATCATTAACCTAAATTATCACAATTATGAAAATGCAATCAAATTTATTATGCGCCTTAGTCCTATTTATGACCGCTTCTTTTGGAATGTTACACGCTCAGGACGAAAATGTTACAACCGAGTTTGGTGTTAAAGGAGGTTTTAACATGTCGAATTTTTTATCTGACGATGATGAAGCAACTGACGAAAATATCTTATACGGTTTTAATGCCGGTGTTTATGCCACATTACCAATATCAGATTTTGTCGCTATTCAGCCAGAGGTTTTATTTACCACAAGAGGTTCTAAGTTAGAATACAACAGTGATGTTGCAAGTGGAGACGCAAAATTCAAATTAAACTATATTGAAGTTCCTTTATTAGTTAGAGTTAATATCACTAAAAACTTTAACCTTCAGGCTGGTGGATATGCATCTTATCTAGTAAGTTCTAAACTTACCGGAGACGGAGCTGCTGAATTTGACGAAGATATTGACACAGATGACTTAAACAAATTCGATGCTGGTATTGTAGCAGGTGTTGGGGTTGACTTTAGCCCGGTAAGTATTGGTGTTCGTTACAACTATGGTTTAACAACTATTGGTAAAGAAAGAACTGTTTTAGGACAAACTTATACATTCCCGGATGCAAAAAACAGTAACTTCTCTGTTTACTTATCATACAAATTAAATTAAAAAATAAATCAATTAATTAATTATTAACCATAAATAACAAGACCATGTCAAATTTATTATATACAATCGCAGTGATTCTGGTTATCCTTTGGGCCCTTGGGTTCTTTGTTTACAGCGCCGGAAGTATTATTCACATTTTATTGGTAATTGCTATTATCGCAATTCTGTTCAGACTTATTAAAGGTCGAGAAATTTAAAAAAATACAACAATTAATTAAATATACATTAATCCATTAAATCAAATATTATGAAAACTAGTAGCACAATTTTAGGAATTTTAGGAGCCGCAGCGGCGGGAGCATTTTTAGGAGTTTTGTTTGCACCGGATAAAGGTTCAGAAACAAGAAAAAAAATAAAAGATAAATCAAAAGATTACGGAGATAACCTAAAAGGTAAATTTGACGGAATTGTAAGCACGATTACTTCAAACGGTAAAGATATTATCGAAGAAGGAAAAGCAAAATTCAATTCTGTGAAAGAAGACTTCAACACTGTTAAAGATGAAGCTAAAGCTGTAAAAACGAACTATTAAAAAAGTGAATTTTTTAAACCATAAAATACCTTTATCATGGAAACAAATGCAACAACAAGAAACGACGAAAACATTTTTGAAAAAGCTGAAAATTATACCCGAACAAGTATTGAATTAGTCAAACTTAAAACGGTATCTGCATCAGCAGATGTTCTTTCTACATTAACATCTAAAATTGCCGTTGGTGCTGTTGTTGCGTTTTTTACCTTGTTTCTTAATATCGGGATAAGTTTATGGATTGGAAAACAGCTTGGAGAATATTCTTATGGCTTTTTTATATTGGCGTTATTTTACCTGATTGTTGCTATTATATTGAACAAATTTCAACATTCGCTAATAAAAACACCAATTGGAAATATGATTATTTCCAGCATTTTAAAAGAAACTAAAACTGATTCGAACCAAAATGACCAAGCTTTAAATTAACTGTTATGGGAACCATTAAAGAAAACGTTTTTACTGTTGACAGATTAGAACAAATGATTCTTGAAACAAAGGCGCAACAAAAACAGGACTGGATTGCAATTAAAGATGAAGTTGCAGAAATTAAGCACAATCTGAAACCGCTAAATCTGATTAGAAATACGGTTGAAGAAATTAATGAAGCAGTTGGAGTTAAAAGTCATTTGGCACAAGCAGCAATCAGTATCGGAATTGGTTATCTCGCAAAGAGATTAGTAGTAGGAAAATCCGATTCGGCGTTTAAAAACATCTTCGGATCAGTAATACAATTGATTATAACCAATTTAGTTTCAAAACCTCATGAATCTGAACCTTCAAATGAAGATAAAGATCCATTACAACACGAACCATCACAAGAGTAATTGTACAACCTTAAAATTATGTATCATGGAAAAGTTAAATGAAATAATTATAAAAAATGGTGTTTACATGTACTCTAACCTATATAAATGTTTTGAATTTACGAGAGTATTTTTAGGTATCTAACTTGATTATACGTTTTTATAAATAACAACGGTTAGTCAGTTAATATCCTTCACTATATATAAGGTCCTGAGTTGCTAAGATTCTAAGTTGCTAAGCAAAAGCTTTAAATTAATATTAGCTTTATCTCGACCCAAAAGAGACTGTTTCACAATTGTGAGACAGTCTCTTTTTTTTGCTGATACTGAGTTTATATCTTACTAAGTTTGTTCATCGTCTAAAAAATATCAATAATTAAGCAAATATTAGATAATCTATATAAGAACATAGCCAACGGTTTCAACCGTTGGAACGCAATCCATTTTCATAATTTATTATTACGATACGTTTTTACAATACATTTTTACGATATGTTTTTTGATACGTTTTTACGATATGTTTTATAATATATTTTTATAATATATTTTTATAATATATTTTTATAATACATTTTAACAATACGTGCCCCAAGGTTGAAACCTTGGGCTATGTTTTAAATGCGATAAAAATTTAAGAGGTAATTAGAGAGATAATTTTCTTTCAATAAAATTTATCCATAAAAAAACACTGTTTCACTTATTGTGAAACAGTGTTTTTTAATAACCTATAGAAATCCTTTCTTTTGTTCCTGAACTTTTGTCCCTAAAAAAACTTAGAACCTCAGCAACTTAGAACCTTAGTACCTTTCTTTAGAAAACCTCCGACGCTTCTTTTAATTTCTCCATATTGTTTACCAATTGTAATTCGGCAACAATTTTTTGGATATCACCGTTCATGATGTTTCCTAAATCGTATAAAGTTAAACCAACTCGGTGATCTGTTACACGACCCTGAGCGTAGTTATAGGTACGAATCTTAGCCGAACGGTCACCAGAACTAACCTGAGAGGTACGTTTTGTAGCATCTTCGGCCTCTTTCTTAGCCAATTCCTGTTCGTATAAACGAGAACGTAAAACGTTCAACGCTTTATCTTTGTTTTTATGTTGTGATTTCTGATCCTGACATTGCGCCACCAATCCGGTTGGAATGTGCGTTAAACGTACCGCAGATTTCGTTGTATTAACCGATTGTCCTCCAGGTCCTGATGAACAGAAGAAATCAACACGAACATCGTTCATATCAATTTGTACATCAAATTCTTCCGCTTCCGGTAAAACCATTACTGTTGCTGCAGATGTATGCACACGACCTTGCGTTTCTGTTTGAGGAACACGTTGCACACGGTGAACACCGGCTTCAAATTTTAAAGTTCCGTAAACATCTTCACCCGAAACCTCAAAAATAACCTCTTTGAAACCTCCCGAAGTTCCTTCGTTCATATCTACAACCGAAGTTCTCCAACCTTGATTTTCACAATATTTAGTATACATTCTGAATAAATCTCCGGCAAAAATACTCGCTTCATCCCCACCCGTTCCGGCGCGAATCTCAACCATTACGTTTTTAGCATCTTCAGGATCTTTAGGGATCAACATAAATTTGATTTCTTCCTCAAGTTCCGGCAATCTTTCTTTTGCTTCGTCCAATTGCATTTTGGCCATTTCAACCATATCTGCATCACTTCCATCAGCAATAATTTCGTTTGCCTCATCTATATTAGCCATCAAAAGTACATATTCATCACGCTTTTCAGCCAATGCTTTCAGGTTTTTGTACTCTTGATTCAATTGCACATAACGTTTCTGATCAGAAATAACATCCGGCTGGATAATCAAATCTGAAATCTCGTCAAAACGTTGTTTTACTATTTGAAGTCTATCTAACATTTTCTAATTCCTTTTATTGGAGTGCAAATTTACGAAATTTTTGTTGAAAATTCTATTATTGATTTTTTGAGTTTTTTAGGTAGAAATTTTAGTGGAATTATGATGGTTTTTAGGATCCCGATAGATATCGGGACTGCTATCCGCTACAATCTTTTGTGCCGCTGAAGCTTTACAAAAGGATTTCCACTTCTATCAGGGCTAGGGATTTTGTATTTATTAAGGCATTTATGGTTTTCCGTAAGGTTCTTAGATTAAAGAGATTTACTTTTAAAAAAACTATTTAAAATAAAATCAGGTGTTTTTACCTGGTTATTAATTTAAATTAAAGACGATGTTTGTTTCATAAAATTCAATTATGGAATATTACACACACGGAAAATTATTAAACGATTAAGTATTTAAAAAACATTGCATATTAATTAAATGATGTAATTAAAACTATGAGAACTAATATTACCCAAAATCATATAAAGTTAAATAACATAATATTCAATGGAGATGAAATACTTGAATTTGAGCAAGTTTTAGATGAATTGATTGAAGAATTGACAATAGATTCAATAGCAAATAAAAATAAATTAATTGCTATTTATTATTGGCTATTTATTTCCAAAAATATTGACTCTTGTACATCATCTGATAAAGGAAAATTCCTGAATAAATATCACAAATATCTTTGCGAAACATATGACAGAAAATTAAATATTACTAAAAAAATTGATAAATATCAAGCCGAAGCTTTAATTATAGAATTTCCAATGCAAATTATCAAGTATTTCGAGAAAATAATTGATGATTTTAATAACATTAAAGATTTTTCCTTTTTTGAAAGCAAAATTAAGCAACTATTATTTTCTGAAGACACTAGAGGAATTTTCAATTCATTTATTGAAGCAGAATTAATAGAAAAACACATTATAGATGAAATTTTCAGATTGGCAAAAAGTTACAAAGATTCTGATGATTTAGGAAGAAAGGACGCTTATTATTCAGTTAAAGAAAAAATAAATAATTATATAGAAAAGGCAAATAAATATCAAACCTATTTTTGTATTAATCTGATTATAGCATTTGCCGATAAGTTAATTACTCTTATAAAAAATGACTTTAGTAAAACAGTTGAAAGTGATCCTGCTGAAATAAATATTATTCCAACTGAAAAAAAATACCCTTTTTATAAAAGAAATCATAATATCAACGTTGAAATTGAAATTATTAATGATAAGGAAGGTACAGCCTATAACTTCCAATTAAATATTATTAATAACAGCGATACTGTTACTATAGAGAAGAAAACATTTTTCCTAGGAAATATTGAAAAAGGAAAAGTCAAAATTGAATTAAAATTAGATAATAGATCTAAAAGTAAAATTGTCAAAATAAAAGTAGATTGTCTTTGGAATGACTTGGATGACACTAAACGAAATCAACAATTTGAAATCAGTTTCATTTGTCAAAAAGATAGTGTAGATTGGACATTATTGGAAAAAAATCGACCATATAATTTAGAACCTATCTCTTCTGCAGAAAAATTAATTGGGAGAATAGACATTTTAAATGCATTAAACGCAAATATCCAATCTAACAATATGGAATCTTATATTATTCATGGTCAAAAACGTACAGGAAAGACATCTATTGTGAAGACATTTGAAACAATTATTAACAATCTAAATTCCGAAAGAACTAAAGTGTCTTATATTGATGGAGGCGATATAGCATATCCCGAAGTTACCGATGTAATTGCTAACCTAGGAATCAAAATTTGCGAGTTTATAAAAAATAATTTTAAGCAAGTAGTTCATATAGAGACCCCAAGATTTAATGATGCATTAGCTCCTATCGATAGTTTTCTAAATCTAGTAGTTAGTGTTTTACCTGATCTAAAAATCATATATATTATTGACGAATTTGATGAATTTACTTTTGACTTATATAGTGGTAAGTATGCTGATTCTTTTTTTCAAACAATCAGGAGTATAAGTAGTAAGCCTAACTTTGGTTTTATTTTAGTTGGTGGTGAAAAAATGGAAATTATTAAAAAACATCAAGGTTATCGTTTAAACAAATTTAAGCTTGAAAGTATTACGTATTTTGATAAAGAAAACAACTATACAAATTTTACGAAATTAATAAGAAAACCTATTTCAGACTCACTTGATATAACTGATGAAGGGATTTCTTTAATTTATGAATACACAAGTGGTAATCCATATTTCACCAAACTTATTTGCATAAAAATAATTGATATAATGCTTCGACGAAGAGATAGTTCAATAACAATAACAGAAGTAACTGAAGGCATCCAGTATACTCTTAATACTATAGGAAGTAATAGTTTTCATCATTTTTGGATGGATGGTGTATTGAATGAAGACATTAGAAAAGAAGATAGATTTGAAGATAGAAGGAAATTTTTACTCTCTTTTGCGGAAGCATTAAGATTAGGTTTGCCAACAAAAAGTGATATTATTGAAATTGCAGAAAGTAGCTATTATCTAAAGCGATTAATTAGTGAAGATTTACTATTAGAATTTCTAAGTAGAGACGTTTTTATGAGAGATAATAATGAAATCCATTGTAAAGTGAAATTATTTGAAAAATGGCTAATTGACAAAGGTATAAATGAAATAATAACTTCAAGTAGTTGCACAGATTCAATATTGAAAGAAAAACTAATTAATGAACAAGATTATATAAATAGCAAAAAAATTGTTGATTTAGTCAAAACATGGGGTACATATAAAGGTAAAAGTATTTCTGAAGACATGGTTAGAAATTGGTTAAATCAATTTGGAGATAATGCTAATCAAAAATTAGCTTTTAATATACTGAAAGCTGTAAAATTCTATGATTCCACATTAATAAGAGAAAAACTTAGCACTGCATTCTCAATTGTAATAAGAGGATTAAAAAAACTTGAAAAAGAACGACTTATTATAAAAGGACATAGCACGAGAAAAGATTTATTAGTTAGTTATTTAGATGAGCCTGCTAAAAGTGGAGCTTACTATGCAAAACAATTTGCAGATGAAAATAAAATATTTCATCAAAATGTAGTAGAGAAAAATAAAATATTTGATAAAATTAGTAAATCAACAGAAGATACCAATGGTTTAATATTTATTGATGATTTTATTGGAACTGGAAAATCTATTACAGAAAATTTAAATGAATTATTGCTAAACGATGATTTATTAAAACTTATCAATGAAAAAGAAATTATTGTATTTATTATAGCTATTTCAGGTTTTACCGAAAGTAAAGAATTAATTTTAAAAAAATTTAGTGCAATTAATAATTTGGAAATATCAATTTGTGATCCACTAAACATAACTGATAAAATTTTTCATGAAGACAGCCGTCATTTTGAATCATCAGCAGAGAGATTAAAAACAAGAGATTTAATTTTTAAATTTGGTGAAAAATTAGAGAAAGGACACCCATTAGGATATTATGATTCTCAAGCAATTATAGTATTTGAACAAAGTTGCCCTAATAATTCGTTGCCAGTTCTTTGGAAAGACAAAAAAACTTGGTCACCATTATTTAAAAGATAATTTTGTAACAAAAATTAAAATATTCACAAATGTTAAAACCTAATTGTGGGACTTGTAATCCTAACATAATACCATAAAAAAACTATGACAACAAATGAAGCTGAAATCATACTAAAAGATTACAAGGAAAAAAGTAATATCATAAAGCAAATTCATTCTAACAAAAAGAGTTTATATGAAAATTGGAATTTAGCATTTAATATCATAACAATTGTTGCTTCACTATTATTAACTGTTTTAGGTTTTATAAATAAAGATTTACTTTATGATCTATTTATGAAAACTAATAATCCACAGATTCCAGAAAAAGCTTCTAGTCTTCAATTTTTTGATTTTAGTTTTAATTTAGCTGTTCTGTTTGTATTAATAATCTCAATTCTGAATTTAATTTTCAGATTTCAAGATAAAGCATTTGAACATAACCGTGCTATAATATTATTTTCAAACATTATTAGAGACATTAATGAAATAAAAATTACAATAAATTCATTTACAAATAATCAACTTGATGAAAAAACTTCCCAAATAAGTTTTAGATTTAGTAATATTATTGATTCTATTCCATCTCATTCTGATCAGAATTTCTTTACTGCTAAAGAGGATTATTATAAGAAAAGAGACAAATCAAAAGAAATTGATAAAAAGTACAATCCATGAAAGATGAATTTCAACAAGAACAAGACCTCATTAAGTTTTTAAAGAGTGATAGTTATCGAATGAACATTTTGAATGCAGTAAATTCGATTGAAAAAAAAGAACTTTGGATAGCTGGGGGTTTTATTAGAAACCTAGTTTGGGACAAGTTACACAATTATTTTTATCGTACAGAACTTGGAGATATTGATGTGTTTTATTTTGATAATGAAGAAATTGATAAAGAAAAAGAATTAGAAATTGAAAATGATCTTACTCAATTAGTTCACAATGTTAATTGGTCAGTTAAAAATCAAGCAAGAATGCATTTGCATGACGATAATCAACCTTATAAAAATTTAGAAGATGCAATTAGTAAATTTCCAGAAACTGCTTCCGCAATTTGTGTACATGTAGACCATAATAAGAATTTTACTTTCCTAGCTCCTTTTGGATTAAAAGATTTGTTTGGCCTCAAAATAATACCAACACCAAATTGTAGAGAAAATTTAAAGACATATAACCAATACAAAAGAAGACAATTGAAAAAAAAATGGACAACAATTTGGCCACTTCTAGAAGTTGAAATCTAAACAATACCTACTAGTCTTTTCTCCCCGCTCGTGAACGCAATCTAAATCAATTTCAAAAAATCCCTCTTCTCATCAAAATCATTAAGTCTGTAAATTTCAAATAATCTTATTATCTAAAGCAAAAGACAGTGCTTCGGTGAAATTTTTAACTTCAAAAATTTCAAAAATTTTTCTTCTATAATATTTTATCGTATCCGGAGAAACAAACATTTTTTCGGCAATCTGGTTTATGGTTAAACCCTGAGCATATAACCGAAGTATTTCCAATTCTTTGTCTTTTAATTTTAATTTATTTTTTGCAATCCAGACTTTATCCGATAAATCAAATTTCCACAAAGTATCTGAACCCTGCTTGTTTATAATAATGTTTCCTGCTTTTTTATTGTGCGAAATAGAAACCAGACACAACGATTTCCAAACTGCTCCTTGCTGATTAAGAAAAAGAGGCGTCAGTTTATGATTAATAAGAATGGGTTTGTCATGTTTCCCTTTTAAATGAAAATCATAAGATATGCTGTATAATTTTCGTTCGTCATTGTTAGGCAGTTTATCATAAAAATCAAATCCGGCATTATTGATGGTATTTAATAACTCCAGATCTTCTTTTGGAACATTATTAAAATAGAATTCATATCCCATTTCAAGCACTTCTTCTGCAGAAAAACCACATAAAAACAAAGGATTATTGGACACATATTCAAACTTCATTTCCTCATAATCAATTACATAAATACTTTGATACGTTATCTTTGCAAAAGATTTTACCACTTCCAGATAATTACCAAACTGAACTCTGTCAGCCTCCGATGTAGCTTCTACCTTGTTGCGGCTGAGTAAAGATCTTTTTTCATTTTCCATCTTATAAAAATACTAAAAACTACACAAAAGTGTAAAATGAATTTAAAATCTATTACTTTTTTTTGTACTGAATTTTAACTTTTTTTATTATGAGGAATAAATCAGTATCAGATTCTAGTTTAAAAGAACTAATTAAGAATAAAAAAGCGTTAAAAATAATTAGTATCGGATTAGGCATTTTATGGATTCTTATTCTGACCTGGATCGTTAGCATACCAAAATACAAGTTAATTTTTACGTTGTTGATTCTAGCCATTACAACAATAATCCCTATTTTAATTTTTATGAGTCATATAGATTCCGAAATTAAAAAACGTAATTCGCAGAACAATTAATTAATCCACCGCTCTCCAAAGTCTTCACATTATCGCGCCCACTCACACGTATCAAACTTGCAAATGCAGTTTATGCAAATCATCCAAAACTTCCATTTCTTCTTCTGGTAAAAGTTGTAAAGCAATTTCAAGCAAAGTCATTACATTATTATCAGCTTCATTAAATGAAAAACACGCCTGACTTCTAGCATCGTCATTAAGCAAAATAATACTTGCTTTTAAAAGACTTGAAACCATTAAATTTAATTCGTTATAACCAGATACTTTTAGATTTACGCTAAACGAATTGTTATTATTATTTTCTGATTTTAGCTTTTTGAATTTATTTAATCTTTTCATTGATTCTAGAAATTCTGTGACCTTTTGTTTATGCTCTACCTCCATTATTGAATTGATATTTTTTTATTAATTGAAAAACGAAAATACAAAAAAAAACGGGTACATACAACCGTATGTAAACATTCACTTAAAAACAATCGATTACTTGTAATTTCATCCCTATGAGAAGAACAAGAAAAAGTGAAGTTCCTGAAGTTGTAATACAATTAGGAATCAAGATAAAAAGTATAATTCAAGACAATCAATTAAAGCAAAGAGAGGTTGCTCATGATGCTGAAATGGATGTCGAAAGTTTAAGGAAATACATCAAGGGTAATCAGGAAATGAAAATAAGTA
>Ga0307413_10000267_pt1 | contig 15846 bp, 10 predicted proteins | sample DK1Ometagenome_3_FD_203714 | JGI IMG/M metagenome (GOLD analysis project Ga0307413, IMG submission 203714) | Maize rhizosphere microbial communities from greenhouse at UC Davis, California, United States - DK15-O-2 | ecosystem: Host-associated > Plants > Roots > Rhizosphere > Soil | place: USA... | reverse complement strand
TCATCGACGGGCGGATCATAAGGGCGAGTTCCGCTGCTTACGGCGGCGAGGACGGCAAGCTTGAACTCGGATTCGTTCGGCTCAGGCTGAACCGAAGCGACGCTGTCGAGTTGGACGCCGCGATGGTGAAGCCGATTACGGCACCCTCGCGAAACCTGTTTCGCATCGCGGCCATCGGCGGAATGACCGCCGCGGGAGTGCTCTTTGGAGCCGCGTCAAACGCCAGGAACGGAGCCGCTATCGGGGCAGCGATCGGCGGCGGTTCGGGCAGCGTAATCGCATTCGGGCGAAAGGGCTCGAACGTGCGGGTGAAGACGAACGAAGAATTTGAGATAGAGTTGAAAAAGGAAGTGGTACTTCCGGCAAAAGAGTTCTAAACGTTTGGTCGCTTGGGGGAAACCGCATCGGCCATCAAAAAGCCTGGTGTGAAGGGGAGAGCGCACCGGGCTTTTTTCTATTTTAAATTCGGCTGGCACGGGCTAACCAGACAAACATGGATGGATTCAGTTTTTTAGATTTCCATTTTTCTATGCGTATGTCCGCTAAAGGATCACGTACCCCAGGCTTCGAGCTCGACGATGCGGCTGTAACCGGCGAAGGAGGCATTGACCACGACACGGATCTTTGAGGTCTGGACGGGGGAGAAGGTCAATTTCGTCCAGATCTTGCTGTTGTTCGTGAGGCTGCCGCCGGGGATGGTGATCCAAGTCGACCCGTTCCAGTACTGCACGTCGAACGCCGTGATACCGTAAAGCGAAAACGTTGCCCCTTCGGTCGGTTCCTGCGGTGACGCGAAGTTGTCCTGCACCGTGAACACGTCGACTTCGTCGATCGTTCGGGTGCCCGAGAAATCCACTTGCAGTGAGTCCGGATGCATTCCGGATGTCGCGTCATTCCACCCGCCGCCCGCGCCCCAGTTGAGTCCACGGCGGTCGCCGTCGATCGTGCCCGCGGCGGCGTAGCCGGAGTTGTAGGTCGACGAGGCGGACGCTGCCGCACCGTTCGACGCGAGGGCCACATTCGTGTGATTCCCTGGCGACGGGGTTGGTGTCGGGGTCGGGTTAGGTGAGGCCGCACCTCCGCCCCACGCCTCGATCTCCACAAGTCGGCTGTGCCCGGCAAGTGCCCCGTGCACCAGCACACGCACTTTCGTGGTCTCGACCGGGGCGAAGGTAAACTGCCGCCATACCTTAGCGTTGCCGGTGACTTGCCCGCCCGGGAGGGTTTGCCAAACCGAGCCGGTCCAGTATTGGACGTCGAAGTTGACGATCCCGTAGGTGCCGAACGTCATGTCCGCGGTCGGCTCGGCGGGAGCGGCAAAGTTATCCTGAATGGTGAACACATCGATCTCGTCGATCGACTTGAGCCCGCTGAACCCGATCTCTGCCCAATCCGGGTACGCCCCGGCGTCCGCGTCATTCCACCCGCCGCCCGCGCCCCAGTTATTGCCCTTACGGTCACCGTTGTTCAATGCTCCTCCGGGGAACGCGGACGAATACTGCGAAGAGACCGCTGTAGTCCCGCCGTTGGAGGCGAGAGCGTGGTTCGCCCTGTCGGTGGGAGTGGGCGAAGGGGCCGGCGTGGGCGTCGGCGTCCCGATGGTCGATGAATCGCCCCACGCTTCGATCTCCACCAAGCGGCTGAAGCCCGACAGAGAGCCGGTTATCAACACTCGCACCTTTGAAGTTTGGACCGGGGCGAAGGTGAACTGTCGCCAGACGCTGTTGTTGCCCGCGACGGCCCCGCCCGGGACGGTCGCCCATGCGTTCCCGGTCCAGTACTGCACGTCGAACGCGGTGATGCCGTATTGCGAGAACGCCGTGCTCATGGTCGGCTCGGTCGGACCGTTAAAGTTATCTTGTATTGTGAAGACATCCACCCGGTCGATCGTCTTCGCGCCGCCGAAGGCGATCTCGGCCCAGTCGGGATAGCCCGCTGCCGTGTTATCGTTCCACCCGCCGCCGGCGCCCCAGTTGAGGCCACGGCGGTCTCCGTCGTTTACGGCCTCTATTGGGAATCCCGGCGAGTACTGCGAGGACGCGGCGGCGACCCCTCCGTTCGCTGCGAGGGCGAAATTCGTCCGCCCACTGGGCGTTGGTGTCGGGGACGGATTTGTAATCCTGACTTGCCAGCCTTCAATGCTTCCGCCGATTCCTGTTAGGTTTGTTCCCTGATGCACGGCGTACAACTTCCAAACGCCGTTCGGATTTGAGCCGCCGAAGGTTGATGCAAGGGTAGCGCCGGAGCAGCAGGTGCGGCCGGGATCGTTGTAAGAACTTCCGGGGCCGGGTGCTGGAAAAACCGGCGCGCTCAAAACTTTAGACGGCTTGTAGATAGATCCGTTCACCAGCGCAGATTCGGACATGTAAGCCGAGCCCGTATCGCTGATCGTGTAGCTGACGTCGGTAGGCGAACTGTCGTAGCCCGCGTTACCCTGCAAAAGCAATGCGGCTCCGGTCGGGCCGACCAGCACGAAAGATACGCTGTCGCTTTTGACGGTGGTGAATCCGTTGATGTCCACCTGAATCGCACCGGCGGCAGAGGACAAAACGTCGGGAGCACCTTGCACGACCGTCTCAGCCGGATAAGGTTTGGCGACGCTGTCCATCGGAATAGCGATCGGTGGAAGAGCGTTCAAAGCGATGTTCGAGTAAAGGAGCTTATTTGGCGAGCCGACGCCCCCGCTTCGGACGACCTCCTGGCTCGACGAATTCAATAAGGAAGCCTTCACCTCCGCGGGGGTGGCGAATGGAAATGATTGCAGGAACCTGGCTATCGCACCGGCCACGAATGGGCTAGCCATTGACGTACCGGACGCCGATGCGAGCGCGGTGTCGCTCGTGAACCATGCCGAAACGATACTCGACCCGGGGGCAAAGATGTCAACGCACGGGCCGAAATTTGAGAACGAGGACTTCTCGTCCGTATCACGGATAGAAGCGACCGTGAATGCGGTTGGCACCCTTCCGCCGGGTGAATGATTGCAGGCATCAACGGTTTCGTTTCCGGCGGCAAGGGCATAGTGAACACCGCTCTTGATGGAATTTGCAATCGCATTTTCTAATGTGGTCGAAGTTCCGTCCAAGCCGATGCTAATGTTAGCGACGGCGGGGCCGATATGATTGGCGGTGACCCAGTTGATCGCCGAAAAAAGCCCGGAACCTTCTCCCTTACCTTCGCAGTTCAGCACGCGGACGTTGTGGATCGTGACGTTTTTCGCGACCCCGTACGTTGAGCCGCCGAGAATGCCCGCTACGTGGGTGCCGTGGCCGTCGCAGTCGGCGCCGTTATCCGCGGCATTTACAAAATCCGCCCCGAACAGCACCCGCCCGCCGAATTGCGTGTGCGTCGATCGGATGCCGCTATCGATCACATATGCATGAACTCCCAGCCCGCTCGTATCGTACTCGTATGTCGTGTTTCGGCCCCTGCGCTGGTCGATACGGTCGAGTCCCCATGGGGCGCCCGCCTGCGTCTCCTCCGCGAATATCTGGAAGTCTTCTTCGACATATTTCACGCGCGGGTCACGGCTCAGGGCTTCGGCGCGCCCGGGTGGCAATTTGACGGAGAACCCCTTAATGGCCGTTTCGTAAACCTCATCGACCCTGCCGCCGTGGCGGGCGGCCAGATCGTCGGCGACGCGCTTTATATTCCGTTTCCTGACAGCGGCCGGCAACAGGTCGCTCAACGGATCGACACTGTCGTCGAGCACGACGATGTAACTGTTCGGAATGGGGCGTTTAGCTTTTTTCAGCTTGTCGCTATCCTGAGCGAACGAGGACGAAACGAAAATCAAGCAAAGCGTGAAGATCGCCAGAAGGAGACGCTGGAAGGGGGTGCTTTTCATGTGTACCTGACGGCTGCCGCAGCTTTCGGGACTCTTTAAGAATTCTTACGACTGGACGGGCGTTAAACGAACAATAAATCTCTCTGCGGGGTTCTTTGAGACTAAAGAAAATACTACTATTATGCGACGGTTGCGACAACTAGTTTTTTGGCGCGCACGCCCTGTGATTCTCGGAGCCGACAGGTATGCTCAAGCGACGGAAAATTATCGCCTTTACGCCCTTCGCTCCCGGCAGCCCGCCGGATTCACTGTAGCTAGCGAGATCGTTTGCCCCGGTGGTGGACGATGCTTAAATTTCAGCGGATTTGGTCGTCGGAAAATAGATTCGGGAAACAAAACCACGGGCGTTAAGCAAGGCCATAGCGAGAGAACTGGAGCTCACATATGTTTATCTCCGCTAAATATTGAATTGGGAGAGCCTTTGGGAGATGTTTTCGACTGATAAGATCAAAGGACGGGGATGAGAACAGCACGAATAACGGCGTCGATTATCCGAGACAATACCTGAACGCTCGAGCCCCGAAGCTCTGCTGTAATCCAAGATACAGCGGCGATCCGGGGATATCGGGATAATGAGGTGTCCCCCGAAAATTACTATGGCAAAGGCACAGTCGAAAAAGGCGTTCAGAGTTGAAAGGGATCCATTGGGGGAGAAGGAGATCCCGTCGGAGGCCCTCTACGGGGTGCAGACCGCGCGAGCGAGGGAAAATTTCAAGATAAGCCGTTTGCGCATCCATCCGCTTTTCTATCTGGCATATGCTGAGATCAAGCGGGCAGCGGCCGAGGCGAACCTCGAAACCGGTAAACTGGAGGCGAAGAAGGGGCGGGCGATCGTGAAGGCGGCGGACGAATTGATCGCGGGGAAATGGGCGGAGCAGTTCGATTTGGACGTTTTTCAAGCCGGGGCGGGCACCTCGTACAACATGAGCCTCAACGAGGTGATCGCCAACAGAGCACTCGAGATCGTAGGAAGCGAACGCGGGCACCACGACGAGATAAACCCGAACGACGACGTTAACAAATCGCAGTCGACCAACGATACGATGCCGACGGCGATGCGGATAACCGCGGTGCGGCTGTTAAGAAAAGCGTGCGAGGCGCTGGACGCACTCGTCGAAGCGTTTGAGGCGAAGGGGAAGGAATTCGCGAAGGTGAAGAAGAGCGGGCGCACGCATCTTCACGACGCGGTGCCGATGACGCTGGGGGACGAGTTTGCGGCTTACGCGGTTAACGTGAAGGGCGCGGTCGGGAGACTTCGCACGCACGAGGCTTCGCTGCTCGAGGTACCGCTCGGCGGAACAGCGGTCGGAACGGGCACGAACGCTGACCCCAAGTACGCTCCGCTAGCGATCGGGAATCTTTCTAAGCTGACCGGGATGAAACTGAAGGCCGCTAAGAACAAAGTGGCTTCGCAATCGAGTTTGGGTGATTTCGTTGCGCTGTCGGCGTCACTGCGGTGTTTGTGCGTGGAGCTGCAGAAGATCGCGAACGATCTGCGGCTGATGAATTCAGGGCCGCACACGGCGCTCTTCGAGATCGAGCTGCCGGCGAAGCAGCCGGGATCGTCCATAATGCCGGGGAAAGTGAATCCGGCAATGGCGGAGATGATGAACATGGTCTGTTTCCACATCGCGGGGCTCGATAATGCGATCTCGTCGTGCGGGGAGGCGGGGCAACTCGAGCTGAACGTTATGATGCCCTACGTCGCACACGCGGTTTTTGAGAGCCTTGAGATAATGGCGAACGCGGCGGAGACCTTCGATAAGGAATGCGTACGTGAAATAAAGGCGAGGCCCGAGCGGATGGCCCATTTTATGGAGCGCAGCGTCGGCCAGGCCGCTCTGTTGAATGAAGAACTGGGTTTCATGGGTGCCGCCCGCGTGGCGATGCGCGCGATGGAGGAAGAACGAACTATCCGCGAAATCGCGGAGGAAGAAGGCATCCCGACAAATAAGCTTGAGTAAACTTTAGAGTTCATCGATCCTTTTGAACGACGACAGCTGCTGACGCAGGCGTTGCCTGACCCCGTTTTCGTCGAGATCGATGCCATCCTTATCACGCAGCTCGACCACCACGGCTTTGGAGTCTCCCGCGCCATCAGGGATGCGGATCTGGATCGAATCTGAACTGGGCGCGCCCATCGCCGTTTCCACCTGGACGCCATCGGAAGACATTCCCAGGTCTGCCAAAACCTGATTCACCGCCGAGGTTAACGCATGCTCGTTCATAATCCTTAATTAGAATCACATCGCGGCGGAGCATAATGTGTGCTGCGATACGGTCGGGTCAATTTGCTACTTCACATCCTTATTGCCATCGGCGATGCGTGCGAGGTCAACATGGAGTAGAATGTGGCTACCCTCTTTTTTTGATTTATGCCGAAAAGAACAACGACGCAGTCGAGGCGTTTCGAGTGTGCGAAATGCGGGCAAGTAACGTTTCGCGTGGAAGAGACAGAGACGACCGACGAGCTGGGCGAACATGTTTCAACCTCGACGGACCGCGTGAAGGGTTACGGCACCTGCGCCGTCTTCAAGAAATCGGGCGGCAAGGCGACCGACGCCGTCCTCGGGACCTGCCCGGTCTACACGGAACACTTCGGAGCGCCAACGCCCAAAATTTCTTTGCCTTAACCCCAACTAAAACATTCAGAATAATGCTCAGCTTGTCTCGTAAAACAAGGGAGTTAGCGGAACCGTGCCGGCGGGAGAGCGGCTTTTGATCCACCCGCCCGCGAATTCGGATCGCTCAGCTCTTTTCGAAGGTGTTATAGCCGCTGTCAGCGTAGAATTTACGGAAATCACTAATGTTGAGAATGTCGCGGACGGCCTGGCGCTTGTCTTTGGCGCGGTGGTAGTAATTCAGCGCGATCATGTAGCCAACGTGGTAGCCGAGATCGGCGGGGCGGTCTTTGGAAGCGGTGGCTGCATTATAAAACCAGTTCGAGATATCGGGCTTGTCCATCGCGTCGGTGAAGTCGCGCCGGAGTTCCGCGGCGTGGAGGCCCCCATAGATCTTTAATTTATCGTTGATGTTTTGGCCGGAGATCAGCTCGCCGATAAAATCACAGCCACCTTCCTGCAGGGCTTTCGCGAGCAACGTCGTCTGGCGAGGAAGGTTCTGGTTGTAGTGGCAGGATTCGTGGGCGACGATGCCGGGCACCTGTTCGACGCCGGCGAGCACAAAACGCAGCCAATCGGGCAATTCCTCTGTCGGAGTGTGTTTCGTCTTGCCGTACATCTCCGCACCGATGAGTAAGCCGCTGGGGCCGGTGGTGCCGCCGGTGTTCGCGATGCCGACGAGGAAGTAAACGTCGGGGAAAACGGCATCGGGATAGATGCTTTTGAATTTCGCGAAACTTTTCCGCATGCGCTTTTCCATGCGTTTCAGTTCGAGAGTGGAGGGACGGATCGAAGCGTAATATTTCGGCAGCCCGTCGATCGACGTGACGAGGGCGTCGGCGGATTTTATGCGGAGCCGGATAAAATCCTTCAGCCCCGCGGAGCCTCTGTCAAGGTACTGCGACTGGAAGATCGCGACGCGCTTTGAGCGGTCGGTCTCCTTCGCGGCGATGTCGTACGCTGCCCAGAAATTATCGACATCGGAAGTGACGAACTTCACCGTCTTCGGATCGCGGTTGAGCTGCGCGCCCGACTGTGCGAAGACGGAGATGCCGCCGAGAAGGACTACGAGCAGTATTTTCAGCATTATTATTTTCTATCGCGGTGCCTATTCCGCGGTCAATGTATCTCGCGGAATCTCGCGTTCCGGCTCGGAGAAGCATTCGATCGTACGGTTTTCGACCTGCACCCATGGGTTGTCGCAGACGATCTCGCCATCCGCAACGACGTTATAAGGTATCGGGCCGCTTCGCCCAGTGAATTTGGGCCCGCGCACCCCAGCCGAAACACCTATTCCAGCCGTCAGCGCCGCGCCGAGGAACAATCCGATCAACAAATTTCGCATACTGTGAGGTGAAAAGACGAACTAAATTTCCGTCGATCAGGTTACTACAAATGGCGAGCGAAATGGAAGAGTTTCCCAAACACGAATGCGACGTCGACAGCCGAAAGACTACGCATACTACGGCCGTCGGACCACGGGAAAGTTTCTGCGAGTATTGTCGGTAGGTTGCACCGGGCGCCTTTCGTTGTCGCTCAAGGCCGGCATTGCGGAATCGGACCCGTCGGTTCGTCGGGGGTTGTTCGCGGCGGCGTCCTTCCGGCGGTTTTCGCGCTCGGCCCGCTCGCGGTCGCGCTCGATGCGCTGGCGTTCCCGCATCTGTTCGCGTTCGAGGGCCTGGGCCCGGGTCCGTTCCATAGCCGCTTCACGCTGCTGCAGCATCGCGACGCTTTGCTGCAGGCGGGGAATATTCTTCTGCATGAAGGTGATAATCTCGGCTACGTTGGGGTCATTGGCGTACAGGCCCAGGAATTCACGAGCCGCCAAAAGCGCCGTCTGGCGGCTAGCAAGATCGACACCGTTGAAGTTTTGGGCGAAATTGTTGTAAAGCCGCTGCTGACGCTGCACGTTGATTCGAAACTCGCGCTCTTTCGGGTCGATCGCGTCGCGGATCGCGGCGAGAAGTTTGTCGCTGGCGTCGCGGAGCTGGAGGGACCATTCCTCGTCGGGAGTAAGCACAAAATCGACCCCGCGTTCGGCGATCTCTTCGATAAGGTCCTCATTGGTTTTGGCGATCAGTTCCTCGGAAGCATTTGCGGCTTCGAGAGCGGAAAAGACCTCACTTTTTGTCAGCGGCTTAACCGCGGCCGTTTGCGCGTCGACCCCGGCGGTGACGCTCACAAAAAGCAGAAAAAGGCTCAGCGTTACTCGGTACAACATTTTGAAAGCCCAGGAAAGAGATGACACATATATTAACACGAAATTTACTGCACAAGACATTAAAATCGTTGAGGAAAGGAAGAGCATTTTTGCCGTAATGGCCGGTGATGTGACAGAATATTGGTTTTCATTTAACACTAATATTTTCAACAGGAAGGTATAAGAATGGCTGGAAGGTTTAAGGTTACGGTCGTCGGGGCCGGGAATGTGGGTGCGACGGCGGCGCATTGGATCGCGGCAAAGGAATTGGCGGACGTGGTGCTGGTGGACATCGTCGAAGGAACGCCGCAGGGAAAGTCGCTCGACCTGGCGCAGGCGGCGCCGATCGACGGCTTCGACGTGAAGCTGGTCGGGGCAAATTCGTATGAGGAAACGGCCGGTTCCGACGTGGTGATCATCACGGCCGGTCTGCCGCGCAAGCCGGGTATGAGCCGCGACGATCTTTTGAAAACGAACTCCGAGATCGTCGGGAACGTGACCGAGCAGATCGCGAAGTATTCGCCCGAATCGTTCATCATCGTTGTCTCGAACCCGCTGGACGCGATGACGCAGGTGGCGTTTAGGAAATCGGGTTTCCCGAAAAACCGTGTTATGGGCATGGCCGGGGTGCTCGACGCGGCACGGATGCGCTGCTTTTTGGCGGAGGCGTTAAACGTTTCGGTGGAGAACGTTACTGCTTTCGTACTGGGCGGCCACGGCGATACTATGGTGCCGCTTCCCCGCTATTCGACCTGCGCGGGCATCCCGATCACGGAACTTTTGCCGGCGGATCAGATCGAACAGATCGTTACGCGGACCGCTAATGGTGGAGCTGAGATCGTGGGATTGCTGAAGACCGGTTCGGCTTACTATGCGCCTTCGCTCGGAGCCGTGGAGATGTGCGAGGCGATCCTGAAGGACAAGAAGAAGATCCTTCCCTGCGCGGTTTTCCTCGAAGGGGAATACGGCGTCTCGAACCTCTTCGTCGGTGTGCCGGTCAAACTCGGCAAGAACGGTGTGGAGCAGATCATCGAGATCAACCTGACGAACGACGAACGCTCTGCACTGCAAAAGAGCGCGGGAGCGGTGCAGGAGTTGATCGATGTGTTGGGGATCTAGTTAGGCGTTTGAAGTTAGTATTCGCAAGGCTGCTCCAGAGAGCGGCCTTTTTTGTTGTGAGGTTTCGGGCAGAGGATTTCCAGCAAAGCCGCATCGAGTTGTTCGGGTCGGGTCGGCAAGTTTCCGGCGGTCCATGTCGGTCAAGGTGACCGAATCGGTCGGTCAGGATGAACAGTGGTGGGCGATATGGGACAACAGTTATTTAATTAATTCTAATATTCACAACACTTAGCTCCCTGGCACGTGCCTTGATTAAGAAGGGCAAGACGGCCGAAGCCCGTCAGAACACGGCAGCACCTACGCCGGACACCCTGGAGCTAAGATGAATAACCCAATTTTCCGCACACAGTTTTTGAGAAAGGCGATATCGCTTTCGCTGATCGCCGCCTTTCTTTTTTCGAACGCGGCCGCCACGATCGCATTCGCCCAGACGAACGTTTCGACGATCAACGCAAAGTTTGTAACCGATTTGACGCAGCTTGGCCGTGAAGGAAGACTGCGTGAAAGTCCGGGTTTCGAGGCGGAAGTGAATTCCGTGATCGAGGCGCTGGAGAAAGGCGGCAAACCACCGGTGATCGTGGATGAGAACGGCAGCGTTCAGGACGAGATCGTGGAGCAGGTCGCGTTGCGGCTCGCTAGCGAAGGGAAGAAAAGCCTCTCGCTGCTGAAGCTTGAGACGAAGACGCTTTATTCCAACGTGAAGAACGCCCAGAGTTTCGACTCTTCGGTTGATGCGGTGGTTGCGGACGTTCTTGCTTCGAAAGGCTCGAGCGTGCTTTTCGTCGAGAGCCTCACGGCCCTCGTTAACGCGAAGCGGCAGAATGCAGCTTTCGTCGATGCGATCCGGAGCGGAAAGCTGAAGCTAATCGGCGGCAGCACTTTCGCGGCATATGAAGAAGAGATCGCGGGCGACGCCGATTTGAACAAATTGTTCCAGGTCGTATCGGTGGTGCGGCCGGCTGCTTACAACGAAGCGAGTCTGCGTGATAAAGAAACGACGGACCGTGACGGCTTCCGCGGCGACAATGTCTCGCCCGATCTGCGGCAGATGATAGCGGCGGACTCGAGCGGTTCCAAGCGGCTCGATGTGATCGTGCAGGCGAAAAACGCGTCGAACCCGGCACTTCGTTCGCTGCTTGCGAACGGCACCGCAAAGATAGTCAGCCGGATCGGCAGCAGCAATATAATGGTGGTAGACGCTCCGCTTTCGGCGATCAGCGATCTATCCACCAGCGGGCTGATCAATTACGTTTCCCCCGACCGCAGAACGCTCGGTGCCGGCCACGTCGAAACGACGTCCGGCGCCGCGGCGATGCGGCAACAGGCAGGCGGCTTACTGAATCTCGGCTGGAAACTCGACGGGACGGGAGTCGGGATTGCGGTGCTCGATTCGGGTATTTTCGCGGGGCACAGCGGATTTCAAAACGCGCTTCTCGGCAATCGCATCAAGGCGAATGTTAACTTTACCAATTCGCCGAACGGCGACGCTTACGGGCACGGGACGCACGTAGCGGGCCTTGCGGCGGGTAACGCGAACAACGACGGCGGTGCATACCGAGGGGTCGCGCCGGACGCGAACATTATCAGCGTAAAAGTGCTGAACAACGACGGCGTCGGGCAGACATCGTGGCTGCTGAACGGCCTCAACTGGGTATTGCAAAACCGCGCGACGCACAACATCCGCGTCGTGAACCTGAGCCTCGGCACACTGGCGATCGACACATACACGAACGATCCGATATGCCTGAAGGTGAAGGAACTGGCCGAGGCCGGCATCGTCGTGGTCGCGGCGGCCGGCAATCTCGGACGCGGTGCGGACGGGCAGAAGCAGTACGGCACGATCCACTCGCCGGGGAACAGCCCTTGGGCGATCACGGTCGGGGCGTCGAACAGCTATGGTACTGACGGCCGGGGTGACGATTCGATCACGACATACACATCGCGCGGCCCCACACGGAGCTACTTTACCGATGCAAACGGGAAACGCGTTTACGACAATCTGATCAAACCTGATCTGGTGGCACCGGGGAACGAGATCATTTCCTACCGACCCGGCACAAGCCTTTTAGGCAGCCTGAATCCTGAGCTTGTTCTTCCGCTCGGCCTGCTTGAAACGAACAACGACGGGATGATGTACCAGAGCGGCACGTCGATGTCGGCTCCGATCGTTTCGGGTGCAGCTGCGCTGCTGCTCGAAGCTAACCCGAAACTCACGCCGAGCATGATCAAAATGCTGCTGCAGTATTCGGCACAGCCGATCGCGGGTGCGAATTCGTTCGAGGAGGGAGCGGGGCAGTTGAATATTGACGGCGCGGTACGTCTTGCCCGGTCGCTCCGAAGCGATGCGGATTTCAACTCGATGGCGAAGGGCACCTCGATGGTGCCGAGCGGCTGGACAATGCCGCAAGCTTCGACAACGATCGGCGGGCATACTTTCCCTTGGGCTCAGCTGGTTCAATCGAACTATTCATATATCACCGGGCAGAATCTGGTGTCGAAATTCCAGCGTGTTTACAAGCGGAACGAGACCCTCAGCACCGGTGTTGTGCAGTCGGGCGGCCTGTTCACGCTTGATCCGGCAGCATACACGAACGGGCTGACGATCACCTCGAACGTCGTTCTGAGCGACGGCGGCGGGAGTGGCAGCGGCCAGGTGCTCATGTCGTCCGGCGTGCTGGTTGGTGACGGCGTGCTAGTAGGCGACGGCGTATTGGTCGGCGATTGGTTCGTGCCCAACGGCGTTCTGATCGGTGACGGTGTGTTGATCGGTGACGGTGTTCTTATCGGCGACGGGGTCCTGATCGGCGACGGAGTTCTCATTGGCGACGGCGTACTGATCGGCGACGGGGTCTTGATCGGTGATGGCGTTTTGATCGGCGACCGCACCGGCAAAATGCGGTAGCATTCAGAACCGCTCGCCTACGGGCCGAAATAAAAGTCTGGACACGGTCGGCAGTTTCAGCCGATAATCTAGGGGAGGCAGTTCCCAGGGCCTCCCCTTCCTTTGCAACCCAACACTGGTCAAAGCGCAGATCTAACCCGGGCAGGATATTTCCCCATCCGCTATCCTGAGAATGCTCCTGACGAAAGACACTTCCATACAGAATAGGCCCATGGGCCGATGGTACATGCTTGCAGTGACCATCGCCGGAGTTGCGTGCGTTTTCTATTCGTTGGCGACGTTCCCGATCGCGAAACTCGACCTGAACCTTGCGATCCTGGCCGGACTGACGCTCGGGTTGGGATCACGGATAACGGTTCCAATACCGCAGTTCAGATCACACATTTCCGTTTCCGATACGCTCATCTTCCTGACTTTGATCCTCTACGGCGGTGAGGCGGCGATCGTTTTGGCCGCGGCGGAGGCATTCCTTTCTGCCGGGCGTTTCTGCAACGAGCGGATAACGGTTTTCTTTAATTCGGGAACTCTCGCCGTTTCCACGACCGCGGTTGTGCTTCTGCTGTGGGTTTACGGGCTTTACGGCGAACCGCAGCTCCACGGGTATCAGAACTTTGTCTCCGCCTTCCTAACTGCACTATCGCTTATCGCAGTTGCACAGTTTCTTTTCAACACGATCTTTGCTGCGACCTATGACGCATTGAAAACGGGCGTGCCATTGTGGGACACCTGGAAGAACAAGTACGTAATGACCTTCCCGACCTATCTGATCGGGGCCGCGGGAGCGGGGGCCCTGGTGAAGCTGGTCGATCTAGGCGGTTTCGCGGTGATGTTCGCGGCTGTGCCGGTCATCGTTTTCGTGTTCCTCGCATACCGGATGTACCTGCGGAACGTGGAGATGTCGATCGGGCAAGCGGAACGGGCGACCGAGTACGCCCGGGAGATGAATGAGAGAACGGCGGCTCTTAGCGATTCGGAAGAACGCTTTCGACGCGCCTTCGACCATGCGCCGATCGGTATCGCGATCGTCTCGCCGCTCGGGAAATGGCTGAAGACGAATCGGGCGATGTCGCGTATTCTCGGTTACTCGCCGAAAGAGTTCACCGAGATGTCGTTCCACTCGATCGTGTTCGAGGAAGATCTCGGGAAAACGCTGATCAAGCTGAACGAGGTGCAATCTGGCTTGATCGACGGCTGTGAGCTGGAGCAGAGGTATATTCACAAGAACGGTTCGACGGTGTGGGCGTCGTGGAGCGCGTCAGCCGCGGGAAACGTGGAAGAAACCGGCACCAACCTGATCTTTCAGCTACAGGACATAACGGAAAAGAAGGTCGCCGAGGAGAAACTTCATCACGAGGCATCGCACGATTCGCTGACGGGCCTGGCGAATCGGTCCCATTTCATGAAGCGGCTCGACGCCGCGCTGCGCCAAAGGAAGGAGAATCCGAAATATCGCGTAAGCGTGCTTTTCATCGATCTGGACCGGTTCAAATATGTGAACGACAGCCTCGGGCATTTCATCGGGGACGAATTGCTTTGCGCCATCGCCGGGCGCTTGAACGCCTCGATGCGGCCGCCGGACATGGTGGCCCGGTTGGGCGGTGACGAATTCGTCGTGCTGGTGGAGGGCCGTTATTACGCGGAAAAGATCACGCGGATCGCCGAACGGATCCAAACCAAGATCAGTTCCCCGTTCAAGCTGCAGGGGCACGAAGTTTTCACCACGGCCAGCATCGGCATACTCAATGTGACGGAGCAGCATCTTACCTCGGAGGATGTGATAAGGGACGCGGACACCGCGATGTACCAGGCGAAGCGGACCGGCAAGGCCCGGCACGAAACGTTCGGTGATGAGATGCGCGACGCGGTGCGCGAGACCCTGCAGCTCGAAACCGATCTGCGCCGCGCGGTTCAGAACGAGGAGCTCGAAGTTTGGTATCAGCCGATCTTTTCTCTCACGGATGACCGGCTTTACAGCCTGGAGGCGCTTGCCCGGTGGAACCACTCGGACCTCGGGTTCGTCTCGCCGGAACGGTTCATTCCGCTCGCGGAGGAGATCGGGCTGATGGATTCGCTCGGCGATCTGATAATGCGGACCGCTTGCAAGAGGATGCGGCCGCTGCAGCTTTCAGAAGACGCACGGGACTTCAAGCTGAGCGTCAATCTTTCGAGCCGTCAGTTCGGCGACGAAAAACTCGTAGAGCGGATCGCGGGTATTCTAGAGGAGACCGGCTTCCCCGCCGATCGGCTTAAGCTGGAGATCACCGAAACGGTCTTTTTCGAGTATCACGACCGTGCGGTCGAGGTGCTGCACCGTTTGCGCGCGATGGGGATCGAGATCGACATCGACGATTTCGGAACGGGATATTCGAACCTGGGGTATCTTGTGAGACTACCGATCTCCACGCTGAAGATCGACCGGTCGTTCGTGACGATGATGGACGAAAATCCGGCAAACGGCGAGGTGATACGAACCATCATTTCGCTTGCGCGGAATCTCGGGTTGAAGGTGATCGCCGAGGGGATCGAAACCGAGAACCACCGGGAGGCACTGCGTGATCTGGGCTGCGACTTTGGCCAAGGATATTTCTACTCCCGCCCGATGGACGCGGACTCGACCGAGTATTTCGTGACGAAAAGGGTAAGCGGAGAATACAGGATCGTACCGGAGGTAGATGTGCCGGGGTATTCGACGGTGCAGTAAAAAATAGTATTCAGGCCGCGCAATTATGCAAAAGCCCTGCTTATGCGAGGGCTTTTGCAATTTACTTTCTTAGCCATCCGAACAACGCATTAACCGTAATGTCACGGTTGGTTTCGTAGATCGCCCGGGTGAGAGGGATCGACATCGGGCAGACCTGGATACAGTTCTGGGCGTTGCCGCAATTGGTGATGCCGTCGTCGTCTAGCAGGCCGTTGAGACGCACCTCGATGTCCATCTTCCCGGTAGGGTGCATATTCTGGTAACGGGCCTGGGCGATCGCCTGCGGCCCGATGTAGTTGCCGTCGCCGTATTGCGGGCACGCTTCGAGGCAGCAGCCGCATGTCATGCAGCGGGAGTAAGCATAACGCTCTTGCGCGAGATCGTTGGATACGTGCGGGCCGGGCCCAAGGCTGTAGCTTCCGTCGAGCTCGATCCAGGCGTTGACCTTTTTGAGGT
>Ga0307413_10000266_pt1 | contig 15868 bp, 13 predicted proteins | sample DK1Ometagenome_3_FD_203714 | JGI IMG/M metagenome (GOLD analysis project Ga0307413, IMG submission 203714) | Maize rhizosphere microbial communities from greenhouse at UC Davis, California, United States - DK15-O-2 | ecosystem: Host-associated > Plants > Roots > Rhizosphere > Soil | place: USA... | reverse complement strand
ACTTAGCTGCACTAACTGTTCCACCAAGCTCGACCTCGACATCAGTCGGTAGTCAGCCAAACTCTCTCCTCTGGCACAACAGGTTGCACGAGGTGCGACTTTGCTACAAATATCGCAAATCGCACCTCGCGCAGCCCATCCGATATGCCGGGACACGCCCCCGGTGCCGGCAAGCCATCCTGCGTTCGGCACAAGTCCGCACCCGGGTGAGTCAGACCGAGTCGGCCCCGCTCTTGCCGCGTAACGAAACGTACTGCGCCTTCTCTTCCGGCGACATGTCTCTGATCCTCGCCGGACCGAGATGCCGCTCGGCCCTTCTATCAATGCCCTGCGCCCTGAGCGAACGATGATCCACACGCTCGGCGTGTCCGTTGATCTCCAAGTGATGGTTGATGGTGTCTGCAACCAACTTTCGCACGGCGGTGACATCTTGCCGCAGTTGCATTCGATTGCGTCCTCCACCGGCCTTTTTGCGACCGCCACTCTCCGGACATTTGCAGTTGTGCCTGGCGAAGAACCGCTCTGCCGGACGGTCGATCCCGTCATCCACACGATCACACGTCATCAGGTGGAGATGTGGATTGGACTGCCCTTCCAGCGACGACGACGGCGCATGGATCGCGAACTGATACGGCTTTCCTGGCGCCAGCACTTCAACGACATCCGCTACCAGCGCAGCATTCTGCTCAGCCGTCAGTTCATCGGGTAGCGCGATGATCGCCTCGCGATACGCCGCACCGTTCTTGCGCTCGTATTTGTCCGCTGCCTTCCACAGCTTCCTCGGATCGTTGCCCGCCCACGCTGGCAGGTTCCCGTGCTCTGCATGGACCAGATCCTCTCGCTTCCGGTGAAAGCCCGATCTGACGATGTAGTCCGCGTGGTCAGTTGCCGCACCTTTTGGACCGCTCTTGATCTCGAAATGGAAAGTTGCCATCTGCGTATTACCCTTTTGTGTGTATGAGAACGAAAAAGGCCGGCGAACTTGCCTTCGCCGGCCTGGATCGGTGTGACTTCGAGTTGTCCCATCAAGAAACGGTAAGTGCGCGTAGGCATTACCTCCCTTATGCAACGAGAAATCCCTAGTCGTTCCTAGTGTTACTTGTTATCAATGAGGCTGCTTCACTACCTCATACATGTAGGGTGCAGCGTGTAGGAAATTACACACAGAGCAATCTTCTAGTGCAGAGTAGCGCGCCCATCTGAACCAGCGACCGAAAAGAGATGCGTGAACACCGCTTGCACCTTGCTAGCGATATCCGCCTCCGAATAGCCCATATTCGAAAGGTCATTGGCCCAAAGGTGATTCTCAATCTCCAGCCGAAGCCTGGCCTGCGTGGCAGCCATGTCACGCCAGTGTCCCAGCAGCAAGTTGCCTTGCTGCAGCTTGGCTAGCAGCTCTACCGCCACCTTCTTGACCGCCTCGCGCTCCTTAGGCTTCAGGGCATCCTTCTGCAGCAGGTCGAACACGGCCAGCTGCTGCTGGTTGTCTAAGCCCTCACGCTGAAACCGCCTGGCTTCTTCATCGAGACTGTCATAGGTCGCGAACAGGTCGTCCATCACCTTCTGGATCTCGGCCGCATCCTTGTCCTTGTTGTAGTCCTGCACGATCTCCTGGTATCGCTCGTACAGTTCCACCCGGGTCGGATTCTCGGCCACCATTTGCTTGAGCCGCTCCTCGATCTTCTCCATCAGGTTCATGGCCACGATGTTCTTCAGCTTGGTTTGCTGGAACTCGGCCTTCAAGCGATTGAAGTCGATCTTGGAAAGCTCGTATTCCTTGGGCTGCTTGGTTGGCGATGCCTCGATGGACACACCCAAGTCCACTACGTCGTACAGGTCCTGAAGGAGCGCGGACACGTCCGGCGTGGTGCGTGCGGCTTGCAGCTTGTTGTAAATGGCGTTGAGCGCGCTTTCCTGCGCGTCGTAGTCATGCAGCCCCTGGTTGGGGAACAGCCCGCGATACTTGGCCTGTATGTCCTGCACATGCACTTGGTAGGTCTTCCGGCGCTCTTCCGTCTCAGCCAGAAGGTTGATGGCCTCCAGCACCTTCGCGCCCTTGTCCATTCCCTGCGCCTGTATGAGCTCGTCCAGCTCGAACCCGAGATCGGACAGGAACTCAATAGCTTGCCTCAGGCTTGTCGCGTACTCGGCAAGTGCTTCGGACTCATCCTCCAGGTAGCTCTGACCGTCGTCACCGGCACCGCCTTGGTCACCATGGCCGAAAGTTGCCAGCGCCTTGCGCAGGCTCTTAATCATGCCGTTGTAGTCGATGATCAAGCCGTTTGCCTTTCCGCCGCCGACGCGGTTCACCCGGGCGATGGCCTGCATCAATGTGTGGCCCTGCATGGGCTTGTCCAGATACAGCGTCGCCAATGACTTGACGTCAAAACCGGTCAGCCACATCGCACAAACAATGGCCACGCGGAACGGATTGTCAGCCTTCTTGAACTCCCGTTCCAGGTTGCGTCCGGTCATCTTGGCCCGATGCGGCGCGATGTCCAGCGGCTCGCCTCGGTGGTTCCTCCACTTCTTGAACTCCTCCACTTCACCCTGCTCGGACGACACCACGACGCAGAACTCGGTCTCCCGCATCCACTGCAACTGTTCGCGTTGTTGCACCAGAGTTTTCGGGAAGGCTTTGCCCTTGGCGGTGAATAGCGCCTCCTCGTCGGTCACCCGCCGTTCCAGCTCATCCGCCTTGGCCTTCCACTTGTCCGCGATCAGGTCGTACATCTTCACGCACGTGACCTTGTCGATGCAGACCAGGAGTGCCTTACTGTTGCCGCCATTGACCGCGTTGCGCCGCTGGGAGTAGTGGTCGACGAAGTCTTGCGACACCTCATCCAGCCGGGTCGGGGAGGTAAAGATGGCGTACTCGCCTGCCATCTTCTGGTAGAGCTTGTCTTCCTTCTCGTCCGTCCACGGGTCTTCCAGCGTCGCGTTTTGCTTGGCCGCCTCGATGTGCTGCGCAATTCGCTCGCTGACCTTCGGATCGATGACCTTCAGCTTCTCGCCGCGGTTGATGTACTTCAGTGGCAGCGTTGCGCCGTCAGCGACAGCGCGCTGGAAGTCGTAGACGGAGACGTAGTCACCGAACACCTCACGAGTGAGCTGCTTCTCTGCTGCCTCGATCAGCGGCGTGCCAGTAAACCCAAGAAATTTGGCCTTCGGCAGACCCTTGCGCATGTTCAGGGCTAAGCGACCGTACTGCGAACGATGCGCCTCGTCGCTGATGACGATGATGTTGTCTCGTTCGGAGTAGGGTTCAGTCACCCGCTCTCGATACTTCTGGATCAGACCGAACACGTAGCTGCGATTCTCATCACGCAGCATCTTTCGCAGTGCGGCACCATTTTTGGCCTGGTCGGTCCGGCTGTCGGCCTTGCCACAGTTGGTGTAGGTGCTCGCGATCTGATCATCCAGTTCGGTACGGTCAGTGATGATGACGAACGTGTAGGCCGCCGACAGCTTGCGGTGGATCTTCTCGGTCAAGAACACCATCGAGTACGACTTGCCCGAGCCCTGTGTGTGCCAGAACACGCCCAGCTGGCCCGCGGCCAGCTCCGCTTTTACCTTGGCATCGTCCGAGATCAGGCGGGCAATAACCCGGTTCACTCCCAGGTACTGGTGATTGCGGGCCACGATCTTGTTCACCGCCCCCTCGCTGGCATCGAACAGAACGAAGTTCTCTACGATGTCCAGCAAACGCTCCTTGTCCATCATGCCCCTCAACAACAGAGGCAGTTGCATGTCCGTGTTCTTCGGCTCCGGGTCTTCCTCGGCAAGACGCTTCCACTGGTAGAAATGTTCGGCGGTGGCAGTGATGCTTCCGAACCGGGCGTTCTCGCCATTGGAGAGCACCACAAACTGGTTCCAGTGGAACAGGTGCTCAATGCTTCCTTCCACTGCCGGCTGCTTGTCGGAGGCGTCGCGACCGCGGTAGTCCCGATAGTTCTTCTTGTAGGCGTCATCGGCGCTTACATCGAGTCGTTTCAGCTCGATGAACACTAGCGGCAAGCCGTTGACGAAGCCCACCACATCCGGACGGCGCGTGTATGTTGCGCCCCGCACCCATAGCTCCCGCACCGCCTTGTAGTCGTTGTTGGCAGGGTTATTGAAATCGATCAGGGACAGACGCTTCTCGGCTGTGCGTCCGGCGGCGTCCTTGAACCTGACCAGCACGCCGTTGCGCAGCAACTCGTGCTTCTCCTGATTGATGGCGACCAAGGTCTTGCTGCGATCGTGGGCGAGCACCTGCTCTAGTGCCAGCTTGTATGCGGCATCCGGGAGGCCGGGGTTTAGGCGTTCCAACGCAAGTCGCACATCACCGGTCAGCACCACTTCGGTGCGCGAGCTGCGCCCCAGCAAAGCCGGATCGCCCTCGGTTTCGTCGAAGGCATTGATAGACGTCCAACCCAGCTCCCCCGCGAGAATGCGAGCGGTGTCCTCTTGGATCATCTTGTCTTCGCCGTAGTCGGACCTGGCCATCATCAATCGCCCCTCTTGGGTGTCTTCTACACCTTCCACAGTTCCCCACCGCACATAGGCGTCATGCGGCTTGCTGTTCCGGCAGTTGAATACCTGACACGTCCAGCTGCCCGGACATTAGCTTTGGCAGTAGGTCATCACGCGCCTTGGTCAAAGCCCGCACTTGCGCTTTCAGGTTGATCACCGAGTCCATCATCGGGCCAACTCTCTCGGCAAACGCCTCTCCCACGGCGATATCCGGTACCAGCATCATGTAAGCATCCAACGCTGACCGCCGAATGTGTTGCATGGTGGCCCCTACGGAATGGCCCAACAAATGTGGAATTGCCACTTCAACTCCGAACCGCACTAGCCGGCGGTGCAGTTCATTGTGTGGCACGACCTTGAACAAGTGCTGGTTAAGCAGCGCTGGACCTTCGGCCCATTCGTTCACTAACAGGGTTGCCGACCACGAGAACAGAACATCCCCGGTGTCGATGTGGTTGCGTTGCGGGACAGCACTCGCTTGGCTGTACGGCGTTTTCGCCGTAATGCCATCCCGCAACTCCGGAATCTTCACAACGGGCAGGCCGGTGTCCTGGAGGTGAGCGGGCTTAAATGCATATCCGTTGATGAAATTCGCGACACTAGTCAAGGGCAGCATCCGCCAGCCATCTGGAACGCCATCTATGAGCTTGACGGCTTCATAACCCGGAAAGCGAAGATGCACGAACCATTCGCGGTACAGGCGGCGCGCCGCTTCTTCCAAAAGAGCCATGCGACGCCGATTGATAGCGATCAGATCGTCGTAGCGTTCGAGCGATGAAGCAATAGTTTTTTGTCGCCTGATGTCTGGAAACCTGATTGGAATCCGTGCTAGTTGCTCACGGGGCAAATGCTTGATGGTGGCGCCAGTGAAGAACGGCGCGAATCCATTGCGGTGACCGATATCCAAGAGGGCGTAGTAGAGGAACAAGCTATCCATGCCATCGCGGGGACGAATTCGATGCAACGCCTTCTGGAACATGATCTCAGCGCTTTCGTCCTTCCAGAGAGCACAGCGTCCAGGCTCTCCGCCTTCGCACATCACGATGTCGCCACAACGCACTGAAAACCGGTCTAGCTCGTGATCTGAGAATCGCATCTCACGGAGGTTCGTGAGGTCGAACTCACCCCAGCGCACATTCACGTTCGCTAAATACGACTTCAAGTCACCTTTGTTCTTGGCCTTATCTAGCATTTTCCCAAGCTCATGCTGGGCTACTTCGCCAAGTGGGCGCTCCGACCAGCTCACGCGAACAACTCCTCGAAATTCTGGCCAATGTTCGCCGCCAACTCGGTTGCCTGCTCGTTCAACTCCCCAAGCTCGTCGTGGATGGCGCGCATCCTCTCGACGAAATCTTCCTCGTCCTCCTCCGAGACAGTCGCCACGCCCACGTACCGTCCCGGCGTGAGCGAGTAGTCGTGGGCGGCGATCTCATCTGTGGTCACGGCTTTGCACAAGCCCGGCACGGCGACGAACTGTCCATCCGGGAAGTGCGACAGCAGCCAGTGCCCATGACCAATGAAGTAGGCCGCCTGCTTCACTCCTTCCAGCATGCGGTCACGGATGGTCGGCTCCTCGTCCTTCTTCGCATCCGCGGCCAGCAAGTCCTTCTTGCACTCACGTAGCGCCTTGCCGTCGAAGGCCTTGCTCGACCTCGCACGCAAACGCTTCTCTGCGGCGTCGAACAGTTTCAGCCACTGCTTGTGGCGCGCCTCCAGCAACTTGCCGGTGGCTTTCAGCTGCGGCGCCAGCGCTTCCAGCGTGGCCTGTGCCTTCTTCAAGCTGTCCAGTTCGGTGCTCTCGACGCCATCGACGACCGCACACGCTCGCCCAGCTGTTTGCAACAGCGCGGCGACAGCATCGGCCACCGTGGTGTCGGCCTGCGCATCGGCCACCTCGGCCTTGAACGCATCCAGTGCGTCTTGGCTGAGCTGTGCCTCTTCGTCCAGCCCCTCGTTCAGCTCCGCCAAGTTTGCGCCCTGCGCAAATGCCGCAAGCTTCTTCGACAAAGCGTCGATCACCGCGGTATCTGCCGCGATGCGCTCCGGCAATTGTCCAAGCCAGTGACCGGCCTGTTGCTGGTGTTTGGCCACCAGTACGTTGAACTTTTCGCCCTGCTCCCGGTACAGCCAGACAACGGCGTTGAGGTTGGCGAGTTGCTCGTCGGTGAACACATGCGATCGGGCCGAGACGACGTGATAGACGTTTCTGGCGTCCAGCATCAGCACGGTGTCCTGGCGCTTCTGCGGCTTGCCCTTGTCGAAGAACCAGAGCGTGCACGGCAAGGTGCGGGTGTAGAAGAACTTATTGCCAATGGCGACCATCACATCCACGTGACCGGTGTTGACCAGCAGCTCGCGGATGTCTCGATCCTTGTTGCCTGCATCGCTGGCGCTGGAGGCCATGACAAAGCCCGCTCGACCGGTGGCGTTCAGATAGGAATAGAAGTACTGAATCCACAGACTGTTGGCGTTGCTGATAGCGCCAGTCTTGGCATTTATGCCCGGCAAGCCCAACTGCAAGCGTCCGCCTTCGGCCGCCTGCCCTTCCACCCTCTTGGTATCCACGCCATCCACGTTGAACGGCGGATTGGCCATGACGTAGTCGCACTGGCCGATCAGGTTCTCGATCTGGTCATAGAAGGTATTGCCCTGGCGGATGTTGCTGGCATCCAGCCCATGCACCGCAAGGTTCATGCGGGCCAGCTTGGTGTTGGTATCGCTCTTTTCCTGTCCGTGGAAGACCACGCCGCTTTCCAGTGGGTTCTGGTGGCGAACGTCTTCGATGAAGTGGCCGGTCTGCACGAACATGCCCGCTGAACCACAAGCAGGGTCAAGCACGATGCCGTGGTCAGGTTCGATGACGTTGACGATCATGCGCACCAGCGAGGGCGGCGTGAAGAACTCGCCGCCTTCTTGCGCGCCGGTCATGGCGAACTTGTTGAGGAAGTACTCGTAGATGCGGCCAAACACGTCGCCAGTCGCGTTCCTGATGGCCGGACGGTCAAAGATCTTCACCAACTCGGCAAGCAGGTCCGGCTCAAACGCGGTGTAACCACGAGGTAGTGCACCCGATAACACCTCATGTTCGGCTTCGATGTTGTCCATCGCCTCGTCAATAGCCGCTCCCACATCCGCGCCCTTCGGCAGGTTGGCGATGTGTTCAAAGCGGGAGTCTTCCGGCAGGTAAATTGCCGCCTTGCCTTGGAAGCCAAGCTTGATGAGCTTCTCGCGTCGACCTTCTGGCACCTTTGGGTCGATGGCCGCTGTGATCTCAGGCAAGTAGGCGTGGAAACGGTTGCTGGCGTGGCGAAGGAAGATCAAGCCCAGCACGGGCATGGAGTATTCGCTGGCGGTGAGCTTGGAGTTGGCGCGGAGTTGATCCGCCGCGTCCCAAAGTTCGTTTTCGAGTTGCTGGATGTTCATTGCTGGGCTGATCCTTATCAGTTCAAAAGGTCTGCGCAGAGCTGTTCGGACAAGCTCGCCTGCTCGACTTTCAGGGTTTCAATCTGGCGTTGGATGTCCGCCTCTTGCTCTAGCACCTGGATGGCGCGGCGAGCCCATTCTTCAGTCAGGACGGGGACCTTGAACTTGCGTAGGGTCTGAATGGACATCATCGGGATGGTTGCACCGGACTTGATGCCAGCCAGCAGTTGTTGGCCATCCGCCGAGCGCAACCACAAGCCCAACGCGCGCAGGTCACCACGACCGTTTCGGCTGCGCAGGACAACCGACGACTGACCCGCGATCCATCTTTCGGAGCCCGACACCGGCACTGCGTCCGGCACGATGCCGACCTTGCCTACACTGCCCTTCACGATCAGCAGCACGTCGCCAGGACGGAGAAAGACATCTTCTGCGCTACCCGAGCGGCGGCTGGACAGCTGGATCGATACTGTCTTCTCTGGCGCGGTGATGTAACCGGCTTGGGGCAGGTCAGCCGCGCCCACTTCATAGACCGTAATGGCCGCGGCAGCGTCGGAGTTGCGATCCTTGTTCGGTACCGGATTGAAGATCTCGGCGACATCTTCCAGATGCGTCGTGCGCACCGTGTCCAGCCGTGCTTGCAGGTCGCGCTGCTCACTCGCCATTACATAGCGGTCAACCTGCAAGGACGCGCCGTTGTGCAGGATCTCCTCATTCGGCACAACCACAGCTAGGCTTTCGTCCAGCCCCCGTGGTCCGTGCGGCCCGGCGAACTCGCGCATTGACCGGCAGAAGACCCAGATCGCATCGGTGTTGGCCAATGTGACGTGTCCCTTGCCGACTGACTGTTGGAAGTACGGCTGCGACGCATCAACGAATCCAACATGGCGATGCTTGGCTTTGACGTTAAGCAGCAGCAAGGCCGTCGACACGTTTGCGGATCGGTAAAGGCCTGCTGGCAGGGCGATGACAGCTTCCACGCACCCCTTGTCGAGCAGGTATTCGCGTACTTCGCGATCCTTGCCCGGCCCGAACAGGAAGCTGTTGGGTACGATGATTGCCGCCGTCCCGTCGGTCTGCGCAAGGACGTGTTGCACGATCAATCCGGTGCTGGTGGCCTTCTGGATTGGAAAACGACCGTACAGGTCTCGCCACGCCACCTCGTCATTGGACTGCATGCCCATCGGCGGGAACGAGAGCGTAGCGTCGAACTTTTCCAGGTGTCCGCCCTTGATGGCGGTGGGAGAGCGCAAAGGGTCGGAGAGCACCAGCGCTGTCGGTGCCTCGCGGAACAGACTCAGCAAGGCGGGAAGTGGCGAAGGAACGGGCGCTTCTGCATAGAGACGAACGTCATCGCGCATCAACGCGGCGATGAACTGACCGCTGTATTCCCACGGACAATAGACCGAAAGCTGACCGTCACCCACAGTCAGACGAACCATTAGCGATGCCAGTTCGACCGGCACTGAGAGCCGATCTGGCGCGGACTGCAGAAGCTCCGCGGCGACCTCCATCGGGTCGAATCGCTCGAAGATGCCACCTTCGACGAGACGCTTTGCCGCAGTGACGGCCGAAACAATGTAGTCACCCGAGAACTGGGCTCGACGGGGCGCATCACTGAAGGCCTGGCCAATGATGCCTTCGCTCAGTGCCAATCGACTCAGCGCCTCGACGATGCCACTGGCCCCGTACTGGAGGGCGCCGTCAATCGCCTGCTTGGGCTCCAGCTCGCCTTTGCTCGTCAAGTGCGCCCACACAAGCAACTGAAACGCTAACAGCGCCGACTCATGGTGGCGGAGCGAAGAGTTGCGAAGCAGGCTTTGGACCTGGAGCAACACCTGCTCGGCATTGTCTTTGGACATGTTCAGTGCCCCCGCCCCTGATAGTTGTATGTGGTCAGCTGCGTGTCACCGTTGGTCACAACGACCAGACCGCCTTTGTCCAGAATTTTGGCGAGGGTGCGTGCCGCTTCCATCAGGCGGGCGGACGCCTTGCGATTGAGGATGACCTTGTCGCCCTCCGTGACCCCGTAGCTCAACACCAAATCCACCATGTCCTTGCTGATGCCGCGCTGGCCCATGCGTTGTTGGAAATGTTTTGTCTTGTGCATCTCTGTGCCCTCCGTCGACGTGAAGGACTATACAGAGCAATTGCACGGATTCAATAGGAATTCTCACATTATTCAATTACTTTTCATTCTGTTCATCTATCATTCATTTTCCGCGGAGGCATGAGCATGCGGCTTGACCGGCCATCAACAATCGTATCTCTTTGATGCAAAAGAAAAATTAGTAGCCAGCGGGAGGGAAGCCCTCAGGCTCCCCTCCCGTTCCACCTCGCCTCCCTTCTGGCGGTAGTGAGACCTTCCTACCCAGCACCCATGCTGGCCACCTTCTGCTGCAGTCTTCCGCTCAGGCTGGCTTTGGCCGCTGCTGGTTCAACGCCCCCTGCGTGCCCGTCGTCTGGATAGAACTCCTCGACCACCGCCGGCACATCCTCGATCAAGTCCTCGAAAGTTCCGTTGGAGAACCCTCTTCGAGCCGCTTCATCCAATGCTTCCTGATCGAAGCCACTGGCCTTGCGATCCGCGTCCACGTCACGCGCCTGGCTGATTGCCTGTTCCAGTGTCAGTCCCGTCCTTACCACCAGGTCAACGTAGTAGATCGCCGTGCGGAAGCTCATCGCGGTGCTCTTGCCCCGCAGCTTCAGTTCCAACGGCATGCAGGCCAACCGACCGCCCGATACCGCGCTGAAGTACTGCAGCCGCGCCGCCAGCGTGCGGATGGTGTTGAAGGACGTAGTGCGCAGCACGAAACTGCCCAGCGCATCCTCCTCGCCGTCGCCCACAATGACGTTGAACCGGGCGTAGGCCTTGCAGTCGCCACTGGCGAACGGGCAGACCTCCGGTCCCGGACACGGTTGCTGGGTCACCCCTTCGTCGCCGACCCGGCGGCTGGTTTCGCCGTTACCCACGCAGACCGGACGGCCTGTCGAACGATCGAACAGCGAGTAGTCCGCCCGCAGGTTCAACGCGGGGTCGTTGAACACCAGACGCACGGGAATCGACCGCAGCTTGCCCCCTGCCTCCTTGCGTAGCGCCTCATCCATCGGATGCAGCACCCAGCCATCCCGGTTCTGCACCTGGCTGGTCAGGGTGAACTGGTCATCCTTCTCTGGCAGCCGCTTACCATTGCGCTCTACCACGCGGCCAATGGATATCCGCCCAACCACGGGCGGGGTGATCGCCAATCCTTTCAGCACGTTGAAGTCCTCAGTTGTTGGAGGCGCGCAATACAAAGCGACGCGACCCGGATCGGGTCACGCTGTATCGAGCAACCAGTTCGGGGTGGTCGGCTCCCAGCTTCTTGGCATCAAGGCTGGTGCCGTCTTTGGACCGCTTGTAGGTGACCTCGCCCGCGTCGAACACCACACGCGAGGCATCCCCCATCGCTTGTTGGATCGTTTGCTTGAGACGCTCGGCCTGCAGCGCCTTCTCCTCAAGGTCGACCCGCAGTACGGCGAGGGCTGAGAACACCTCGTTCAGCGCCGCGTCGTTCGTGAAGTCCAGAGTGGAACCGTTGCCCGGATAGAGGTGCCGAAGCGCTTGTGCTGATGACTCGCTACCATCAGCCGGAGGCGGGGTATCCGTCTCCACGTACTCCCAGAACCTGGCCTCAAGCACCGTCAGGCGGCCGATCACATCCTCGTCCCGCTCGATTCGATGGATGTCGAGCTTCTGCCCGCACAACAGCACCGCCACATCCGCAGCGCTCTTTCCTGTCACTGCCAGTTGGTGCTGCACCTGGATCTGCACGTACTCCGGCACCCCGTCACGCCATAGCCGGGAGCCGAACTCCCCCGCGGTCTTGCACTCCAGGATCTGGACGTCGGCTGCACCAACGACCTCGCGATCAATGTTGGCCAGCATGAAAGGGAACGTCGGGTGCTGGAGTACTGCGTTGAGCTTCCTGACCTTCCGCTCCGTCTTCTGCGTGTAAGCGACGGCGACGTAAGGTTCGAGCAACGTCCCCCAGAACGTCGGATGGTCCATCCCTGATGGCACGGCCGAAGCAGAGTCCCGGCCGGTCTTCTCCATCCAGAGCTCCAGCATGCTCTTGTATGGGCACAGGCCCACCGCGGCGGCGGCATCCGAACTGCCGATGCCACCCTTTCGCACGTTCAACCACTGGTCGCGATCCAGCTTTCTTGTGTCCACCAGGCGCAACGCTGCGCGTGTACCCATTTTCCGTTCTCCCAAATAAAAAGGCCGCCCTTGAAAGGGCGGCCTATGTGGTTGCTGCTTGTTCCGACTGGGTGCTGGCGTTCGGCTGTCAGGGTTCTCCAGATTTCCGTCCTGCTACCAGCTGATAGGCATAGTTATTGACGGCGACGGACATGGGCAGTTTGTCTGTGTCGTCGTAACTGAGCGTGAAGCTCTGGCCATCAGAGGAATGGAGGGAAAAGTCCACCGTACCGCCCCTGACACTGCTGCCGCCAACCATGGCTTGCAGAGCACCACGACAGCTGTAGCTCATCTGCGAGTTCTCCAGGTCCTGCCAGTTTTCCGGAGTCCTTTCGATGGTTTCTATTTCAACAATGTTGATCTTCGCACTGGCGAAGTCGCTCACCACCTGCCGCTCGATCTCCGGCGGGAACTGACCGACGTGATAACCAACGTCATTGGTCGTCATCTGAGTGTTGACATGGTTGATCACGAACGCATTTTGGTCGAGCTTCTCAGCGCAGACGTTGCCGGACGGGAACCTGTCCATGAAGGCTGCAATCTGTGCCCGCCGCTCTGCATCACGCTCCCTTGCCTGCTCTGCGGCTTCAGCGTTGGCGATCTTCAGGTAGACGCGATTTACCCGACTCAACAATGGCGCAGCGTCATCCTCCACCTCAACGGCGAATCCGGACTCGTAGTTGTTGACGGCGTAATGAAACTCACCTTCGAACGCATTGTCGGGAGTTTGAATGGTCATTCGCGCCTTGCAGGTCCAGTTGCCATCATCAGACTTGGTGAAGGCGAATACATCGTTGATCTCGGCGGCGAGAATGGCATCTGCCGCATCAGTCCTGGAGTGTTCTACGAAGATTTCGCGAATGGTGTCCACAACTTCATTGTCGTCACACTTCTTGTCGCCGCTGCATGCCGTCACCATGCAACTCAGGCCCAGCATGGCCCACAGGTAGATCTTGTTCATTCGCTCTGATTCCTTGGTCAACGAGCGGTATCGGGGGTGTTTTCGGAGGCGGCGCTTTCGTTGAGACCCAGGCCCGAGACTGTCGGGATTGCGGAAGCCAGGTAGCGCTTGTTGAACGTCAGCCCGACGATCGAAGCGACCAGCATCGCCAGCCCGCCCAGGAAATTTGCGAACAGGAGGACGAGGACCGGAACGCCCCAGTAGATCACGTGCTTCCACTTCGAGTTGCCACGCAAAATAGCGGTGAAGTTGACGCCGCACTTGAAGATTAACTTGTCGTGCGCAGCCTGTCCCTTCGGCAACCAGTAGAACGTGGCCATCAGAAGGGCGGACAGTAGGAAGAAACCGAGGAAAATAGTAAACAGATTCATTTGGATCACCTTGTGGGTTTGGTGGGAAATTGATTCTTACTTGTGTTGTTGCGTATGGCGCGCAGGCTGCGGCAGCAACTGTCCAAAGCGCAGGGAGCGCGTTCGATGCCCGCAACCCCGTGGAAGGGGACGCGTCGAACTGAAGACCCTTTCAACGTGGCCCCGAGCGGTGCCCGCGATTTCGGCGCAGAGCTGTGGCGCCTCAGGCCAGGCTTGGACCGCTCAGAACCGCGTGGGGCTGACCGACCTCCCGCATCGAATTGCTGGTTCGGCCCGGACAGTGCTAACTACATTGGCCCCGTGGGCCAGCTCGACCTCATCGCGTCCGACGTTCGGACGGATTTCCAGAGCTTGTACGGATTCATGCGTGTCTTGCTTCCCCCTGTTGCGACTGTTGCCCTGGGGCGCTCCGCCCTCTCCCGGCTTGACACTCGCCCCACCCCTATTTGATAAATAGAGTCTGCCACAACGACAGAGGCTTCGTCATGATTCCGGCCAGCCCCCCACTTCCGTTGGCCGGTGTCCGAATCCTCCGCACGTGCGTTGTTCGCCGCTCGCCTGGTTCAGGCGCGGCAACTGCGTGGCCTCAGCCAGCGTGCGCTGGGTGATCGCATGGGCTTGGGTAAGGACAAGGGCTCGTCGCGTATCAACCGGTACGAGCACCAGGTCACAGCCATTGGCTTCGACAACCTGGACTTGCTGGCAAAGGTACTGGGCGTGCCGACCGCGTACCTTCTGGCAGACAACGCCGCGATGGCTGACGCCATCCTTGAATTAGCCAAGGCCGACCAACCCCAGCAAGAAAATCTGGCACTGGCGGTTCGAGGCTTGACGACCGCTCCGGCACTCACCGATGCGTTAGTGCGGGTGCTCCAGCTACCCGAGCACGAACAAGAGCAAGCCGTTCGTGCCTTGCTCTCGCTTCTATCGAAGCCAGACCCACCCGAAGGCGCCTGAAGCACCCGGCACAACCGAATGCTTCAGGCCAACCCTCACGTCGACTACCGACTCAGGCGACAAGCTTCATCACTTCGTCCCACGCCTTTTGCTTGATCTGGGCGCCTTGCCCGAACCATGCAGCTTCCCGGCGGTGATCGTCGCTCCTTGCGCGTCGCTGGTGGTCAACGAACTCGGTGACGCTGTTCAGGACACCCCAGGCCGTGCCGCGGGCCGACACCAGCTCAGACCCTCTGCCAGCGCCGTCGTACAGGCCGCGGGCAGTCTTGAACGCCTGCTCATTGACCGACACACCGTTGCCATCGGGATTGGGGTAGGTCAGCACGCGGCGCAGCAGGCCATCTACGGAGTCGGGATCAACCGGATGCTCGACCAATGCCTTCATCCGCGCCACAAACGCATCCCAGGTGGACACCGTAAGCCCCAGCTGCCGCTTGACCATGTTGGGATCGAACTGACTCCGATGCGGCACCTTGATCGCGCCACGGTTGTCGCCCAACGCAATCGACAGCGTGTTGTTGCAGACCACGCGCACCGACGTGAACTGCGCCGTGGTGGCCAGCGTGCCATCGCAGGCGGTGGCGAGCAGCAGGTAGCCGTCCACCCGGTCACGGCCCTTCAGGGACACGCTCTGACCGGTACGGGCCAGCGCCCAGAATTTGCGCCCCTCACGCAGGACACCTGCCGTTTCCAGCTTGAATCCGCCGACTTCCGTGAGGTCCCGGTAGAACTCCAGGATCTCGCCGGGCTGGACCACCTGGAACCGCTTGGACACGACCGCGAGCGGCGCCTTGGTGTCCGAGCGGTACAAGACCTTTTGCTCGGGGAACGAGTTGATGGTCCCGATGCCGTTCTGGCCGGTGATGTATCGCACTTCGGAGTTCTGGATGGTCCAGTTCATCCCGGCGCTTTGCTTCCAGTCGTCAATCGACTGGTTGGGTTGGAGCTTGTTGCCCAGCCCGTGCCACGGCTTCGCGCCGGCATAGGCCATCGTCTCGACTTGATGCATGTTCGACTCCTTTTCAGACGCCATAAGCGCACGAGACCCGGCATGCCCGGGCCTCGTGCGCCATGTGCGCGGATGTGTTCAATCGGGGAACCTTGACGTGCAACCCACGCACTTGGCGAAGCCCACCAACAGTGCGGCGGCCACGATAAGAACGCAGGTCAGGACATCGGTTTTCTCAGGCATGTTTCAGACACCCCATACAGCGCATCGATGCGGAGCGCTTCCACGCGAAGCCAGTCCGTTCTGGCTTCAATGCGGTGGTATAGGTCTGAAATAGTTTTGATTGGCCGAGAGCCGACGCCCCCGGTACGCAGCGCCGCATGCGTCTTGAACCCTAAGGCGGCAGTCACCCCTTCGCTCAAATGCGATGACGAAACGCCGCTCACACG